>WNGJ01000602.1_pt1 | contig 51618 bp, 49 predicted proteins | sample 5400611 | NCBI WGS metagenome assembly WNGJ01 (sample SAMN13153375, study PRJNA577476) | soil metagenome | isolation source: 40 cm soil or saprolite under Garry oak tree replicate 1 | place: USA:California | collected 2016-06-15 | reverse complement strand
GCCGGGCCCGCTGGCCGGGTGCGCAGGGCCGGGTGCGCAGGGCCGGGCCCGCTGGCCGGGTGCGCAGGGCCGGGCCCGCTGGCCGGGTGCGCAGGGCCGGGTGCATCAGTTGCGGGACCTGCCGAACGGCTGCAGGCATGTCCTGTTCATGATCGTGGTCCCTCACCCGCGTATGGCGCGGGTGAGGGACCACGATCATGGGGGTCCCAGAATATGGAAAGATCGATCTCGTACTCTGGGACACATATCGGCCGGGCCGCGGGCAGCCGACGCACTCATCGACGCCATCTATCAACCGTGCTGCCCGCGTCCCCTGCCCACTGGCCACCGCCGCCGCGGGGACCGCGGGCCCCCGCGCACCGGGCCATCCGCCACCCCGGCCCGGCCACCCCGGCCCGGCCACCCCGGCCACGATCATCCCAAGATCACACCGCCTCAGCCCGCCGGACCCGGCGGGCACGGCACAGTGCGACAGCCCCTGCGGGACAACCTTGGCGGCGCACGGCGTGTGCCGCCAAGATCAAACCTGCACCTTAATCATCTACGGGTCCTAACCGGCTGCCGCATGGCGCGCCGACCACGAGCGCAGCGGGGGGGGTTCCGGGGCGCCACCCGGGCCAGCACAGCGGCTGCCCCCGGTCACGGCGCAGCGGGGGTTCCGGGGGGGCGCCCCCGGGTCAGCACAGCGGCTGCCGCATGGTGCGCCGGTCGCGGCGCAGCGGTCACCCGGCGGCGCGCTCCGCACCATCCTTTGCGGCAGCGGCGTCACCCGCGAGCGACAGCCCGAGCTTCTGCCTGATCTCACGCTGCACGGCTTCCTTGCCCGGCCTCGCGTCCACGGTGATGACGTACTCCTTGCGGCGGAAAAGATCGAGTATGGGATCGGTCTTCCCGTGGTACTCGCGCAACCGCGCCGCGAGCGCTTCCTCGGTGTCATCCTCCCTGGTGACGAGTTCGCCGCCACACACGTCACATCTGCCCTCGTCCTTCGGGCGGTTGCCGATGAGGTTGTAGTCCAGGCCGCATTGCGCGCACAGCCGGCGGGCGAGAACCCGCCGCCGTACCTCCTCGTCGGGCAGGTACAGGTAGATAACGCCGTCGATGTCGTAGCTCTCCAGGAAGAACTCCGCCTGCCGCCGGCTGCGCGGGAACCCGTCGATGATGAACCCGTAGTTCCAGTCGTGCTGCTGCAGCCGCTCCTGCACCACCTGCTCGGCCGCGTCATCGCCGACCAGTTCGCCGCGCGCCATCGTGCGGCGGATCTGCGCGCCGAGCTTGGTGTGGTTCTGCACATGCCAGCGGAAGATCTCGCCGACACCGATCTGCGTGAGCGAGAAGTCGCGTGCCAGCCAGACGGCCTGCGTGCTCTTGCCACTGCCCTGGACACCCATGATCACATATTTGCGCACTGACTGAACATCGCACATAGCGCGCCAGCTCGCCAACTCCCGTCGGGCAGACCCCGGCCACGGGCGCTGGCCAGGCGCCGGCGGCCGCGCCGCAGCCGTGGCCGGTACCCGTGGCCGCGGGTACCGGCCGGGCCACGATCACCGCGCCGCCCGCCCGGCGCCCCGGCCGCTGTTGACAGCCACAAAGTGGCCATGGTTCAATCCCACATCGTCTTGCGAACAGACGTTCGCTAAGCGAACAGCTCCTTCGCGCAGGCGGCTTCTCCGCTACAGAGCAATGTCCGCTACAGAGCAATGGTTAGCCACCGACACCTGCAGACACGGTCTTTCATCGGGATAACCTACCCGGGCGCCCGGCACTGCCCAGGGTATTGAGTTCGGAGGACGGCAAATGGGCACTGATAGCGGAAAACCCCCGCAGGAGCAGTCCATCGGCAGGCGCACCGTCCTGCGCGGCCTCGGCGCCGGCGTCCTCGGCGCCGGCGCGGGCGGCATCCTGGGTGCGTGCGGCTCGGGTATCAAGGGCTCGGGCGGGTCGGCACCGGGCGGAAAGATCACCATTGGCTTTATCACACCGCTCACCGGAAATCTGGCCGGCTTCGCGTCTGGCGACAATTTCGTCCTTGGCACGATCCGCGGTTCCAGCGCTTACACAGGCGGATTCAGGGTCGGCGGGAAGAAGTACACCGTCGACATTGTGGTCGCCGACAGCCAGTCGGACCCGAACCGGGCCTCACAGGTGGCGCGCCAGCTCATCCTGCAAAACCATGTCGACATGATCCTCACGACCTCGACACCTGAGACGACCAACCCCGTAGCCGGCGTGTGCCAGGCGCAGGGCATGCCCTGCCTGTCCACGGTCGTGCCCTGGGAGTCGTGGTATGCGGGCCTTGGCGGCAACCCACAGCAGCCGGCGAAGAAGTTCCAGTACACCACCATGTTCTTCTTCGGGCTCAAGGAGTTCCAGGGCTGCTTCGCGCCCATGTGGAACCGCGTCCACACCAACAAGATCATCGCTTGCCAGTACCCGAACGACGCCGACGGCAACGCCTTCCGCGGCGGCTTCATCCCACTGATCAAGTCGAGTGGCTACACGGCCCTCGACGGCGGCGCCTACACGGACCTGACCACCGACTACTCCGCCATGATCTCCAAGTTCAAGTCGAAGAACGCCGAGGTGTTCAGCAACTGCCCGCTGCCTCCCGACTTCAACACCTTCTGGAAGCAGGCCTCGCAGCAGGGCTGGAAGCCGAAGATCGCGACGGTCGCCAAGGTGCTCCTGTTCCCCGCCGACACGGTCGCGCTCGGCTCGCTGGTCAACAACATCGCCACGGACTCGTGGTGGGGGCCCTACCGCCCGGACAAGTCCTCCCTGACCGGGCAGTCCGCCGCGGAGCTTGCCGCCGCGTACGAGGCGTCCACCGGCAGCCAGTGGGTGCAGTCGATCGGGTCCACCTACAGCCTGTTCGAGGTGGCGAAGGAGGCGTTCACCGCGGTCAGCGACCCGCACGACAGGGCGGCCGTCGCCAGCGCCCTGCACAGCGTGAGCTACACCGGAATGTGCGGGCCGCTCGACTTCGCGTCGGGTCCCGCGCCCGGCGTGGGGATCATCAAGCCCGTTGGCGTGCAGTGGAAGAAGGGCGCGAAGTTCCCATACGAGATGCAGGTCGTCGACAACTCGCTGGATCCGACCGTGCCGATCACCGCGAAACTCGAGCCAACAAACCCGTGAGGCAGCGCAGCAAGGCGCTGAGCAGGGCACAGCACGGGCTGGCGCCGGGCGGGCCGCTGACGGCTGAGGCCCTGCATGTCTGACACGCCTGGGGACCGGGCGGCCGCCCTGATCGAGCTTGACCACGTGACGAAGACGTTCGGCCGGGTGATCGTCGCCGACGGGCTGTCGCTGGCGGTCGGGCCCGCGGACATGGTCGGCATCGTCGGGCCGAACGGCGCGGGCAAGACGAGCCTGTTCGGCCTCATTTCCGGCGACCTGACCCCGGCGTCGGGCGAGATCCGGTTCGGCGGCCAGCCGATCACCCGGCTGGGTCCCGCCGCCAGGTGCAGGCTCGGCATCGGGCGGACCTACCAGGTGCCGAGGCCCTTCGGCGACATGACCGTCTTCGAGAACGTGCTCGTCGCGGTGCAGCAGGGCGCCGGGCTGCGGCGGCAGGCCAGCTACGAGCGCGCCGCGCGGGTGCTCACCCGGACCGGCCTTCGGCCGGACGCGAACGTGCCCGCCGAACGTCTCGGCCTCCTGCAGCGCAAGCGGCTCGAGGTCGCACGCGGCATCGCCACGGACCCGAAACTCCTGCTGCTCGACGAGGTGGCGGGCGGGCTCACTGACCCCGAGGTCGGGCAGCTTGTGCAGATCGTCCTCGGCATCCGCGGCGAAGGCGTGGCCGTGCTGTGGATCGAGCACGTCATGCGGACGCTGACGGCCGCGGTGCAGCGCCTCATCTGCCTGGCCGGGGGGAGGTTCATCGGCGACGGCGCACCGGCCGAGGTGCTCGCGACCCCCGCGGTCCGCGAGGTCTTCCTCGGCGCCGAGGTGACGACGTCACTGGCAGGACCCGCACCACCCACGCCGGGCGTGGCAGGCGGTGCGGTCACGTGAGCGGGGCCGGCCCGCCGCTGCTCGAGGTGCGCGGGCTGACCGCGCACTACGGCCAGTTCTGCGCGCTCTTCGAGGTGAGCTGCCGGGTGGCGGCGGGCGATGTGTACGCCATCATCGGCGCCAACGGCGCGGGCAAGTCCACGCTGATGCGCACCATCGCGGGCCTGCACCGGCCGACCACCGGCGCGATCCTGCTCGACGGCGCGGACGTGACCGGACAGCGGCCCGAGCGCAGGCTCGCCGGGGGCATCGCGCTCGTGCCGGAGGGACGGCGGCTGTTCGGTTCGCTGACCGTGGAGGAGAACCTGCTCGTCGGCAGCTCTCGCGCTCGGCAAGGACCCTGGAGCCTGCAGCGCGTCTACGAGCTGTTCGACTGGATGCCCGGGCGCCGGGCGCAGCGGGCCGCTGCGCTGTCCGGTGGTGAACAGCAAGCGGTCGCGATCGGGCGTGCGCTGGTGTCCAACCCCCGCCTGCTGCTGCTTGACGAGCTCTCGCTGGGCCTGGCGCCCGTCGTCGTCCGCCGGATCTACGGCCTGCTCCCCGAGCTTCTCCAAACCGGCGTCACCGTGCTGCTCGTCGAGCAGGACGTCAGCCAAGCGCTGCAGGTGGCCTCGCGCATCCACTGCCTGCTCGAGGGAAGGACCACGCTGGAGGGTTCACCGCGGGGCCTGAGCGCCGAGCGCATCGAGAGTGCCTACTTCGGCCTGACCAGCCGGGCCAAAGACCCCTCCAGCGGTGAGGCGCCGGGATGAGCTGGGTGAACGCGATCATCCAGGGTGTGCTGACCGGCGGTCTTTACGCCCTGTTCGCCTGCGGCCTTTCGCTGATGTTCGGCGTCATGAAGGTGATCAACCTCGCGCACGGCGACCTTGCGGTGGTGGCCGGTTACGTCGCGCTCGGCGTCATCACCGTCACCCACGTGCCGGCGGTGTGGTCGTTCGCGCTCGTCGTGCCGATCTTCGCGGTCCTCGGCTACGTGCTGCAGCGGACGCTGATCCAGGCGGCCCTGGACCGGGGCGTGCTGACCACGCTCCTGGTCACGTTCGGCCTGTCCGTGGTGATCGAGAACGGCCTGCTCCGGTTCTTCTCCGCGAACAGCCACTCGCTGGACATCGGCTCCCTCGTGTCCGGCTCGCTGCACCTGGGCGGGCAGATATCGATCGCCTACCTGCTTGCGGCGATCTTCGTGGTCGCCGTCGCCGTCCTGCTCGGGCTCCAGTACTTCCTGTCGGCCAGCAAGCACGGGCGGCTCATCAGGGCGGTGGCCGACGACCGCGAGGCGGCGCAGCTCTGCGGCGCGGACTACCGGCACGTCTTCGGCATCGCGGCGGCGATCGCCTTCGCGACCGTGGCCCTGGCCGGCATCGCGTTCGGCATGTACTCGTCGTTCGATCCGACCATCGGCACCGATCAGCTTCTGCTTTTCGCGTTCGCTGCCGTGGTGATCGGCGGGCTCGGCTCGCTGTGGGGCACGCTGGCGGGCGGGATCATCCTGGGCGTCGCGCAGGAGGTCGGCGCGCAGATCAATCCCGCGGATCAGCAACTCGCCGGGTACATGGTCTTCATCATCGTGCTCGCCGTACGCCCGCAAGGGCTCACCGGCGAACGGAGCACGGCGTGAGCCCGGTCGCGGGGCCCGTGGAACCCGCAGTGCGCCGCGCCGGGGCGCCTGCCGTGCCCGTGACCCGATCGCGCAGGCCGGCCGCCTGGACAGGGCTGGCCGCCGTGGCGGCGGTGGCGATCGGTGCCTACCTGCCCTACCTCGTGTACTCGGGCACCACGGACCTGCTGGTGAATGTGTTCATCCTCGTGACCTTGGCGAGCATGTGGAATCTGCTGGCCGGCTACGCCGGCCTGGTCTCCGTCGGGCAGCAGGCCTATGTCGGGCTCGGCGCCTACAGCGTGCTGTTTCTCGCGCAGCACGGGCTGAACCCGTTCGCGGGCCTGCCGGTCGCCGCGGCCGTGTGCGGGATAGCAGGCCTGCCGGTATGGTGGCTCGTCTCGCGGCTGCGGGGCGGGTATTTCGCCATCGCGACCTGGGTCATCGCCTCCGCCATCCCGCTGGTCATCGTGCAGTTCCACGCGCTCGGCGGCGGCACGGGCGCACCGCTGCCCGGCCTGGCGGCCCTGAGTCCGACCCTGCTCACGGCCTACACCTACTGGGCCGCACTCGCGGTGGCCGTTGTTGTGCTCGCCGCCGTGTACACGATCCTGCGCGGCAGGCTCGGCCTGGTGCTCACCGCGGTGCGCGACGACGAGATCGGCGCGCGCAGCCTCGGCGCGCGGGTGTCGGCTGCGCGGCGGTTCGTCTACGTGGCCGCCGCGGCCGGCTGCGGGGCCGCTGGGGCGCTCGTGGTCATCAGCCAGCTCAATGTGCAGCCGGCCTCGGCGTTCAGCGTCCAGTGGTCGGCAGAGATGATCTTCGTGACGATCATCGGTGGCATCGGCACGATCGAGGGCCCGATCCTCGGCACGATCCTGTTCTTCGCACTGCAGCAGAACCTGTCGTCCTACGGAACCTGGTACCTGATCATCCTTGGCCTCGTGGCCATCGCCTCCGCCATCTGGGCGCGGCGCGGGCTGTGGGGACTGATCGCCGACCGGGTCCACGTCAGGCTCTTTCCGGTCGGCTACTGGCTCTGGCCCGAAGATGACGCCGCGCCGCGGCGGCGCGGGCCCGCCCTCACCCGGTGGCGGCGCCGCGGGTCAGCGCCCGGCCGATGACGAGCCGCTGGATCTGGTTGGTGCCCTCGACGATCTGCAGCGCCTTAGCCTCGCGCAGGTAGCGTTCCGCGGGAAAGTCGGTGACGTATCCGTAGCCGCCGAGTATCTGCACCGCGTCGGTGGCCACGCGCATCGCGGCGTCGGACGCGAACAGTTTGGCCATCGCGGCCTGCGTGCCGAACGGCAGCCCGTCGTCCACCCGCCGCGCCCCCTCGCGGTAGAGCGCCCGCGCCGCCGCCACGGCGGTGGCCATGTCGGCGAGCAGGAACGAGATGCCGTCGAACTCGGCTATGGGCCGGCCGAACTGCCGCCGCTGGGTGGCGTAGCCGACCGCGGCGTCCAGCGCCGCGGCGGCAAGCCCGGCAGAGCACGCGGCGATGCCGAGCCGCCCGGCATCGAGCGCCGCCAGCGCGATCTTGAACCCGCCGCCTTCGGCGCCAATGAGGTTACCGGCCGGAACACGAGCTCCCTCGAAGATCATCTGACTGGTGGTGGAGGCGCGCATTCCCATCTTCCGCTCGGCCGCCGCCGCGGACACTCCCGCCGTCCCTGCGGGCACATGCAGGCAGCTGATCCCCTGCGCCCGGTCCGGCCCGGCGCCGTCGCCCGACGTGCGGGCGAACAGCGTGTAGAAGTCGGCCACGCCGCCATGGGTGATCCACGCCTTCACGCCGTCCACCGTGTAACCGTCCGCATCGCGCTCGGCCCGGGTGCGCAGCGCCGCCGCGTCCGACCCGCAATGCGGCTCGGACAGACAGTAGGCACCGAGCGCCTCGCCGCCGAGCATCCCGGGCAGCCACCGCGCCCGCTGGTCCGCGCTGCCGTACCTGGCGAGCGGGAAGCAGGCGAGGGTATGCACGCTCACGCCGAGACCGATGGCAAGCCACCCGGCCGCGAGCTTCTCCACGACTCGCAGGTACGCCTCGAAGGGCACCCCCCCGCCGCCGCAGTCGGCAGGATACGGCAGGCCGAGCAGGCCGGCCCGGCCGATCAGCCCGAACAGCTCGCGCGGGAAACGGCCGGATTCCTCTGCGGCCGCCGCCGCGGGCCGCACCTCGCGATCGACAAGATCGTCGGTGAGCTCGAGGAGGGCCGCTGCTTCGTCTGCTTCGTCGCGCCGGTCCCGTGTTTGCATCGCGTACCTCGTCAGCGAGGAAGATAAGGGCGGATACGGAAGATGGACAAGGAAGACATGGGCAAGGGAGACACAGCCCTCCGCAATTCCTCACACAATCACGAGGTCGCGGCTGCTGTTGTTCAGCCGGGCAGCGCCTTGCTCGGTGCAGACCACGATGTCCTCGATCCGCGCGCCGTGCCCACCCGGGTAGATCCCCGGCTCGACGGAGAATGCCATTCCCGGTTCGAGCGGCTCCGCGTTGCCCGCCACGATGTATGGATCCTCGTGCGTCTCCAGGCCGATGCCGTGCCCGGTCCGGTGGATGAAGAAGGCGCCATAGCCGGCCTCGCCGATCAGGTCGCGTGCGGTGGCATCGACGGCCTCCGCACTGACGCCGGGCCGGGCCGCCGCGCATGCCGCCTCCTGCGCGCCGCGCAGCACCTGGTAGTACGCGGAGAACTCGGCAGGCGGTGGCCCGAGCGCGTACGTCCGCGTGCTGTCGGAGCAGTAGCCGCTCGGCATCGTGCCGCCGATGTCCACGACGACCACGTCGCCGCTCGCCGCCGCGATTTCCGTGCCGATCTCGCGCTCGGTCCTGCCGGGGCGCAGCATGCCGGGCACCTGCTCGTGCACCCGGTCGATCGCGGCACCCGCCTCCGCCAGGGCGGCCACCTCGGCAGGGCTTTTGCGCATCCGCAGCCCGCGCAGCACCGGACCCGCGAGCACCTGCTCCACGCCGGGCGCGGCCGCCCGCAGTCGCAGCAGCATCATCGCCCACATCCGGTCGGCCACCCCTACCCGCCGCACGCCACCGATGGCGGCTCCCAGCCTCGCGGCGACCATGGCGTAGGGGTCGTCGGTCTCCTGCCACGGCACGAGTTCGACGCCGAGCCGCGCCACCCCGGCGGCCTGCGCGGCAGGCAGTTCGAGCCGGGGCACGACCAGGAAGGATTCCCCCTGCGCAGGCACTACGAGGCAGGTCAGGCGTTCAAGCTGGTGAGCGTCGTACCCGGTCACGTAGCGCAACTGCGGCCCGGGAGTGAGCAGCAGCGCATCCAGGCCCGCGGCGCGCGTGGCCTCCGCGACCTGGCCCAGACGGCCGATGGGGTAAAGCTCATTGTTCACCGCGCTAATCTAGCTCCGATCTGGCCCGGGCCGCACGTCACCGCCCGGCGGGCGGCTGCGCCCGTTCGCCCGTAAGCGGCGAGAGCCCCCTCGCGAGGGGGCTCTCGCTCGCTACCTGCCGCAGGCCACGGTCAGGCGTCACCACTTGTCAGGTGCGACGAGCTGCTTGAGTGCGGCGTCGGTGAGTTGTTCGTTGCCGCCTTGTCCCGCAGCCTGGGCGCGGCCCGCCTCGGCCTGCCAGTACCTCACCTTGCGCTGCATGCGAGCCTGTGAGCGCGACATCGCCGCCAGCGCGACGGTCAGTGTCAGGCACCAGCCGAGGACAAGGCCCATCACGACCGCCGCCACGATCATCAGTGTGCTCATCACGTCACCTTCCCCGTCAGCCGGGCCACGTGGCCACCCACCGGTGCCCGCGGGCGGTGGCTGGTCTGGTTCGCCCGGATGAGTTGCCTCGCCGGGATATCTCGGGTTGTATGGGCCGTAACCAAGGCTCCTTCTTTCGTTGACAGGGGTTTCTTCTGTTGACAGGGTTTCTTCTGTTGACACGGCTGAATGGTGGGCTTGGTGGTCTGCTGGGCCGGTCCGCATACCGGTCCAGCATTTATTTCTGCCCGAATCGGCGCCGCCGCCGGTTGTGGCACGAGCACCATCGCTGGGCGCGGCCGGCGTCTGCCTCCCGCGCGGCCGCGGCGCCCGTCCCGGGCGCGTACAAATAGCGGAGCGGCTCGGTGGCCGCCCCGCTCGTACATCATGGCGCGGTCCCCTCCTGCCCTCGTTAGGAACTGGCCCGCTGCCTCAATTCTCCGGTACCGTAGGTTGCACTGCAACTTTTAATTGCGAGAGCAATGGAGATTGTTGTGGAACCTCGGGGCACCTAGCTCTGACCTCCCAAGTTACGTGTGGGCCTCGTCCGCTGTGGGTAGAACAAAGCGGTCCCTGGGAGGACGGGTGTCGGATCATGGCAGCCCGACGGTGCGCCGGCGGCGCCTTGCAGCCGAACTGCACCGCCTGCGGGAGCGCTCCGGCCTGACCGGCGATCAAGTCGCCGAGCGCCTGGGCTGGTCCCCATCGAAGATCAGCCGCATCGAAAACACCCGCAGCGGGCTTAAGCTCACCGATGCACGCAAGCTGTTCGATCTTTACGAGGTCGACGCCCGGCACCGTGGAGAACTTCTCGCCCTCGCCCGCGAAGCCGGCCGTAAAGCCTGGTGGGAGTCTTACTCAGACGCCCTGCCATCTGCCTACGCCTTCTATATCGCGCTTGAGGCTGAGGCTAAGCTCTCCTGGGAGCGTGAGGTGCAGATTGTTCCCGGGCTCTTGCAGACCGAAGACTATGCGCGAGCGGTGATACGCAGGCATATGGATTCGACCGCGACTATTCCACCTGGTGAGATCGAGAAACGGGTTGAGGTCAGGCTCGCTCGCCAGCAAGTTCTTACCAGCGAGGAATCGCTTGAGCTTTCGGTAATACTGGATGAGTCCGTACTGGCTAGGCAAATTGGCGACAGCAGCGTGATGCGGGCCCAGTTGAAGAAGCTGCTCGAGTGCGCGGACCTGCCCAGCGTGACATTGCAGGTTCACCCGCTCGAGCGGCCTCAAGCGATCGGGACAGACTCTTTTGTGCTCCTGCAGTTCGATCCCGCTCACGAAACGTCCCTGCATGATGTCGTATACCTGGAAACCTTGAACGGCGGCATCTACATTGAACGGGAAAACGAGACCTATCAGTACCGGCTCGCGTTCCAGCGCATGATGACTGAGGCGTTCAGCCCCGCGCAGTCTCAGAAACGTATCTTCGGCGCGATGCGCACCACCTGACGACCGCCACCGCACCACCGGCGTCCCATCGTCCGAGACCGACTCGGGCTTGTGAGCTTCTCACCGGGGAGACCGCAGCAGGTCTCCAGCTACCTTCAGTTATACTGGGGCTGTATTCTGTGATGCCGGCGGCCATGAGGTGCGGCAAATAAACCTGTTTCCACCTTAATAGGCGATTTCGGAAAGAGCAGAACCGCGGCGTGCGCCGTGCCACGGGGCTGTAGGATCCTCCCAGCAAGATCCGCGGGGCCGGATCGCTAATCCATTTAGGGCAGTTTACACTAAAGTGAGGAAATGTGAACAATGCACGGTTTTGACCGCTGTGATCCCCAGTGGAGAAAGAGCAGCCGGAGCGCAGGAAATGGCCAATGTGTCGAGGTCGCGCGCCTGCGGGACAGCGTCGGAATCCGGGACAGCAAGGACCGTCGCGCCAAGGCGCCCGTCCTTACCCTCACGTCAATGCAGTTCGGGGAGCTCATAAGCGGGATTAAAAAGGGCCAGTTCGACATCTGACGATGGCGTGGCCATATCCCGGGCTCGTTCTCCTTGAGATACTTGCGTCCGCTTCACCGTGACCCGCTCAGGCACCCCTGACTGTAAGCGATCTGTCGCTGCCAGCCAACGTGGCAGCCCGGGCGGGTCACCGTGACAGCTAGTTAATTGCTGCGGAGCCAGGTGGCGCTGAAGTTCCCGCCGCTGCTGAGCGCCGAGACACTGTCCTTTGGCTGCCCGCTGTTGTTGACCATGGCGGACACGGTGGTGAACGGACCGCCGGTGGCCGCGTATCCCGACCAGTTGCTGCTCTGGACTGTGCTCCCGACGCCACCACGTGCGGCGATCGGGACGGTCCTGGATGGCCTGATCATGGGTCCGCCGGGCCTGCTGGCATGCGAAGCGGGGGCACGGGGACCCTGCGTCGCGGCCGCCGCACTGCCTGCAGCGAACATCGAACCGGCCACCAGGGCCAAGCCGGCCAGCGGTATGTGAATCCCACGGGAGTTACCTGCTGACCGGAATGTTCGGAACCGCTCCGCCGGTCGCGTCCGGCGGCATATCGGTGGTCACGCCGAGGTGATGGAGGTTCATCCAGGCCACGATCAACGGCAGCGCGCGGATCGTGTTGATCACGTCGCGGCACAGTTTCGACGGGCGCGCGCACGACTGAGGTCCGCTGTCGTGGAAACCGATGAGCCTTGCCCCCTGGCTCAGGCCGGCGAAGTACATCGATCTGTGGTTAGATCTGCCCCAGTACCCGTACTCGACGTCGCGAGCGATCTGCGTTGCGGAGATGCCCATCCAGTCCCGCGAGTCCACAATATTGCCGTTCGGTTCGGCCGAGAAGGGCTCGACGATGCGCAGTCCAAGCCGGGCGGCGATCTCGTTGTCGGCCGGGGTGATGTCGCCAAACGGCGGGCGGTACAAGGTCGGCTTCGGGGCGCCGGCCGCGACGATGGCCTGCTGCGTGCTCTCCAGCTCAGTCCTGATCCTCGCGGCTGTCAGTGGCCGGGTGCCAGGGCTCGCGCCGGTGAAGCTCGGGTGGTCCCACGTGTGATTTTCGATCACGTCGCCCGCTGCGAGCTGTTCCCGCACGATCTGCGGATGCGCTGCCACCTTCCAGCCGAACTCGAAGAAAACGCCACGCAGACGCAGCTTGTGCAGCTCGGCGAGCAGCGCGGGCGTGTAGCTGTCCGGCCCGTCGTCGAACGTAAAGACAACATGACCGTTCGCCGCGCTGTTGTGCAGCGGCTGCAGCGGCCCGGCGACGCTGACGGCGTGCGGATTCAGCGGAACGGCTGCGGGATGCGGACGCTGGGCAAAGCCAACGACCGCGCCTCCTGCGATCATGATTGTGCAGACCGCGCTGGCGACGGCCATCGCGGCTTTCATGCCGACCGCCGGTTAGCGAGCCACCGGCTGATTCGCTTCCAGCGTGGAGCCAGGCTGCCCAGTGCGATCGCTGAGGTCAGGACCGCGGCCGTCGCAACGACGGTGCCCAGAACTTCCAGCACGGCGCGCGCGATGTCGATCACCTCCATTGCTTGCCAGCGGCGGTTATGGCGTCCCACAGGGATCGCGCGTAGGTCAAGTGCAGGAACACGTCGTACGGCATTTCGATGACGAGGACGAAGGCGGCGAGCGCCGCTTTCAGGCCGCGGGTTCGGCTGACCGTAATCGCCTTGTGGCTCGCGATAATGGCGGTGATGCCGATCCACAGTGCCATCCAGGCGTTCAAGTGAAAGCCCTCGCCGGATGCGAGCCGCTCGCTGATCAGGAACAGCGACAACGGTATCGACACGACGGAGAATGTATAGATCAGCCAGCGGAGCCACATCCGCCAGGTGTGCCGGGTCCAGCCGTAGGCGAGCAGCGTCTCGGTAATACCGCGGTTCCACCGCAGTCGTTGCACGTGCAGATCGCGCCACGTGGGCTTGATCTCCGTCTCGATCGACACGGTCAGCAGGTTCGCGATCTTCTCGCCGACATGCAGGATCGCCTGGGACACCTCGAAATCCTCGGTGAAATTGCGTACGTTGTAGAACTGTGCGTCCCCGCCCGGCAGCAGTCCAGCCGCGCGTGCGCTGATTACCTTGCGGATAGCGCGAACGGTGAAGATCGACGCTGCGCCCGACAGGCAGATCGCTTTGCCGCCTTCCTGCCGGGAGTCGAAGCCCCAGCGGGCAAACTCGTTGCGCTGGCACCAGCCGACCAGGCCACCACCCGGCTTGCCTGCGTAGACGCCGCTGACGCCACCGAGCTGCGGGTCGCGGAGGAACTCGGCCGCGGCCTCGCTGATGAAGTTTGGGCTGATCAGCGTGTCGGCGTCGATCACGGTGATCAGGTCGCCTTCCGCCAGGCTGGGGAGAACGAGCGCGAGAGCCTGGTTCAGCGCGCCAGCCTTCATCTCGTGGTTGCCCACCGTGACGTATGTTTCGCCGCCGGCGGCGAGCGCCTCACGCTGGGTGCCGTCGGTACAGTTGTCACAGATCACCACGATTCGATCAGGTGTGCAGTCCTGCGCCCGTATCGACGCGATAGTTGCCCCGATCGACGCTTCCTCGTTGTGTGCAGGTATCAGGACGATGACGGTGGTTCGCCGGTGCTTGCCGACCGCCGGCCACCACCGCGGCATGACGGCGAGGCTTCCCTCCGCCCAGGCGGCGGCCGACTTCGAAAGCCTGGACAGCCGCTCCGCGGTCGCGGGGACGTCCGCCGCCGGCGTGGAGACCGGCTCCAGGCGCATCCGCGTCGAGGAGTCCGGCTCAGCCTCCTTGCGGTATCGCCCGGGCAAGGCCCGCGGCTCTACCAGGCCACCGTGCGGGCGGTAACCGGGGGTCCGAGATAACTTCCGCGCATGTTTGCCGTGAGGCACCAGATCCTCCCTGCTGGGGGTCACAGCAGTCACGTGTAGTGCCCATGAATGTGCCTTTCAGAGGTAAGCGCATGCGCCTGCACCGGCCTCTACAGATGACCGGCCGGGTGGTCACTACTCACCGAGGCCGGCTGGCCGCATCACCAGACAATGTCATGGGCCACACACGGAAATCCCTAGTCTTCCCCAGCCGAAACAGTGGCTGTCCCGGATATGGTGCAATCACCGCCGCGGTGCGCCCGAACCCCAGGCTGAGGTGCCCGGACTTCCGGACACGGGATCGAGTCCGATCCTCACCGGAAAGGACGGGACCGAGTGCGGGGAAAGCGCAAGAATTACTGCCGCGCATCGGATTCAGAATAAGTCCGGTCGATATCTCACCGGCGTTTCTTCTCACCGGCCGGCGCCGGACGGTGGCACACCAGATGCTGCGCCTGCCCTTGAGGCCGAAGCAACGAACGACCGGATCCGGGAATCGGCAACCGCCGTTGACCGTAAAGGTGTGGCTCACCGGGCATTGGATGCGGGCGCACTTCGTGCCCCGGAGGATTAACGCGGTGCAGCACCAGGCGCGGTGCACTAGGCAGCGCCGGCCCGGAGCGCATTGATCAGGCGGTTCATCGCGGAGCCAAGGTTCCAGCGCTCGGCCAGGCCGGCCAGCCGCGCCGGATCCTTCGGCGTCACGGGAAGCGCGTCATCGAGCGGCGGGACAGGCGCGTCCGTGGCGACCCGCACGACCGGCATCGCCGCTCGCAGATACTCGCGGTCCGCGGCCAGTTTCGCCCGGCTGCTGCCCAGGCCGCTCGCCGTGGGCTCAAGATCGAGCGCCGCGAGCATGGCGTCCACGGTGCCGAAGCGGCGCACCAGCGCGGCAGCCGTTTTGGCGCCTATTCCGCGCACTCCAGGCAGGCCGTCACTGGGATCGCCCCGCAGGGCCGCGAAATCGGCGTACGCGCGCCCGGGGATGTCATAGCGGGCGGTCACACCGGCCTCGTCGATCGCCTCGAGCCGCCCGAAGCCGCGAGCGGTGTAGAGCACGCGGACCTGCCGGGAGTCGTCCACGAGCTGGAACAGGTCCCGGTCGCCTGTGACGATGTCGACGGGCACGCCGGCCCGCGCGGCGAGGGTGCCGATCACGTCGTCGGCTTCATAGCCCGGCGCGGGCGCCTGGGCGATCCCGGCCGCGTCGAGCACCTCCTCGATCACCGGGATCTGCACGGTGAGGGCCGGAGGCACGTTCTCCTCGCCGCCGTCGGGGCCGAGCCGGTGCGCCTTGTAGGACGGCAGTGCCGCGACACGGAACGCCGGCCGCCAGTCCGCGTCCATACAGGCGACGAGCCGCGTGGGGCGCCCGCGCCAGGCCTGGTTGCGCCGGTCGGGCTTGATCAGGAAGGCGATCATGTCGAGCAGGCCGCGGATGGCATTCACCGGCGTCCCGTCCGGTGCGGTGACGGAGCCGGGGACCCCGTAGAAGGCGCGGAAATAGAGCGCCGGCGTATCGAGCAGCATCAGATACGGGCTAGCTGCCGGCGTCGCGGGCTCGGACTTCGCGGCTGGCGTGGCCGTGGGCGTCGTGGGTGTCTCGGGCGTCGTGGACATCACAGTCATGCTGCCAGATTCTTCGGGCGGATGCGGAGGGCCGCCCCCCGCGACAACCCTTCGGGGGCTGCGGGGTCGCCCTCCGCGACAACACTGTGGGGGGTGCGAGGGTCGCTCCCCCGCGACAACCCTTCGGGGGGGTGCGGGGGTCGCCCCACCCCGCGGGAACACTGCCCGGGGGCCGCCGGGTCAGCCGCGGGGCGGCACCTCACGCCAGCGTGGCAAGCAACTGCTCCTCCTTGGCCGGATCGAGGCCCGGGGCGGGACGTCCGGGCGGCGGCGCCGGGTCACCTTCCGCCTGCAGCCACCGCCAGGTGTCCGCCACCGTCTCCTCCACCGGCCTGCAGCGCAGCCCCGCCGCCAGCGCGCGCGATACGTCGCCCGCGTGCATCCCGGCATCGTCTCCCGTGGGGGACAGCCAGATCGGCAGCTCGGTCCACTCCTGGATGCCCGCGGCGCGAATCGCCTCTGGCGAAACCCACACGAGTTGCGCGGCCGAGCCCGTCACCTGCTTCGCCGCCGTGAGCAGCGACGCCATGGTCGCGTGCCCGGGCGCGCTTACCACGTTGAACGCGCCGCTGCGACCCTGCCCGGCGCAGTCGAGCAGCCACGCGGCGAGGTCGCGTGCGTCGATGAGCTGCAGCGGCCGGGCGGGCGGGCCCGGGGCGAGGACACGCCCGCCGCGCTCGATCCGCCGCAGCCACCACGGCAGGCGGCCGACATTCTCGTGCGGCCCGAGGATGAGCCCGGCGCGGGCGAGCAGCGCCCGGTCGCCGAAGGCGGCGCACGCGGCGATCTCGCCACCCCGCTTCGCCGCGGCGTAGTCCGTGCTCGCGTCACTTTCCGGGTCGGCTGCCACGACCGGCGCGGTTTCGTCCAGGCCGGCCGGGACGGGCCAGCGGTAGACCGAGCGGCTGGACACGTAACCGTAGTGCCCGGCGCGCCCGGCGAGCAGCCGGGCACTTTCCGCCACGGCCCGCGGCGCGCCCGACCACGTATCGATCACCGCATCCCAGGACCGGTTCCCGAGCGCCGCGGCCAGGGCACCGGCGATGGTCCTGTCCGCGCGGATGGCCTCGGCCGGCTCGGCCGGGGCGCCACGCAGACCGCGGGTCACCGCCGTCACCTTGTCCCCCCGCGCCACCGCGGCCGCCACGACGGCCCGGCCGACGAATTGCGTGCCACCAAGCACGAGCAGCCTCATACCGGCCATCGTTGCGCATCGTGGGACCCGGAGCCGCCGGGCACCGCGTGGTTCGCTGTCAGCACAGCGCAGCGGGCGCTCCGGCGTGACCGGTCGTGACCGGTGTGGCATCGTGGAGGCGTGATCTTTGCAGCGAAACCCGCGGTGGTGGGGCATCGTGGCTGCGGCAGGGACACATCCTGCGGCTTTCGCGAGAACACGGTCGAATCCTGTCTCGCGGCCGTCGAGGCGGGCCTGACGTGGCTTGAGATCGACGCTCAGCGCACCGCGGATGACGAGCTTGTGCTGCGGCATGACTGGACCGCGCCGGACGGCTCCCGTGTCGTCGACCGCACGGCCGCTGACCTGTCCGCGCAGGGAATCGCGCGGCTCGCCGACGTCTTCGCCGCGGTCCCGCCGGAAATCGCCATCGACATCGATGTGAAGACCGTGCTCGCCGATGCCGCGGACCCGAAAGCCCGCCGCACCGGCACGTTGCTCGCCGCCGCGCTGAGCACGGAGTCACGCCGCCGCAGGCTGCTGGTGACATCGTTCGATCCCGGGCTGCTCGTCGCCCTGCGGCCCGAGGTCCCCGGGGTCGCCCTCGGCCTGCTGACCTGGCTGCACTTCCCGCCACAGCACGGCATTCCGGCCGCCGCCGGCCTCGGCCTCGACGCGATCTGCCTGCACACGGGCTCGATGCGGCCAGCGGGCGGGCCGGGCGACGGCGCCGGGGAAGACCGGCACCCCTTCCCCACCGCCGGCGAGGCGGTTTCCGCGGCACACGAGGCCGGGCTCGAGGTACTGATCTGGTGCCCGGACGCGGGGGCCGCCGCAAGTTACGCCGCCGCGGGCGCGGACGCGCTGTGCGTCGACGACGTGCCCGGCACGCTCGCCGCCCTGGCCAGCTGGGCCGCCCTGGCCAGCTAGGAAGCGCCGCGCCGCCGCCAGCGGTTCGGTCATGGTCCTTAACGGCTGCCGCGTGGCGCCGGCACGGCTCTTCGGGGATCCCCGCATCGGTGGTTACCGCATCTGCGGCAGCCGTTAAGTGAGGCAGCCCAAACCGGCGGCCAGGCCGGCGTCACGCCACGGAGGAGTAGGCGACGACGCCGCGGCGCATCGCGCCGATGGCCGCCCGCGCCGAGGCGGCAAGCTGCGGATCCCCGGCCGCGGCGATCTGGTCGAGCAGGTCGATGAGCTGCTTTACCGCCCGCACGAAATCGCCCGCGGTGAGGCCGCATTCGGTGAGCACCGCGTCGAGGCGGTGCCCGCGCGCCCAGCGGAATGCGGCCCAGGCGAAGCCGAAGTCGGGCTCGCGCAGGAACGACAGCGAATTGTCGCTTTCTGTCGCGTCGAGTTCGCCCCACAGCCGGACCATCGCGGCGAGCACCTCACGCAGGCGGCGAGTTCCGCGGGCTCGAGTCCGTTCCAGAGCCCATGGCTGAGGCACTCGGCGGTGAGCAGGTCGAGCTCGGTGTACAGGCCCGCGAGCACGTGGCCTTGCGCGGTGAGCTTGTCGGCGGCGCCATCGGCGGACAGGTAGCCGAGCTGCTCGAGTACGGCGCAGACCCGGTCGAAGGTCCGTGCGATCACGTGTGAGCGGCTCGCCACCCGGCGCTCCAGGCCCTCGACCTCTCGCTTCAGCCGGAAATAGCGCTCCGCCCAGCGCGCGTGCTCCTCGCGGTCGGGGCAGCCGTGACACCGATGGCCCCTGATCTGAGCCCGCAGGCGGCCGATCTCAGCGTCGTCCGGGGCCTGACCACGCCACGGCGGCGGCAGGTCCCGCCCGGCGAGCTTGTTCCTGACCGTAGCGGCAAGGTCCCGCCGGTGCTGCGGCGACCTGGCGCTGAACCACTTCGGGATCCTGATCCGCTCCACCGGCTCCACCGGGGCCGGGAAGTCTGTGCTGGACAGGCGCTTGACCTGGCGATTCGCGGTGAGCACCAGGGGCCCTGGGCCCTGTCCCCCGGTGTCGAGCACGACGGCGACACCGGCGCGCCTGCCACCGGGGACCCTGATCACGTCGCCGGGCCGGAGCCGTCCGAGCGAGCGTTCCGCTTCCGCCCGCCGATCAGCGCTGCGGCTGCGTGCCAGCTCGGCCTCGCGCTCGGACAGCTTTCTGCGCAGCGAGCTGTACTCGGCGAAATCGCCGGCGTCGCAGCTCATCGCGCCGGCGTAGCCTTCCAGGGCCTGCCTGCTCTTGCGCAGCTGGCGCGCGACGCCGACCACCGCCCGGTCGGCCTGGAACTGTGCGAACGACGACTCGAGCAAGGCGCGGGCACGCTGCCTGCCCACCTGGCCGACCAGGTTGACGGCCATGTTGTAGGAGGGGCGGAAACTGGAGGTGAGCTGGTAGGTCCGGGTGCTCGCCAGGCCCGCCACCGCGGCCGGGTCGGTCCCGGGTTGCCAGATCGCCACGGCGTGCCCCTCCACGTCGATACCGCGCCGCCCGGCCCGGCCGGTGAGCTGCGTGTACTCCCCTGGCGTCAGGTTCGCGTGGGCCTCGCCGTTCCACTTGTCGAGCCGTTCGATCACCACAGTCCGCGCGGGCATGTTCACGCCGAGAGCCAGCGTCTCGGTCGCGAAAACTGCCCGGATCAGGCCCTCGGTGAACAGTTCCTCGACCACCTCCTTGAAGACGGGAAGCAGGCCGGCATGATGCGCGGCGATGCCCCGCTGCAGACCTTCGAGCCACTCGGCATAACCGAGCGCGGTGAGATCCTCCTGATCGAGGTCTGCGGTCCGCCGCGCCGCGCGCTCGCGGATCACCGCGGCCTCGTCAGGCGTGGTCAGCCGCAGCCCCGCGCGCAGGCACTGCAGCACCGCGGCGTCGCAGCCCGTCCGGCTGAAGATGAAGGTGATCGCGGGAAGCAGGCCCGCGGCGTCCAGCCGCTCGATGACGTCGACGCGGCCCGGCGGCCGGAACCTGCGCGGCCGGCGCCCGCCCCGCTGTGGGCGGCGCGACGCCGTCGCCGCCCACTCCTCGCGCCGCGCGATGCGCAGCAGTTCCGGGTTGACCTTGGCGACGGTGCCGCCAGCCGGGCCGCCGCCCACCGCGGCCAGCGCGGCGCCGCGAACCCGGCCGCCAGCGGTGCCGGCCGTGCCGGCGGCGTCACTGGTGGTGGTGTCGGTGGCGCTGGTGAACAGGTCGTACAGGCGCCCACCGGCGAACATGTGCTGCCACAGCGGCACCGGACGGTGCTCGTCCACGATCACGGTCGTGTCGCCGCGTACCTGGACGAGCCATTCGCCGAATTCCTCGGCATTGCTCACCGTCGCCGACAGGGCCACGACCTGCACCGACTCGGGCAGATGAATGATGACTTCTTCCCATACCGCGCCGCGGAACCGGTCGGAGAGGTAATGCACCTCGTCGAGCACGACGTAGCCGAGGCCGGTCAGCGTGTTCGAGCCCGCGTACAGCATGTTCCGCAGCACCTCGGTGGTCATTACCACCACCGGCGCCTCGCCGTTGACACTGTTGTCGCCGGTGAGCAGGCCGACCTTGGCCGGCCCGTACCGCCGCACCAGATCCGTGTACTTCTGGTTGGACAGCGCCTTGATCGGCGTGGTGTAGAAGCACTTGCGGCCTGCCGCGAGTGCGAGGTGCACGGCGAACTCGCCGACAACCGTCTTGCCCGAGCCGGTCGGGGCCGCGACGAGCACGCTCGTGCCGCCGGAGAGCCCCTGGCAGGCCCTGCGCTGGAAGTCGTCGAACTCGAAGTCGTACAGCGCCTCGAAGGCGGGTGACCGGCGGCGAAACGCGGCATACCGCTGCGCCGGAGTGGTCATGGAGCAAGCTTAGAGGCTGCTTTGGATGCTCGGTCGCGGCACTGCCGCCGGGCACGGCGCGGCCTAGCGCCTGTCCGCGCTGGCGTGCTCGTCCGTGCCGTCCAGGTCGAGCGGCGACGCCTCGTCCGGCGACAGCCCGTCGTATGGTGACGGGCGCCGTGCGCGGCGCCGGTCGTTCGCCCAGATGGCTATCTCCGCGACCTCGACCAGCACCACGCATGGCACGGCGAGCAGGAGCATCGTGAACGGATCCGGGCTGGGGGTGGCGACCGCGGCGAAAGCGAATACGCCGAAGATCATCATCCGGCGCCACTTCCTGAACCGCTCGTGGGTCAGCACGCCGCCCAGGTTGAGCAGCACGAGGGTGAGCGGCAGTTCGAAGGCCAGGCCGAAAATGAGCAGCATGGCCATCGCGTAGCCGAGATAGGTGTCGATCGTGAGCAGCGGCCTCACCCCGGTCGGGGTGAGGCCGAGCAGGAAATGCAGGCCGCGGCTCATCGCGAGGTACGCGAACGCGCCGCCGGCCGCGAACAGCGGCACCGCGGTGCCCACGAACGCGTAGGTCCATCGCCGTTCGCGCGTGTACAGGCCGGGCGCGACGAACGCCCACAGCTGATAGAGCCAGACCGGCGAGGAGATGAGAATGCCCGCGACGAGGCTGACCTTGAGGGTCACGAAGAACGGGTCGAACACGCCGGTGACGACGAGGCTGTGGCCGTTCTTGCCGCAGCCAACCGTGTTCTGGATGGCAATCTTGCAGTAAGGCTGCTCGATGAAGCGCCACACCGGCTGGAAGAAGAACCAGCCGACGGCGGTGCCGAGGCCGAGCGCGAGCAGGGCTTTGAGCAGGCGGGAACGCAGCTCGCGGATGTGCTCGATGAGCGGCATCCGTCCGTCGGGGTTGGGCCGCCTGCCCGAAGTGCCCGCACGCGTGGCGGTGCTAAACCCCGGCCAGCTCAGTGGCACGGTCAGCTCCCGTAGCCGAGGGGATCAGGTTGACTGCTGGTTACGCTGCGCCTCCGCGAGCGGTACGCCGCTGACGATCGTGCCGTCATCGGCGGGCGGTGACAACGGCTGTGGCGGTGCCACCGGCTGTGCCCCCACCGGCTGGGGAGCGTGTTGCTGCACCGTTTGCTGCTGCGCTGACTGGGCCTGCCGGGTGGCGTCGTCATCGTCATCGCGCAGCGCCTTGGTCTCGGCCTTGAATATGCGCATGGACTTGCCGAGCGACCGCGCGGCGTCGGGGAGCTTACGCGACCCGAACAGCACGACGAACACCGCCGCCAGGATCAGCAAATGCCAGGGGCTGAGCTCACCCATATCGGTCCTCTTCAGCAGGGGCTGGGACGCAGGCCGCACGCAGCCGACGGCTGCCAGACCTCTTGCGGCCGATTGTACGCGCGGCCGACGGGCAGCTCACACCCCCGGCGCGGCAAATCATCGCACCCGGCCCTCGAAGACTGCGCTGAAACCGGCCTCAGGCCAGGCCATAATGCGCGAGCGCAGCGGCGGCCTGCGCCCGTACCTCGCCGGCCAGGCCGGCCGGCTCCACCAGGCGGCCGTGGTCGCCGAGCCGCAGCGCGAGCCGCCGAACCCAGCGCGGATCCGCGGTGCGCAGGACGACCCGCAGGCGCCTGTCGCCGATCTCTTCCACCTCTTCGCACGGATAGTAGTCGGCGACCCAGCGGCCCTCGGGCGCGAGCTCGAGCGCAACCCGCAGGTCGTCCGGGCCGGGCTGGTACAGGCCCTGGTCGAGATTCCTGGGTTCGGCGCCCGCGGGCACCTCCGCCGGGGCGTCGAGCACCTCGATCGCGACGACCCGGTCGACACGGAACAGCCGCACGCCTTCCGCGCGCCTGCACCAGCCCTCCAGATAGGTCCGGCCATCCACCACGACCAGCCGCATGAGGTCCACGTCGCGCTCGGTCGCCTCGTCACGCCCGGGCACGTAATAGGTCAGGTGAACCCGGCGGCGGGCCGTCAAGGCCTCCCGCGCGCGGGAAAGCACGGCCAGCCTCGGCGCGTCCACCTGGACGGCGACCTGGCTGCTCAGCGCGGCAGCCTCGCCGGAGGCGGCCTCAAGCTTCGCGATGACCCTGCTCACCACCGCCGGGGTCGCGGCGGCGCCGCTCGCGGACGCCGCGGCGGCGGGTGCCTCACCCGGCTGCGGTGCGTCCTCGCCGGCCAGCACCGGCTCCACATCGGCGAGCATGCGCAAAGCCACGAGCAGCGCGCTGGCTTCGTCCGCTCCCAGCCGCAACGGCCGGCCTACCGGGTCCGCCTGGCTGACGACGATCTCGCCGCCCTCGTACGAGAGGTCGATCGGGCAGTACGGGTCGGGCGCCCGCAGTTCCACGCACCACAGCATGTTGAGGTCGTCGACCAACTGCTGCTCGGAAAGGCCGAATGCGGCCGCGGTCTCCGCGATGGAGGCGACCTTCCTGCTCGTCACGTATGGCACCAGGGCGAGCAGCCGCTGCAGGCGCGCGGTGCTGGCCCTGGCCGCGGTGCCAGCCTTGGCCGCCCCGCTCATGACAGCACGGCTTTCAACACGCCGATCACGGCTTCCCGCAGGTCGGGCGGATCCAGGACGACCACGTCCGGCCCGTAGGAGGCGAGGTTGGAGGCCAGCCAGTCGACCTCGGAGAACGGGAACTCCAGCCGGTCCCAGCCTGGCTCATCCGGCGTCCCTGGCATCTGCCGGGCCCAGCGCCGCAGCCAGAATCCGCTGCCGTGGCGTACCCGGACCACCGCGGTGCGCTGCTGCGGACGCTGCCCGCCCCAGGACCGCACGAGGTCACGCACATCGGTTCCGGCGGGGACCAGGTAGCTGCGCGGCGGGCCGTCGAAGGTGACCGGGCCGACGACGCGGCTGAGCCTGAACACCCGCGGCGCGTCGCGATCCCTGTCGTGGCCGCCCACGTACCACCGCCCGTGTCTGCTGACCACCCCCCATGGCTGCAGGTGCCGCTGCTGCGGCGTGGCCGGCCCGACCGCCTGGTAGCTGAAGGTCACCGGCCGACGGTCGCGCACGGCCCGCCACATCGCGGGAAACGCGGCATCGTCGGTACGTACCCGCGGCTCGATGCCGGGGATGTCTTCCGACTCGACCCCGGCGGCCCGCAGCTTGAGCAGCCCGCCAGCGGCGGCCTCCGCGAGTTCCGCGCGCCGCCAGACGCGCGCGGCCAGGCCGAGCACGGCCGCCTCGTCCGGCGCCAGCGTTATCTCTGGGAGCTCGTAGTCACTCCGGCTGATCAAGTAGCCGGTCTCGTCGTCGCCGGCCGGGCCCGTCTCCAGCGGAATTCCGAGCTCGCGCAGTTCGTCCTTGTCCCGCTCGAACATCCGCTTGAACGCCTCGCCGTACGGCGGATAGCCGGGCACTGCCGCATGGATCTGCTCGGCCGTGAGGTAACGCCGTGCGGCGAGCAGGCAAACGACCAGGCTCAGCAACCGCTCGGTCTTCCGCCGTGACATCGCCGTACCTTCCGCCCTGACCCTGTTGTCGCAATATCTTCCGCCGTGGCTTCGCACCATCTTCCGCGTGTCCGACGCTACCCTGCCAACGTGATCAGATGGCGGAGCGGCGTGGTTTCCGCGCTTCGGCGGGAGTGGCCGGGGGCGGTGGAGCTTGACGTGGTCCTCGCATCCGGGCAGATCCCGGATGCTGCCCCCTCCGGGGCGCCGGGCGCCGGCCTTCAGGTCCGGGCACTGGCATATGCCGAGCTGACCGGACGGCCCGAGCCGGGCGACCATGTGCTGCTCAACACCACGGCGCTTGACCTCGGCCTGGGCACGGGTGGTTATGCGCTGGTCATCGCCGTGCCCGGCCGGCTGCCGGCGGACCCGCAGGGTCCCGGGCACCTGGTCAAAGCGCGGTACACGCCGCTGCAGGCGACCGTGCTCGGTGCGGACGAGCAGGGCTCGGCCTATCACGAGGTGCTCAGGGACGCCGACGACCTCGGCGGGATGCCGGTAGTGGTCGCAGACCTGCACTCGGCGCTGCCTGCTGTGCTCGCGGCGTGCTACGCGCACCGGCCCGGTGCGGTTGTGGCGTATGTGATGCTGGACGGCGGCGCGCTGCCCGCGTGGTTTTCCCGGTCGTGCGCCGAGCTGCGCCAGGCCGGCTGGCTCGCGGCCGTGGTGACGGTCGGCCAGGCATTCGGCGGCGATCTGGAGGCCGTGACCTTGCACACCGGCCTGCTCGCCGCGCGGCATGTCAGCCGCGCCGACCTCGCGGTCGTGTCGCAGGGCCCCGGCAATCTCGGCACGGGCACAAGATGGGGGTTTTCCGGCGTGGCCGCGGGCGAGGCGGTAAATGCCGCAGCGGTGCTGAACGGGCGCCCGGTGGCCTCGCTGCGGATCAGCGAGGCCGATCCCCGTGCGCGGCACCGCGGGATCTCCCACCACAGCCTGACCGCGTATGGCCGGGTGGCGCTCGCGCGGGCCGACGTGGTGGTGCCGGCGTTGCCCGGCCCCTTTGGCGCCCGGGTCAGCGCGGAAGCCCAGCAGCTCGGCGGGCGGCATTCGCTGGTGCGGGTACCGGTCGACGGGCTGGCAGAGACGCTGCGGGCCTGCCCGGTCCGGCTGTCCACCATGGGCCGCGGGCTCGACGAGGACCTCGCGTACTTCCTCGCGGCCGCGGCCGCCGGACGGCACGCCGCCAACCTGCTCGCCACCGGCCCAGCCAGCCCTGATGCATAACGGCTAGCGCAGCGGCAGGCGCCAGTCCTGCGCGACTAGATCGTGCCCGAAGCTGCGGTGCGGTGACGCGGCGACGAGCTGGAACCCGGCCTTTTCGTAGATGCGCCCGGCCGCGACCGGGCCGGATATGCGGAGCTGGACCTGGCGGGCTGGCGTGGTGAGCCGTCGAGGATGCGATGAATCTCGGCCATCGCCGCCGTGATGCGCTAGGCCGAGGTGGGGCCGTACGCGCCGAGGATGTCGACGACGAACACGAGCGTGTCGGTGCCCTTGATGCCTGCCTGGGGGTTACCGGCCTTGCCATAGCCGTCCGCGGGCGGGATGACCAGCAGCACCCGGCTGCCGATGGTCTGGCCCACCAGTCCCTTGTCCCAGCCGGGAATGACCTGCGAAGGTGTCGCGCCGACGGTGAACCCGAGCGGTGCGCCGTTACGCCAGGAGGAGTCGAAGAGCTTCTTGGTCGCCCAGATCACACCGACGTACTGCACGACGATGAGCTGGCCCTTGCCGACCTTGGGGCCGGAGCCCTTGATCAGGGTACGCACCGCCAGGGTCGCGGGCGGCGGCGACTTGGGGATCGTCACCGACGGCGCGCTGCCCTGTGCGCTGCCGACTGCCGGGAGGGCGCCGCCGCCGTGTGAGACCTGCTGGCCGCCAGCGGACGCGGTCGCCGCGTATTCCTTGATCACGTCCACCACGAACACCAGGGTGTCCGTTGCCTTCACACCACCCTGCGGGTTGCCCTGTCTGCCGTACCCGTCCGCGGGCGGGATGACGGCGAGCACCCGGCTACCGGTGCGCTGGCCGACGAGAGCCTGCTTGAGGCCCTTGAGCAGTTGGGCGCCGGGCGGAAACAGCGACGGCGTCGCCTGCGTGAAGGTGTCCACCTTCAGCGTGGACTTCGTGCCGCTCCAGACGTAGCCGACATAGTTGCCGACGAAGACGTCGCTTTGGCCGAGTTGCGGGCCGTTGCCCTTGACCACCGTCGAGACGACCAGGCGGTTGCCCGGCTTCGCCTTCGGGATGTGCACCGCTGGGTTCTTGCCGAACACCCCGGTCACCTTGACCTGCGTGCTCGGGCTGGGGCTCGGGCTCGAACCACCGCACCCGGCGACCAGAGTGGCCACGATGGCGAGCGGTAGGGCTAGGGCTGCGATGCGGCGCATAATGACCTTTTCATGATGGACAGTGTTCATGATGCAGACGGTGCCATGCAGACGGTGCCGATGAGGACGTGCCGATGAGGACGTGCCGATGAGGTACCGCGCTGATGGCAGCGGGGGCGGCGGCGAACCTCACGACGGCGAAGCCGCTGCGCCGACAGCCTACCCTCGGCCGGCCAGCCCTGTTTCACATCCGCCGTTTCCGCCGGGCGTTCGGGAGGCCGTCCCGGGGCCGGCCCGGGCCAGCATTACATTCCCGCGATGAGTTTCTCGACTCGCTCGTCGACCGCGCGAAACGGATCTTTGCACAGGACCGTGCGCTGCGCCTGGTCATTCAGTTTCAGGTGCACCCAGTCCACGGTGAAATCTCTGCGCTTCTCCTGTGCCCGCCGGATGAACTCACCACGCAGCCGTGCCCTCGTGGTCTGCGGGGGTACCGACTTGGCCTCGAAAATATCCAGATCCCTGGCCACCCGCTTGACTGCGCCACGGCTCTGCAGCAGATAGAACAGCCCGCGGCCGCGGTGCACGTCGTGATAGGCGAGATCCAGCTGCGCCACCCGCGGCGAAGCGAGCGGCAGGTCGTGCTTGGCCCGGTAACGCTCGATAAGCTGGTACTTCGTTACCCAGTCGATCTCACGAGCGACCATGTCCAGGTCGCCGGTCTCCACTGCCCGCACCGCGCGCTGCCACAGCGCGAGCACGCGGGTGGCGATCGCGTCGCTGCCACGGCGGTCGGTGAAGTCCTGCGCCTTGGACAGGTATTCCTGCTGAATTTCCAGCGCGCTCATCTCACGGCCGTTGGCGAGCCGTACCCGGCGGCGGCCGGTGATGTCGTGGCTCACCTCCCTGATCGCGCGGATCGGGTTCTCCAGCGTGAGGTCACGCATGACGGCGCCCGCCTCCACCATGCGCAGCACGAGATCGGTGGCGCCGACCTTGAGCAGCATGGTGGTCTCGCTCATGTTCGAGTCGCCGACGATCACGTGCAGCCTGCGGAACCGTTCGGCATCCGCGTGCGGCTCATCTCTGGTGTTGATGATGGGCCGTGACCGGGTGGTGGCGGAAGAAACGCCCTCCCAGATGTGCTCGGCGCGCTGGCTCACGCAGTAGACGGCACCCCTGGGAGTCTGCAGCACCTTGCCGGCGCCGCAGATGATCTGGCGGGTGACCAGGAAAGGAATGAGGATGTCGGCCAGCCTGCCGAATTCGCCGTGACGGCCGACGAGGTAGTTCTCGTGGCAGCCATATGAGTTGCCTGCCGAGTCGGTGTTGTTCTTGAACAGGTAGATATCACCAGCGATGCCTTCTTCGCGCAGCCGCCTGTCCGCGTCGATCAGCAGGCCTTCGAGTATCCGCTCGCCCGCCTTGTCGTGCACCACCAGATCCACGACGTTGTCACATTCAGGCGTCGCATATTCCGGGTGGCTGCCCACGTCCAGATACAGGCGGGCGCCGTTGCGGAGGAACACATTGCTGCTGCGTCCCCACGACACCACCCGCCGGAACAGGTAGCGGGCCACCTCATCGGGTGACAGGCGCCGCTGGCCACGGAAGGTGCAGGTGACGCCGTACTCGTTCTCGAGCCCGAAAATGCGTCGTTCCATGAAAACCAGCTATTTCCCCGCGTCGTCGGCCGAGCCGTTGCCACCGGCGGCGGCGTCGCCGCCGTCGGCGCGAGGCCCCGGTGGATCGTCGGCTGCGCCCTCTTCCCGCGCGGGCGCGTCAGCGTCCGGCCCACCCGCGGTGGAGGGCGGGCTGGAGCCGCGGGCCTCGGCGAGCAGTTCCTCCAAGCGCTTGGCGGTGAGCCTGCGGAACGTGCGGTGCTCCCGTGTACGGTCGAGGACGGCGATCTCGAGCTGGCTGGGCGCGATCTCCGGCCCGTTGCCCTGGCCGACGAGCGCCGCCAGGGCCGCGCTGAGCGCCTCGCTGAGCGTCATCCCATCGGAGTAACGGTCCTTCAGCACACTGGCCACCTGGTCCGCCTGGCCGCCCATGGCGACGAACCTGTGCTCGTCGGCGACCGAGCCGTCGAAGGTGATCCGGTAGATCTGGTCCTGGTCCTCGGACTCGCCCACCTCAGCCACGACGATCTCGACCTCGAACGGCTTGTTGCTCTCCGTGAAGATCGTCCCGAGCGCCTGCGCATACCAGTTCGCCAGGCCGCGAGCCGTGACGTCGTGCCGGTCGTACAGGTAGCCGGTCACGTCCGCGTACCGCACGCCGGCTTTGCGGAGGTTCTCGAACTCGTTGTAGCGGCCCACAGCGGCGAACGCGATCCGGTCGTAGATCTCGCTGATCTTGTGGAGGGCACGGGACGGATTCGGCGCGACGAAGAGGATCCCCTCCCGGTACTGCAGCACCAGGCCGCTGCGGCCACGGGCGATGCCCTTGCGCGCATAGTCCGCCTTGTCCTTCATCGCCTGTTCTGGCGACACATAGAAGGGCATGGACACCGCTGTCACATTCCTTTCGTGCCCGGCTGCTGCTGCTGTAGCGCGGCTTTGGTCGGCTTCGTGGGGGTTGGCGGCGGCACGTCAGCTCAGCGGTGCGACGGGCCCGCCGGGCGACCGCATGCGGTTGTCCACGATCGTCTGCACCTGCTCGCCGACCTGTTCGTCGGGCAGGCGCCGGAAACCGTCCGCGTCGACAAGCGCGACCACCGGATATATGCGCCGGGTGAGGTCGGGGCCGCCGGTCGCCGAATCGTCGTCCGCCGCGTCATACAGCGCGTGCAGGCAGGCGAGCACCGTGTCTTCGGTCGGCAGGCCGTCACGGTAGAGCTTCTTCAGCGCGCCCCGGGCGAAGACGGAACCCGATCCGATGCTGTGGAACCTGTGCTCCTCGTAGCGGCCGCCGACGACGTCGTAGCTGAAGATGCGGCCGGTCCCGCGGTCCTCGTCGAAGCCGGCGAACAGCGGCACCACCACAAGGCCCTGCATGGCCACGCCGAGGTTGCCGCGGATCATCGTGGCGAGCCGGTTCGCCTTACCCTCGAGTGAAAGCGCCCGGCCTTCCAGCTTTTCGTAGTGCTCGAGCTCGACCTGGAAGATGCGGATCATCTCGATGCCCATGCCGGCCACGCCCGCGATGCCCGCGCACGAATATTCGTCCGTGCGGAACACCTTCTCGATGTCGCGCTGCGCGATCACGTTGCCGGCCGTCGCGCGACGGTCGCCGACCATCACGACGCCCTCGCCGGAAGCGGCCGCGACGATCGTGGTGCCATGCGGCAGGTGCGCGCTCACTTCCTCCGGCAGCCCACGAGCCAGCCCGCCCGCCTGCCCGGCGGCAGGCAGCGGCACGTTCGCTGGCAGCAGCCCGGGCGAATACGACGTGAGGAACTCGGTGAACGACGACGTGTCGGCACTGAGAAATGCTCCTGCGCCGTCGAGGCCAGCTGCCACGAGGCTCCCTCCATGTCGTTGCCCGGCGGTGTCGTGCTGAGCGGTGTCCTGCTGAGCCGTGTCCTGCTGGGCCGTGCCTAGATCAGTCATGCCGAAATCAGTCAGTACCTGTTCAGACCCTACTGCGGCGGACGTGCCGTAGCGGAAGCGCACCATCCGCCGCGCTGTCCGCCCAGGGCGAACCGCCCCGCGCCGGGTCATCCCGTGCCCCGCGGCCCCCGCAGGCCCTGCGGGCCATGCCTACTGGCCGCCCTTTTGCACGTACGAGCGGACGAACTCCTCGGCGTTCTCTTCGAGCACCTCGTCGATCTCATCCAGTATCGCGTCAACGTCCTCGGAGAGCTTCTCGTGCCGCTCCTGGACGTCCTCGTTGACCTGCGATTCTGTCTCTTCGACCTCCTCGGTCCGCCGGGTGGTCTGCCGTTGACCGCCGGTGTCCTTGGTCGCCATACCCGTACCTCCGTCGATCTGAGGGGGGATCCTCCCGGTCTCAACGCTATCCTCGCCCAGCCGTGCCCGGCCCAACCCTCGCACCGGATACCAGAATCCAATCACTGTGCTGGCCCCGGGCGGCGACCCCCTGGGGCACCACATGCGCCGTGGCGGCGCCAGCCTGCGCAGCCCAATGGGCCTGCATGCCTGGTGTGCGGTCCCTGCGCAGGCGGCATTTCGGCAGCCGCGGGAGAGCCGCGACCACTCAACCAGCGCTCCAGCCGCACCCAACCCTTCGCCGAGCCAGCCCATGGCACCCCCCGCCCCGGGAGCCCCTCGCAGCGCGGTGCGCTGTCCAGGCGGTTTTCCTTGATCCCGGAGCGCTGTCAGCGATAGGGACGCGTCGCGAAATAACTCGCTGCTTTCAGCTCCGGACCTCGTTGCTGTGGTACAGGCGCAACCGGCGCCCCGCTCGTCCCGCAACTCTGCCCGCTGCGCACCACTTTGGCCCCACCAGCCCCCTGCTCCGGGCACAGTCCCGTCCCCGGGGACCGTGAATGTGCCATCGCGGGTCATATGCGACCCGCGATGGCACATTCAGGGTCTCCGCCGGGCAGCCACTGCAAGATCAAACCCGCGTGTTGATGATCTGCGGGTCCTGGTGCTACAGGGACACATCCATCTACGACCTGCGGTGATGCCACACCCGAGATCGACCGATCACCGGCATGACCTGGCCCTTCCCGCGCGGCTGTGTCCAACTGGCCCTGTGGTACTAGTCGCTGAGAACTCTCCTGAATCAAGAAAATCTCAGAATATGGAAAGATCAATCTTGTATTCTGAGACCCATATAGACTGGGTCCTTGGTTGCTGGTTTAGTCATTGCTGAGATTTATCAATCGCGCGTGTTTGGTGGCCCAGTTAGGGGGTGAGCTGGCCGCTGACCCGGGCCGGGGGTGGGGACGGCACCTGTGGGGGTTCTTCTGGCTGAGATCTGGGTGATCTGGTGATGTGCCGACAGTGGTTCGCCCTCGCAGCCCAGAGGGAAGTAGGCGTCGAGCATCAACCCGCAGGTTGATCTTGGTGGTGGTGGCCCCCGCAGGTCACATGCGCGGCAGTCCATCAGGAACCGACGGGTTGTTCCACGGCGGGTTCTAAGCGCGGCGCATCCGCGCAGCCGTTACGGATGAGTTTTTGACGCGGCTCGCTGGGTGTCAGTCCCCGCCCGTCAGGGCGGCGACCAGGTCGGCCGCGGTCCTGCAGCGGTCGAGCAGGCCGCCGACGTGCTTGCGGGTGCCGCGCAACGGCTCCAGCGTCGGAACGCGCTGCAGCGACTCGCGGCCGGGAATGTCGAAGATGACGGAGTCCCAGGAGGCAGCTGCGACCGAGTCCGCATACTGGCGCAGGCAGCGGCCGCGGAAGTAGGCGCGCGTGTCGTCTGGCGGTTCCTCGGCGGCGCGCGTCACCTCCTCGTCGCTGGTGAGCCGGACCATCCGGCCGCGGGCGGCGAGCCTGTTGTAGAGGCCACGGTCCGGCCGGACGTCGGAGTACTGCAGGTCGACCAGCTGCAGGCGCGGGTGCTCCCAGCCGAGCCCGTCGCGGGTACGGTACCCCTCGAGCAGTTCGAGCTTCGCCACCCAGTCAAGCTCGCCCGACAGTGACATCGGCTCGGCCGCAAGACGGCTGAGCACCGACTCCCACCGGTCGAGCACGTCCGCGGTCATCTCGTCGATGTCGGCGCCGAACCGGTCCTCCACGTATTTCCTCGCGTACTCCAGATACTCGAGCTGCAACTGGATGGCAGTCAGCTTCCTGCCGTTGCGCAGGGTGATCAGATGCCGGCAGGACGGGTCGTGTGAGACGGCGCGGAGCTCCGCCACGGGAGCGTCGATGGACAGGTCGCTGTCCAGGAACTTCTCCTCGATCATGGCGAGCACGAGTGCGGTGGTGCCCAGCTTGAGGTAGGTGGAGACCTCGCTCATGTTCGCGTCGCCGATGATCACATGCAGCCGGCGGTACTTTTCCGGGTCGGCGTGGGGCTCGTCGCGGGTATTGATGATTGGCCGCTTCAGCGTCGTCTCCAGGCCCACCTCGACCTCGAAGAAGTCGGCACGCTGGCTGATCTGGAACCCGTTGCCCCGGCCGTCCGCGCCGATGCCGACGCGGCCGGCGCCGCAGATCACCTGCCGCGAGACGAAGAAGGGCGTCAGGTGGCGCACGATGTCGGCGAACGGGGTCGCCCGCCGCATCAGGTAGTTCTCGTGGCAGCCGTACGAGGCGCCCTTGTTGTCCGTGTTGTTCTTGTACAGCTGGATGCGCGCGCCGCCGGGCATGTGCGCCGCCCGGGCGGCCGCCTCGGCCATCACCCGCTCGCCGGCCTTGTCCCAGCGGACCGTGTCGAGCGGGTTCGTGCACTCGGGCGTCGAGTACTCCGGATGCGCGTGGTCGACGTACAGCCGCGCCCCATTGGTGAGGATGACGTTGGCGAGCCCGAGATCCTCGTCGGTGAGCTGGGTCGGGTCGGCCGCCTCGCGCGCGAGGTCGAATCCGCGCGCGTCACGAAGCGGGTTCTCCTCCTCGAAATCCCACCTCGCCCGCCGCGCGCGGGCCGCCGTCGCCGCCTGATACGCGTTGACCACCTGAGACGATGTCACCATCGCGTTGGCACCCGGCTGACCTGGGACGGCGATGCCATACTCCGTCTCGGTGCCCATAACCCGCCGCACGCTCATGTTAAAGAGCCTAATGTCGCACGGCACCAAGCCGCACAGGGCCGCGGGTTGGTGTCACGCCATCTCGTGCGATCCGGCGGGTGGCCGGGGCCACCGGGGTCCGGGGTGTCCCCGGGGGCCGCCGTGCCCCCCGGGACCCGTGGCGTGCGCCGGTCACAGGTACTGGCCGGTGTTGGCGACGGTGTCGATGGACCGGCCGGCTTCGGTGCCGTGCTTGCCAGAGATCAGCGTCCGGATGTAGACGATACGCTCGCCCTTCTTGCCAGAGATCCGCGCCCAGTCGTCCGGGTTCGTCGTGTTCGGGAGGTCCTCGTTCTCACTGAACTCATCCACGCACGCGGCGAGCAGGTGCGCCACCCGCAGGCCCTTCTGGCCGGTATCGAGGAATTCCTTGATCGCCATCTTCTTGGCCCGGTCCGTGATGTTCTGGATCATGGCGCCGGAGTTGAAGTCCTTGAAGTAGAGGACTTCCTTGTCGCCGTTGGCGTACGTGACCTCGAGGAACCGGTTCTCCTCCGTCTCGCTGTACATGCGTTCGACCACGCGCTGGATCATGGCCTCCACCGTGAGGTCCACGGCGCCGCCGTGCTCGGCCACGTCATCGGCGTGCAGCGGAAGCCCGCGCACGACGTACTTGGAGAAGATGTCCCTGGCCGCTTCCGCGTCCGGGCGTTCGATCTTGATCTTCACGTCCAGCCGGCCGGGCCGCAGGATCGCGGGGTCGATCATGTCCTCGCGGTTCGACGCGCCGATCACGATGACGTTTTCCAGCCCCTCGACGCCGTCGATCTCGCTGAGCAACTGCGGCACGATGGTGTTCTCGACGTCGCTCGACACCCCGGAACCACGCGTGCGGAAGATCGAGTCCATCTCGTCGAAGAAGACGATGACGGGCATGCCCTCGCTGGCCTTTTCCCGCGCGCGCTGGAAGACCAGGCGGATGTGGCGTTCGGTCTCGCCGACGTACTTGTTGAGGAGTTCGGGGCCCTTGATGTTCAGGAAGAAGCTCTTGCCCTCCTCGTGCGCCGCGACCTGCTTGGCGAGCGAGTTCGCGACCGCCTTCGCGATCAGTGTCTTGCCGCAGCCGGGCGGGCCGTACAGCAGCACGCCCTTGGGCGGGCGCAGCATGTGCTCACGGAACAGGTCGGCGTGCAGGTAGGGCAGCTCGATGGCGTCACGGATCTGCTCGATCTGCGGGCCGAGGCCGCCGATGTCCTCGTAGGTGATGTCGGGAACTTCCTCCAGGATGAGCTCCTCGACCTCCGCCTTGGGGATGCGCTCGTACACATAGCCGCTGCGCGGCTCGAGCAGCAGCGAGTCACCCGCGCGCAGCGGTGCGGACAGGAGCGGCTCGGCCAGCTTGACCACGCGTTCCTCGTCCGCGTGCGCGATCACCAGTGCCCGGTCGCCGCCCGCGAGCGTCTCCTTCAGCATCACGACTTCGCCCACTGTCTCGTACGCCTGGGCGAGCACGACGTTGAGCGCCTCGTTGAGCACGACCTCCTGGCCGGGCCGCAGTTCCTCGGTGTCCACGGCCGGGCTGACGTTTACCCGCATCTTGCGGCCGCCGGTGAACACGTCCACGGTCCCGTCGTCGCGCGCCTCGAGGAAGACACCGAAGCCGGACGGCGGCTGCGCCAGCCTGTCGACCTCTTCCTTCAGCGAGACGATCTGGTCGCGGGCTTCCCGCAACGTCCCGGCGAGCCGTTCGTTCTGGCTGCTTACCGCGGCGAGGTTGACCTGAGCGTCACGCAAGCGCTCTTCGAGCGCCCGGACCTGACGGGGAGAATCCGACAGCCGCCGCCGGAGCACCGCGACCTCTTCCTCGAGGAAGGAGATCTGCGTGGTGAGGTCAGCGACCTCCTGCTCATGCCGCGCGGCGCGGGCGTCCTCTTCACGAGCTGCCACGCCCAACCCCCCCTTCCGAGAGCCGACTTAAGGTAGACCCTACCTATCCAGGAGCCTGCCGTAACCTGACCAACAGAGCCTTACCTGCCTCCATTCCCTTTGCTTGGCAGGCGGGCACGTATTGCTCCGTCACGAACCCGACTCGATAGCCCGAGTTGGGCGACCGCTCCTGGCCGAATCGTGATCGTCACATCTTCCGCTGGCCCGGGTCAACCGGCCTGCGTGCGGTACTTACGTAAAAGCGGTGTTACGTCCGCCTCCGGCTGGCGGGCGCGGCGACCCCGGCGGCGAGCCGGCGCGCGGTGATCAGAAATCCGGTGTGGCCGATCATCCGGTGCTGCGGGCGCACGGCGAGCCCGTCCGCGTGCCAGCCGCGGACCAGCGTCTCCCACGCGGCGGGCTCGGCAAATCCGCCGTGGCCGCGCAGCGCCTCGACGGTGCGGGAAAGCTGCGTCGTGGTCGCGACGTAGCAGCACACGAGGCCACCCGGCACCAGCGCGCGGCCGGTCACGCCGAGGCATTCCCACGGCGCCAGCATGTCGAGCACCACCCGGTCGAACCCGGCGGGCTCGCCGTCCGGGCCGGCTGGTGGCTGCCCGGCTGGTGGCTGCCCGGCTCCGAGCTCGCCGGTGACCAGCCGCCAGCCCGGGTGCGGGCCGCCGAAGAAGCGCTCGACATTGCGCCGTGCGATCTCGGCGAAGTCGGCCCGGCGCTCGTAGGAGACGACAAGCCCGTCGTCGCCCACGGCGCGAAGCAGCCAGCAGGACAAGGCACCCGAGCCAGCCCCGGCCTCGATCACGCTGGCGCCGGGGAACAGGTCTGCGAAGCCCAGGATCTGCGCGGCGTCCTTCGGGTACACCACGGCGGCGCCGCGTTTCATCGCGAGCGTGTAGTCGGCGAGCAGCGGGCGCAGCGCCACATAGGGCGTGCCGCCCGCCGAGCGCACCACGCTGCCCTCCGGCTGCCCGAGCAGATCGTCGTGCGCGAGCGAACCCCGGTGGGTGTGGAAGACCTTGCCGGGCTCCAGGACGACGAGATGCTGGCGCCCCTTCGGATCGGTCAGCTGTACCTGGTCGCCTGCGCTGAAGGGTCCACGGCGCGGTCGCGTCATGGCGGAAAGGTTAGCGGCGGGGCGCCGAAATACTTCGTCCACCGGGCGGCTATGCGAATACCCGGTCAAGGTCGCGCGTGGCGAGCACACCGAAGATCTGGCCGGTGGCCTCCACGAGCAGATATTCGGTCGCGGGCGCCCGCCGCACCGCGTCGAGCAGCTCAGCGCCGGAAAGGTCAGCGGACAGCACCATCCCGGGGCCGAGCGAGCGCGCAAGCGAGCCCACGTCGATCCACGGGCGGCGGTGCGGTGGTGTCGCCGTCACCGCCGACTCGTTGACGATGGCAATCGGGTTCTGCTCGTGATCGACCACGACCAGCGCGCCTGCCCGTGCCTCGTCGGCCCGGCGCACCGCCTCCGCGAGCGGGACATCCGCCGCGACGGGCACGGCGCGGCGGGCAAGCGCCCGTGCCTGCAGTGCGGGCAGCCGTTCACGCAGCCGCGCCGCCTGGATGGCCTGTCCAGCGCCGAGCCACATGAACGCCGCGATGACGGCGATCCATGCCGTCGCGAAAAGATCGGTCTGCCGCGCGCCCAGCGCCACCGTGATCACCGGGATGAGCAGCAGCGCGCAGGCGAGCACCCGCCCGCCCCACGCGGCCGCGATCGTCGCCGTATGCGGCCGTCCGGTCACCTTCCAGACGGCCGCGCGCAGCAGGCGGCCGCCGTCAAGCGGCAAACCTGGCAGCAGGTTGAAGACGCCGACGATGAGATTCGCCCGCATGAGCTGGTCCACGAGCACGCCCGGCACGGTGCCGGACGGGACCACCTTGGTCAGCGCCCAGCCGGCGGCGGCGAGCGCGAGTGAAAGCACCGGGCCCGCGACGGCCACGGAGAATTCCTGGCCCGGCGTCGGGGGCTCCTTGTCGATCTCGGATACGCCGCCGAGCGGGTACAGCAGGATCCGGCGGACCGGCAGGCCGAATCCTCTGGCGACCAGTGAGTGGCTCAGCTCGTGCACGAGCACGGACAGGTACAGCAAGACGACGAACACGGCCGAGATGACGTAGCGCACGGGGCCGGAGACGGTCGTGGCGACGTTCTGCGCGTACACGACGACGATGACGCCGGCGATCAGGAACCAGTACGGGGAAATGTAAACCCCGATGCCGAACGGGCGGCCGATCAGCATGCCCGGCTGCCGGCCGGGTGGGGTCCGCCCGGCTGCTGGCGCTGACTGCCCATCCGGCTTCATGTCTGCCACGCTCATGATGCTATGTGCAGGCGGGGCCTTGCCGGGCGGCACACGCGGATCAGTTGCCGCGCCGGCACGCAGCATCGGCCACCTCAGGGCCACCTCAGGGCCATCTCAGGACCCGGCTCAGGACCCGTCGCGCTAGCGTGGCAGGCTTGGCGGGCCGTCCGCCGAGCCGACGGAGCGGGCGGCGCGCAGCAGCGCGCTGTCCACCCGGCTGCGCACGGCGTCGAGCTGCCGGCGGTCGGCCTGCAGCGCCGCGGATGCCGTGTCACGCGCCGCCGCTCCGTGCGCCGACAGCACGGCCACGATGTCACTCTGGACCCGCTGCGCCCAGGGAAAAGCCCAGGTCACCAGGTTGTCGACGGTTGCGGGCAGGCTGAACCTCGCAAGCGATTCCGGCACCTGGTACTGGATTAGATCGTCTAGCTGCTGGTTGTTGGCCGGTGAGCAGTTGGCGGCGCCGCCGCGGGCGATGCCGATCGCGGTCGCCATGTCCCGGCTGGCGCCGGTCTCGATCGCGTGCAGCGCTGTGAGCGAGTCCCGCAGCCCGCCGGCGCACGACTCGATGTCCGTGTTGAGTGCTTGGATCAGCCCGTGCAGATCGGCTGCGCGCTGGCCGCGGGTAGGCCGGTGGGCCAGGCCGACGAGCACCGCGCCGGCGAGAAGCACGGCGAAGGCAGCGAGCAGCCAGCCGGGCGCACGGCGCACCGGCCACCCGGAACTCGTCGTTGCTCGTGCCCGGCCAGGCGCCAACCGCGATGTCATTGCCGCATCCTCTGCCGTATCCGATGCCGCTTGCTCCGCAGGATCTCCCGATTCTCGGCCACTGGCTTCGTGGTGCTCACCGGCCCCGGTTCGCCGGCCGGAGAACTGCTGTGCGAGCTGCTGCCCGGAGCGTTGCCCACAGCAGTCCGTGCGGTATGCCCGGTCGGGAGCACGAGCTCGAACTCGCTGCCCGCGCCGGCGCTGCTCCGCACCAGGATGTCACCTCCGTGTGCGCGCGCGATCGCTCGTGCGAGCGCGAGGCCGAGGCCGGTGCCTCGCGATCCCGCCGGGCCGGTCCCGGTACCGAACCGGTCGAAGATGTGCGCGAGCTCGGCCGCGGGAATCCCGCCACCGCCGTCAGCGATCACGAGGGCGGCGGTGCCGCTGTCCCCGGCCGATATCGCGGAAAGCTTGATGACGTCACGCGTCCCTGTGTGCCGGACGGCGTTTTCGAGCAGTGCGTCCACAGCGAGGCCGAGCCGCTCCCGATCGGCCACGACGGCGATCTCGTCGAGGCGGCCGAGCCGCCAGCGCCGCTGGGCCGCCGGGCGCCAGCGGCGCATGACCTCCATCGTGAAGCCGTCGAGCGCGACAGGCTCGAGACGCAGGAAGTCAGGGTCTTCTGACGCGGCGATGACAAGCAGCCGCTCCCCGATCCGGCGTAGCCGGGAGAGCTCGCCGACGACCACCTGGATGTCGCTGGCCTCGGGTTTGCCGGCGAGTTCCCCGGCGAGCAGTTCTGCGTGGCCGAGCGCGATCGTGATCGGCGTCCGCAGCTGGTGTGAGGCGTCCTGAAGGAACCGGCGCTGCGCAGCGAGCAGGCGCACGTTCTCCTCGCTCATCCGCTGGCGCTCACGGTCGGCGGCCAGCCGCCGCTGCACGTGCCAGACCATCACCGCGAACATCGCGGCCATCAGCGGCACCTCGTTGAGCTCGTCCACCGGCTCGGTGCCGCGCCTGACATCGAGCAGGATCGCCGCGAAAGTCGTCACCATCACCAGGGCGAGCACCCACACGGTCGGCCGGGCCGACCATACACGGAAGCCGTAAAGGAGGGTGAGGCTGATCCAGATGAAGTGGAAGGGAACCGTCTCCCAGCGCGCGAACAACAGCATCGCGAGAAGGTTGACCACCGAGAACACGCCCCACGCGATGTCGACCCACTCCAGCCTGACACGCCCGAACGGCCAGGGTCGCGAGCCGTGCAGGCTCTGCGCGGGCCGGGTACGCCATCCGCGCAAGCCTCCGGGTGGCTGGTCACCCGGCGGCAAGCCGATATCCCTCACCGCGCACCGTTGTGATCAGCTCGAAGCCGAGCTTCCTGCGCAGCCGCCGCACGCAGACATCAACGACGTTCGAGCCGGGGTCGAATGCATATCCCCACACAGTCGACAGCAGCTGGCCCTTTGGCACCGAGTGGCCGGCGTGTTCCATCAGCTCGCGAAGCAAGAGGAACTCCAGCCGGGTGAGGGAGACCGCGCCATGCCCGCAGTCGGCCTCTAGCCGCACCGTGTCGAGCGCCAGCTCGCCCACGCGCATGATCTCGCTTGGCTGATGTCCCTCGGCCCTGAGCCTCGCACGGACACGGGCGAGAAGTTCCGCCAGCGAGAACGGCTTGGTCAGGTAGTCCTGTGCGCCCAGATCGAGGCAGTCGACCTTAGAGGAGACGTCGGCAAGGCACGAGAGCACGAGCACCGGCTGGTCCGGCCGGATCCGCATCAGGCGCTCGAGCACGAGCTGGCCGTCCAGATCTGGCATGACCAGATCCAGGATCACCAGGTCGTAGTCACCCATGGTGGTGAGCTCAAGGCCCTCGTGCCCCGTCGCCGCGAAATCGACGGTGATCCCGGCCGCGGTAAGCGCGCGGCCGATGAAGTCACGGATCCTGGGCTCGTCATCCACGAGCAAGATCCGCGACCCCTCACGGGGATCCTCGTCCGCATGCCGCGCACTCATCACCACAACGCCGCTTCACCTGGGCCACAGCTTCGGTGGCACACCTAGTCCTCCGCACGACGTGCGCAGGACCCTGGTGCTCGTCTACTCCATTGCTGCACGCCGGTCAACCCCTGTAGCGGCCTGTAATGTGATCATGGCAATGCTGTGATGTGATCATGACAATTTGGTCATCCACGGCGGTCGGCCTTGCCCGCCGGTTCTGGTGATCAGAGCATTGCGTTCGAGAGCTTGTTGACTGCATTCGTGTGCAGCCGGGTACCGATACCGGGTGCACGCGTTGGCGTACCACCTGAGTCAAAGAAGCGAGGTGGTGACGGATGTCGCTGCCGGTTCGTGTCGCGACCCTCCTTGTCGCGTTTGCCGCGGTGGTCGCCGTGGCCATCTTCATCGTCATCCACTACCTGCTCGGCGGCCCGCCGGTGGCGGACTACACCTCCATGGCCCAGGCGGGCCAGGTCAACGTGACGATGCAGACCGATGCGCAGACCACCGTGACCGACAAACCCGACTGGGTCACCTACTTCATCAAGAACCCGCAGACCGGTCACTGGGACCACACGACGCTCTTCAAGGTCCCGGCGAATACCCGGGTCAACGTGACGATCCTCGGGTTCGACGGCTGCACGCCGCTGCGCAACCAGTTCTGGGGCCAGGTCCAGGGCACGATCGGTGGCGTCGAGTACGTCAACGGGAAGCCGGTCTCCACGCTGAACTCGTGGGCGCAGTGCGCGGTGCAGCACACCTTCTCGATTCCCGGGCTCGGACTTAGCGTGCCGATCGCCTCGCCGACGAGCCTCCAGGCGAACAATAACTTGTGCCCCACCTCGCCATGCACCTCCGGGCCCCATACGGTGGTCACCTTCAGCTTCAGGACGCCGTCCAGGCCAGGCGTCTTCATCTGGCAGTGCCGGATTCCGTGCGGTCTCGGATATGAGTATGGGTTCGGTGGACCCATGCAGACATTCGGCTATATGACGGGCAACATGGAGGTGGCGGCCTGATGACCGCAGCATCCGAACCCGGCCGGCAGGCTGCGTCTGCGCCAGGCCGGCCTGAGCCGCGCCACGGGCTGCGGATCTTCTTGATCTGGCTCGTCGCGTCCGCCATCGCCGACCCGCTGATCTGGTTCCTGCTGGGTCCGCACATGCCGCCAGGGGCGATGTCGGGCTCGGCCGCCCACCAGCAGACCACCATCAACGTGATGGCCCTCATGTCCGCTCCGGTCCTGCTGTTCGTGCTCATCTACTTCGGCTACGCCCTGGTGGTCTGGCGGCACCGGGAGGGCGACGAGGGGGACGGCCCGCCGATTCACGGGAACGCGCGGATCTCCACGATTTGGATCGCTGCCACGTCGGTCATCGTGCTCGCCCTGTTCGGGTACGGCACCGTTGAGCTGATCGTTCCCGCCGGCGCCGGTGCCGGCGAGGGGCCGACGCCGATCTGGAAGCCGAGCGGCGGACGCCCGCTCCAGGTGCAGGTCATTGCGCAGCAATGGGTCTTCACCTACCGCTACCCGCAGTTCGGTGGCGTGGAAACGCCCCAGCTGGTGCTGCCGGAAGGCCAGAACGTGCAGTTCAACGTGACCTCGCTGGACGTCATCCACAGCTGGTGGGCCTACCAGCTCGGGGTCAAGGCGGACGCCAACCCGGACGTGAACAACGTCGCCTACACCAAACCACAGCAGCTCGGCACGTTCCGGGTGCGTTGCGCCGAGCTGTGCGGCCTCTGGCATGGCGCCATGACCAACGTCGGCCGAGTCGTGACCCCTGCCCAGTTCCAGTCCTGGGCCACCGCCACCGAGACCCAGCTCGCAGCGGTGACCAAGAACCTGCCCCCGTACGCGACCACCTACGACGCCGACGCGGTCGCCGGGCTCGGCAAGGTCCTTACCCAGCTCGGGCTGAACGGAGCGGGTGGCGGTTTCTACCCTCCCGAGGTACCGGTGCAGCCATGACCGGTGACCAGACGCAGAAGGCTCGCCCAGCACGTTCGTTTCGATGAAGATTTCGATGAAGAGGTGACCCGATGGCCATCGAGATCCAGCCGGAGAAGGCCGAGCGACCCGGTGGGCGGGAGCCCAGCGCCCCGCTGCCTGCCCGGCCGTGGTGGATGCGCCCGGCGATCCACACCGGGCTCATCGGGGCGGTGCTCGGCTATCTGCTCGGTCACTGGCTCGGCAACTTCCTCGCCAGCGGCTACCAGCAGATAAGCACGGCCGACGAGAATGACATGGCGATCGTCCTCGGCTACGCGCTCGGGACGGTCGGCTGGCTGGCCGGGATGGGCGTGTTCAACGACCTGTTCCGGCAGATGGCCGGGCGCTCGCTGCAGATCAGGCGGGAGCAGGCGGAGGCGTCCTCTGGCCTGGCGCGGTACTTCAGGTTCTCGCTCGACCACAAGGTCGTCGGCACACAGTATCTCGTCGGCATGATCATCTATTTGCTCAGCGGCGGCCTGTTCGCCATGGCGATCAGGACCGAGCTGCTCTCGCCGACATATCACGTGCTCAGCTCGAGTGCCTACCTCATGGTGGTGGGTGAGCACGGCACGATGATGATCATGATGATGTCGTCGATCATCCTCGGGCCGTTCGGCAACTACCTTGTCCCCCTGATGATCGGCGCCAAGCGGGTCGCGTTCCCGCGCATCGAGGCCCTGTCGTTCTGGCTGACGCCCGCGGCATTCCTCATCCTGCTCTCAGGGGTCATGTTCGGCGGGTTCCCCACCGGCTGGACCGGGTATGCGCCCCTCAGCATCCAGGCCACCCAGGGCATGGACGCCTACGCGGTCGCCTTCGGGCTGATGGGGATCTCGCTGATCCTGGCTGGGTTCAACATCATCGTGACGGTCATCAACTACCGCGCCCCCGGCATGCGCTGGAGCCGCCTGCCGATATTCGTGTGGTCGATGGCCGCCACGTCCTTCCTGATGGTGCTCGCCGCGCCGGTCCTCGTCGGCGGAATGTACATGATGCTGACCGACCGGACGGCGCAGACCGCGTTCTTCACCGCTGACCTCGGCGGCAGCACCTACCTGTACCAGAACCTCTTTTGGTTCTTCGGCCATCCGGAGGTGTACATCCTCGCGCTGCCGGGCTTCGGCGTCGTCTTGGAAATGATTCCGGTGTTCAGCAGGAAGCCGCTCTTCGGCTATCGTGTGGCGGCGGCCGGAATGATCGGGGTGACGCTGCTCAGCTTCTTCGTCTGGCAGCATCACCTCTTCGTCAGCGGCATCAACCCGGACATGCGGCCGCTGTTCATGCTCACCACCGAGCTCATCTCCATTCCCACGGGTTTCATCTTCCTGGTGGCAATGGGGACCTTCTGGAAGGCGAAAATCAGGTTCACCGTGCCGATGCTGTTCGCGCTCGGCATGCTCTTCAACTTCCTCATCGGCGGGATCACCGGGGTGTTCCTCTCCGACGTCCCCGCGGACACCACGGAGCACGGCAGTTTCTTCAGCATGGCACACTTCCACTACACGATCATGGGTGGCCTGATCTTCGCGTTCATGGGCGGTATCTACTACTGGCTACCCAAGATGATGGGGATCAAGCTGAACCAGAGGCTGGGGAAGATCCATTTCTGGACGATGTTCCTGTTCTTCAACTCGACCTTCCTCCCGCTGTTCGCCGTCGGCCTGCTGGGGCAGCCGCGCCGGGTGTTCGAGTACGCGCGCCAGTTGCAGACTCTCAACGACTGGGTCTCCATCTCGGCGTTCCTGCTCGGCGGGTCCATCCTGATCTTCGTCATCAACTTCGTCTGGTCGACCGTGATCGCCCGTGAGCCCGAGACAGGGAACCCATGGCGGTCCCGCGGACTCGAATGGCAGGTGCCCTCGCCGCCGCCGCCGGAGAACTTCCCGCACGTGCCCGTGGTGCTCTCCGGGCCCTATGAGTACGGCGTACCCGATGCTCCGCCCGTCGCCGACCTGAGTCCGCCCGCAGGCGTGGTCGCCAGTGCTCTCAGCGGCGTGGCAGCGGGAGCCCCGTCATGAGTGAGACGCAGGCCAGGCCAGACGACCGGGCGGCCGAAGAGACGCTTTTCTACCACGAGGCCGCGCTGAACGCCGCCTGGACCGGCTCCCGGCTGCTCATAGGTGCCCTGGCGTTCCTGTTCGGCGCGTTCGTGTTCGCCTACTTCTACCTGCGCTCGCTGAATTCGCACGGGATGTGGAAACCCAGTAGCTTCATCCCGCCGCACCTGTGGGCGGGCACGCTGATCATGGCCCTCGTGGTGGTCAGCGCCGCCGTGCAAACCATCGTGTTCCAGCGTCTCAAGCATGGCGCCAAGGCGGGCTGGCAGCTGGGGGCCATGACAGCACTCGTGTTGGGCCTCGCCGCCGTGGGGTTGCAGATCTGGGAACTGCTAAGCCTTCCCTTCTACCCGGGCAGCGCCGGCTTCGCAAGCGTCTTTGTCGGCTTCGCCCCCGTTTACGCGGTCATTGCCCTCGCGGCCATGATCTACCTCGAAACGCTCATCGTCCGCGGACGCAAGCTTCCCGCTGCCTGGTTCACGCAGCCGCCAGGGCCTACCGACGACGTCATCACACTGCAGCGCTTCCAGTCGGCACTGAGCGCGTTTACCGCCGTCTGGAACTTCCTGGCCGCGATCGCGATCCTGGCCTGGGTCCTGTTCTATCTGATCTAGGAGCAAGCAGAGCCTGTGAGCCCCGAGACATGACGCTCATCCTCCGGCACTGGTCGGCCGGCCCAGCGGTGCTGACGGGGTATGTCATCGTCGCGGTCGTCCACCTGCGCGGGCTCCGTGCGCTGGTCCGGCCGCCCGGCGACGACCTCCACGCGGCGCTCAGGCGCGAGGCCATACTGTTCCAGTGCGGCTGGGCGGCCGTCCTCCTGGCGCTTGTCTCACCTCTCGGTTACTGGTCCAGCCGCTATGCCTGGGCGCATGTGACCCAGGACGTGATCGCCGCCGGAGTGGCGGCGCCATTGCTCGTGCTCGGTGCTCCCTGGCTCGCGCTGCGGCGGGGAGTCCCGGGGGGCGGCCCCCCCGGGCAAGCACCGCGGCGGGGGGTTCCGGGCGATCTGGCCCCGGGTGGGTTCCCCTGGGTAGCGCGGTCGCTCGTCGGCCCGGTCGCGGCGACTGTGGCGTTCAACGCAACCTGGATCGGCTGGCACATGCCGCCGGCGTATGACCAGACGGCCCGCTCGGCCGCCGTCCACTACATCGCGTTCGCGATGTTCCTCGGGTCCGCGGTGCTGCTGTGGCTTCAGTTCGTGGGTTCCCGCCCCTGGAGCCCGGCGCTGCCACCTGTGGGCCGGATTCCCCTGGTCCTCTTCTCAGGGGCGGCCACCTTCGTGCTCGTCATGGTGCTGGCGCTCAGCCCGTCCGCGCTCTATCCGGCATATGCGGGAGCTACCCATGGCAGTCTCCCCGCGAGCGCGGACCAGCAATTCGCGGGGGCGATCATGTGGGTGGGCTTGGAGCCGACATTCATCGTCCTTATGACATTCGCCGCGTACTGGTGGCTCAGGGAACAAGACGAGGATCCGGCTTACGGTCTTACGGGGCTCCTCCGGAGGCGGACGTCTGGGTGGGATTCTCCGCTGAGCCTGAGAATCCCTATGGGCAACAAGAACAGACATCCCGTGAGGTGAGTTCATGGCAGCGTCACTTCTCGCAGTAAGCCCCGTCAACACGCCGGGTGGCTATATCCTTACGTTCGCATTCCCGATGGTGCTCTTTCTCGTGATCGCGGCGATCCTGTGGGCACTTTTCGCCGGCTGGGACTGGCCAGTCAGCCGGCGGTTCCGGCCGCCGTGGGTCCACCGCTTCCAGACCGCGATCTCCGAGGCTACCGAGGCTGCCCCCGCCGCGGTGACCACGAGGCGGCAAGGCGGCGGCGACGCGGCGGCCGCGCAGGCGCCTGAGACCGGCGCCGGGACCGGTGCCCAGGCCGATTCTGGCGCTGCCGCCGCGGCCAATCCCGAGCAAGAACCGGCCCAGGGCGCGGCAGGCGACACAGCAGCTGACCGGGAGGCCAGCGGGGCGCAGGCGCCTCCAGCCGGCCCGGATCCCGGGTCAGATGACGCCCAGTGAAGGCAACGGTAAAAGCCCAGGAACAGGTGGCCGATGAGCACCCTTCCTGAGGCAGCAGCGCGCACCGTCGCGCTGCGCAGGCCGATTCCCTTGCTCGCGCGTTCCCTGCTCGCGCTCACCAAACCGCGGATCATCGAGTTGCTCCTTGTCACCACCGTTCCCACCATGCTGCTCGCGGACCGGGGCGTGCCGTCACTTCGTGTCGTCGGCCTCACCCTGGCGGGCGGCGCCATGGCCGCGGGCAGCGCCAACACGATCAACTGCTATCTGGACAGGGACATCGACGCGGTGATGCGGCGCACCGCACGGCGGCCGCTCGCCAAGGGCGGCGTCATCCGCCCCGGTGAGGCACTCGGGTTCGGCATCGTCCTCGGCGCGCTCGCGACCATCTCCCTCGGCGTGGGTGTCAACTGGCTGGCCGCGTCGCTCGCCGACGCCGCCATCCTGTTCTACGTGCTCGTGTACACCCTCGGCCTGAAGCGGCGGACCGCGTCCAACATCGTGATCGGCGGCGCGGCCGGCTGCTTTCCCGTCCTGGTCGGCTGGGCTGCGGTCACCGGATCGGTCGCAGTACCGGCTATCGTGCTGTTCGCCGTCATCTTCCTGTGGACGCCGCCGCACTTCTGGGCGCTCGCGATGAAGTTCCGTGCCGACTATGCGGCAGCGGGCGTGCCCATGCTCCCCGTCGTCGCGCCGGCGGCCACCGTCGCGCGCAAGATAATCGTCTACGCATATCTCATGGTCGTGGCCACACTCGCGCTCGCACCCTACGCGGGGTGGCTGTACGCGGCGGGTGCGGTCGCGCTCGGCACCTGGTTCCTGATCGACGCCCACCGGCTGTGGGCCAGGATCGCCGCTGGCAGTGCCCCGGACCCGATGCGCCTGTTCCACGCCTCGATCACCTACCTCACCCTCCTGTTCACCGTGATCGCCGTAACCGCCGTGCTCCCGGTCGGCCGCTTCTGACCACGGCCCGGAGCCTCATGCGGCCCCGCGAATTGCCGACTTAGCCTTAACGGCTGCCGCGGATGCGGCATCGACTAAATGCGGCCAATCCCGCGGGCCGTCCCGCCGGCAGGCCACGCGAAGCATTGCAAACATGCGCTGAACTGCCGAAACGTCGACAGCTATCGGTGAAGCAGCGCCTGACGCAGCCGCCGAGATAATGCTGCTTGGCTGTGTACGTCGTCCGTCGGCAGCGGATTCGAGTCCCGCTCGGTGAGGTCTTCACCTTTGGCTGTGAGCTGGCGGTATGCGAGCTGGTCGGGGGCTCGCCCACAGGTAGGCGGGGGCCAGCCACACATGAGGGTAACTGATGTTCACCATGCAGTGGCAGTCGACCTGTGTTCCTTCACGACGAGCGAGTGTCCACCGATCACTCTCTGCATGCGCGGCATATCAGGGATTGAGGTATGGGTCCCGTGCCATGCGCGAATAAGCGGCTTGCGATGACGGTGAGGAGTTGATCTGCCAGTGTCGTTCCTTGTCGATGTCGAACCAGACGAACGCCTTGATCAGCGGGAACTTGGTCTTCAGCGTCGGGACGACGCCGTCGATCCATTGCGCCTTGCTGCCGCCGGTCTCGTCGGAGGCCATCTCTCCGATGATGATGGGCTTGCCCTTCGCGGCGAGCTTGCGGTAGATGTCGGCGAAGACATCGTTGAAGCTCTGCCAGTCGAAGCCCGACTCCGAGGTGCCCCAGTTGTATCCGTCGACCCCGGTCCAGTCGACATACTTATCGCCCGGGTAGTACGCCATCGTCGGCGGGGCGCCGGGGGTGTCGGTCACGTTCGGGCACCACGCCCAGACGACGTTCGTCGCACCGCGAGCGATGAAGACGTCGTGGATGTGACGCCACGCGGCGATGTACTTCGCCGGGTTGTGGCCGCCCCAGCCTTCCTCTTCATTCATCTCGGCTGCGAAGTCGAGGAAGAACTTCTTGCCAAGCGCCTTGGCGCCATCGGCGCGCGCCCGGATCGTCGCGTCCAGCTTCCCGCTGATGATGTCGTCGAAGACGACGTCGAACGGTTCCCAGTTGATCAGGGGGATCCGCCCGTCGGCGAAGTCGGCGCGCGTCGTCGTAGCCGTCGCCCAATCGTCCGCCCAGTTGAAATAGACCAGGTGGATGGCCGGTTTCCGTCCGATGCGCGCGTCGGTTTGGGCGATTGTTCCCGCGCCGTAGAAGTGGCCGAGAAGCGCCCCGTGGGCAGGAACGAGAATGTTCATCGACCTACTCGCCGCGAGCCCGTCAGTGTCGGTGTGAACAGGTGACGGGACGCCTGCGGCGGACGGTGCTGTCAGGCTTGCGGTGGACGGGGCGCTCCTGTTCGTCCCTGACCCCGAACATGCAGTGGTGAGCGAGGTGAGCGTCAGCAGCAGTGCTGTCATGCCCGTGATCGATCTGCCAGCCTTCTTCATCTTCTATTGGCTCCCGTGAATCGGTGGAACGATGGGTGCGGGGATACGGCAGGGGCGCCGCAGGTGCGTCAGCCGACTGTCAGCGCGTCGGCCAGGACAGCGGTGGACGTGAAGTCGATCGCGGGTTCCACGGTCTGCCAGGCGCCGACGTCGTCCGACGTCGTCCAAGTACCGGGCGCCGTTGCCGTCAAGGTCGGCCCAAGGCGCACCGGCGTTGGCAGAGCAGGGGCCTTCATACTGGGAGCTGCGCGAGTTGGCGGCGGCCGCGCCACCCGCACTCAGCGCGCCGACCGTGAGCACGGTGGCCGCGGTGAGCATGAGCGCCGCCAGCATCTTTGGTTTAAAATACTGACATAACTGACTCCATGGATAGTATTTGGATCCGGCCGCGGACCCTGCTGGCCAGTTCCGTTTTCAGGCAGCCAGGGCTGGTCGGTGTCCTCGACACCGCCACCAGGCGCCGTCCAGTACGGCGCCTGAGCCTCCCGTTCGCGGCCGGGTTTCACGCCGGAATGGAAGGCTCCTTCGTGATCTTGGGCTTCCCCGGCACCGCCGACCCCGACGTCGCCTACATCGAGGGCCGCATGGGCGACGTCTACGTCGAAAGCATCGAAGGCGTCCACACCTACAACCTGGCCTGGGAACGCATGTCCGATTCAGCCCTGCCCCCAGCCACCTCCGCAGAACTGATCGGAACCGAACTGAAGGGACTAAGGTGATCAGCGACACGGACCTCGCCCACGCGGCCTGGCGCAAGAGCAGCCGCAGCGGTGGAGGCAACAACTGCGCAGAAGTCGCCAAGATCGGCGACGTCTGCGCCATCCGCGACTCCAAGGACCCAACCGGTCCGGCGCTGGCCTTCGCCGATGCCGAGTGGAAATCGTTCACCGCCGACGTCGAGGACGGCAAGCTCGACCTGGCGTGACACCTCCACCGCCACATCGCCCAACGGCCACAGCACTGCAGACAGTGCCCACACGTCCTGGCAAACCCCCAATCCAACACGGAGCGCCGCCCCCGCCACGAAAGGGGCGCTCCGTTCTGGTATGGCCCGGCAGACGCCACGCCACCCGGCCTCATGCGGCGAAAACTTACGAACCTACGGGCGACGAAGTTCCGCAGGGGACCATCCCCGGGGGCCAGCACCGTGTGATTGAGTCGTGGGGTGCTGGCGACGCAGATCCCGCTGCTCATCGGGGTGGGCGTCGTGGCCGGGATTGTCAGCACGGTCGCGAGTGTCGCATCGATCGTCTCCTACCCCGCGCTGCTCGCCGCCGGCCTGCCGCCGCTCAGCGCGAACGTCACCAACACGGTCGCGCTCGCGTTCACTGGGGCGGGTGCCGCGGCCGGGTCACGTCCTGAGCTGACCGGCCAGGCACATCGTGTCTGGCGGCTCGGCATGGTGACCGCGTGCGGCGGCGCCACCGGTGCGGCCCTGCTGCTGCTGACGCCCGCACGGACGTTCCAGATCGTCGCGCCCGGCCTGATCGCGATCGCCGCACTGCTCATCCTGCTCCGGCCGGTGGCGGGCGATCTGGCCGCCGGCGGCGGGCGGGTGCGCGACAGGCTGCTGACGGCCGGGGTTTTCACCGTGGCCATCTACACGGGTTACTTCGGTGCCGCAGGGGGGATCTTGATGCTCGCCGTCCTGGCAGCCAAGCTCGGCCAGCCGCTCGTCCGGGTCAACGCGGTGAAGAACGTCGTGGGTGGCATGGCCAACGCGGTCGCCGCGACCGCCTTCGCCCTTTTCGGCCCGGTGCGCTGGGCGTTCGCCATGCCGCTCGCGGTGGGCTTTCTCGCCGGCGGCTGGGCGGGGCCTGCCCTGGTACGGCGCCTGCCCGCGTCCGCGTTGCGCGTGATCGTGGGCGTGGCGGGACTGCTTGTCGCCGCCAAGCTCGCGCTCAGCACCTACCGCTGATCCCGGGCGGCTGGGTGGTGCAGGCCGGCCGGCTCGATGCTTGCTGTGCCCGGGCCGTGCAGCCGGGCCCGGCACGTTGACCAGGGGTCAGTCCACAGGTTCGGTGGTGCGGGTGCCGTGGCGGATGGTCAGGCGGCCGTTCTTCATCAGCCCGACCCGTTGGGCGCGGCCGGCCACCGAACTGTCGTGGGTGACCAGCACGAGCGTCAGTTCGTGCTCACACCACAGCTTCTCGAGCAGCGCGATGATCTCATCCCTCGAAGCGGCCAGGCGGTACAGGTCGATCTTCGAGCCCGCGGCCGGGCGGGCACCGTTTCCCGCCTGGACCCGGAAACCGAACGGCTGGCCGGTGCTTTGTGCGGGTGCGGTGCTCACAGTCAGGTCCGTACCGACCCGTACAGGGCGTGCAGCACTACGGCTTGCGCGTTTTGCACCCCGGCCGAGGCGGCGGTCACGGTGATCACCAGGCCGATCCCCAGGGCCAGGCCGAGCGACACCACCAAGGCCTGGCGCCGTCTGGAGCGTAGCTCGCGCCTGGTGTAGGTGAAGAACATGCATTGTCTCCTTGATTGGCGTCTCTTCGATTGGCACCTGCCGTGGCATGAGCACCGGCACGGGTAAGCCCGCGATAAGAGCCCGACTGCGGGCCGCGCTAGCGATTGTGGGGGCCAGTCCTGAAGAAAAGCTGAACCGGCTCTGCATAATCTCCCGGCGCGAGGCGGGCACGGATCCCATGCGCCGGCAAAATCGCGCATCGTGCCACTGTTTCGCGCGATGCCACGCCGGTGAACCGGCCAATAGCCATGCTTTACGTTCCCATTGCCTGGCCACGGGCGCGGCGGTGGCACCGCCGCGGGCCGGTGGCATACGGCGAAGGCGCCTGCGGGTGTCAGTAGGCTCCCGTACGCTGCCTGCCATGAGAGATGTCGCCGCCCCCGCACATCCGGCCGCAGCGGGTTCCGCAGCTTCCGCCGTGACTTCCGCCGTGAGTTCCGCTGGGGGTTCCGCTGGGGTGGAAGGCCGCGGCGCCGCCAGCCCCGCGGGCCCAGCGGCCGGCGATGAGGCCGTGCGGGTGACCGGTGCCCTGTCCCCG
>WNGJ01000789.1_pt1 | contig 51664 bp, 40 predicted proteins | sample 5400611 | NCBI WGS metagenome assembly WNGJ01 (sample SAMN13153375, study PRJNA577476) | soil metagenome | isolation source: 40 cm soil or saprolite under Garry oak tree replicate 1 | place: USA:California | collected 2016-06-15 | reverse complement strand
TTCTTCTTCGTGCGCTTTAGCGAGCGCGATGCACTCGGAGAGCAGACGCCCGCGCGTAGGCTCTGCACGCAAGACGACTATAGGTTCATGACCATCGATGACGATCTCTGCCCCGGCGCGCACTTGGGCCATCACACTGCCAAAGTCGCTGGCGGCTTCCGCCTCCGAGATGTGGATGACATTCTTCGCCACAGCAGGCATTATATCGCTACCCAACGTCCGAACCTCACTGTCTGCGCTGCTAAGAGCTGCTAAGAATAGAGCATTGGTTCCAGGAAAACTGACAAGCGACAATTGGGCTAATCGATAATTGTCTTAACAGAAGGGTTCCCCCGCAATGGTGTGCCATGAGTGTTCGCGTCTTTTCAACACCGGCTCAAAATGCTTCCGTGCGGGCCTTAGTCCGTGTAAGTCGTCCAGCATGGCTGATCCTGCCATTTGCGTCATCTCAGATTAAATACTCTGTATCGATCCGCATGACTCCGGGCTCCAGTACCTTGCCACTCATCGGCGAGCTCGTCAACAAATTTGGCAGGGGGGCGCCGATTGGGGTCGGTCGTTCGCTATGACGTGATGCGCTTCGTTTGCCATCTACCTCGACGTTGCCGGCGAACACAGGCAGGCGACCGTGCACGAACCGTGCACTAATGAGCGAGATTCAGTCCATTTGGGCTAGCTTTGAACGAAAAGCAGATTCCCCAAATTGTTGAAAACAAGAGAAATCAAAATAGGAGATGGAGCGTTTGGAATGAATAATCCTGCGCCCAAGGCAGGTGCGCTACCAGGCTGCGCTACGCCCCGACTCTTTGAGGTTCTATTCGATTATAGACGATGCGCTTGCCGATTCACGGCGCTCAGGGTGCACGGTATAATTGCAATTTAATGATGCAGACTCGCCGTTATGCCCTGGTGGCTTACGTGAGGAATCCGGTCGGGGAATTTGTCGAGAACCTCCGGCAGGAGTTGCATCCCGAGTTGCCTCATTTGCCGGCTCACCTTACTCTGCTCCCACCTCGTTGTCTGCAAGGCGGCGAATTGTCGGCACTGGCGATGTTGGAAGAAGTCTGCAGCCAGGTGAATCCATTCGAAATTACTTTGGGAGATGTGGAAACTTTTGTCCCCGTCACCCCGACAGTTTTCATCCGCGTAGCCCACGCCGCGTACCGTATGCGGGAACTGCACGATCGACTGAACACCAAAACTTTGGCCGCGAAAGAAGAATGGCCCTACATGCCTCACTTGACTATCGTAAAAATGGGCCGGGAGGACCAGGCGCAGCAGGCGTTCATGACTGCCCGCGACCGTTGGGCAGAATTCGAGGGTGGGCGTCATATCCAGGTGAACGAGCTGACGTTCGTCCGTGAAGACGAACAGAATTGTTGGGTGGACCTGGCCGGCGTTCCACTAGGCCAACGCCTGGCTTCGCCACAGACTCGTTAACCTGCTTCTCCGCAAGTCCTTAGATCCGCCAATCAATTTTGTTGCCCCTTTGCACCTTGTCCCGATTCCGGAAGGACATGTCCTTCTCTCTTATTGCCAACGTCTCCTCTGGGGCGTACATAAGAACTTGGAGTGCTACGCGGATGCCGCTCTCCGAGCGGGTTTCCGGGCGCCCGAGGGACGCTATGCAGATTGGGGTTTACGGATCCGGATACCTGGGCACGCTGGTATCGGCCTGCCTGGCAGATTTCGGCACTCCAGTGATCTGCTGCCATCCGGACAGCTCGCGCATGGTCGCAATGGCGCAGGGCAATGTCCCCTTTTTCGAGAAGAATCTGAATGAAGTAATCAAACGCAACGTGCGTGCCGGGCGATTGGCATATTCCACCGACATGGAAGCTTTTGCCCGCAGAGCACGCGTGATATTTTTGGCCGAAGATAATCCCGAGCATCTTGCGGACCACGTGCTTCGGATTGCTCGCCTCGCCCCTAAACCACCTGTGCTCTCGATTGTAACGCCCGTTGCGGTGGGCACCGCTACCGGAATCGAGCGGCGGCTTACGGAAGCCGGTTTGAAGGCCACGCTGGTTTCTCAACCTATATTCTTCACTCCCGGCTGTGCGGTAGAAGACTTTAATTGGCCGGATCGCATCATCCTGGGAACTGCGTCCAACGACGCCGTTCTGGCGATCAAGCAGATCTTTCATCCGCTGGTGATGCGTGGCGTTCCCGTGATTGTGACCAATCACGAGACTGCCGAACTGATTCGCGAATCGGCTACAGCTTTTGTGGCTACGAAGATGTCGTTCATCAATGAGCTCTCTAGTTTGTGTGAGAAAGTCAATGCCGACGCGGTCAGCCTTTCACTGGCTTTAGGACTGGACAAGAAGATCGCGCCGCGCTGTCTGCAACCCGGAGCCGCCATGGGCGGCCTGTTCGCCGAGTCGGATATGGATTCGCTGGCAGAACTGGCACGCGAAAAGGGAGTGTCGCTGAAAGTGCTTAGCGCTGCGCGTGAAGTCAACCACAGTTTGGCTGACAGGTTGGTGGAGAAGATCTCCGGCATGGTTCACTCGGTGCAAAACAAGGACGTGGGAATTCTGGGACTCGCCTTCAAGCCCAACACCAATTCTGTTGCTGGCTCTTCCTCCGTGCGTTTAGCGCAAGGATTGATTGCCAAAGGTGCTCGAGTACGCGCCTACGATCCGGTCGCTATTCCGGAAGCAAAGCTGGAGTTGAATGGCACAGTGAATTATTGTGAATCGGCCTATGCCGCCGCCGAGGGTGTCGACGCACTGGTGGTGGGAACTGGCTGGCCGGAATTTCGCGCGCTGGATTTCGATCGCATCAAGCATCTACTGAAGCGTCCCATCATTGTAGACACCAAAAATCTGCTTGATTCAGTTCGTCTGCGCGCGATGGGATTCCAGTACGCTGGCATCGGCCGCGGATAGTTGCCCCTTCGCATCGCCCATTTCTCCCGCACAAGCGGTCGCGCTTCTGACACTCCTTCCAGACGAATTGCTATAATCGAAAGAATACGGTGGGAGTAGCTCAACTGGCAGAGCACCGGACTGTGGCTCCGGACGTTGTGGGTTCGATTCCCATCTCCCACCCCAAGATTTTCAGCCGTTTAGCGTTCCTGCGATCGCTCCCCAATCCGTTAACACTGGCAGTGCAAGTCGAATGACCTTGCCGTCCTGCTTGTGCCATCTAAGGTGTTGTGGACATAACGACACGGAAGGAGTGCCAAGATGATGACTCGAATCTGGCATGGCGCGACCCCCACAACCAAAAGCGACGAGTACCTAAACCTGATGCGAACCGTTGCCATCCCCGATTACCGCTCGACTCCCGGCAACAAGGGGGCTTATGCGCTACGTCGCATCGAGGGCGATATCGCACATTTCTTGATGGTCACGTTCTGGGAATCCGAGGTGGCGATCCGCGCCTTCGCTGGAGACGACATCAGCATGGCAAAATACTACGACTTCGATAAGGATTTCCTGCTCGAACTGGAACCGTGCTCCACACATTACGAGATGTACGACCGGTAACCCCACGTTCAGAATTTCGGGTTGTGAGTGTAAACGCCTGTGGGTGTTGAAAAACTCCGTGATCGGAATGTCTTTTTGGCTGCGAGTATCGCTGCTGCCGAGTTTTTTCTTTCTCACCTCAACTAAGTGGTGGCTGCCACCGTTTACCAAAGTAAAAAAGGCGCGCTTAACGCGCCTTTTTGGTCTAGATATGCGGGCTAATTAAGCAGCTTCGTCGCGAATGGCTCCCCGGACTTTCTCGGCGAGGTCTGCCGGAAGTTCGGTCATGCCATGCTCTTTGCGTGCATGTTCCGCGCATTCCTGCAGAACTTCTTGCTCAGTCTCTCCCTTCGCTACGAAGTCGCAATCTACCCCAACCTCCCTACAGCTGACTATCTTTGACATGGCTGTCTCCTTTTAAGGCGCGATCAGGCTTGCCGGGATTCTAGTCCTGATCCCTAAACGTGCAAAGGCAAAAACCACTGATCGCGATTTTGCCAGGATTTTGCGGAGGCGTCCGACGCACCGTGTTCGGTTCTCGTGCTGAACTTTGTCGAGCGCGAGACCGAATGTGGCACCTTCGTAACACTGAGTAACCAGACAGCGGTGCCATTCCGAATTCGATGGTTAACCGGTACTCTGCAATTCAATCGAAAACCTGATCCCGCGGCAAAGCCAAAATTGGGGGCGAGAAGCTGAACAATATGGAAGCAAAAGCGTTCGAGAAACGCACGGTCAAGCGAACCAAAATGGTTGTTGGGCTCAGGGTCCCCCGTCCGCAACCTCACGCCCCGGACCTGTTCGTCCACACTTTGGACATCAGCTCTGTGGGGGCGAAGATCGGTGCCTTGCGGGAGTGGATTCGGCCCGGCAGCGTGCTTTTGATTCAACGCCGTCACACCCGCGCCCGCTGCCGGGTCACTTGGTCCCATAAAATCGGGCCGCACGAAGTCCAGATTGGTGTTGAGTTTCTAGGCCGCGAGTCTGGTTTCTGGGGTGTGGACCTGGACGATAGCTGCGCCGGACTCTGGATATCGCAATCGGAGCGATGATTCGTTTGGCCGCCCACCCGCACCGCCGTCGCATGCCGTTCCGCGGCACAGCCTGACGGGATCCCTCGCGAGAGTCGCCGATTCCTCGAACTGACTGAAGACCAAATCGGCCTTGATAGCCGAGTTGCTCTGGGCTAGACTTGCGAGCTGATGGCGAGGAGTTGCATGAACCGCGTTCTCTGGGGACCGACTCTCACGCTGGTGCTAACCCTTGTCTGTATCCCTACCTTTGCTCAAGCAGTCGCGGAATCTGTTTTGTTGGGTGCGGGTTCATCCACGGCGACGGTGAAGGCCGGATCGGCGCTGAACTCGGCGTTGAATCGAGGCAGCAAGCAGCTTGCCGGTAGGGTTCAGCGACACACCGTCCAAACAGTACCCTCCAAAATGCCGCATTCAGCAGTCGGGAAGATTTCCACAGGTATGCTCAAGAGCACTGCAACGCCAGCACACGGGGCCGTAATCGCCTCCATTCAAGGTGCTGTGATCAGTTGTGCTCCCGCCCGCCAAACGGCTTCAGCGGCGGGAAGCAAGACTGCTACCGAACCTTCACAAACGAATTGCAGTGGACAGCCTGCCAGCGAGACGGCGCCTCAGAAATACAAATCGGTGATTACTCTCTCGTTTCCAAAATAACCTGAGGGCGATGATACTACTTAGGTTTTTCCTGTGGGGGTTTGTCCTGTGGGGAAATATCAACTGTAACGGAATGGCTCTTATCCGATTTTGTAGTATCAACAGAAACCACTCCGAAACTACCTGTCGCGTCCCGAACCTGAATTGTGCGTGTCTCGTGGGTGCCGGATGGGCCGGGCTGCGCGCTGTCAAGAGTCTGAATGGTGACATGCAAGCCAGCATTTGGGTCACCCGGATTGATCTGTTCGACTTGCTGTTCGGTTTGCTTTCCGCCGCCAGAACGCGGTCGGTTTACCGTGGTTACGCGCTGGCTCAAATGCAGTTTCCCATCGCGCGTTGATCCCGGAGCATCCGTTGAATAGGTTTCGATCGTGCTTTGTTTTTCCCCGGCAGAGGTTTGCGACTCCTTGCCTAGCGTAGACGACACTACGACAAGCTTGCCGTCCGGATCCAGCTTTGAAATGCGCTCATCGACGGTGCGCTGGTTACCGTTTTCCTTGACCGTACTTTCTTTCACTTCATTAACCTGCCAGTTGCCGGCGCCATCGAGCAGCAATGTGGATTTTTGGACGTTGACAGTGTGGTCGCTGGCGGTTTTCTGGCGTTCCTTAATCTGCATGCTGGGGGCGAGACCCCCACTACCGTCGGACGAGAAAACTGTGGTTTTGGTCTCCTGAACATCCGGGCTGATCTTTTTTGTATCTGCGACTTCACGCTGCACAATTTGGAGACGGCCGTCCAGATCGGCATTCGACGTGACGCGCACCACTTTTTCGTTACCTCCAGGGAGACTCTGCTTTTCCTCTTCCGTAACTTGCGTTAGAACTTTCTGCCCGTCAGCGTCCCAGCCGAACGAGCGCGTGATCGTTTTGGTGGTTGTCGGACTAACCTGAAGAGTCTCTTTTTCGATATCAAAGTACCGTTCATAGCGGCCGTCCGGTCCCCGGCGTTCCACGTGCTGACTGTCCAGGGTGCGATTGCCGGATTGCTTGTGGGATTCCGTTGTCCGCGTCGGATTAGTGTCGGCTGTTTGTGATTCTGTGGTAGCAGTCCACGATTGGTTCGTATCGCTCGCCTGATCGGTGGACGTTTGCGCATACAGCGAAGGAGGCGCAAAATACAGAAGAATGACCGACAAGGTGAACGACATGAGGTTGATTAGATTCCAAAATTTCATGAGGACTCCAGTGCCGCGCTTGCAGTGACGACAGTCAATCCAATCGGCAATACCAATATTAGTTAACCGAGAGATTCGCGACAATACTTAACTGCAAATCGCGAAATTGTTCCCCGCTGTAGATCCCACGTTCGGGAGTTCTCGCTCGATCATATACTTCCTCATAACATCCTCCGTGCGATTCTTACGGTGTCTCGGGGAGGCGGGTGGGAATGACGCCGGGTAAAAGCATAAGATTAAGGGATGAAGACGATTCCGCTCTTTACGAACGTTTCAGCTCGCGACATCTCACAACATTAACAAATCAAAACTAACGAGCAATCATGAAAAGGAACTTCCATGACGCCGCTGGCATCTATCGATTCTGCCGGTATTTCCGTTTCTAACCAGCCACTCTCTCCAGAAGAGCTGCGCAAGATGAACGCTTATTGGCGCGCGGCCAATTATCTCTCGGTTGGGCAAATCTACCTGTACGCGAACCCCCTGCTGCGTGAGCCTCTGAAGCTTGAGCATGTGAAACCTCGGCTGCTTGGTCATTGGGGTACGACGCCGGGGCTGAACTTTATCTATGTGCACTTCAACCGCCTGATCAAGAAGTACGATCTCAACGTTATTTACATTTGCGGGCCAGGACATGGCGGGCCCGGCATGGTGGCGAACACTTATCTTGAAGGTACGTACACGGAGTTCTATTCCAGCATTCAACAAAACGAAGACGGTATGAGAAAGCTGTTCAAGCAGTTCTCCTTCCCTGGAGGGATTCCCAGCCACGATGCACCGGAGACTCCCGGTTCCATCCACGAAGGCGGAGAACTGGGTTACGCTTTGGTGCATGCCTACGGCGCGGTTTTCGACAATCTCGATCTGGTGGCTTGTTGCGTGGTGGGCGATGGCGAGGCCGAAACCGGACCGCTCGCCACCAGTTGGCATTCCAACAAATTTCTCAATCCCGTGCGAGACGGGGCCGTGCTGCCTATCCTGCACCTGAACGGCTACAAGATCGCGAATCCAACTGTGCTTGGCCGCCTCAGCGACGAGGAGCTAACTCAGCTCTTCACTGGCTATGGATACAAACCGTACTTCGTGGAAGGGCATGATCCGGAGGCAATGCATCAGCTCATGGCGGGAACCCTCGACGCGGTGATCGATGAGATTCAGGCCATCCAGCGTCAAGCTCGCAGCGGAGAATCGCCCACGCTTCCGATCTGGCCCATGATTGTTTTGCGTACTCCGAAGGGTTGGACTGGACCGAAATTTGTGGACGGCAAACAAGTCGAGGGCACGTGGCGCGCGCATCAGGTGCCGGTAGCCGATCTGGAGAAGCCGGGGCACCTGGCAATTCTCGAAGAATGGCTGAAGAGTTATCACCCGGAAGAGGTGTTCGATCGAAATGGGAAGCTGGTTACTGAACTTGCAGAACTTGCTCCTCAAGGTGAACGCCGCATGGGTGCGAATCCACATGCCAACGGCGGACTGCTACTGAAAGACTTGCTGATGCCGGATTTCCGCGAATATGCGGTTTCGGCCTCCAAGCCTGGCAAGGAGACGGCAGAGTCCACAAAAGTCTTGGGCACTTTCCTGCGCGATGTGATGAAGCGGAACCTGGAGCACGCAAACTTTCGCGTATTTGGCCCCGATGAAACCGCCTCGAACCGTCTGGATGCTGTGTATGAGGCCACCAACAAGGTATGGATGGAGCCGATTCTCCCGGTCGACGAGCATCTGTCGCCGGTCGGACGCGTGATGGAAGTTCTAAGCGAGCATATGTGTCAGGGTTGGCTCGAGGGTTATTTGCTTACCGGCCGTCATGGGTTCTTCTCCTGCTATGAGGGCTTTATCCATATCGTGGATTCGATGTTCAATCAGCATGCCAAGTGGCTCAAGACCACGCTGGATATCCCGTGGCGGCGTCCTATCGCTTCGCTCAATTATCTTCTGACTTCACACGTCTGGCGGCAGGATCACAATGGCTTCACTCACCAGGACCCGGGCTTTATTGATTTCGTGATGAACAAGAAGGCAGACATTATCCGGGTGTATTTACCGCCGGACGCCAACACCTTGCTTTCCGTGGCTGATCACTGTTTGCGCAGCCGCCACTATGTGAACGTAATTGTGGCCGGCAAACAGCCCGAGTTGCAGTGGCTCGACATGAACGCCGCCATCGCACACTGCAGGTCTGGCATAGGCATCTGGTCGTGGGCCAGCACGGATCAAGGCAGCGAGCCGGACGTGGTGATGGCATGCGCCGGCGATGTGCCGACTCTGGAAACGCTGGCCGCGGTCGATCTTCTGAGGCAGCATTTTCCAGATCTCAAGATCCGCGTGGTTAACGTCGTGGACCTGATGACCCTACAGCCTCAGAGCGAGCATCCCCACGGACTCTCCGATTCCGAATTTGATTCCATGTTCACTGCCGACAAACCGGTAATCTTCGCCTATCACGGATATCCGTGGCTCATTCACCGGCTGTGCTATCGCCGCCATGGTCACGATAATTTCCATGTGCGTGGCTATAAAGAAGAGGGCACTACCACCACTCCCTTTGACATGACCGTCATGAATGATCTGGATCGCTTTCACCTTGCCGGCGATGTCCTGGACCGGGTCCCGAAGTTACAGCGCATCGGCGCTCACTTCCAGCAATTCCTGCGAAACAAATTGGTGGAGCACGAACAATACACGCACCAGCACGGTGACGACCTGCCGGAGGTAAAAAACTGGAAATGGCCTTACTAATCCATGAAGATCCTGGTACTCAATTCCGGTTCCAGCAGCCAGAAGAGCTCCCTTTACGAGATCGGCGAGAATCTTCCTGACGATCCGGCTACTCCTCTCTGGGAAGGCAAGATTGAGTGGCACGATGGGGTAGCAAAAGCTGAGGTCAAGAATGCGCGGGGGGTCGTACAAAAAGGTCAGGCGGAAGTCTCAACGCGTGCGCAGGCGGTCGAACATTTACTGGGCACTTTGTGGGATGGCAAGACGCGCGCCGTAACCTCGCCCGATGAGATTAGTGTTGTCGGGCACCGCGTAGTGCATGGTGGTCCGAAATACGAAGAACCGGTTCTGGTCACTTCCGAAGTGAAAGCGGGAATTGCCGGAGTTTCTGCTTTTGCTCCCCTTCACAATCGCGCTGAACTCGACGGTACGGAGATTATTGAAAAACTGCTAGGCGCGATTCCCCAGGTCGCGGTTTTCGACACCGGATTTCATCGCAAAATGCCGCCAGCCGCGGCTGTGTATCCCGGGCCCTATCAATGGTTCGAAAAGGGCATTCACCGCTACGGATTCCACGGCATCAATCATCAATATTGCGCCGCACGTGCCGCGCAGCTTCTACGCCGAGACTTGAACTCGCTCAAATTGGTTACTTGCCATCTAGGCAACGGTTGTTCCCTGGCTGCGATTCAGGAAGGCCACAGCATTGACACCACGATGGGATTTACTCCGTTAGAAGGTCTCATGATGGGCAGTCGCTCCGGGTCGGTTGATCCTGGGATTCTCACCTATCTCATGCGCGAACATCGGCTCCAGGCACACGAGATTGACGATGTTCTAAACAAAGAATCAGGCCTGTTGGGAATCTCGGGTGTTTCGGGAGACATGCGTGAGGTTTTGGAATCCATCAAGCAAGGACATTCACGATCAAAGCTGGCATTCGACATCTATGTGCACCGTCTTCAAAGCGGCATTGGTGCCATGGTTGCAGTCTTGGGAGGCATTGACGTGCTGGTATTCACCGCTGGGGTGGGAGAGAACTCGGCAGAGGTGCGTGCAGCCGCTTGCAAACCACTGAGCTTTCTCGGCCTCAAGCTCGATGACGCCGCCAACGCACGTCCTCCTGACAGAGATATTGCCGCGCCGGATTCCGCGGCGCGCGTTCTAATAATTCGAGCCCAGGAAGATTGGGCGATCGCTAAAGAATGTTGGCGCCTTATGGGGGCGCCCCCCCAGTAGCGGATGTTTCTGCTAGTGGGAGCCAAACTTGAAAACGCGTGTCACCGGGTTTAGAAGTAACCTGAATATTTCCCCGCTGATACTTCACAATTCGCTGGGACAGTGTCCACGGCCTAATCCCTTCTCCAACTCCTTTGGTAGTGAAAAAAGCTGACCTGAGTAAAGACAAGCTTGACGATCATGGTTGGTTAGGAGCATTATGCTCCGTCCAGAACAGCTAAATGCGTTGGGTCTTGATTCCCCTGCAAGGAGAACACCATGCGTTGGCTACTGCATCTGAGTCTGGTTGCAGTTCTCTCTTCGGCACTATTTGCGCAGCTCCCGGTTTCGACTCTCAACGGCACTGTTACCGATCCACAAGGCGCCGCGATAGCTAATGCCAAAGTTATCCTACTGAGCCAGGCGACGGGCGAGAGCCGGGAAACCACCTCGAGCGATCGCGGGTTTTACACTTTCGCCAATGTTCCACCCGGTGATTACACACTTAAGGTGGAGAGCCCTACGTTCGCACCGGCGGAACTAAAAGATATCCGGCTGGAGGTCGGCCGTGCTTCGACTGTTGACGTGAAGCTTGCCGTTGGTAAAGTCGGGCAAATGGTGACCGTGCAGGCCGAAGAGGCCATGGTGCAACGGACCCAATCCGAGGTCCAAGGCATAGTGACCGCCGGCACGATCGAAAACATCCCTTTGAATGGGCGCAACTTTCTGGAATTGGCATTTCTCCTACCGGGGAATCGGCCAGCAACCAACTTCGATCCGACCAAAACCAATACATTGGAAGTTTCCTCGGCCGGCGCCTTTGGTCGTGGCGGCAACATCACCATCGATGGCGGCGATAACAACGATGAGGTAGTGGGCGGCACGCTGTCGAATCTGCCAGAGGACAGTGTGCGCGAGTTCCAGATCGCGACCAACAGATTCACGGCTGAAGTTGGCCGTTCCGGGTCCAGCATCATCAACATTGTCACCAAGTCCGGTGCCAACGACTATCACGGTTCCGGTTTCATCTTCTTCCGGCACAAAGCGCTGCAGGGTCTGCCGGCAACCTTCGACAAGACTCAGCCGGCGCCGCACTTTGCACGCGAGCAATTCGGCGGTTCTGTCGGCGGCCCCATTAAACGAGACCGAGCCTGGTGGTTTGTTTCTACCGAATACCGCAACCAGGGCCATGCGGTTTCGGTGGGCGAGCGCAACTTCGCGGCCGACTCTATTATCGGCAGCTCTGCGCCTGCGTTCGTGCATGACTACCTGCTCACTGGCCGGGTTGATTTCAAGCCCACAACTCAGGACAGCCTTGCAGTGCGTTACATATTTAATCGCTCGCTGGATATAGACAATGGCAGCTTGCGGAAGCCGCAGGGTACCGCGGCCAATCGGCAGTCCTCGCTGAATCGTTTCAACTCGCCGCTGGTCGATTGGACCCGGGTCATATCGCCGCAGGTGGTGAACAGCCTGATTTTTCACGGTGATTGGTTCCTCAATTCCATTCCCGCGTTCAGCCCCGACAACCCCGTGACGAATCCGCTGGGGCTGGCGGCTGGAAATGAAATCCGCTTCCCCAGCTTGCAGGACGGCGCCAACTTCCGTATCCCGCAGAGCACCAAGTTCAAACGGTACCAGATCCGTGACACCCTCAGTTGGGTAATGGGAAGCCACACCTTGAGGTTCGGAGGCGAATGGCAGCACCTGGATACCTATGCCCTGTTCGATCTTTATGGCAGCGGCAGCATCTTTACGACTGCGGACTTCGCTGGCGACGTGTGCCGCCATGGCAGCGTTTCGGCCGCGCTATGTGACCGCAATCAAGACGGCAGCGTGAACGATCTCGACATTCCCATCGCGCTTGCCTTGCAGAGCGCCGCTCCCACGCGTCCACCAGTTGTACCGTTCTACCCAAATAGCTATTTTGGGGCGTTTATTCAGGACGACTGGAAAGCGAAATCAAACCTCACCTTGAATCTCGGCTTGCGCTGGGAAGTGGATGACGTCCTCGGCGATGCCAGCAATTTGCATAAATGTCCCACACTGACGGATCCAGATAATACGTGCGAGTTCATTGAGAATGTTCTGGGGACGCACGAAGGAAAGGACCTGAAGCAGTTCGGGCCGCGTTTAGGCTTTGCCTGGGACCCACTCAAGCACGGAGAGACTGTGATTCGCGGTGGTTATGGCATTTACTTCGACCGCGTGGTCACTGAAGTCCCGCTGCTGGAGGCTCTGCTGAACGGCCGCATCTTGCCGTTAGCCGCTTTTGGCGGCTCGACGTGCCATAACCTCTTCAATCCGGGTGGACCGGCTGCCGACTGTTCGGCCACACCGGTTCCTGGATCCTTTCAGCCAGTTTTTGATGGGACGCCTGGCTCGCCCGCTACGCCGACGCTCGCATCTCCGTTCACGGGTGGCGGCTCAGTTTTCGGGATTGGGATCAACCACATTGATAACAAAGCCAAACATCCCTACGTTCAACAATTCACCCTTGGCCTGCAACAACAGGTCGGACAGAACTGGGTTGTGTCCGCCGATGGAATCCACAATTTCGGACAGCGATTCATCCTTGGCCGATTGTTGCGCAGTACCACCAGCAGCTCGCCTGACGTTACCTGCACCAATGGTTTTGATCCCTGCACAGTCACGGATCCGCTAACCGGACGTTCTGACGTGGTGACGGAGATCCAATCTGTCGCCAGAAGCTGGTACGATGCGCTGCTCGTCAGCTTGCAAAAGCGACCCACCGGGTGGCGTAATTTGCGGTGGGGTTTCAACGTCAACTACACGCTTTCCAAGACGTTCAATTATTCCAATGACGATCAGATTCCGTTTAACGGGGCGGAAGACGCCGTCAACCTGATATTCCGCAGCAATAACCTGGAACTCGAGAAGGGCTACTCGCCGACCGACGAGCGTCATCGCCTGGCTCTTTTCGGTGTTGTCGAACTTCCGTGGAACCTTGCGATCTCACCCATCTGGACGTTTAGTTCCCACGTACCTATGGATTCGTCTGTTCCCGCTCTCAATGCCCGGCTCCCGATTCTGAAACGCAATGCCCTGGGTCGCGAGATTTCGAATGGCGCCGAGCTGAACAATGCCATCGATGTCTGGAACGCGCTGCCAGTTTGCAGCGGCGTCAACCAGATTCCTTGCCACGCAGGCCCGATACTTGGGCATGTCGATCCCAACCTGCACTTTGGGGACAACTTCAACTCGCTCGATCTGCGGGTCACCAAGAGCTGGACCGTCTTTGGTGAGCAGAAGTTTCAATTCATCGGTGAAGTCTTCAATCTGTTCAACATTGCCAACATTCGGGGATTTAACAACAACAATTATTCGGGTTTTCTGAACGACATCACGTCGCCACAATTTAACAAGCCTTTACGCACGGCTGGCGGTTTCTTTGGGTCGGGCGGACCGCGGGCCTTTCAATTCGCGCTGAGATACGCGTTTTGAGCGGGAAATGACGATGATACCGGCAACGTCTTCCTGGCGGAGATATTGCTACGCTGAATTCGGCGGTTCGCGTTCTGCTGATTCAAGGTACGAAGACTGGGCGATTGCCAAAGAATGTTGGCTCAGGCGGGTGTTCATCCGGTAGCGGATGTTTCTGATAACGGGAGCCAAACTTGAAAGCGGGTATCACCGGGTTTGGAAGTGACCTGAATATTTCCCCGATGCTTCTTCACAATGCGTTGCGCAGTGTCCAGACCGAGTCCCGTCCCTTCTCCAACTCCCTTGGTGGTGAAGAAAGGTTCAAAGATGTGCGGTTTCACCTCAGGTGAAATCCCTGGGCCGTTATCGCCGATCTCAACTACAACACAGGTATCGTCGCGATAAGTTCGGACTCGAAGCTCGCCTTTTCCGTGCATGGCGTCGATCGCGTTATCGATGAGGTTGGTCCAGACCTGATTCAGTTCGCTGCCAAATGAGTCCACGAGAAAGGGGACCTTCTGGTAATCGCGCTGCACCACCACTCCTTGTTTCAGTTTGTGATTCAAGATGGTAAGGGTGGTTTCCAGGCTCTTCACGATGTCCACATTTTGCACCGGGGCCTGGTCCATGTGGGTGTATTCCTTGATGGCAAGGACCAAGTCCGAGATTCGTGAGGTGCTGCTCTCGATCTCATGTAAGAGACTTGCAACCTCCACGGAAGCAGCGATCCTCACCAGAGCGGCTCGGGCGGTATCCGCATCGAGGTTTGCGAACAGCGATTCCAGCACCTCTGGCTTGATATTCCTTCGCGCGAGGTCAGCTGCCAGCTGCCATAGGTCGTTCTGCCCGTGACTGCGCAATAGCGAGTCAATCTGATCCTCCAAGTCGCTGATGGTCAGAGCATCGGCCGGAATGACGTCCTTTTGCGTGAATGAAGCTTCCAGTTTTTCGATTTCTAATTTCTGGGCGGAGGTGAGATCACGTCTTCCCAGTTCGAGACTCGCGCTCTTGATTTTTATCAAAATCTCGCGCAATTGACTGGTGGCACGTTTTGCGGCGGAAGCTGGGTTGTTGAGTTCATGCGCGAGTCCTGCCGAAAGTTTTCCCAGAGAAGCCAGCCGATCTCGCTGTTGTTCGATACGAGTAGCTTCACGGATCCGGTCGGACATCAGACCTACCAGGCGAGTGGTCAACTCTGGCATCTTTTGCACGAGTTCGGGAAATAGCGCAGCGGGAAATTTCAGAACTCGGCCGTCTGTGATAGCTCGGCCGGTTACAGTGAACTGCTTCATCCTGGAGAACGGCAGTACACCGGTCACGTCGCCCACCTTGGCTGAAAGTACAACAGTCTCGCCACCGAATTCGCCGCGCCACTGAAATTGGCCTTCGAGAATCACAAACATCCAGTCCGCCGGATCGCCCTGACGGACATAGGTTTCGCCGGCCTTGACGTGCGTCTCTTGCGACTGAGAAAGAAACCAGGCGATCTGCTCCTCAGGCAGATCGGCGAACGCCGGAACACGAATTAATTCCGATTTGTCGATCATTTAGACCTTGCTTAAGTACTGATGGATGAACTGCACCGCCACCGATCCTTCACCGACTCCGGAAGCCACCCGCTTTATGGATCCATGTCGCACGTCACCGACGGCAAAGATGCCGGGAACATTGGTCTCGAGCAAGAACGGATCCCGGTCGAGTGCCCATCCCTTCGGGCGTTGCCCGTCACGAATAAGGTCAGGACCAGTCAACAGGAAACCGCGCTCGTCCCGCTCGACGACATCCGCCAGCCAATCCGTCCGTGGCAATGCGCCAATAAAGATAAACATCGCACTGGCCGGCACACGTTCGACTTTGTTGGTATCGGAACAAAGCACCGAAATTTCGTCCAAGTGGGTTTCGCCATGCACCTCAGCCACGCTGGCATGCGTCCACAGCTGAATGTTAGGTGTCTGTTGAACCTGCTCGATCAAGTATTGCGACATGGTGCTGGAAAGCGAGTCGCCGCGGACCAGAATAACCACGCGCTCTGCGTACTTGGCGAAGTTCATTGCCGCTTGACCGGCCGAGTTCGCGCCGCCCACGACATAGACGATTTCGCCCTGGCAGGACAATGCTTCAGTAGCGCCGCCACCATAATAGATCCCCGCGCCCTGCAACTTGTCTATTCCAGGAGCTTCGAGTCGACGCCACTGCACCCCAGTCGCGATCATCAGCGCGTGGCAAGAGATCTCGTTCCCATCTGCCAGCTTGATGATTCGGTAAGAACCTTCTGTCCTGACGCCGACGGCTTCCTGTGGGGACAGAATTTCCACTCCGAAGCGCTCAGCTTGGAACACGGCACGCCGGGCCAGATCACCGCCACTGAGCCCGGTGGGAAATCCAAGATAGTTCTCAATGCGGGCGCTCATTCCGGCCTGACCGCCGGGTGCTTCCCGCTCAACCATTACTGTATGCAGACCTTCGGAAGCTCCATAAACAGCAGCGGCCAAACCTGCTGGGCCCCCGCCGACAATCGCCAAATCGTAGAAACTGGTTTGGGCGCGCGTCCGCAAGCCGACCTTTTGCGCGACGTCGGCGGGCACACTCTCAAGAAGCTTCGTCCCGTCGGGAAAGAGCACCACGGGGAGATTGCCAGCCTCCGGGCCCAGTGCTTCCAGAAGGCGCTTGGTTTCCGGATCATTGGCGGAGCCCTCGACGTCAATCCATTGATACGGCACGCGGTTGCGCGCCAGGAAGTCCCGCAACTCATACGATCGAGGCGACCAGCGTGTACCCAGCACTCGGATTCCCTGGAATGTCGGATGGTAGGAAGCTTGCCAGTCATCGAGCAAATCATCTAATTGCGGATACAGGTGCTCCGACGGAGGATCCCACGGTTTCAAGAAAAAGTAGTTGATGCCGGCGTCATTGATGGCGCTGATCGCGGCATTCGTGTCCGCGTACGCGGTGAGCAGTGCCCGCTTCGCACCGGGGAAGATCGCCTTTGCCTCTTGGAGGAATTCCACCCCGTCCATACGCGGCATGCGCTGGTCGGCAAGCAGCAAGGCCACACTGTCGTTGCGCACCTTCAACTTTTTTAACAAGTCGAGTGCGCCCTCGGGAGAATCGCTTCCGATCACCCGGTATTCGGCCCCGTAGTTCGAACGAAGGTCGCGCTCAATCGCCCGCAAAACATCAGAGTCGTCATCCACGCTTAACAAAATTGGTTTGGCCATGCTTAATCTCGGTTGTTGGGTAAAGACATGATTACAGACTTCTGGATTGTCCGCACGACTTGGTTAGATACAGAAAATTGCATTCGGTCGCGTAATTCTGTTGTTGGGAAAGGAAGTCTACCCAAGGAGCTAGGTTGCACTGTCGAGATGAAAGGGTTCGTTGTACGGCTCGACAGGATAGCCCTTCGCCTTCCAGCCTGCCAATCCACCCTTCAGGAATTTGATTCGTGAAAAGTGCATGGCTTGAGCTTGATGTAGTACAGCTCGGCTGGTTTTATCTCCGGGGCAGGTACAGTAAACCACCGCGTCCTTCTCTTGCGGGATGAGCGATGGATTCTTAAGCAGTTCCTGTGGCGGAATCCACTTTGCACCGGGGATGATCGCGGAGTGTCCTAGCAGGTCGAGCGGCTGGCGGACGTCGAAGAGAAGTGTCCCTGGATTTGAGGCCATCAATGTGTGAAGGGCTTCTGGCGTGATGCTGTGCAGCTCCAATTCATTCCGGTCTTTTTTACGGTTGATCCGAGTTACGAGCAACGTGCATGACACCACCACGAAAATGACAGTCAAAGTCAGAAACATCTCAATTCTCCTCGCTACTCTAATACGAGATTCACCAGGAGCCTGAGAAGATTCTTTCTCCGGTGTGTCCGCCAAGGCCTAAGCGTCGGCCCGAAGACGGCGACGATGGTGAGAGTGCAAATCAGCAGTAACTGGTTTTCCCTGCATACACCCGTTTGAAGGGCCCGGGTCCCTCTGGTTTGCGAGCGAAGCTACAACCTCTGTGAAGAGAAATTACAATCAAGGAGTCAAATTATGCCAACGATCAGCACCAAAGACGGCACGCAGCTTTTCTACAAGGACTGGGGAAAGGGACAGCCAGTCGTGTTCAGCCACGGTTGGCCCCTGACTGCCGACGACTGGGACGCACAAATGATGTTCTTCGGCGCGCGTGGCTATCGAGTCATCGCGCATGACCGGCGAGGCCACGGCCGCTCGACCCAGACGTGGGATGGTAACGAGATGAATACTTACGCCGACGATCTCGCGGCCCTCACTGAAACGCTTGATCTGAAGAACGCAATCCACGTGGGCCACTCCACCGGCGGTGGGGAAGTTGCCCGTTACATTGGGCGGCACGGCACAAAACGTGTTGCCATGGCCGTGCTCATCAGCGCGGTGCCACCGTTAATGTTGAAGACGGAAAAGAATCCTGGTGGCCTGCCCATCTCGGTCTTCGACGGGCTCCGCGCTCAGCTCTTGGCAAATCGGGCGGAGTTTTACAAGGACATTACGCTCCCGTTCTACGGCTACAATCGGCCAGGCGCGAAGATTTCGGAAGGCATCCGAGAGCGCTGGTGGTTGCAGGGCATGTTGGGAGGGGTGAAGCCTCACTACGACTGCATAAATGCTTTCTCCGAGACGGATTTCACTGAAGACCTCAAGAAGTTCGATGTGCCAACCCTTATCCTTCATGGCGACGACGATCAGATCGTGCCGATTGGGGCAGCGGCTCTGATGTCTTCCAAGATAGTAAAGAATGCAACGTTAAAGGTGTATCCAGGTTTCCCGCACGGGATGCCCACAACCAATGCGGACCAGATCAATACCGACCTGCTTGCGTTCGTCGGGAAAAGTAAGGAAGCTGCTGCTTAAGCCTGATCCGGCTTTCGTTCTAACGCGAAGGCCGGATATCCTAACCTTGGCGAGAATTTCTCTTACTTCTACTCCGAAGCCGTCAGATAGGAATACAAATCGGGATTCTGTCGAAGCACCTGAAGTAATTTCGGTGAGAGTTCGTAGATGAATTCGTGGTAGGTCGTAGTCCGATCGCTCTTCTCAGTTCCAAGGATGGCGTGTTGCAGCTCATGCAAGAGAGTGGTTTGTTCCTGTTTCAGGGGATGGCCGGCTTCAATATAAATGCGGTCTTTGACGTCGCAGACTCCCAACTTTTGAGCTTGCTTGTCGCAAGTTCTGCCGGAAAACCTGGCAAATTCTCCCGAGGCCGGAACTTCTTTTACCAGTTCGACGAAGTAGGTAGCTTTGCCAATGGTGAGATGGGGCGGCGGCACTGGCCGGCGATTTTCTGGTTCGATCAGGGTAAGGCAATTGCCGGCGAGCGAACTGGCTTGGGTCAACTTGCTGTATTCAGTTCTGTATTGTTCGACGAATGGCAAGTGCTGCGCGGGTGCCGTTCCAGCCAGTCCCTGGAGAAGCATTGCGATAATGGCGTGGCCCAACTTCAATGGGTTTCTCTCTAAGTGACCTAAGGATCTTGCATCGTTCGGTGGTTCCCAATGAGGTGTTCAAATCTCGCCCCAAGGTCAAGCTACCGTCCCTAAGGTCTCTTCTGAGGATAGAGAGTCGCTGCACAGGCCGACAGATTACGAATGTATAACCACTTTGGTTCTAAGCCGGCACTTCTGGTAACATCGCGCTCCGAAAGGAGTGACAACCATGAAACACATCGTTCTGTTGGTTGTACTGACAATGGCCACGTCGTCATTCACCCTGGCTCAGATGGCGGCCGACAAGTCCGCTCCCAAGGGACAGATCGAACAAGAGTTAACCAAGCTGGAGCAGGATCGCGCACAGGCAACGGTTAAGGGCGATACGGCTTTTATCGACCAGAACACTGCCGACGACTACACCTTCATCAATCCTCGCGGAGCTCTTAGGACGAAGGCGCAGATATTGGCGGATTTCAAATCTGGCGAGATCAAGTTGCAGGCTTATGACCTCGATGATCTGAAAGCGCGGGTTTATGGAGATACGGCAGTTGTCACTGGTCGTTCTACTCAGAAAGGGCAGGCTTACGGCCAAGACGCTGCGGGCCAATATCGATTCACGCGGGTGTACGTGAAACAGGATGGAAAGTGGAAAGCGGTCGCCTTTCAGTCCACACGGGTTGCAGAATAAGAAATGGTGCTTGCCTGACCCCTGTCCTTGAAAGATAGGGGTCTTCCTTTTTTTACGATCTGAACGCCCTCTTCACCGTCCCACATATCCTTTTTAAATCCGGAAAGTCAGAACTCAAGGCGCACACCTAACTGTCCATGTCGTGGATTGCCCAAAGTGGAGGAAACCACGCCGAACGTGGAGTCGCCGAAAAGAGTATCGGGATAGGCGAATCGTGGCGTGTTGAAGGCATTGAAGAACTCGCCTCGGACCTCCAGCTTCATGCCCTCTCGCACCAGGAACGTTTTGGAGAAAGCAACATCAATATTCTGAATGCTATCGGTGCGCAGATTGGAGAAGTAGCGAGGCGCATTGCCGGGCTGCTGATCGCCAGGATCCGCGAAACAACTCAGGTTGAACATGCTGGCGCCGGTCAGGGCGGACCTGTGTGGGCCCACTCCACTCCCCGGATTCGCGCACACAACGTCCGGCCGCTGGTTGCCATCTGTAATCGCTGGCGCGGACATGCCAATGGCAATCGGCTGTCCCGACTGATAGGTCAAACTGTCGGCGATGCTCCAACCTCCGACTACCGCATCCAAAACGCGATTCATGCCCTTTCCAATCCAGCGTCCTCGCCCGACCGGAACGTCAAAGAGAATGGCAGCGGCAAGCCGATGCGTGGTGTCATTAGCGCTGATCGAGTGCTCAGCCTTCAGGTTGTCTAGTTCTTGTGGATTTCCGGTATTCAGATTTCCAACGAAGGCGTTCGCGCCGGTTGACGAGTCGTCGGTCAACTTTGAAAACGTGTAGTTGCCTTCAAAGGAAAAGTAGTGGCTCGCCCGCTTCTGAAAGCGGAACTGCAGGGAGTTGTAGAACGATTGCGCTCCCAGAAGCGGCAGGCCTTCAAACGGACCGGGAAACTGCGGAAAAGGCCGCAGCACATTCTGCAAGGCGATGACATCGTCGTTGTAAAGCGAGTCGGGCTCGTTGAAGATTGGACTCGCGGGGCAGTATGAAGCCGGAGAAGCGACGGTGGTAAATAAGCACTGAAAAGGATTACTCACCACTCCATCGAGATCGGCGGTTGTGAACTGCCGCCGCACCGACGAGGGAATGAAGTTCCGGTTGCGAGTACTGGAGTATCCGCCCCAAGGCAAGTGAGTGCTGCGATTGGCAGAGTAATCGAGGGAAACTGTAGTCTGCCATGGCAACAAGCGTTGTACGCCGAAATTCCACTGATAAATTTCGGCATTTCGAGCTTCGGTCGTCCCCAAATCGTTCTGGTTGGGAAAGCCCCACATCGCCTGCGCTCCGTAGCGGGTGCCTTGAGGTGCGGGCAAACCTGAGGGAAAAGGATTGGCCAGCGAGCCGAACTTGGTCTGCGTTCCGTCTTTGCTGAAGTAAATGTTCCCGTCCTTGCGGAAAGCTGTACCGGCGTATTGGAAGTTGGTTGCAACGCTCATCCCGTAATACACGCCCGCTCCGGCGCGAACGACTGTGTTGGGAGTGAGCTGGTAAGCAAATCCCAAGCGCGGCGCCCAATTGTTGCGGTCAATAGGCACGTGGCGTTCGTTGCTGCCCGCAAATTTTGTGAGGCCCTTCAGTGTGCCGGGAACCAGGGGCAGTCCGTCGACGTGGATTCCGCTGTCGGCATTGAAGTCACTAAACTGGACCCGGTTGAACCGCTCACTATAGGGAGTGCTCCATTCGTATCGCAGCCCGAGATTGACTGCGAGCCGCGGAGTAATCTTCCAGTCGTCCTGGAAATAGAACGAGGTCTCTTTCGACTTGTTGGCGACGGCGGGGTAAACGGAAATCCCACCGTAATCGCCAAAGCCAAGAAGCAGGTCGGCGAAGGAGTTGCCTTGGGTGATGTCGAAGTTAAAGGGAATCTGTTCGGTGATGTCTTGCGCGAAATGAAAGTAGCCGGTGGGATAGGGCGGCTGCCGAAAGTTGTTAAAGAACAGGCGCTGTTCGCCGCCGATGGCGAGTCCATCAGAAAGGCTGGCATACGCACGATTCCGTTCGCCTGGTCCAGCACCGAGGGGAAGCCAAACTTCACCGGATCGGGAAAATTGTTGGCGTGTCCCGGCGCGAAAGCCCGATCTACACCCAAGCGGCTGGTCAGCAAGACCGTGGGGCTTACAGTCCAATTCCAGTCCAGCGCCGTGTTCTGTACGTTAGTGAGAAAAACTACACCGTCTCCGGTATCGTCGTTCCCAAAAACAGTTGGGACGTTATTCGTCGCGTGCGACCGGCTATAGCGAGCGGAGACGCGGTGCTGCGGGGCGAGCTGGTGATCCACCTTAATATCGAACTGCAACGATCGGGTTGCGTTGGTCAGCACGCTGCGAAAATTGTTCGTACCTGTGCCGGGATCTCCGGGAACATTGGCTAACGGATACAGGTTAATAATCTTCTGTCCGATGGGATCAATGAACTGCTGATCGATGACGTTTGGCGTGCTGAAATCCGCGCGTACGCCTCCACTCAGCTGATAGGGATTGAAAATCAGGTTGGGAACCACGTTGCCGTCCTGGTCAAGAATGTTGGTTTGCGAAAAGTCTCCTAAGCGCTCCAATGCCGTGGGTACGGTTGCAGTGATGGGCTGCGGCGCTTTGGCGTTGATGCGTTCTATGTCGACAAAGAAGAATGTTTTGTTTTTGATGATTGGTCCGCCGAGCGAGATGCCGTATTGATCGCGGGTGTGGCCAGGCCTGGGTTGACCGGCTTGCTGAGTGAAGAATTCGTTGGCATCCAACCATCCGCGCTGTCCGAACCACCAGCCGCTGCCATGGAAGTTGTTAGTGCCGCTCTTCAGTACCATGTTGACTACCGTTCCGCCGTTGCTGCCGAATTCGGCGGAATAGCTGTTGTTTTGCACCTTAAACTCTTGCACGATCTCAACGGACGGCTCGTAGTACACGTTGCTGGTCGCGCCTTCTCCCTGTTCCGGAGCGCTCACGAGTGCGCCATCAATCCGCACCTCCGCGGTCGCATTGCGCTGCCCGTTGGAGACAAAATTGGTACCCGTTAGGATAGTTATCTGCCGTGCCTGCGCCCGTCACTTCTGTGACGCCCGCGCTGAGAAACATCAGTCCGAAGAAGTTGCGGTCGAGCAACGGAATCTGTTTGACGTATTCATTGGTGACGTCGGTGCCCAGAGACGCGCTTTCGGTGTCGAGCAAGGGGGCGGCGGCTTCGACTTAGATCTGCGTGCTCATCCCCGCTGGCTTGAGGGAGAAATCGAGGGTAGTCTGTTGGTCGACCGCGAGAACGACATCCTGCTTTTGCAAAGTCTGAAAGCCGGGAGCTTCCACTTTCAGACTGTAGGTGGAGGGCCGAAGTCCGCGCAGAATGTAGTAACCATCGGAGTCGGTTTTTGCGGTCGTAGTGAGATTGGTGACGTTCTCGGTGATGGTCACGGTCGCATTGCCTACAACAGCGCCAGTCGGGTCCGAAACCACTCCCCGAATCTGCGCCTGGTAGGTTCCCTGGCCAAGAGCACCGCCAGCGAGAAGGATCAGGAGCACCAGGCTTGTCGCGGCTGCGAAAAAGAAAATACGTGTACGCATGGGGCCTCCGTTAAAATGCCCTTGCAGTAAAATGCCAGGTTTCGGGTATACTTCGAATTCTTACTTTTACTTTCGATATGATGGCATTGTCAAGCAAAGGTTAGCTGGTAACGGCTTGATCAATGTCGTTGCCGGTAAATGGCAAGGGAAGCCAGCGGCAAGCGTGCTGCTGGCTGAACCGACTTAATCCGCTTAAACAGCTGTTCTGGTAGTGTTTTGCGACTTGAAGGACATCGGAGGCGACACTCTGGGGAGTTGTGGATAGCGATTCCGAGGCGTCTTCAGAAAGTGGTGGAAATGGAAGGAAAACGAAAGCTTGCCGGGTTATCACAATTCATCGTCCTATGTCTGCTGGCATCCGGGACGGCGGCTCAGACGACCAAACCGGAGGCGCCCGTCTCAGCCCCGACGCAGGAGCAAATCGGCTATAAATCTGCTGCTGGTGCTGAACAGAAAAAGACTTTACTGCTCAAAGACTTCAAACCAAAGTCCATGCTGCACACCACTAGTCACAGCGTGGACCGGGCGAAGTACTACGTGATCGACGTGCACAACCACGTCAACGACGCGCAGGGCATAGAGGATCACATGCCGCCACAACGCGTAGTGGAAGTCATGGATAAGACCAACGTGAAGACCGTGGTTATTCTGACCGGCATGTGGGGAAACAAGCTGCAGAAAGTCATCGATGAGATGGTAAAGCCTTATCCCGGACGCTTCATCGTCTTCACACAAATTGACTGGAGCAAGATCGACGACCCCAACTTTAGTTCAGAGATGGTGCAGCAACTCCACGATGCGGTGGCCCGCGGTGCGCGTGGTCTGAAACTTCTGAAAGATCTTGGACTCGGGGTGCGTGACAAGTCTGGCAAGTTTATCGCCGTGGACGACGCTCGCCTCGATCCTGTTTGGGAAGAATGTGGGCGGCTGGGGATTCCGGTGTCGATTCACACCGCCGATCCGGAAGCTTTTTTCCATCCCATTGACGCTACAAACGAACGTTACGAAGAATTAATCGAACATCCAGACTGGAGCTTCTACGGCCCGCAGTTTCCGTCTATGGAGGAGTTGCTCGAGGCGCGTAATCGCGTCTTCGCCCGTCATCCTCACACTACTTTTGTTTCTCTTCACATGGGGTGGCCGGAAAACCTTGATTGGGTGGCTGGCATGCTCGATACGTATCCCAACGTGATGGTCGAATTCGGCGCGCGTGAAGCTGAGCTGGGACGCCAACCCCGACGTACCCGTGAGCTTTTTCTAAAGTACCAGGACCGCGTCATGTTTGGGACTGACAACGGTATGGAAGAAGCGATGTATCGCAACCATTTCCGCTGGCTCGAAACCGCCAACGAATATTTCGACTACTGGGGTTCTCCCGGACAGGGCCGCTGGGAAATCTACGGATTGAATCTTCCAGATCCAGTGCTTGAGAAGATCTATCACTTGAATGCGGAACGGATGTTCCGGCAATTCAAGGGATTGTCTGCGGTCAAGGAGCCAGCGAAGTAATGTCGATCCGATCGAATTTCTTCGGCCGCTTGGTCCTGATGTCAGTGCTTCTTTTGACCGCGGCTTGCTCGCGGCACGAAGCGCGATCACCTTCAACGCCTTCTCGTCCTTCGGAGATCAAGGTAACTGTCAACGACAGCGGGCCGCTCGTAGTGCAGACTTCGACGGCTGAATTTCATGTCCTGCCCTCAGGTTACGTGCAAGGTTTCCTGCTCAAAGACGGAAAGAAACTGACTTTGGACGAGCCCGACGCGCACACCAGCAGCGATTATCTAGTCGCGGCGGGCAAAGGCATCCAGTTCAAGCTTGACTTCGCTCAAGCCAAAGTGCGCGAGTCGGAAGGCAAGCTGGGACGAGGCAAGCACGTTGAAATCCAGGCTCAACCTACCGACAACGCCTCGGAAGGCGGAATCCAACAGACCCTCACGATTGAAGCTTACGATGATTTTCCTAATATTGTTTTAGCTGCGATGGAATATCGCAACACGGGACAATCTGAGGTCAAGATCGATCAGGCGGTGGCGCAGTCGAGACGGCTGAACGCCGCCTTGGGCAACTCCCGACCAGCCGCGAAGGTCCAGCCTGACGAGATGTGGTCCTTTCACGGCTCCAGCTACGAGTGGGGCAAAGATGATGTCATCAAACTGAGCCGTGGATTCTCCCAGCCCAACGTCATGGGCGAAATGATCAAGGGAGGTTATGGCGGAGGCATACCGGTAGTAGCGTTTTGGACCGGTTCTGTGGGAGAAGCCATTGGCCACGTGGAAACCCTACCACTGGCGGTCTCGATTCCCGTGAAGACGGAGAACGATGGCAGAATCGCAGCGTCAATGACGATTCCTGCCAACACCACTTTGAAGCCGGGCGAAATTTATTCCACACCCCGCAGCTTTTTGGCGGTGTACTCGGGAGATTATTACGAGCCCCTCCGACTCTGGTCGAGTGTGCTGGCAAAAGAAGGTTGGAATCTTCCGAAGCCCTCGAGCGAGGCCTACAACGTCAGTTGGTGTGGATGGGGATACGAATTTAATGTCACGCCCGCTCAAATGACCGGCACCATACCAAAGTTGAAAGAGTTCAACATCAAGTGGGCGACTCTTGACGATAGATGGTTCGACAACTACGGCGATTGGAATCCGCGCGGTGATACGTTTCCCGGCAATTCCATCAAGAAAATGGTCGACGATTTTCACAAAGAGGGTGAACTCGTCCAGCTATGGTGGCTGCCGTTGGGCGTGGAAGACGGTCAGGGGAAGTGGGAATCGCATAAGTACATCGTCTCGAAAGTGGTTCAAGAGCATCCTGATTGGCTCATTCTGGACAAGGACGGAAAGCATGGACGGATTACCCGAGACCTGGCCGCGCTCTGTCCCGCAGTTCCGGAAGTGCAGAGCTATTACAAGAAGCTGATTGAGAAGTTCATCCGCGACTGGGGATTTGATGGCAGCAAACTGGACAACATTTATTCCGTTCCCGCTTGCTACAACCCGGCGCATCACCATAAATCACCGCAAGATTCCGTGAATGCGATGAGTGATGTTTACAAAACAATTTTCCAGACGACTCGCGCCATTAAGCCGGAAAGCGTCACTCAGAGTTGTCCTTGTGGAACTCCTCCCTCCCTGGCGTGGCTGCCTTACATGGATCAAGCCGTAACGGCTGATCCGGTGGGTGCAGTGCAAGTGCGGCGTCGGGTCAAAATGTACAAAGCTCTGCTTGGTCCGGAAGCGGCCGTCTATGGGGATCACGTGGAGCTGTCCATTATGAACAAATCGAGGAAGGGCGATTGGGTCGAGTCCGGGAACGATTTCGCGTCCACTATCGGCACCGGTGCAGTGGTGGGTACAAAGTTCGTGTGGCCCGATCCAGGACCGAAGTTCAGGAAGGTAGCACTGACCGCGGAGAAAGACGCACATTGGAAAAAATGGATTGGAATCTATAACCAGAAAATGCTGTCGAAGGGCACATTCCGGAACTTGTATGTTTACGGATACGATGTGCCGGAGGGCTACGCAATCGAAAAGGATGGCAAGATGTACTACGCATTTTTCGCGCCATCCGCTTCCACCTGGAAAGGTGAAGTCGAGTTAAGAGGTCTGAGGGAGGGCAAGTACCACGTTGTCGATTACACCGATGGAAGAGACCTTGGCTCGGTGGAAGCCAGCGCCGGCAAAGCTCCAAGATTGAAAACAGAGTTCAAGGATCACTTGCTGCTGGAAGTAAACCAATAGCCTGGCGATGGCGGTTGGGCCGCGTCACTTCATCGCTGATTTGTGAGTTTCGAAAAACCGTTTGCGGTGCTCGGGATCACGAAAAGCTTCGGTTCCTCCGGCTCGCGTGGTGGAGAGAGCGCCGGCCAGATTACCATTCGCAAGACAAGTTTCCAGGTCGGCGCCGCGCAGGAATTGATGTAAAAAACCGGCATCAAAGCTGTCACCCGCCCCAACGGCATCGACGAGATCCACTTTCACCGGCGGACTGACGAACCGCTCAGAGCCGCGCTGTGCCGTGGCTCCTCGCTCCCCGAGTTTCACCACCACCACTGGAACCACCTCCGCCAGGGAAGCGATGGCAGCGTCAAGATTGTCGGTGTGTGCGATTCGACGCGCCTCTCGTTCGTTTGGAAGCAAGACATCCACGTAGCGCAAGGCATCGCGAAGACCTCCTTGCCAGCCATCGTCGGGATCATCATTGGTGTCGAGTGAAATCGTGAGACCCGCCGCCTTCAGTTTTCGAAATAGGTCAGGAATTTGCGGTCGGAGTCCGCGCTGTAAGTAGAAAGATGAAAGATGAAAGTGCCGCGATGAGGCAAGGTAATCGAAGTCCAAATCATCGAAAGTCAATTCAAAGATTGTACCGGCATAGGTGAGCATGTTGCGCCAGCCGTCGCGTTGCAAGATAACCGTCAAGCCAGTCTTGGTGGATCCAGTGACACGGCGGACCTTGGAGATGTCCACACCGCCCGCGGCCAGGCGATCCAGCGCGATCTGACCCAGTTGATCATCCCCGATACGAGAAACGAATCCAACCCGGTTTCCCAGCGCGGCGAGATTGTGCGCCACAATCGCAGACGAGCTGCCGAGCGTGAGCATCATTCCGCTGGCCAGAAGTTCGCGGTCGCCGGGAAGCTCTTCTGGCAGGCCGTAGAGAATCAGATCGAGGTTCAGTTCGCCCGCAACGGTGACGTCAAAGCGGCGGCCAGTCTTCGTTGCCCTTGATTGTTCTTCCTTTAAAATAGTTTCTCTCTTAAGTGCGACGCGTCCCAGTGCAGTTTTTCGAGACCGTACATCATATCAATCGGTAGGCTTAAATGTTGTGGTCGGTTGCCGAGCATTCGGTTTCCAGACATACCTTGATATTGTTTGGTGGGCGAATGTAGCAAGACCTTCGAATCTCAATGAGGGTATGAAGATAACAGCCGACCTGCAGGAGAGATTCCGCCAGCGTTACGGTGGTCGCGCGCGCGTGTACCGAGCTCCTGGTCGCGTCAACCTCATTGGCGAGCACACCGACTACAACGACGGCTTCGTGATGCCGGCCGCGATCGAGTTCTACGTCTGGATCGCTATTGCTCCCCGCAGTGACCGCAAGCTCCTGTTGCATTCCACGAATTTCTCCGAAACGGTCGAGATCGATTTGCAGAATAGCATCACGCCACGAAATCACTGGAGTGATTACGTGGCTGGAGTAGCCGTCATGCTGCAGCGTGCCAGCCATCATCTGCAGGGCGCCAACCTGTTGATCCAGGGTGATGTGCCGATGGGTTCAGGATTAAGTTCGTCCGCCGCGATTGAGGTGGCCAGCGGACTCGCGCTGCTGGAGAATTCTGGAATACACGTCGATCGTCTTGAGCTGGTGAAACTATGCCGGCAGGCTGAAAATGACTTTGTAGGTGCTCGCGTCGGCATTATGGACCAGTTTGTTTCGAGCTGCGGTCAGGCAGGCCAAGCACTTATGTTGGATTGCCGATCCCTGGAATACAGTTTTCTTCCGCTTCCGCGAGATGTGAGCGTGGTGATCTGCAATACGATGGTCAAGCACGCACTTGCCAGTGGCGAATACAACACCAGACGGGAGGAATGCGAAGAAGGAATGCGCCTGCTGTCACGGTCAATGCCCAGCATTCGCGCCCTGCGAGATGTCAGTCTTACGGAACTGGAGGCTCACGCCGGCACTCTTCCAAAGATCATCTATAAGCGATGTCGTCACGTGATCAGTGAGAATGCTCGGGTAACCAAAGCTGCTGCTTCACTGGAGCAAGAGGACCTGGATAACTTCGGATTGTTAATGGCCGAGTCGCATCGTAGCCTGCGGGATGACTATGAGGTCAGTTGCGCTGAACTCGACTTGATGGTCGAACTGGCAGGACGGCAAGAGGGCGTTTACGGAGCGCGTATGACCGGCGGCGGATTTGGAGGTTGCACGGTTAACCTCGTCAGGACTGACGCAGTCCGCGAGTTTCAATCCGGCGTCGCCGATGCTTACCAAAAGTCGACCGGCCGCGCTCCTCAGATATTTGTTTCTCCGGCTGCCGAGGGCGCGGGCGAGGTCAAGAAATGAGCGTCGCTAATTTTGATCTCAAGGAACATCCTCATCGGCGATTCAATCCGCTAACGCGCGAATGGATCCTGGTTTCCCCGCATCGCAATCAGCGCCCGTGGTCGGGACAAGTCGAAAAGGTAGCCGTCAAGGTTCCGCCTACATATGATCCCGCGTGCTACATGTGTCCGGGGAATACGCGTGCTTCCGGAGCGCGAAATCCCAAGTATGAAGGCACCCTGGTTTTCGACAACGATTATCCCGCGCTGCTAGCCGGGACCCCGGAGGGAAGTCTTGATGATGGCGGACTGATCAGAGCGCGCAGTGAGTCCGGCATTTGTCGCGTGATCTGCTTTTCGCCGCGGCACGATTTGACGGTTTCCCAGATGCAACCGGACAACCTTCGGCGGGTCGTGGATGTCTGGACTGAGCAGTACGAGGAACTGGGTGCACTGCCATCTATCAATTACGTCCAAATATTTGAAAACCGCGGCGCGATGATGGGAGCGAGCAATCCGCATCCGCACGGCCAGATCTGGGCCAGCGCCAGCATCCCGAATGAGCCCTCCAAGGAGCAGCTTGCCTTGCAGGCCTACGCGAACTCATATAAGTCCTGCCTGCTTTGTGATTACTTGACGAGAGAACGCGAGTTGAACCAGCGCATGATCTTTGAGAACCAGCATTTTTCCGCGTTGGTGCCGTTCTGGGCGATCTGGCCATTTGAAACTTTGGTGATTCCTCGCCGCCATTTGTCGTCGATGAGTGATCTCAGCAGTGAAGAACGCGACGGATTGGCGGACATCTTGAAACGACTGACAGCTCGTTACGATCACCTGTTCGACATTTCTTTTCCGTACTCGATGGGTTTTCATCAGCGCCCAACCGATGGGCAGGTACACCCCGAATGGCACCTGCACGCCCACTTCTATCCTCCGCTACTCCGTTCGGCGACGGTGCGCAAATTCATGGTGGGATATGAAATGCTGGGAACACCGCAGCGCGACATCACGGCCGAGACCGCCGCCGCACGTTTGCGGGAAGTGAAGGACTCCGAGTGACGTTGATATCCGTACTATTTCTGTGCGGAGAACTTGTAAATGGTGCGCGAGTGCAATGTCTGACCGGGCCTCAAAATCGTTGAGGGAAATTCAGGATGATTTGGCGAATCGGGGAAATGCTGCGTCTCCAGGCATAACGCGTAGCGACGCTTATAGACGTGGCCCTGCTTGCCGGTGATGGTGCCATCCAGGAAATTACCGGAATAAAATTGCACGCCTGGCTCCGTAGTGTAGACCTCCATCACGCGGCCGCTGGTGGGTTCGTACACCCGGGCCGCCAGTTGCAAGTCGCCCGTCTTTCGATTGATTACAAAGTTGTGGTCGTAACCGCCGCCGAATGCCAGTTGTTCGTAATTATCATCGATGCGTGCGCCAACCGCTATCGGCGTCCTAAAGTCGAACGGTGTTCCCTTGACAGCGCGCAGTTCGCCAGTAGGGATCAGCGTCTTATCAACTGGCGTGAACCGGTCAGCGTTTAGCATCAGTTCGTGTTTTAGGACGTCCCCTGTGCCCTCGCCGGCGAGATTGAAGTAGCTATGCTCGGTCAGATTTACAGGAGTGGCCTTGTCCGTAGTCGCTTGGTAGTCGAAGATGAGTTCATTCTTGTCGGTAAGAGTGTAGGTGACTTTCACTTTTAGGTTGCCAGGATAGCCTTCTTCGCCATCCTTACTTGTGTACGTGAAGACGACACCTTTTCCTTGATTGTTCTGGAAGGGCTCAGCCGCCCAGATCGCTTTATCAAATCCCTTTAGCCCTCCATGCAAGGCATTGGGGCCATTGTTTTTGGCCAGCGAATATTCCTTTCCATCCAGGGTGAATTTTCCATTCGCGATGCGATTTCCGTATCGCCCCACGATGGCGCCGAAATACGGACTCTTGTCGAGATATCCATCCAGCTTGTCGAAACCAAGAACGACATCGTCCAGCTTACCGTTCTTATCAGGCATCCGCAGCGACACGACGATTCCACCATAGTTGATGGCACGCACTTCCACCCCATGCGAGTTCGTGATGGTGTAGAGCTCGACATTCTTACCGTCTTTGGTCTGACCAAACGATTCTTGTTTAATCGGATGGCCTCGTTGTGCAACAGAAGATTCTGCAACGCTCCGGTTCGGAACAACGCAGATTATGAGCAAAGTAACAACCAGCGAGTTCTGATAGTTCATCGACGCCCCGCTCGTGCCCAAGATAACGTGCCAGAGATAATAAACCCTTCCGAGATCTGCCTTGGAAATGCATGCGAAACGCCTGGATCGAAGCCATATGGGCCACATAGAGCGAGTCGAATGATACTCGCATTATAATTGCTCGCGCAGCACTAATCGCTTTTGGAGGTCAGTGTGGCGGGCCAACGATTCAACCTTCCCCCGGTCAGCATGATCATGCTGGGAGTAAGAGATCTTGAAAAATCCGTGTCTTTTTACCGGGATCGGTTGGGCATCGACATTCGGCAGAGAATTCCAGGCTTTGCCTTCCTCGACAGCGGCGCGTTGACTATCGTCTTGAGTGAGCCTCTGGCAAAGAACGTTTCTCCTCTGGCAGGTGCGACTGAGGTGATTTTTTCTGTGAATGACGTCCGGGCGTATTACGAGGCGCTGAAAGATCAAGGTGTAGAGTTTAGCCAGGAGCCGCGCAATGTTTCCGGCCCGATGTGGGCGGCAAATTTCCGCGATCCCGATGGACATTTGCTTACGCTGTTCGGCCCGGAGAGGAAGCCATCGTAGATTGCAGAGAGTAGAGTCGGCACTTAGCATTTACATTTGGCCAATAGGGGTTTGTGCAGATCGGCAAGAACCATCAGGGGCTAAATGCTAAGTGCGAAATGCTAAGTGCGAAATGCTAAGTGCTGAAGCACGGTCGCATCGTTCTGCTATCATTCTGCGGAGGCATTCATGGATGAATTACCCACGTTGACGGCCGGTGCGCGTCGGAATGAAGACATCGCTCTCGATCTGATGAAATTCGTTGCTATGACGACCGGTTACGGGCGCACCAGTTCTTCCGGAGTTGGTTTCCAGGGCAGCGGGGCTGCCTCCAAGCCGGAAGAATATGCAGGCCACTTGCTCGAACTCTACGGACGTTGCCTTCAGGCCGTGGCAGGAGGAAAGAAGTAGCTCAACTTTTTTCGAGAGAAGGTTTAGGCTGCGGCCCGGACGTCAATCGCTGGTTCACATTCGGGCGCGGTCGCGGAATCAGACGAGAATAGCGGCCACCCCTTGCGCAGTACGTACTCCAACCATGCACCGGCAGCCTGCGATGTGAGGACGGCAAGCAGAACCAGTGTAGTGTAGGCCGTCGCGTTAACAATGCCGGCGTCGTAGGCCACGCTGGCCAGGACGATTCCTGGTCCGCCGCGGGCATTCGTGGCAATTGCCAGGTTCAGAATATCCAAGCCACGGAATCCCGCGAGCCGCGCTCCTAACCCCACCGAGAGCAGCTTGATGGCGCAAGCTCCAACCAGAAAAATTCCAAGCACGGTGATGGAGAAGCTCTTCCATAGATCGAGCCGGTAGCCGACGATCACAAAATACACAGGAATAAAAACTGAAAACGAAAATCGTCCGAGCGAATCGAGCGCGTCGGCGAAGAGTTCTCTGTTGCTGGCCACTCCATAGCCTGCCAGGAATGCTGCGAACACCAAACTGACATCCAGCATGGCCGCGACGGCCGCGAAGGCAAATAAGATTGCGATCAGATACCCGATTGGCGAAGCTGCAGCCAGAATGTTCCAGCGCGCCTGATGCAAACGTCTTAGCAGTCGAGGAGCGAGAGCTAAACCAACTACGAAGAAAATAAAGGTTACTGCCAAGTGTCGAAGGATTTCATTTTTCGGCAGCACTGAAGACTTTGCTAAGGCCGTTGCCATCGCGAGTACGGCCCACAAAACTATGTCTTCCAGAACCGCCACCCCAAGCACCAGCCGGGCAAATCGCGTGTGCAGGATTTTGAGATCGTAAAAAATGCGGGAGATAACCGGAATCGAAGTGACCGCTGCTGCAATGCCAATCACCAGGATCAATGAATTCCGCTGATTGGCAACACCCATCAATCTGTGAATGGGAAATAGCGGAACTACAAGCAGCGCCAGCACAAACGGCAAGACCGTCCCCATCGAAGCAAGCCACGCAACCTGGCGGCGATCGTCGCGTCCGAATAGACGCCGCGTTTCGGATCCTGAGATAAACATCAGCAGCAGCAAACCCATCCAGTAGAGGAAACCGAGAACCACATCATGAACGTGGGCTCCCGCGCCGTCAGAAAAAATGGAAGCGGAAAAGGAAGGCGCAATCTGGCCCAGCAGCGTCGGCCCCAAAACCACCCCGGCTACGATTTCCCCGATGACCTTCGGTTGACGAAGTCTCGCGAACAAATATCCGAAAAGGTGTGCGGTCGCGATGAGGATCAGCAGTAGAACGACTATAGAACCGATTTGTTCGTTAGACATGAGCACCCAGAACAACGGGATTAGGATGAGCAGGGTGGGGTTCGCGCTGCCTCGCAGGAGGCATTTCGGGGAAATAGGCCGCGGCACGAGACCGCGGCCTCAGATGTTCAACGAGGAGAAGGGCTTAGCTCGAATCAAAATCTGCCTAACGGCGACGTCCGCCCTTGCGGCGAGCCGATCGCTTTGCCTTCTTTGCCGGTTTTCTTTTGGCTGCCTTCCTCTTTGCCGCTTTGCGAGCTGGTTTCCGCTTCTTGGCCGGTTTTCTTTTCGGAGCTTTCTTGGCTGCCTTTTTCTTCGCCGGTTTTGCGGCTGGTTTCTTGCGGGCAGGTTTGGAGCCGCCGCCGCCCCCTCCACCGCGTTGCGGCGCAGGAGCACCGGGCGTGGCAGGTTGGGATCCCGGTTCGGTCATGCCGGGCATTTCAGCCTCTTCTTCTTCCTCTTCTTGTTCGTAATCTTCTTCCAGCGAGTCGCCGTAGGCAGCGCCGCCAGTGTCACCGAATTCGTCCATTTCGTCGTCACGTCCGTAGAGGGTGTCCTTGAAAGTCATTTCTCCTCCTGATTTCCGGCCGCGCGGGTGCCGGGCACTGCATTACATGCGCTGGAAAATAAAAAGACAACTAAAAAACTGCACTCGTTTCCTTGAACGGCGCGCGATTATAACACACCGTTTTCACGCGGCAATATTGTGCCGCCTACTTCAACCCATACGTTTGCATATTACACCTGATTTAAAACCCGGGTGCTCGCACGAAAACCAAAATTGCTAGTCCTGAATGTGAAAGTCCAATGCTGCATGACTGACTTTGCAGAAAATGCGGACGAGCTTAACGAACGTCTTTGATAAGGAGGATCATGCCAGGTCGAAGAGTGGCAACATCCCCATTGGCACGTTTCAGGGCAGCCACAGTGGTGTGATGGGTGCTGGCGATCGAAGTCAGGGTTTCACCAGGTTTTACCTTGTGACGAGACAGGGCTGAATCGCTGGCTGTCCGTAAGCTATTCTTTCCCTTGGGCTTAGGAGCCGAGGTTTGGCGCAGCTGGTTGATGGTCGGGGTCACGGGTAAATGGATGTACACAACCCTGCGGCCTTGAAGATTATTGCCCTTCAAATGGTTCCACCGGCGCACCATCGTAGGTGGAACCGCGAAGTTGTCAGCTACGGACTGTAGCGTGTCGCCTCTGCGCAACTTGTACCGCGTAGCGTGGCGCGCATAGGTCGCACCGTCCTCGGTAGTGGCATGTTTGCCCGGCGCGATGGGGATAATGATTTTGCTCGCGGACTGGAGCTTGTCGTCGCCATCGAGACTGTTTGCCTGAGCAATTGCCTTGGCGGGGGTTCGATAAACCCGTGAGATTGACTCTAAGGAGTCGTTAGGACCGACGTTGTGGTACCGCCACCACACCCTCATGTCTCGGGGCACAGCTGCGATCGCGCTGGCGTACTTTTCTTTAGTGCCGGCAGGCAGGTGAAGTTCGAACTCCCGATCCTTGGGAGTGGTGAGCCGCAATAAGCTCGGATTGAGGTCCTGAAGCGTTTCCGGCGACGCATCCACACAACCGGCCACCAGGCGCAAGTCCACGGAATAGTTGATTTTTATTTTGTCGTAGGGTACCGGTTTGTCAGTGACCACTTTGTCTAACCCGTATTGTGACGGGTTCTTAGTCATGATGGTCACAGCGACGATGATCGGCACATAGTTGCGGGTTTCTTTGGGCAGCACATTACGCCGATAGAGTTCCCAAAAGTCCGCGTATCCGGTACGCCTGACCGCGCTCTGCACCGTTCCTGGGCCGGAGTTATAAGCGGCCATAGCTAAATACCAGTCGCCGAACTGGTTATATAAATCTTTCAGATGACGCGCTGCCGCTCGTGTGGCTTTCTCCGGATCCTGGCGTTCGTCCACCCACTGATTTCTTTGCAGCCCGTAACCTTTAGCTCGGCTGGCCATGAATTGCCACATTCCGCGAGCTCCCACTCGCGAAAGCGCCAAGGGGTGGAATCCGGATTCGGCTTGGGCAAGGTAGATCAACTCCGGTGGCACCCCTTCGTCTTTGAGAATGTTCTCGATGGCTTCGCGATAACGTCCGCCGCGAATAAGAGAATTCTCGAGGGTAGCGCGTCCACGGCTTGAGAAATAGTTGATGTACCCGACGACTGGATCAGTCAGCATCAAGGGCAAATCCGAATGGGTAGCTTTGATCTCTGCTTCCGCCTGTGCCTTGATATTGGGATCGACAGGGAAAGTAACGTCATTGGCCTCATCAATCGGGGCAGGTTCAGATTTCTGCTCGGCAGAGGTATCAGCATCTTCCAATTGCAGGCCGTTCACCCCATCCAAGAGACGATCGAGCTCGCGTTGCACTCGCTCGTCAGAACGTGCCTCCGGGGGACTGGCCATGATGAGGTTGAATGCGCGATCGAAACTCTGCTTGGCGGCGTCTGTTTGGCCGGCCTTGTAGTTGTCCTGCCCCGCCTGATACTCGCGCTCTGCTCGTATGATTAGCTGCCCAACCGGATCGGGTTTAGGAGCCGGCGGCGCTGGTGCAGGAACACTGACTCTCCCCGGAGTGGTAGCTTTCGTCTCGGTTGCAGGCTTCGCATTGACCGCGGTCTTTGCCTTAGCTACGGGCCGCGGCTTGGGACTAGCAGCCGCAGTGATTGTGGGAGGATTCGCCTGGGGCGGTAAGTTCGGCGCCGCAGCCTTCTGCGATGAGTGACATCCCAGGCCCGCCAATAGCAAGGCCAATGGCGCGCCCCACAAGTAGTTTTTGGTAATCCCCATTTTTATCTAGAACTTACGGCTAACAACCGTGCCTTCGCCCAATTCTTTTGGATACTTCGAATCCTACCTTCCTGGATTTGATGGGTCAATCCAGAACAGGGTTAGCCCACGTTACCTTAGGGACAGGCCGGGCATGTTACTCGCAGGGGTTCCCAAGTGCAACAATTTAGTCCGGGGAACGCTATCCCCACATCTGTGCATCGAAGACCCGTCGGACGAATTTTCGACACACAAGGGAGAAAGATTATGAACGCCACGGATCAAAAGAAGTGTGCTCACCCTCAATGCTCCTGCCCGGTTTCACAGGGCCAGCAGTACTGTAGCGAGGCTTGCGAGATTTCCGCCGGGAACGACGCGAATGCGGAGTGTGGCTGCGACCATCCGCAATGCGAGATGGCAGCGTAGGGAGTGGCAAAGAAGTAATTAGTGATTAGTGGCAAGTCAATTCTGTCTTTCTAGTTTACTGGTCACTAGCCACTGCTTGATCACTTTGCTACTGTCCGGGAATAACTCCGCACGTAGGAGGGTACCGGTGTCTTCGGATCGAGCTTCGGATCGTTAATCGGGGAACCGGCCACCATCTGCAGGGGCACTACGCCCGCCCAGGTCAGGAACGAGTAATCCTCTTCATTATCGATCGGCGGGCCAGTGCGCATCTTGGCGGAATATTCGGTGATTGGAAGACACATCACCAGAGTCGCTTTGAGTTCACGTTCATTAGGCTGGCGAGATTCTTCCCAACGCCCAGGCAGGATGTGCTCGGATAGGGCGCGAAGAGCTTGCAGCTTTTCGGCGGAATCTTCTACCGCGACGGCTGTGCCCAGCACTACGACCGAGCGATAATTCATTGAGTGATTGAAGATCGAACGGGCCAGGACGAGTCCGTCCAAAAGCGTCACCGTCACGCAGACCGCAATCCCCTGCTCCAGATTCCGCAACATACGGCTGGCTGGGGATCCGTGGATATACAGATTGTCCCCAAAACGGCCGTAGCCGGTTGGGATCACAAAAGGCTGATTGTCTACCACGAAACCGACGTGACAGATGAACCCTTCATCCAGAACTTGGTAGGCGGCTGCGCGGTCGTACACCGCGCGCTCCGGTTCGCGCGTAACACGGGTACGCGCGGTTGGACTGTAAGGCTCGGCCATGTTGTCTCCCGATTATTAAGAACCAGCAGTTTAGCAGGCGGATGTAACCCTGGCTTCAATCCGGGAATGGCGAACCCGCCCGCACGATGCGGATTCGATGGTCAGTAAACTTGAAGTGGGCGTCCGGCACTTCCACTCTGGACATGTGGCAGGTCACGCAATCCTTAGTACTGACGGGACATGCCGCGCCAGGGTGATCGCTGCTGGGTTTGGAGTTTGCTGCGGCCAGGTGACAACTAAGACACCGCTGATCGTAAAAGCCGGCTTCACGCACCAGCGGTTGGTGCGGGTTGTGACAGGCGACACAGGTGATGCGGGCATCGCCCTTACCCCAGCAGCGGCTGCTCTCCAGCCGGTAAGGCTGAAATCGTGCGTTCCCCACTCCGGTTGAGCCTGAGAGATTTACGTCCCACCAGGTGGTATGGCAGGCGCCGCAAAAATCCACCTGATCCACCGGCTTGAGTCGCCCTGGATTTGAAATCAGTCCCGCTCCGGCTTCTAGTCCCGCCTTCATCGCTGCTGTGTGAGCCGAGCCGGGTCCGTGACAGGCTTCACACGTAATACTCGGAATCAGCCGAGTGTCGTCAAATTTGTCATTCGTGGTCGAAGCGGTGTTATGACAACCAAAGCATCTCCGAACCTCGGCTGGGGCGACCGGACGTCCCGCGGCTTTTTCAATCGACTCAGGCGTCGCAGTGGAATGAGCGGGAGTGATACCAAATCCCTGGAGTGTGCTGAAGTAACTGAACCGGCTCTCGAAGAATGCTCCGTCTTTCTGGTAAAGATAACTTTGTCCTACCTTGCCGGTGCCGAATGCCCAACTTAAAGGGCCCGAAACCGACTGCTTTCCATCGCTCACTGAGTATTCGATAACGCCGTTGTCCGTCCGCACGAGCTGATATGTGTGCGGGCCGAGGCGAAAATTCTGTCGATCGTGAGCCCGCAAAATATCCGAATTCGCTGCCGGCATTGAAGTGCGTGCCATGGCGTGCAACTTTTGAGTCGAAGCCAGAGAAGAATGGCATTGCGCACAAATTGCTGGGCCAACATATTCATCACGAGATGGAGTTCCCTTGGTTGGCCACCAACCGGGCTGCTTGACTCGCTCCGGAGTAGACATCTGATCGGCTTTTGAATTGTTCTCATCCGCTAAGGTCCCGATAGAAACTGCAACCCCGGCCGCTGCAATGAGGGTGAGAAACAGCAGACGATTGCCGACTCGATGCTTACTCATAGAAAGTCGTGGGCTGCGGAGAATGGCGTTGCCAACTTGATCGGATTCCGATGATTATCGCAAATTAGCCGCGCCGCGGCCAATCGCATGCCGGATGCGGGTTTGTTAGACTTCGGAAATTGTTTGTCGGTGAGAGGAAGACATGAAAGAGGGATCGAGGAGAATTTATTTTGCCAGGATCGCCGTCGCCGGTGCTTTGTTGATTGCGATTGCCGCGATGAGGGCGCAGTCTGGACCGCCTCAATCCGCGGCGCCATCCGCCGCCAAAAAAACCGAAGAAGCTTATAAGAACATCCAGGTTCTCAAAGGCTCACCGGCTGATCAATTAATGCCTGCGATGCAATTCATTAGCGCATCTTTGGGGGTGCAATGCGACTACTGCCATGAGATGGGCGCGTTCGATCGGGATGACAAGAAACCTAAGCAAACTGCACGCAAGATGATGGAGATGATGTTCGCAATCAATAAGAATAATTTTGCGGGACATCGCGAGGTGACCTGTTATTCCTGCCACCGCGGCGCGATCAAACCTGTGGCCACTCCTGTTATCACTGATCAGGAAGTAAAACTGGCCTTCCCGGAAACGCCAAAAGAAGAAGACTCTTCTAATCCGGCTGTTGTTGATCAGCTTCTGGACAAGTATGTGGCGGCACTCGGTGGCACGCAGGCAATCCAGAAAATTTCCAGTCGCTTGGGAAAGGGCACGATTGCGCTCGGCGCAAATAAATTTCCCTTTGAAGTATTTGAAAAAGCCCCGAACAAACGAATGTCAGTGATGCATCTTCCCAATGGCGATAGCATCACGGCGTTTGACGGAAACTCCGGTTGGCTCGCTCTGCCTGGGCAGTCTTTGCGCGATATGAGTGGAGCGGAGTTGGAGGCAGCCAGACTTGATGCTGATTTCTATTTTCCGTTACGAGTGAAGCAGCTTTTCAGCGAATTCCGCGCTGGAAAGTCAGAGAAGATCGGCGACCGCGACGCTGCCAGTCTGGTGGGAATAAAAGAAGGCGAGCCTCCTCTAAAGCTCTACTTCGACCCACAGTCGGGATTTTTGGTGCGCCTTTTGCGCTACGCCGAGTCCCCGCTTGGGCGTGTTCCCACCCAAATCGACTATGCCGATTACCGCGAGGTAAACGGCGTGCGGACTCCATTTCGCTGGACAATTTCCCGGCCCGGAGGTCGCTTCACCATCCAGTTGGAAAACGTTCAGCAGAATGTTCCGATCGACGATGCAAGATTCGCCAGGCCGGCCGTCAGTGAAACGGCGCCACAAAAACCGCCGGGATCCTGAGCAAGTTTCAGCGTCCAACCAGGGGGAGGATCAAAGCAGAGGGATGTTCCCGGTCGTGATAGATGGTGTTGGTGGCTTTGACCCCACGCAATCCGCGTTCTGGATCCTCGCCAGTGTTGAGGTTCCGATCGAAGCGCGGGAAGTTGCTGCTGGAAATCTCCAGGCGCAAGCGATGTCCGGCAAGAAAGACATTGCTGGTGGCCCACACGTCGATAGTGAACTTATAGATATTTCCCGCCTGCATGAGTTCGGGTTTTTCCTGCGAGTTGCGATAACGCGCCCGCAGGATTCCATCGGTTAAATTCTGGCAGAATCCGTCAGGCCGGACATCGACCAGCTTGGCCGTGAAGTCTGTGTCCACCGCAGATGAGCTGGCATAAAGCTCCACCGAGATCGGCCCCGTGACTTCCATGTCGTATTGAAGGACGGGCGTGGTGTAGACCAGTACATCATTCCGATTTTCGTTAGGACGCTGATCGAATGCCCCCGAGGCCAGATGTTCGTTGTCACAGCAGAGGCCTCCGCCACGCGTAGGTACGGGATCTCCGGGATCGTACACAAAACTGTCTCTGGTTTCGGCCCGAGGTGCAATGGTATTCAGCGTGCCGTTGCCCGACAACGAGTTTGCCTTACCTCCTGAGTGCAGGTAGAAGCGGGTGCTTTTGGCGCGGGCCAGCGGCCAATCGTCTTCTTCGCGCCATACGTTTTTCCCCATCACGAAAATCTTGACGGGCTTTTCTTTCTCCACTCCGTTTTGGATTCCTTTCAGCAGATAGTCGTACCAGCGCAGCGTGATGTCATCGCTGGTCTTCTCGACGTTGGCCTCGCTGCCAAAATCGAGCTCACCTGTTTTTCCCGTGAAAGGACCGTGATACCAGGGCCCGATCAGCAAGCGCTGGTTCCGCCGCGCTGCCTCGCTCCCGCTGCGTGCCTTGATCCCGGCATAGTTGCGTAATGTTCCGCCCATGAAGATGTCATACCAGCCGCCCATGTGGTAAGCCGGAACCTGGATCTGCGCGAAGTGATCTTCGATGGACCACGTCTTCCAATAGTCGTCGTAAGTTGGATGTTGCAGCCAATCAAGGAAATACGGCGCCAGGCCTTCCCCCGTCCCCGGCTCGACGACCGGATAACTGGAGAGCGGCAATTTTCCCACCCAAGTCAGAGCGTGTGTGTTTTTCTCTACCCGGCGCTGAAGCGTGTTGTGCGCCAGCCCCGATGTCCAGGATTCGCTGAACCACTGTTCGAAGGCGCCGCCCTGGTACGTCCATCCATCGTGGTAATTTGACGCGGTGACGACAGGGAAAATTCCGGCAAGGTGCGGAGGCTGCGCCATGGCAGCCAGCATCTGAGTGGCACCAACGTAAGAGCCGCCAAACATTCCCACTTTGCCATTGGAATACGGCAATCCCGCAGCCCATTCCACGGTGTCATATCCATCGTCAGACTCGTGTTTGAAGGTGTACCACTCGCCGTCAGAAGAGAAACGTCCCCGAACATCTTGAATGATGGTCACATAGCCACGCGCCGCAGCCTTTACTCCAAACTCCACCCCGCCGTCTTTGTTATAAGGAGTGCGTTGGAGCAGAACTGGAAACTTACCTTCAGTCTTCGGACGGTAGACGTCCGCGTGCAGCACGACACGATCACGCATCTTTACCGGCACATCCCGTTCGACAGTGACTTCGTTCTGCGCAGCAGCAAGGTTGGCACACAGAACAAGAAGTAGGCGGAAAAGTAAGGTTTTACCATCTTGAGAAGACAACATGCGGCCTTAGAAATCAAAAATCAAAAATCGTAAATCGGCAATCGTAAATCGTAAATTTCTACCAGGTCAGCTTCAGCGCAAATTGCAACTGCCTTGGATCGAATGCCGCGGTGGGTTGCTGGCCGCTGTCCCACAGTGGATTAACATCCGCAACATTGAAACGGTTGATAAAGTTGAACGCGTCCACCAACCCTTCCAAAGCCACGCGCTCGCCCAGCGGGATTCGCTTGCCGACCCGAATATCGGTGAAAACGTTCATGGGCTTGGTTCCGGCGTTGCGGCCGAAGTTGCCATCCAAGGTTCCATTCAGGAAGCACGCGGGTTGCAAGAATCCAGTTGGCGAAAAACGTGAAGCGGCCGCCACGTCGCCGCAGGAGTTCGGTCCTGTCCCCGCCGCCACGATCAAGGGACGGTCAGTCGGGGTGCTGAAGTCGAAATTGCGGTCATCGCCTGTGATGATATTGAACGGCCGGCCGGATGCGGCTTCAATGATCGGAGCCAGCGTCCAACCCGAAAAGAACTTGCTCCAGAAGCCACCGGATAAAGTGCCGCTCTGGTAAACGCCGCTGAAGACAAATCGGTGGCGCTGATCAAACAACGAATTCGACCGCTCCGCCGCGAGATTGTAATTGTTTTGAGGCTCCAGCGGCGATTGCAAATCGGTAGAGTCGTCGATGGTGTGCGACCAGGTATAGGACCCTAGGAACTCGTAGTGTTGTCCAAACCGTTTTTTTAGATTGGCAGTAAATCCATGGTAAACCGAACTGCCACTGGAGAAATTCGCCGGCATATCACTGAAGGGGACGCAATTCGCTAAGGTCGTGGCATCACAATTCGACATCAGGCCCTCGGTTTGCAAAATTTGCCTAGCCAGCGGCACACAAGGGGCGAGTAGTCCCATGAGTGACGGATTGAATCCGGATGGCCGGAAGAAACTTACCAACGCAGCAGGGACGTAGAACGGTCCGCTCGGACTGGCGCCCCCACAAGGCGGAAAGACGGCCGGGTTCTGTGTCCCAACCGCCAAGGGATTGCTGGGAAAATTTGGATCACCGGGCTTAATGCCAAGCGCCGTGGCCGTTGCCACCGCGGCCTGCCAGTTAGCGATCAGGAATTGTGATTTGTTCGCGTTGATGTTGATAGGCCGGTTCAGGTGACGCCCACCATTAAAGTTGTATTCCAGGCCAAGCGAGAGGTCGTGTCCCAGTTGGCGCTCATAAGTAAGATTCGCTTGCTGCGAGGAACCGTATTGAAAATTCTTAGCGACGGGAAACCCGAAAGGCTGGATGGCCAAAGGCACGGGCGAAGTGGGGTTGAGGTAAGCCTGTCCCACGAAGATGGACGGCGCATTCGGCGCCGGATTGAAGCGCTGCTCATTGGGCAGATAGTTAAACGCGGGTGGCAGACACGAGAGCAGTCCTTGGAATGCGTTGCTGGCATTCAATGAGCACTTGCCGGGAGCGCCGGGGAAGAGAACAATCTGCGGCGCTTGCGAAGCATCGGCTACATCAGAATCGAAAGCGAGCGCCAGCAGCGGGTGGTCGTAGAACAATCCGTATGACGCGCGAATCACGCTCTTGCCGTCCTTAGTTGGATCCCAGGCCAATCCAATTCGTGGAGCGACATTGTTGAGGTCTCGAGGAATCCCCTGAGTAATCCCAAGCGCATTCTGTCCAAAGGCGGCGATTGAATTGAGCGGGCTAAATGTGGGCGTGAATTCCACGTCGTAGCGAACACCGTAGTTAAGCGTCAAGTTCGATCGCATACGCCAGCTGTCCTGAATGAACAAGCCTAGGGCTGTGTTGCTGAATGCGTCGTGGGGATTGCCCACACCCTGCACCATATTCGAGGGAATGCCAGCACCGTACGACTGCACCGGACTGAATGCGGGGAATGTAGTTCCGGAGGGAGGTGCTATTGGCGGGTTGCTAAAAATGTTCTGCGAACCGAAATTGTAGAGTCCTCCGAAATTTACCGTGAAGTCCGCGCTGAGGGGAATGTAATTCCCATCTACACCGAATTTAATGTTGTGCGTACCCTTCGACCAGGAAAAATTGTCAGTCACCTGATAGCGCTGCTCTGTACGCTGAACAAAAGAGAAGGGCTCGCGTCCGAAAAAGGCGAAACCTGGAATGTTAACGGCTGCGTTGCCGCCTCCCGGCCCGCGCGAGAAGCTATAAAGCAGACCGCGGCGGGCGTATTGAAAACGAAATTCGTTGACCTTGTTAGCGTCGATTGTCCATTGGTCCTGACCAGTGAAACTCCAATCATGATAGTTCTGTGTCGAAGTGCGAGAGAACGAGTTCTGACCAAAGTTTTGAGGACCTTGCGCCTGCACCTGGATCCCGGTCAAGTCGCTGGGACTCACACGCCCAGCAAGCATAATCCGATTATTGTTTGTGAAGTTGTGGTCAAGGCGGAGCGAATACAGGTCGGTCCGCTCGGAAACCGGGAAATTTCCAATCAGACTATTCAGCGGCACGTAGGACGGCGGCACAAAACAGGGGGCCGGTGGCGCGCATGACGTGGGAAAGGCGCTGAAATTCGGAAAGACACTCACTGACTGCGGCCAGACTCCAGTCAATGCCATACCCGAGGAGGCTGCCGCCAATGCCGTGTATTGCCCCACTTCCTGGGCAAAGAGTGGGATTGTTTGTTCCTGCTGCAAGACGGCGGGATTAGTGAGGAACCCGATCTGCTCAGGTGTCAGGAGCACTGTTCCGAAAGGCTGGCCGACCTGAGCCGTGTTGAACGGAATCAAGCCAAAGTTGTCAGCTCCGATCGATGAGAACCCCGTTTCCTGTCTCCAAGTCCCTTCATACGAAAAATAGTAAAAAGTTTTGTCTTTGATAATGGGGCCGCCAAAAGCAGCTCCGGCCTGCACTCGCGTATATGCGGGATTGGATACGGTGCTGAATGGGTTCACCGCCTGGAAATTTCGATTGCGCAGGTAGCCGAACACCGAACCGTGCAGGTCATTTGTGCCGGAGCGGGTGATGATGTTCACCACTCCGCCCGAGGCGCGGCCATACTCGGCGGCATAGCCGTTGGTTTGGATCTGGAACTCTTGCACCGCTTCTTGTGAAACGGTGGAACGGATGCCATTGGTAGAGTTGTCTACCGCGTCCGCGCCGTCTACGTTCACCAGGTTGGCGCGCGCCCGCTGCCCGCTCATGTTCAATCCCGAAGTGGGAGCAGCTCCAATCGAAGGAGCGTCGTCGCGAGCCAGGCGCGAGTCCGTGAGAGCAAAATTAATGTAGTTGCGGCCGTTGATGGGAAGATTGTCGATGCGGCGCTGTTCGATGGTATCGGTTGAAGAACTGCGTTGCGTCTCCACTTGTTCGGCTGCAGAACTGACGTTGACCGTCTCTTGGGTGCCGGCAACAGCCAGTGTGACTGGCAAGTCCGCCATTTGTCCCACTGTGATGGTCTGGATGGAGGTGTTTTTCGCGAAACCGGGCGCCTCAACCACTACCGAGTATTTTCCAGGTGGTAGTGCCAGGATACGGTATTCCCCGTCGCTATTCGTCGCGGTTGAACGCGCGAATGCCCTGGCTTCATCACGGGCAGTGACCGTGGCATTGGTGACCACGGCGCCCTTAAGATCTTTCACAGTAACGTGCAGGTCGCCGGTGGCGGCACCTTGGGAGAATGCAAACATGCTCAGCAACAACATCGCCGAAGCAAGCAGGACGAGCTGGCGTGTCTTCATAAATATCTCCTCAGATAACCCTGACTTCTATCGGCGGATGGCAAGAGCCCTCCTGGCGGCGGTAGGCGAACAAGAAAGAGGTTGTTGTTAGGAAGGTGATCCGCTGCTTTGTACCATCAACAGGAAGGCGAAAGCAAGCTACAAACAGCTGGAAGATTTACCGTTACGGAACATTCAGTCGGGGAGCCGTATTTGACCGGCGACATCGAAATAGACACGTCTCCCCGAGAATACGTTAGAAGAACTCGGTCATGCTGGGTGCGGTAGCCGATGCGCCCGGATAGGTTGTGATTCCGAGTCCCTGGAGAACTAGTCTCAGCAGGCTTTGGTGTTGGTAGAGTGTGGTCGACTTATAAGGCTTTTTGCCCTTCGGGCTGATAATCAAGGTCGCAATGCGTCCACCCCCATGGGAGGCATCGCTCGTGGCTGCTTCGTCGAACAGAATGATCAGCAATCCGTTCTGGGTAAAAGCGGGATTCGCGAGCAACGGTGCGATGTTCGCCTTCAACCAGAGATCGGCCTGGTTCAGAGTGCCGTCGTGCGCGTTATTTTTTTGATTGGGGATGATGAATGAAAACTGCGGCAAACGATTACTCTTCATGTCAGTTGGGAATTGGCTGAACGGGACGAGATAGTTCTTCCAAGTACTGCTGTTGATCACGTCCGAAAAGTACGCGAATGGATTGTGACGCCTGACGTAGGGATATGCGTCCTTATATCCATAGGTCGTGGGCTGCATGCTCTCCGCATACGATTTGAAGGTTTTCCCCGCAGTCAAGAAACGACGAGCCAAGTTGTCGACGGTTACGGTAGTGCTATACGAGTCATTGTTGGTAATGAGCCGGCCTGTGGTCATCATGAAATAGTTGCCGATCGAAGGATGGGTGTTGGCGTAGTACTGAGTAGCCAAGCCATACTTTGACGCCAAACTATTTAGATAAGGCATGGACGAACTTCCAATGACGCTGCTGTAGCCATGATTTTCTTCAACTACGACAAAAACGTGCGAAAAGACCGGTACGGACAGGACGGACGCTGAGGGCGGCGGAGCGGCGGTGGGTAAAGCTTGTGGTGATGGCGAAAACGAACCGCCTCCACAACCTAATCCCGCCGCAAGTAACAGGGACAAACACACAATACGCAGTCGGATTAATAGTGTCACGAAAACTCCTTCACGGGAATTCGACGAGGCGGTTCGATGCAAATATGGGGATTGAATTTGATAAATGGTACGAGAAATGCCCTCTCAGCTCAATCAGGGGACTGCCGTAGTGGGCGACTTTTTTTGCAGCTGTTAACTTTGCTCATTAGGTCTACTTACAAACTGTACCTAGGGCGAATACCTTAAATACTCAGCCTCTGGTTAAGATCATCAATCCAACCGTGGGATCAGACCGAAAAGATTTACACAATGCCTAGCTTCTCTGGATCCCAGAACTCTCCTGCTTCGATGTTTTGCTGGCCCAAGCCATTCGCGGTGTATTGTGCGCGATTCCGAAACGACCGCGGCTGTCGAGCAAAATCATCCCGCCATGTCCGTCGAGACGCGTCTTCAAATAATCTACTGCTTCGGCCGCCACCCATTCGGGCGCATTGCCGGAAGCGACCCGGTCAGCCGCCCATTTGGCCAAGACCAACTTCATGATCGGTTCGCCCCATCCGGTGGTGGAGGCTGCCGCGCTTCGGTTGTCCGCATAGCAACCACATCCAATCAATGACGAATCGCCCAATCGCCCAGATGCCTTGTTGAGCGTGCCTCCGGTCGAGGTAGCGGCAGCAATGTTACCGTCATGATCCAGTGCAACCGCGCCCACCGTATCGTGAGAAATCGCCGGGGCAAACAGATCCGGGTTCTGCTCCACAGCGCGGGCTTGAAATTCCCGCAAGCGCTCGACTTCTCGTGGGATGATCAGATCTTCATTTCGGCACAGGGGAATGCCATGCTCGGCGGCAAAGCGTTCTGCTCCTTCGGCGACGAAGTATACGTGCGGGCTGTCGCTCAGAATTTTGCGCGCGGCGCGGACCGGATTTCTTAGATGTTCCACACATCCGACGCCCCCAGCCCGCAAGGTCGCGCCATCCATGATCAGAGCATCGAGTTGAACTTTTCCTTCCCGGTTAAGGAAGCTGCCGCGGCCGGCGTCAAAGGTCTCATCGTCTTCCAGGATGACAACCGCTTCTTCGACCGCATCGAGTGCGGAACCTCCGCGGCTGAGTACATCCCAGCCTCGTTCAATGGCATTTCGCACGCCATTCAAGTGTGCCTCGACCATGTCGTCAGGGATGGCCCAAGCGCCGCCATGGACGACTAGAACGGGATCGCTGGGCAAGATGAGTCCTCGGAAATGATGCGATAGTTTAGCATTGCGAAAAAAGAGGCAGTGGCAGTGGTCGGTGGTCAGTTGTTCCGACTAGCCACTAATCACTGGCCACTTTCTTGAAGGCTGTGATGCCGGCAAAGCAAAATGAGATTGCCTACGCCGCCTGACCGGTAGGTGTGACTGCGTCCACACCTTGCGTTCGTGCCCAGGTGTACTGGATCCGATGGATCACGGTGATCGTCGACAACACCGCAATCACCCAGAGTACAGGCGCCATCACATTGAAGAGAGCTCCGATAATGAGAAGCACCAACCGCTCCGGGCGCTCCATAAAACCGACCTTGCAGGAGCCGATCAGAGACTCGGCGCGCGCCCTGGTGTAACTCACCATGATGGCACTGATCATCACCAGAGCCGTCAGGACCACGTAAAAAAATCGTCCGCCGCGGGCGTAATAAACCAACAAGCCAAAGAAAAGCGCGGCATCAGAGTAGCGGTCTACCACCGAATCAAAGAAACCGCCGAAGCGGGTAACCTGGTTGCTGGCGCGGGCCACCCGCCCATCGACCAGATCGAAAAATCCCGAGCCGATGATGACTAATCCGGCGTAACGAAACATCCGCGCTTGATTGGCGCCATTGGCATATCCGAACAGCAGCGCGGCGCCCGTGTTCACGACCAGCCCCAGAAATGTGAGCACGTTGGGATTGATGCGGGCCAGAGCGAGCCAGCGTACGATTGCATCCAGCAAATAACCTGAACCTCGCCCGAAAGCGCTGGTCCACGTCATTCCGTTCCAACCTCGTCGTGAATCGTCGTAAGGCTCAACACTTCCATTTCGCGCTTGCCGTTAGGCGTAATGATGACCGCTGTGTCTCCTACTTTCTTATTCAAGAGCGCCCGCCCGATCGGAGACGTGGTAGAAATCTTGCCCGCCGCTACATCGGATTCCTCGCTGGTCACCAGTTGAAACTTAACCTCCTCGTTTTTGTCATTGTCGTAAACCCGGACCGTCGATCCCAACCCGATTTTGTCCTTGGGAATATTGTTCATGTTGATCAGGGACAGGTCCGCCAGACGACGCCCTAATTGCCGCAGCCGGGCTTTGACAAATTCCTGACGCTGCTTGGCCATGTGATATTCGGCATTTTCACTGAGATCCCCCAGCGCCACGGCCTTCTTGAGCTCCTTGGGAAGCTCATGATTCAACTCGTGTTCCAGGAGGTTCATCTCGTCCTGAAGCTTTTTTTTGATTTGCTCTTGCATGTTTGAACGAATTATAAACCCCACAGCGGACTTCGGTCTGAGGACTCCTGACCTCATAAACGTTCGGCTAGACCCTTGAAAGCCACTCTTTTACGGGGCGAAACCCCTCGTTGTAATTGCCTTTGCGCCCTGCTTGGGCTAAAATAGAGGTGTTCTGTTCCTCAGCTTTTCCTGCGTTCGTGGGTGTCCCTTCATGATCAGCGGCGACGGAAGTTTCCACATAGGCGATAAAGTCGTTTACCCCAACCATGGCGTAGGAATCATCGAGCAAATCAGCAGCCGGACCATCGGCGCCAGTGTGGAAAAGTTCTACTTGCTCAAGATTAAAGCCAGCAGTCTTAAGGTTATGGTCCCCTTCCACAACGTCAACAGCGTCGGTTTGAGGCGGGTGGTAAGGAACGGCGAAATCCAGAAAATCCTTGATTTTCTTACAGATGGCGAGTGTGAAAACAACGCCGACTGGAAGTATCGGTTCAAGGAAAACTCTGAGCGCATGCGCACCGGCTCACTTCTCGAGGTTGCTGCCGTGCTCAAGGGCCTCTTACTTCTGAACACGTCCAAGCCGCTTTCATTCCGCGAGAAAAAGATGCTGGAGCGGGCTCGTTACCTGTTGGTCAGCGAGTTGGCCATGGCCAAGAACTGCGAAGAGCTCCAGATCGAGGAACTCCTTTCCAAAGCGTTGTCCAAGAGCAAACTGCACTTGCCCGAAGCCTCGGAATTCCAAGCCTGATTTCAAATGTGACGTAGCGCCGGCGTCCCCGCCGGCAATGGTGGCGAGATCCCTACTTATGGTCATGCTGATGCTTGCTGCTGCCGGCGAGACGCCGGCGCTACAAAGTCGCAGCACTCCAGATTTCTAGGATTCGTCTGCTCTATCGACGGCCTTGGTTCGAAGGCGAACCAGTTGCCTGGCCAGCGCTGGCTTGAATCAGCTTCTGAACTGATGGAGCAATCATGAGAAGTACCTGGGCTTTGGGCTTCTTCGCCTGCTCGACCAGTCCAAGTTGTTCCGTCGCCCAATCGGACGGAGCATGCTGGCCACTCTCAAGGTAGTCCATTGCGCGCAACCCGGCGTTTCCCAATGAGGAGAGATCCTGCGAAATAGGAACGACTTCTTTCAGCAAGTAAGACTGTTCCGCAAGCGGCTGAAGCTTCGCCTGACTGTCCCGCCAAAGCATTAATTGGGATCTGATTTGCGCCTTGGTTTCCGCATCCGCCTTGCCCGCAAGCAGCTGATCCACTTGAGCGGCAAAGTGCCGTGCCTTCAGGCTCTCGGGACGAGCAGCATCAACCAGCCGGTTGAGCGGATCCGCACTGGTTGGCTCCGCTGCAGCGAGTTCACTGCGGTTGTAGTCCTTGACCGGCTCTACCATGTCCGCGAGCACGCGCAGCGCCGAAATGTCGTCACTGCCGGCAATACGGCGCAGCATAGGCGCGTAACCGGAGTTATGCGTCAGGCCAAGCCAATCCAGTTTCCGGCTGACTCTTTCTATACGCTGATACATCGAGTTCACGTCATGAACTTCCTGGGGCGACCATAGCCGTTCCGCGATCGCGGCGGTTCTAGGCCAGATGCGCGAATCAATATTTTCGGGCGAAACATATTCACCCCACATGCAAGCCTCGCCACCCAGCACTCGTTGTTTTTCCTCCGGGCTCAGGTTTGCCCCCGCGCCGCCGAGCGGATCAAAGCTGTAGTGCCGTTCCGCCGACCACATGAGGTCAACGTAATACCCATGCGAGAGTAGCCCCCGATAACCCTGTTTGGCCGCCGCCGCGAGCGACTCCTGACCGCGCCAAGACTGGACCACAATGTTCTTTGGCAAATCCGGGCGCAGGATTTCATCCCATCCCACCATGGTTTTGCCGTGCTTGCTGACGATTTCCTGCACTCGTTTGTTGAAGTATGCCTGCAGATCCTCGTTGCTCTTGATCCCATGCGAGCGCTTGAACTCTTGTATCTTCGGATTTGCGTCCCATTGCTTTCCGTTTACTTCGTCGCCGCCGATGTGGAAGTATTGGTCGGGAAACAGCCCCGCCATCTCGCAGATGAAAACATCCAGAAACTTATAAGTGCTTTCCTGCGTCGGATCCATTGCCGGATCGAAAACTCCCCATTTGCGTTCGATCTGATATGGACCAGGCGCACTAGCCAGTTCCGGATAACCCACGAAC
>WNGJ01000184.1_pt1 | contig 51670 bp, 53 predicted proteins | sample 5400611 | NCBI WGS metagenome assembly WNGJ01 (sample SAMN13153375, study PRJNA577476) | soil metagenome | isolation source: 40 cm soil or saprolite under Garry oak tree replicate 1 | place: USA:California | collected 2016-06-15 | reverse complement strand
CTGATGGCCGTCCCGGCCGAGGAAGGCGGCGACCTCCAGTGGCGGCTCAACGAGGTTCGCGAAGGGCGGCTCGAATTCCTCGGCGGCAAGTGCGAGCTGCTGCGCCTGGGCCACCTGGACGACGTCGACCTGGCGATGATGATCCACACCACGCCGCGGGCCGAGGACAGTCCGGCGTGCGTTCCGGGCTCCAACAACGGCCGCTTCGGCAAGACGGCGCGCTTCATCGGGCGCGCGGCGCACGCCGGCGGCGCGCCCCACATGGGCGTCAACGCGCTCTACGCGGCCCAGATCGCGCTCGCGGGGATCAATGCGCTGCGCGAGACCTTCCGCGACGACGACACGATCCGCGTCCATCCGATCCTGACCCACGGCGGCTCGCAGGTGAACGTGATCCCGGGCGAGGCGCGAATCGAGACGTACGTGCGCGGCCGCACCCTCGAGGGCATTCGCGACGCCAACGAGAAGGTCGACCGTGCCCTCCGGGCCGGTGCCCTGGCCCTCGGCGCCGAGGTCGAGATCGAGACCCTGCCTGGCTATCTGCCGCTGCGTACCGACGCGACGATGGCGCGCGCCTTCCGGCGAAACGTTGACGCCCTCTTCGGCGCCGGCGAATGCCGCGAGGCGGGCCATCGCGCGGGCTCGACCGACATGGGCGACCTGAGCCAGGTGATTCCGGTACTCCACCCGTACATGGGCGGCGCGCGCGGCACCGGGCATGCGGCCGATTACGAGATCGTCGACCGACATCTCGCGTACGTGATGCCGGCCCGGGCGATGGCGGCGATGGCCGTCGACCTTCTCTGGGACGGCGCCGCCGGGGCCCGAGAGGTGATCGCGAACAAGGTCCCGGGCATGACGCGCGAGGCGTACGTCGAGTTCCAGCGAAGCGTCCGCCGGCGCGAGGTCTACCGCGGCGTCTGAGCCGCGCGCAGCCGACAATCCAGACGTTCGAGGTTGATTCCCAGACGTTCGAGGTTGATTCTCCGTCGGAGCGCCCGTAAAATGAACGGCGGTTCAGTCAGAATTCATGCGCGACCCCGACAAGCCCCAACAGATCATCGACGCCGCGATCCGCGTCTTTGCGCGTAACGGCTACTACAACTCGCGCGTCTCGGACATCGCGCGCGAGGCGGGCATCGCGAGCGGCACGATCTACCTCTACTTCAAGACCAAGGACGAGATCCTCGTGACGCTCTTCCGCGAGAAGATGGCGGAGTGGGTGGCTTCCGTGCGCCGCGAGGTCGCCGCCGAGCGCGACCCGCTGGCGAAGGTCCGCAAGATCGTGGCCCTGCATTTCCGGGTGCTCGAGGAGAACCCCGAGCTCGCGGAGGTGCTGCAGGTCGAGCTGCGGCAGGGACAGAAGTTCTTCCGCGGCGCCTCGGCGCACGAGGTCTCCGCCTATTTCGGCGTGATCAACGACGCGCTCGAGGAGGGCGCCGCTTCGGGGCAGATCCGCCGTGACCTGCCGGTGAAGATCGCGACCAAGATGCTCTTTGGCGCGATGGATCAGCTGGCGACCTCCTGGGTGCTCGGCAAGCGCGCGTATCGGCTCACCGAGGCGGCCGAGCCCGTCGCGACAATCTTTCTCAAGGGAGTCTGCGCCCATGGCGTTTGAGACCCTGCTCTTCGCGCGTGAGGAGAGCTTCGCGGTCATCACCCTCAACCGTCCGCCCGCCAACGCGATCAGCGTCGAGCTCGTCCGGGACCTCAACGCCGCGCTCAACTCGGTGGAGAACGACGACGCGGTTCGCTCGGTCATCATCACCGGCGCGGGCGACCGCATCTTCTGCGCCGGCGCCGATCTGGGGTCGGCCTTCTCCGGCGGCGACGTCGACACCTTCATCCGATTCGGCAACAGCGTGATGCGCAAGATCGAGAGGTTCCCCAAGCCTGTCATCGCCGCGATCAACGGCCACGCGCTCGGCGGCGGCTGCGAGATCGCGATGGCCTGCCACTTCCGACTGGTGAAGGAAACGGCGCGGATGGGACAGACCGAGTCGAACCTGGGCATCACGCCGGGCTTCGGCGGCTCGCAGCGGATGCCGCGCTTGATCGGCCGGACCAAGGCGCTCGAGTTCCTGATCCTGGGCACGCAGGTACCGGCCCCGGAGTGCCTGGCGCTCGGCCTCGCCAACCGACTCACGAAGGAAGGCGAGACGCTCAACGAGGCGAAGGCGCTCGCGCGCGCGATCGCCAAGCGCCCGCCGATCGCGACCCGGCTCATCATCGAGGCGGTCGACGAAGGGCTCGACGCGTCGATCGACAAGGCGATCGACGTCGAGGTCCGCGCGTTTCTCAAGTCGCTCAAGACCGAGGACGCCTCGGAAGGCATCCAGGCGTTCTTCGCCAAGCGCGAGCCGGACTTCAAGGGGAAGTAGGATGGACCTGGGGATCCGCGGCAAGATCGCGCTCGTGACGGGCGCGGCGCGGAGTCTCGGCAGGGCCGACGCCGTCGCGCTGGCCGCCGAGGGCTGCGCGATCGCGATCCTGGATCTCGACGGCGACGGCGCCGCCGGAGCGGCCGGCGAAATCGAGGCCTCCGGCGGGCGCGCCCGAGGGTACGCGTGCGACATCCGCGAGTCGGCTCAGATCCAGGATGTGGTGAGCCGAGTCGAGCGCGATCTCGGCCCCGTCGACATCTGCGTGAACAACGCCGGGCTGATCTACACGGTGGCCCAGCTCAAGGACATGAAGGACGAGGACTGGGAGCTGAACCTGGCGGTGAACGTCACCGGGACGTACAAGGTCACGAAGGCGGTGTTCCCGGGGATGCGTGAGCGGCGCTGGGGACGGATCGTTTGCATGGCGTCGATCGCCGGCCTGATGGGGGGCTTCGGCCAGACCGCGTACGCGACGAGCAAGATCGGGCTGATCGGCTTCGCCAAATCCGTCGCCCTCGAGGGCGCCCGCTACAACGTCACGTGCAACGCGATCGCGCCCGGGATCATCGCGCCGAACGCGAAGCTGAGCCCGCTCTATGACCGGATGGTCAAGCGCGTGGCGATGCAGCGTGAGGGTGAGCCCGAGGACGTGGCCAACGCCGTCGCCTTCCTCTGTTCGGAGCGCGCGCGCTACATCACAGGCGCGGTGCTCACGGTGACCGGCGGCATGGACCTCTTCACGTTTTGAGTCATCATATTTAGGGAGGACACGATGCCCACGGTGAAGGAGACGTTCGACGCGATGGCTTCACGGTTCCGGACCGACAAGGCCGCCGGCACCACCGCGGTGATCCAGTACGACGTGAGCGGCGACGGCGGCGGCACCTGGCATGCCGTCATCAAAGACGGCGCGTGCACCGTCAACCAGGGAGCGGGCACGAATCCGAACCTGACGCTCCAGATCTCGGCCCAGGACTGGCTCGACATGCTCTCCGGCAAGCAGTCCGGCCAGATGCTGTTCATGTCGGGCAAGCTGAAGGTCAAGGGGGACATGGGGCTCGCGATGAAGCTCGGCTCGATGTTCCAAATGTAGAGGGTTGACGATGGGGCAGGAGCGCTTCGCCGACGTCGTCGAGCGGTTCTCGAGCGGATTCGCCGCCGACGCGCCCGCCGAGACGATCAAACAGTGGCAAGAGGAGCTCGAGCGGGGATTCCGCCGGCTCCGGAACCTCCAGGGCATGGTGACGAACCCGGTCGAGCCGAAGACGGGCCAGACGCCGCGCGTGGAGGTCTACAAGCGGAACAAGTCGCGCCTGTACCGCTACGAGTCGGCGCGAACCCATCGGACGCCGGTGCTGTTCGTGCCGAACCTCGGCATCAGCCGACCGTACATCTTCGACCTTCTGCCGGGCGGCAGCTTCATCGAGCACATGACGCGGCAGGGCTTCGACTTCTACCTGCTCGACTGGGGCGTCTTCGGCCCGGAAGACAACGATCTGACGGTCGACGAGTGCGTGACCAAGATCCTGCCGCGAATGGCCCGGCGCGTGCTCGAGACGTCGGGCACCGAGGAGCTCTCGGTGCTCGGCTACTGCATGGGCGCGCCGATCTCGGCGTCGTTCGTCGCCTCGCACCCCGAGGTGCAGGTGAAGAACTTCGTCAACATGGCCGGCCCCATCGACTTCACGAAGGTCGGGCTCTTCGGGCTCTGGCTCGGCAAGGAGCATTTCAACGTCGACCGCTTCGTCGACACGCTCGGCTCGGTCCCGGCCGACATGGTCAAGGCGGGCTTCAAGCTCCTCAAGCCGACGATGGACCTGTCGACCAACCTGAATCTCTGGTGGAATCTGTGGAACGACAAGTACGTCGAGGGATTCCAGGCGCTGAACAGGTGGGCGAACGAGTACGTGGCGTTTCCCGGCGAGTTCTTCCGTCAGTGGGTGAGGGACTTCTACCAGGACAACAAGCTCTTCCGCGGTGAGCTCATCATGGGCGGCCGGACGATCCGGCTCGAGCGCATCACGTGTCCGGTCTTCGTGGTGGGCGCGAAAGAGGACTACATCGCGCCGCCCGAATGCGTCCGCGCGCTCATCGACAGCGTCGGCAGCCGCGAGAAGGAGTACATCGAGTTGCCCGGCGGACACATCTCGCTCATCGCCGGGCGGGGCGCGGCCGTCCATTGTTGGCCGAAGGTCTCGGCCTGGCTCGCCCCGCGCTCGTAGCGCGCTGCTCCAACGCGCTCGTTGACGCGTGGCGTCACGAAGGCGTAACATGTGAAGTGATGAGTGACGGATCCGGTCAGCTCTTCGAGCAGTGGAGAAAGCAGTTCGAGGAAGGCGCCCAGGCGTGGACGCGTCTCATCAACCAGACCGCCGCCGCGTCGGCCACGACGACACCCGACCCGATGGCGTTCTGGCGTCCCGTCCTCGACCAGGGCGTTCAGACCTGGGCGAAGCTCTTCGCCCAGACGCCGGCCACTCCCGACCTGCTGACCCAGTGGAAACAGTTCCTCGATCAGTGGATCGAAGCCTGGTCCAAGGTCCTCGGTCAGGCGATGGGTACCGAGCAGTTCGCGAAGTTGATGGGACAGTCGCTCGACCAGATGCTGGTCTCCGCCGCGCCGGCGAAGAAGGCCATGGACCAGCAGATCGAGCAGGCGCTTCAGGCGCTGAACCTGCCGTCACGCACCCAGCTGACCGCCGTCGCGAAGCAGCTCGTCGAGCTCGAAGATCGGATCGACCGCCTCGAGGAGTCGATCAGCGCCAAGCTGCGGCGCCTCGCCGAGCGAGAGCCCCGATGATCGGCAGGACGATCGCGGATCTCGCCCCCGGCGATCACGCCGAGCTGGTCCGGCAGGTCGAAGAGGACGACATCGCCGGCTTCATCGACGCCGTGGGCGATCTGAATCCCGTCCACAGCGACGCCGACTACGCGGCGACGACCCCGTTCAAGGAGCCCATCGCGCCGGGCATCTTCACCGCCGGACTGATCTCGGCGGTCATCGGCACGCAGCTCCCGGGGCCCGGCGCCGTGTATCTCTCCCAGAGCCTCAAGTTCATCAAGCCCGTGAAGGCCGGGGATACGATCACGGCGCGAGTCCACGTGCTCGAGGTGGTCCGCGAGCGCAATCGCGTCCGACTTCAGACGGTCTGCGTGAACCAGCGGGGCGAAGAGGTGCTGTCGGGCGAAGCGTGGGTGATGCCGTCGAAGGCGCGCGTGGTGTACGACGAACGGCCGCGCCGCGCTGGGTCCCTCGTGGCGCTCGCGGTCCAGCCCTGGGCGATGGCGGCCCACGCCATGCGGCTGTGGGCCGTGCTCGTTACATCAGCAGTCCGCCGTTGATCGAGAGCTCGGCGCCGGTGATGTAGTCGCCGTCGGACGAGACGAGGTAGACGACCGCGCGACCGACTTCCTCTACCGTCCCGAAGCGCTTGAGCGGGATCTGACTCAAGAGCTTGTCGCGTACCTTCTCCGGGATGCCCTGGACCATGTCCGTCTCGATGAAGCCCGGCGCCACCGCGTTCACCGTGACGCCCTTGCCGGCGAGCTCCTTCGCGAGCGATTTCGTGAACGCCGCGACCCCCGCCTTCGAGGCCGCGTAGTTGGCCTGACCGAAGTTGCCGATCTGGCCGATCACCGAGGTGATGTTCACGACGCGGCCCCACTCCTGTCGGAGCATCTGGTCGACGAAGACCTTGGTGCAGTTGAAGACCCCGTCGAGATTGATGGCAAGCACCTTGCGCCAAGAGGCGTGGTCCATCTTGACGAACGTCTTGTCCGAGCTGATCCCGGCGTTGTTGACGAGGATGTCCAGATGGCCGAACTGCTTCAGGACGTCCTGCGCCATCCGGAACGTGTCGGGATAGTCGCCGACGTCGGCCTGCGCGAGGATCGACTGCCGCCCGATCTTCCGGATTTGCTCGACGACTTCCTTGGCCGCGGGTTCGCTCGAGACGTAGTTGATGGCGACGTCGGCGCCTTCTTCGGCAAGGGCCAACGCGATGGCGCGCCCGATGCCGCGAGATCCCCCGGTGACGAGCGCGGTGCGCCCCTTGAGCTTCATGCGAGCCACCTCCTGTGGGCGTGGATTGTCAGTCTAGCACGGTGAGTCGGGGCCAGGCTCTTGACGCGGGGTGTTACGCCATTCATAGTGACCCTCAAGGGCCACCCCGTAGAGGATTGCTATGGCGTACGTCATCAAGCGGTACTCGAACAGAAAGCTCTACGACACGCAGGAGAGTCGGTACGTGACCCTCGAGGAGATCGAGGAGATGATCCGCGCCGGCAAGGAGATCGCCGTCGTGGACGCTGCCTCCGGTGAGGATCTGACCTCGGTGACCCTGGCCCAGATCATTCTCGAGAACGAGCGCAACCATCGCGCCGCGCTCCCGACCGCGTTCCTTCACCAGCTCATCAAGCACGGCGAAGCGTGGCAGGATTTCGTCCAGCGCTCGATGAAGTCCAGTCTCGAGGGCATCGTGTCGAGTCAGCGGGAGATGGAGCGCATCTTCCAGGACTGGGCCTCGAGAGCCGGGTGGGGGATGTCCCCGCCTCGCGTCGAGCCGCGGCGCGACGGCGCCGCCGAGCCAGATGCCGAGCAGCTCCGCGAGGAAGTCTCGACACTGCGTGAGCGTCTCCGCTCCCTCGAGGAGCGGCTCGAGAAACGCAAGAATCAGAAGTAGCCGCCGCTAGCTCTGGTAGACGTCCTTCATCTTCTCGACGACGGCAATATAGGTCTCCTGGATACCCTTGCCGGCCTGCTCCGCCGAGGTCTGAAGCCGCTCGGCCGAGCGCGTGATCGCTTGAGCCTGACCTTCCATGAGCTTGAACGCCTTCTCGACGCCGTCGACGCCCGTCATGAGCGCCTTCTGGTAGAGTTGCGCGGGATCCTTCGGGCCGTTCGCCCAGGCGCTCTGCCAATGCGCCGCGGCGCTCTGGGAGCTCCGGAGCGTTTCGAGGGCGCCCTGCTGTAGCTCGCCGCAGAGCCTCACGCCTTCCTTCGCCGTGGTCGTCGAGAGCTCGACCAACTCGCGAAGCACGCGCTGATTGGCGTCGGCCCACACCGTCATCGTCTCGACCGCCTTCCCCGTGAGCTGACCGAACATCTCTTGCGCTCTCTTCTGATCGTCCATTCGTCCCCTCCTGCAGATTGCGTTTCTTTTTTCGTTCACTTCTTCGATTCGCTCGACTCGAATTTGAGTATAACGCGACGCGTTACGCCGTCAACGATTATTTGGCGCACTGCGCTATCGGCCATGTGCTACCGTCGGTTATCCCTTTCAGATTGATGCTTTAGACGGAGGACCCTATGGCCACCGACACCCTCGCTCGGATGTTCTGGGATCGCGTCGAGCGCAGTGGTGACCGTCCCGCGCAGCAGTTCAAGCAGGGCGCCGACTGGAAGACGATCACCTGGCGTGAGGTGGGTGATGTTGTCCGCGAGGTGGCGCTCGGCCTGATCGCGCTGGGCCGCGAGAAGGGTGAGATGGTCGCGCTGCTGTCGGCGAGCCGGGCCGAATGGGTCCAGGCCGATTTCGCGATCTTCAGCGCGGGCTGCGTGACGGTCCCGGTCTATCCGACGTATCCACCGGATCTCATCTCCTACGTCGTGAACGATTCGGGGGCCAAGACGATCATCGTCGAGGATTCCGCCCAGCTCGCGAAAGTCCTGCAGGCGCGCGATAAGATGCCGGCGCTCCAGCAGATCGTCGTCATCGCGGGCTACGACGCGCCTCAGCCTCCGAAGATGGTGATGACGTGGGAGTCGCTGCGCCGGCTGGGCCGTGAAAGCGACGCTGCGCACAAGAGCACGCTCGCCGACCGCGTCGCATCCACTCGGCCGACCGATCTGGCGACGATCGTCTACACCTCAGGCACGACCGGCCCTCCCAAGGGAGTCATGCAGACACACGGCAATCACGTCGCCGCCGTGACCGCCTCCAAGCAGGCGACCCCGGTTCAGGAGGGGTGGGTGCACCTCCTGTTCCTGCCGCTCGCGCACTCGTTCGCGCGGCTCGAGTCGTTCCTCGGCGTCACTCACGGGCTGACCACGGCGTTCGCCGAGAACCTCGACAAGGTGGGGGAGAACCTCAGGGAGACGCGCCCGCATTTCATCTGCAGCGTGCCGCGCGTCTTCGAGAAGGTGTACGGAAAGATCCTCGCCGGCGTCGAGGCGGGCTCACCGGCGAAGAAGAAGATCTTCAGCTGGGCCGTGTCGGTCGGGCGCGACGTGAGCCGCCACCAGCAGCGCGGCCAGCCCGTGCCAGCGACCCTGGAGCTGAAGCGAAAGGTCGCCCACAAGCTCGTCTTCTCGAAGCTCCACGCCGCGCTCGGCGGCCGACTGCAGTGGGCCGTGTCCGGCGGCGCGCCGCTCGCGCGCGACATCGCCGAGTTCTTCCATGCCGCCGGCATCCTCCTTCTGGAGGGCTACGGTCTCACCGAAACGTGCCCGGCTCTCACGTTCAACCGGCCCGACCGCTTCAAGTTCGGGTCGGTCGGCCAGACCTTGCCGGGAGTCCAGCTGCGAATCGCGGAGGACGGCGAGATCCTGGCGCGCGGTCCCAACATCGCCACGCTCGGCTACTACAAGCAGCCCGAGGCGACGCGCGAGGTCTTCGATCCGGACGGGTGGTTTCACACCGGCGACATCGGAACGGTCGACCAGGACGGCTTCCTCGTCATCACCGATCGGAAGAAGGACCTGATCGTGACGGCGGGCGGCATGAACATCGCGCCGCAGAACATCGAGAACCTCCTCAAGGCCGATCCGTTCATCAGCCAGGTGATGGTCTACGGCGACCGGCGTCCGTATCCGGTGGCGCTGATCACGATCAACCCCGAAGAGCTGTCGAAGTTCGCGCGCGAGCAGGGGATCCTGACCAGCGAGGCGGCGGCGATCGTGAAGCACCCGAAGGTGGCCGAGCGCGTCGGCCGCACGGTCGAGGAGAAGAACACGCAGCTTCAGTCCTACGCGAAGATCAAGCGCTTCACGGTGCTGCCCACCGATTTCTCCCTCGACGGCGGCGAGCTGACCCCGACCCTGAAGGTGAAGCGCAAGGTCGTCTCGCAAAAATACAAGGACGCGATCGAGGAGCTCTACCGCTGACCTCGGAGCCGGGAGTCCTCGCCGGCAAGGTCGCGATCGTCACCGGCGCCAGCCGCGGCCTCGGCCGCGCGATCGCGGTGGCGCTGGCCGGGGCCGGCGCGGACGTCGCGCTCGCCGCCCGATCGAAAGAGGCTCTCGAGGGGACGGCGCGCCTGGCCGCGTCCGGCGGGCGCCGAGCGCTCGTCGCGCCCACCGACGTCTCGAGCTACGCCGAGGTCGACGCGCTGGTGCAGCGGACGATCCGCGAGCTGGGCCGCCTCGACATCGTCGTCAACAACTCGGGCGTCGCGAAGGTGGCGCCGCTCGTCGAAATGACGCCGGAGGACTGGCGGTTCATGCTCGACGTGAACCTGACCGGCGTCTTCAACGGCTGCCGCGCGGCCGCCCCTCACTTGATCGCCCAGAAATCCGGTAAGGTGATCAACGTCGCCTCGGTGCTCGGTCAGGTCGGCCTGCCAGGCTACACGGTCTACGGCGCGACGAAGGGCGGCATCATCGCGCTCACGCGCGCGCTCGGCGTCGAGTGGGCGCGGCACAACATCCAGGTGAACGCGATCGCCCCCGGGTGGTTCGCGACGGACATGACCAACGAGGCGTTCGCCGATCCGGCGATCAACCAACGGCTGACGCGCGACATTCCGGCCCGCCGCATCGGGCGGGCGGAGGAGATCGGCCCGCTGGCCGTCTACCTCGCCTCCGCGAGCTCCGACTTCATGACCGGCCAGACGCTCTTCCTGGACGGCGGCCACTCGGCCGCGTAGGTTGCCCGAGGGTGGGCCGTCGAGTAGGCTGTCCGCGATGAAAGCGGCGATGCTTCACGGGCCACGGGATCTTCGGGTCGAACGCGTGCGCGAGCCACGCCCGGCGCCGGGCGAGGCGATCGTCCGCATCACCGCGGCGGGCCTGTGCGGCACGGACTACGAGATCTGGTCGGGCGCCAGGCCCGTCGCGTATCCGCGCGTGATGGGCCACGAGCTCGTCGGCCGCGTCGAGGAGGTCGCGCCGGACGTGACGCGGGTCGCCCCGGGTGATCCGGTGGTCGTCGAGCCGAACTATTCGTGCGGATGGTGTCCGCTGTGCCGCGAGGGCAATCGCAACCTGTGCCTGTCGCGGACCACGATCGGCATCAACGTTGACGGCGGATTCGCCGAGCTCGTCCGCGTGCCCGCGCAGTGTTGCTGGCGCACGGCGGCCGGCGCCGCCTCCGACACGCTCTTGCTCGCCGAGCCGCTTGCCGTCGTCGTCCGCGCCGTCGCGCGCGGGGCGCCGAAGCGAGGCGAGACCGCGGCGATCGTCGGCGCCGGCACGCTCGGGCTCCTGGCCCTCCAGGTGCTTCGCGCCGGCGGGGCGCGGGTGATGGTCGTGAGCCGCTCGCGCCGGCGCTTCGCCCTCGCGAGCGAGCTGGGCGCCGAGGCCACGCACGCGACCGTCGAGGGCCCGCTCGCGGACGCCGCCCGGCGGTTTTCCGGGCGCGAGGGCGTAGATCTGGTGGTCGAGACCGCCGGCGCGCCCGAGGCGGTCACGCACGCGCTCGAGCTGGTTCGGCCGGGCGGCCGCATCGTACTCACCGGGCTGCCTCACGAGCCCACGTCGGTGTCGTTCTTCTCGATCGTACGCCGCGAGGTCACCTTGACGGGCTCGATGATCTATCAGGACGAGTTTCCCGAAGCGCTCAGGCTCGTCGACAGCGGCGCGGTCAGGACCGGGCCGCTGATCACCCACCGGTTCGGCCTCGACCGCATCGGAGAGGCGTTCGCGGCGCACGCGGCGGCCGACTCCATCAAGGTCGCGCTCGAGCTCTGAGCCCGGGCGCGCTCGCGGACTAGGATCACTCGTCATGTGGCTCCTCCTGTCGCTGGCGGCCGCCCTGTTCCAGGTCCTTCGCAACACGACGATGAAGCGTCTCGGCCACTCGCTGGACGAGTACATCAACGTCTGGGGCCGCTTCACGTTCCTCCTGCCGTTCGCCTTCATCGCCTGCGTGGCCAGCGGCTGGCCCGAGCTCAAGCCCGGCTTCTTCGTCTGGTGCCTGCTCTTCGGCGTCTGCCAGACCCTCTCGACCCTCGCCCTTTCGAAAGCCCTCAAGCTCTCGCAGATCTCGCTCGTCACCGCGCTCTGGAAGGTGAGCCTCCTGATCCTCCTGGGCATGGGGGCGCTGATCGGCGAGCAGCCGAGCGCTCTGGGCGTGGCGGGTGTGTTGTTGAGCGCGGCCGGCGTGTATCTCCTGAACGTCCGGAGCGCAAAAGTCTCGCCGCTCGCTCCGCTGCGCGTCCTCTTCACCGATCGCGGTCAGCGCTACACCCTGCTGGCGGCGCTGCTCTACGCGCCGTCGGTCATCACGATCAAGAAGGCGATCCTCGCCTCCAACACCGCCGTCGGCACATTCGGCACCTATCTGGCGGCGAGCCTCGTCGTGACACCGCTGGCGCTGACGACCTCGGCGCGCCACTTCAAGGCGGTGCCGCGCTACTGGAGGGAATTCGTCGCGCTCGGGCTGTTCGCGGCGCTGACCACCTTGAGCCAGGGCAAGGCCTACACGCTCACGCTCTCCTCGTACGTGGAGGCGGTCAAGCAGGTCGAGATCCTGTTCGCGATGGTGATCGGGGTCCTCGCGTTCGGCGAGGGTCAGAAGGTGAGGGAGTCGGCACTGGGCGCGCTGGTGATGCTGCTCGGGATGGTGCTCCTGGCTCTCGCGACGTGAGGCCGACGCGACGTCGTGGCTGGACGAGACGCCTTAGACGTCCGGGCGCTTGCCGTGGGTGACGCGCACTTCGGTCTTGATCCCGCCGCGCACGTTGAAGTCGCCCGTCACCTCGAGCCAGCGCGGGTTGGCGACGGTCACGAAGTCGTTGAGGATTCGGTTGGTCACGTCCTCGTGAAACGCCCCTTCTTGCCTGAACGACCAGAGATAGAGCTTCAGCGACTTCAGCTCGACCAGATGCTGGTCCGGCACGTAGCGGATGCGGATCGTGGCGAAATCCGGCTGGCCGGTCATGGGGCAGAGGCACGTGAACTCCGGCACCGTCATCGTGACTTCGTAGTCACGGTCCGGATGCGGGTTCGCCACGATCTCGAGCGTCTTCGACGGCACCGACGGCATGCCGCGATTATACCCGCCCGGCGCGGCGATTCGACCGGTCCCTACCGGCTCGTGAGCCCGATACCCACCGCGACCGCCGCGCACGCGATCAGCAGGTCGGGTGTGAGCGGGTCCCCGGCCACCAGCGCCGCCGCGATCACGCCGAAGATCGGCTGGGTGAGAAAGAACGCCGAGAGCGCGCTCGGGCGATACCGGCGCAGCAGCGCCAGGTTCACCACGAAGTTGAATCCGGAGATCAGCACGCCCTGATAGGCGATGGAGCCGGCGAGCCGTAATGTCCAGCGGGTGGGCGCCGGCTCGACGAGCGACGACACGACGACGAAGAGCGCAGTACCTACGATCGCCTGGGCCAGCAGGAGCTTCACCGGGTCCAGGCGCTGGACCGCGCGCGCCAGGTATACGGTGCGCTCGGCGAGAAGGACACCGGCGACCGTCACGACCACGTCGCCCAGCAAGGTGGGCGAGCCGTGAGCGACCTGGCGCGCGCCGAGCAGCACGATTCCCGAGTAGGCGATGAGGACCCCCGCGAGCTTCCGAACCGTGAGCCGATCGCCGGGGATCAGGAAATGGGCCAGCACGACGGTGTGGACGGCGTAAAGGTTGAGGAGGACCGACGCGTGCGCCGCGCTGGTGAGCCAGGTCCCGACGTTCGTCGCCGCCATCTGTACGCTGAACAGCAGGCCCAAGAACGCCAGCGGGCGCCACTCGGCGGGCTCGATCTGGGAGCCGGCGAAACGGCCAGTGGTCCAGGCCCAGAGACAGATCACGGCGCCGCCGACGACGAACCGCATGCACGCCAGCCGAAGCGGCGGGGCCTCCTCGAGACCCATCTTGATCACGACGGTGTTGGCGCCCCAGAGAATCGAGATGAGCACGGCCACGGCCGCGCCCTTGAGGTCTATGTCTTTCGAGGGATGGCTCAGAACGCAATCGAGGATACGACACCTGGCATAATCGCCCCATGAAGATCGGCCTGATCGGGCTCCCCAAGTCTGGCAAGACCACGCTCTTCAACCTGCTCACCGGCTCGAAGGTCCCGACCGCGCGCTACGACTCCGGCCGTGCGGAGCTCCACACGGGCGTCGCGCGGGTGCCGGACCCGCGCGTGGACCGGCTCTCCGCCATCTTCAAGCCGAAGAAGACGACGTACGCCACCTTCGAGGTGGTCGACCTGGCGGGCATCGAGCGCGGCGAGCGCGCCGGGCTCGACACGAAGGAGTTCAGGAACGCCGACGCGCTCCTGCACGTCGTCCGGGCCTTCACCGACGAGGCGCTCGGCGCGCCGGCGCCCAAGCGGGACATCGAGGATCTCGACACCGAGCTGATCCTGGCCGACCTGGAAGTGGTCGACCGGCGCCTCGAGCGCCTGGAGGCGTCGATCAAGAAGCAGCGCAAGGACGCGGACGTGAAGGAGCAAGCGATCCTCGCGCGCCTCAAGAACGACCTCGAGAGCGAGACGCCGCTGCGCGCGGTCTCGCTGACACCCGACGATGCGCGAGCGGTTCGTGGATTCACCTTTCTCTCGCAGAAGCCGATCTTGCATTGCCTGAATCTCGACGAGAAGTCGATCGGCGACGGACCGCAAGCCGTCCAGAAGCTCGGGCTGGAGGCGGCGGCGCAGCGCGCGCGAACGCGGATCGGCTGGGTCTCGGCGGTGATCGAGGCCGAGGTGGCCGAGCTGGCCGGCGACGAGCAGCGCGCCTTCCTGGCCGATCTGGGCCTGAGGGAGCCGGCGATCCATCGCGTGCTCAGCGAGTGCTACGCGTTGCTCGGGCTCGTCTCGTTCTTCACGGTGGGTGAGGACGAGGTGCGCGCCTGGCCGATCCCGGAGGGCACCCGGGCGCAAGCGGCTGCCGGAACCGTGCACTCGGACATCGAGCGCGGCTTCATCCGCGCCGAGGTCAACAGCTACGACGATCTGGTGGCGGTCGAGGGCTCGTTCGCCGAGCTACGGGCGCGCGGCCAGCAGCGGCTCGAAGGCAAGGACTACGTCGTGCGGGACGGCGAGATCTGTCATTTCCGATTCAACGTGGCGAAGTAACGCTCTCAGGGCGCCACCCCGGGGATTTTCTTGAGCGGGCCGCCGAGCGCTTGCACGACGGCCGCGACGTTCGCGTCGGGAGTGTTCATCGGTAGCACGCAGCCCGGGCCGACGATGAGTCCCGTGCCGCCGGTCTGAGCGACCGCGTCGCGCGTCTCGCCGACGGCGTGCTCCGCGGTGCCGTCCCGCAAGGTCTTCCACTGATGCAGCCCGCCGATGACCGCGCCCGGAACCATGGCGGCCCCTTCCCGCAGAGACGGCGGCGTCGCGCGGTCGTCCCAGTTCCAGGCGTGGCCCGGCAGGCGCGCCAGCCGGTCGAACATCAGCCCGTCGCCGTGGCAGTGGATGATCGTCAGGGTCGACTGCGACGCGATCGCGTCGAGGAACTGCCGGTCGTAGGGCTCGCCGAAGCGGGCGTAGTCTTCCTCGGAGTTGGCCGACCGGCTGGCCGCCTGGATCGAGTAGAAGATGCCCGACACGCCCTCCGTGAGCGCGAGCTGCGCGAACTTGATCAAGGTTTCGGTGATCGCCTCGAGCGCCCCCGTGACCGCGTCGGGGTGCTCGCGGAGATCGCGCTGAAGCCGATCCCCCGAGAGCTTCTTGGCGAGCGAGAGCGGGGAGAAGAGCGTGGGCACCACCGGTGCGTCACCGATCCGACGATCGAACCCCAGGCGGATGATGGTCTCGATCTCTTCGGCCCAGCCGGGCGCGGCGGCGGGATCGAGGGCGCGGATCTTCTTCCAGTCCTCCGCCGAGCGCACCGCGCAGCTTGCGCAGGGACGATGGCCGTCCTCGCGAACGGCGTCGCTCTCCACGCAGCCCCACGCCTCGACGGCGTAGCTGCCGCGCGGGGTGATCTTGAGGAAGTCCGAGCCGTAACGCTCGTGAAACCGAAGCGTCGCCTGGGCCAGTCCGGCCGGCGAGTGATCGACGCTCGGGAAGTGGCGCCACACCGCGTAGGGGACGCGGTCGACGGGCTGGCGGTTGATCGCGGCGAGAACGCGTTCGCGTCGACTCATCTGCTTCATGCTCGTATCACTCCGTCGCTCAGCACCGGTTCACCCCGTTCGTCGACGGCGTCGAACGCGAGCAGATCGCCCGCGCGCCCGCGGCCGCGCACCGTCAAGGTCGATGGCATGAACACCAACCCGGTGAAGCGCACGGCGATCTCCTTGACGCGCGCCGGGTCGCCGTCGAGGTCTTGCCCGATCACTCGCGACACGGCCAGGGCGAGGGTCGCCGAACCGTGAAGGATCGGGGCCGCCAGCCCGGCCGAGCGAGCGACGGCGATGTCGGTGTGGATCGGATTCCAGATGCGAGCGCATTCGGAATACACGTGGGACGCGCGAGACGCGATCGGGACGGGCGCGCTCCAGCGCGTCTCGCCGGAGGCCGGCGGCGAAGGTCGGGCGAGGGGCTCGACCTGAGCGCGCCGCTCGCCGTCGGTCGTGAGGCCGCGATAGACGGAGCCGTAGTCGGTGGTCGTCACCGGCCGTCCGTTCCGGTCCACGGTCGAGAGGCGCGCGACGACGAGGGTGCCGGCGCGGCTCGGCCGCACCACGATGATCTGGGCGCGCGTCAGCAGCCGATCGGCCGAGGAGGGGAGCCGGTGGATGACCACATGATGAGTCGAGTGGACGCCGAGGAGCGCCCACGACTCCTTGACGGCCTTGGCCCGCAGCGCGAGGACGGCCGGCCACTCGTAGCACACCGAGAAGAGCGGGTGGGCGACCGGACCTTCCTCGGCGAGCGTGTCGAAGTATCGCGGATCGTCCACACCGAGCGCGGCGGAATACGCCATCATCCAGCGCGCGTCGAGCGAGGTGCTGAGCGCGCCGACCTCCGTCCCGGCGATCGTCCCCGGGATCGCGCGCACGTCGTCTCGTCGGGTCATCGAGCTTGCGGGAAGTTCATGCTGTCCACGAAGATCCCCTCGAAATCGGGGTGCGCCGCGAGCGACACGTGCTCGATCCGCGCCGCCACGGCCTCGGCGCGCGCGCGCTCGGTCTCGGACACGAGACAGAGCTGGGCGCCGAGCGAAGCGGCGTTGCCGACGTAGCGGATCCGCTCACGGGGCAACGGCGGGATCAAGCCGATCCTGAGCGCGCTCTCGACCGACACGTAGTTGCCGAAGCCGCCCGCCAGCATCAGCTCCGAGATCGCCTCGGCCGGAACGCCGGCGACGTGCTGGAGCATCATGACCCCGGAGGCGATCGCGCCCTTCGCCAGCTGGACCTGACGGACGTCGTCCTGGGTGAGCACGATCTCCTGCCGCGCGCCGGCTTCACCCGGCCGGAGCACGATGACCAGCCGCTCCTCGCCTCGCATCACGACGCGCGCGGCGAGCTTGGGCGGGAGCGAGTCGCGGAGGTCGACCTGGATCAAGCCCGTCCAGTCGATGACCCCGCGGTCGAGGAGGCCCGCCAGCAGGTCGATGATCCCCGAACCACAGATGCCGAGCGCGTCGACCTCACCGATCGTGTGGACGTGGATGTCGTCGTCCACGGTCACGCGGTCGATGGCTCCGAGCGCGCCGCGCATGCCGTGGCGGATCTGGGCACCCTCGAGCGCCGGCCCAGCCGGCGCCGAGCACGCCCAGAGGCGGTCGCGCGAGCCCAGCAGCACTTCACCGTTGGTCCCGATGTCGACGGCGATGCGGATCTCGGCGCTGTCATAAATCCGCGTGGCGAGCGCCACGCCGACCGCGTCGGCGCCGACGAACCCCGCCACGAGCGGTAAGAGGCACACGCGCGCCTCCGGCGCGATCTTCAGGAAGAGCTCGCGCGCCGACAGGGTCACTGCGTGGCGCATCACGGGCGCATAGGGGGCCAGGCCCACGTGCGAGGGATCGATGCCGAGGAGGATGTGGTGCATGCACGTGTTGCCGACCACGACGACCTTGTAGATCCACTTCGCGAGCACGCCGGAGTCTCGGCAGATCTGCGCGATGTGCTGGTTCAGGAGACCGACGATCCGCGTGTGGAGCTTGCGGAGATTGCCCGGGTTGAACTGGGCGAAGGCGATGCGCGACATGAGGTCGCCGCCGAAGACTGTTTGCGGATTCAGGCTCGAGACCGACGCGAGCTGCTCGCCCGACTCGAGCTCGACCAGGGTGGTCACGACGCTCGTCGTGCCGACGTCGATCGCCAGGCCGAACTTCATCAGGGCGGTGTCGCCGCGCTCCACCGCGAGGATCCGCTGCCGACCGGTCGACTCGCCGGCCGACGCGCCACCCTCGGCGAACGTCGTCACGGTCACACCGGCCGGGTCGTCGCGAAGTGCGGACGGTAACCCCTGCAGGACCGCCGGCACGACGTCGGCGGTGGTGAGGCCGACGGCCGCGAGCAACTGCTCGAGATCGGAGGTCTGGTGATGCTCCTCTCGTGGCAAGGCGACCTTGACCACCTGTTTGGCGATGCCGGAATCGAGCAGGACGCGACCGAACTGCCGCACGCCGGGCCCGGCGCCGAGGATCTGGAACGAGCGCTCGTCGAGCGGCGGCGCCGGCTGGACGGTGACGGCCTCGTGCAGCACGCACTGACAGGCCAGGCGATAGCCCTCGCGGACGAGGTCGTCGCCGAGCTGGACCTCGTCCATGATCGTCGGCGGCGGAGGCAACCCCGCCAGGAACTTGACCCGGCACGACGTGCACCGGCCGCGCCCTCCGCACGTCGCCGTGATGTCCACTCCGCCCGCGTGAGCCGCCTTGAGGATCGTCGTGCCCGGCGCGACCGTCAGCGTCCGGCGCGCGCCGGGATCGTTCGGATCGGTGACGAGCGTCAGCGGGACGGCCATGGCCTCACATTCTAGTGGTATGCTCGCGCGCATGGAAATAAGCGTGGAGACGCTGAAGCGCACGGCGGCGCTCGGCGGGTTCGACTGGAGCGACGCCGAGCTCGAGCCGATCCGCCCGGCGGTCGAGCGTCTCCTGGAGGCGCTGGAGCGCCTGGAAGCGCTGCCGCTCGGCGACGTCGAGCCGACGACTCAATATCGGGTGATCTGATGAGCGAGCTCTGCTGGGCTTCGATGGCCGACCTCGGCCGGATGATCGCGACCAAGCAGGTCTCTCCGGTCGACGTCGTGCGCGCCCACCTCGATCGCATCGCCGCCCACGACGGCAAGCTTCGCGCGTTCATCACAGTGTGCGCCGACGCGGCGCTCGAGTCAGCGCGCGCGGCCGAGGCCGAGCTGATGGCCGGACGGCCCGTCGGCCCGCTGCACGGAGTACCGTGGGCCCCGAAGGACCTCTATTCGACGAAGGGCGTGCGCACGAGCGGTGGCTCGAGGATCCTGGCCGACTCGGTGCCGACCGCGGACGCGACGGTCGTGGCCCGGCTCGCGAGCGCGGGGGCGATCATGCTCGGCAAGCTCAACATGCACGAGTTCGCGTACGGGCCCGAGGGCATCAACGCGCACTACGGCGACGCGCGCAACCCCTGGAGCGCGGACGCTCACCGCATCGCCGGCGGATCGTCCTCGGGCTCCGGCGCGGCGGTTGCGGCCGGTCTGGCGCCGGGCTCGCTCGGCTCCGACACCGGCGGGTCGATCCGGATCCCGGCCTCGCTCTGCGGCATCACCGGGCTCAAGCCCACCTACGGCCGCGCGAGCCGAGCGGGCGTGCTCCCGCTCGCGTGGTCGATGGATCACGTGGGCCCGATGACGCGCTCGGCCCGGGACTGCGCGCTCATGCTCGGCGCCATCGCGGGCTACGATCCGGCCGATCCGACCACGAGCGTTCTCCCGGTACCCGACTACGGCGCGGCGCTCACCGGCGATCTGAAGGGGTTGCGGGTGGGATTGCTGCGCGCTCACTTCACCGACGTCGCGGCTCCGGAGGTGAAGACCGCCGTCGAGACAGCCGCCAAGCAGCTCGAGCGCGCCGGCGCGGTGGTGGACGAGGTGAACCTGACGCAGGTCACGCACGTGGCCACGGCCTCCGCCGCGATCGTGGCGTCGGAGGCGCTCGCGTATCACGCCGCGTGGATGCGATCCCGACCGCAGGACTACCAGCCCGACGTGCGCGAGCGGCTCCGGCTGGGCGCGTTCGTGAACGGCGCTCACTACGTACGATCCCAGCAGGTCCGCGCGCTCGTCGCGCGCGAGGTCGACGAAGTCCTGGCCCGACGCGACGTGCTCCTGTCGCCGGCGACGCCCCTCGCCGCGCCCGTGCTCGGCGAGCGCGAGACGACGCTCGGCGACGGCCCGGCGGATGTGCGCGCCGCGTTGCTCCGCTGCACGCGTCCCTTCAATTTCTCCGGCCATCCCGCGTGCGCGGCGCCCTGCGGCTTCACCACGAGCGGGCTGCCGATCGGCCTGCAGATCGTGGGGCGGCCCTTCGACGAGGCGACCGTCCTGCGCGTCGTCGACGCGTATCAGCGAATGACCGACTGGCATACTCGCCGCCCGGCGGCCGCATGAGCGGTCCCGGCTCTCGGAGGACTCGATGAGCGAAGCGAACGTGGACGCGCGGCTGGCCGCGCTCGAGTCCAAGCTCGGCCGTCTCGAACAGCTCCTGGCCGCCGTCAACGACAAGCTCGACCGCGCGGCGCCGAGCGTCGACGAGGCGCGTCGCGGGATCCAGGCCTGGGTGACCGAGTACGTATCGCTGCGTCTGCAACAGCTCGTGCCCGAGACGTGCGAACACCCGGAGCGCGAGGCCGACGCGCTCGTCGCCGACGGCCCGGTGCTGCCCGGCACGCGCATCCGCTGCACGGACGAGGTGCTCCACCGCCTGGGCCGCATCCCGATTCCGTTCGTGCGACAGATGGTCGCCGAGAAGGTCGCCGAGACCGCCCGCGCCGAGAAGGTGGGCCTGGTCGACGTGCCGTTCTTCGAGCGCGCGGCCACCTTCTGACAGTGCAAGCTCTCGGGAGAGGATCTCCTGACATTCGACCACTGGAAGGACCACGTGCTGGGAGGGCCGCGGCTGTAGCCCTCGAGGACGAGCCCGTCCGCATCCCGATCGAGGATGCGCTGGACCTTCACGCCTTCGCCCCGCGCGATGTGGCCTCCGTCGTCGCCGAGTATCTCGATGCCGCTCAGGCCAGAGGGTTCACCGAGGTGCGGCTGATCCACGGTCGCGGCATCGGCGTCCAGCGGAAGATCGTGCAGGCGGTCCTCGCCCGGCATCCCCTCGTCGCCGGCTTCGCCGACGCGCCGCCCGAGCGCGGCGGCGCCGGCGCGACGATCGTCCGCCTGCGTCGTTGATTCAGCGGCGCGCGTCGGCCGGTGGGGCCCAGTGCCGCCACGGCCTGCGGCGCGCACCACGCGCGCGGAGCCGACCGAGCCGCGCGCCGCCCACGAGGGGCCGGCGGTCAGTCGCGATCGGCGCGGATCAAGACCTGGCGATCGTTGAAGGAGACGACGGCGTCCGGGGTGAGGCGAAACTCGAAGGCCGCCCGGCATCGCTCGGGAGCCCGCCGCACGAAGTCCTCGAGGTCGCGCCGCGCCTCGACTGTCATCCGCATCCGGCCGGTCCACTCGTTCCATTCGCGGAGCTTCCAGATGACGGAGTCTTCCATCACGGTCAGGCCCGCGGCGCGCAGGAACGCCTTCCATTCCGTCGCGCGGTAGCTGCGCACGTGCGACGGATCGCGGCGCTTCTCGACCTCGAGGATGAACGCACTCGCGTCGGCGTCGTCGTGGCCGAGGATGTCCTGGAGCAGGAGCGAGCCGCCGGGGCGCAGGACTCGATGAATCTGCCTGACCGCCGCGGGTACGTCGGCGAAGTGATGCGCGGCGGTGCGGCAGGTCACGACGTCGAACGACTCGTCGCGGAAGGGGAGGGCGCCGGCGTCGCCCGCGACGAACTCGACGTTGGCGGCGCCGTGCGCCCGCACGTGCCCGCGCGCCGCGGCCAGCATCGGCTCGGTGAGGTCGTAGGCGACCACGCGTCGCGCGATACCGGCGAACGCCAGCGCGGTGTGGCCGCCGCCGGTCGCGACGTCGAGCACGCGCTCGGCCGGTCGGGCGGCGCCCCACGCCAGCAGGCGATCGAGGTCTTCCCCCGCCGCGTGCAAGGGGCTCGTCACGTACGCTGCCGCGCTCGCCCCGAACTGCTCCTGGACGCGCCGCGCCTGGCCGTCGCTCACGTCTTCGGCGTCCGCTCGCCGAGGTGACGGAACAGGAAATCGGCGTCGAGCGGGGACAGATCGAAGCGTCGCGAGGCCTCGTCCACGAGCTTCACGCGATCGGCGCCGGGATTGTCGTGGAGCTGATCGTCGATCCACTTCACCGCCTGCTTGATGGGCGCTTCGCCGGCCATGACGACCCCCTTCGGTGTGGCCCTCGGCCAAGAGGTTCGGCGTTCACGAGCCTCAATCCGATGCGCCGTCATTGTACTCGGGTGCCCGACCCCGAGCTCCGGCGGCCCGAAATGGCCTGCCCGAATCAGGCCAATTGGCCCTTGACGACAATCTGAATCCAGCCAAAATGGCTTGCAGGCGAAGGGGGGACCCGAGTGAACATTCCACTCGACCGCGACAAGCCGACGGCGCTGCCGCGCCAGATCCAGGCGCACCTGGAGCGGCTCATTCACGAGCGGCTCCTGACGCCGGGGATGAAGCTGCCGGCCACGCGCGAGTTGGCCCGCCAGCTCGGCGTCAACCGGGGCACCGTGGCGCTCGCGTACGAGGAGCTGGTCGCGACCGGCTGGGCGCGCGCCCACGTGGGGCAGGGCACCTTCGTCGCCGAGCGACCTCAGAGCGGCGGCGCGCCGGCGGTCCCGGCCACCGTGCAGCCCGTCGCGCTCGACTGGTCGGGCCTCTTTTCGCGTAGCGCCCAGATCCTCGGCGCCGACGACGAGCGCTCCCGCGCCGTGACGCCGATCCCGTCGAGCGGCGCCGTCGTGTCGTTCGCGGGCGGGATGCCCGACAGCGGACTCTTCCCGACCGACGCGTTCCGTCGCGTGCTGAATCAGGTGATCCGCGAGGAGGGTCCGGCGCTCCTGCAGTACTATCCGGCCGGCGGCTATCCGCCGCTGCGGCGGTATCTCTCGACCTATCTCCTCCGGTTCGGCCTCGAGGCGCGCCCCGAGGAGATCCTGATCGTCAACGGCTCGCAGCAGGGGTTCGACCTGATCGCTCGCACCTTGATCGATCCTGGCGACTTCGTCGCGATCGAGCAGCCGACGTACCCGCGCGCGATGCAGGTGTTCCGCTCGTTCGGCGCCCAGCTCCTCAGCGTGCCCTGGGACGGCACGGGACCGCGGGCGGAGATTTTCGAGCGTCTGCTCGAGCGGCACACGCCGAAGCTCTTCTATTGCCAGCCGAGCGCTCACAATCCGACCGGATTGGCCGTGGCCCCGGAGACCGCGCGGCGGTTGCTCGAAGTCGCGGCGCGCCACCAGGTGCCGATCGTCGAGGACGGATTCGACGGCAGCCTCTATTACGGCGGCACGCCGACCTTGCCACTCAAGGCCGTCGACCGCGGCGGCGTTGTCATCTACATCGGCACGTTCTCGAAGATCCTGTTCCCGGGGCTCCGGCTCGGGTGGCTCGTCGGACCGCCGCCGATCCTCCAGCGGCTCCAGGCGGCCAAGCAGCTCGCCGATCTGCACACGAGCGCCCTCATCCAGGCGGCGGTGCACCGCTTCTGCGAGCGCAAGCTGCTCGACCGCCACGCGACTCGCGTCGCGACGGAATATGCGCGGCGTCGCTCGCTGCTCCTGGCGGCGCTCCGTCGGCGCATGCCGTCCGAGGTCACGTGGACAGAGCCGCAGGGAGGGTTCTCGCTGCTTCTCACGCTGCCGCCTGGGATCGACGCGGGCGCCCTGCTGCCGCAGGCGATCGAGCGCGGCGTCGCGTTCACTCCCGGCGCGCCCTTCTTTGTCGACGGCGGCGGCCAGCGTACGCTACGGCTCTCGTTCTCGTCGGTAGCGGCCGGCCGCATCGACGAAGGGGTCCGGCGCCTCGGGGAAACGATCAAGGCCGCACGCGGCCGCCTTCGAGGCCGGGAACGAGTCGAGCGCGGGGCGGTACCAGTCGTATAGCCAACAAGGAGAGATGACATGGCGGACCTGAACGGATTGCGAATCGCTGACCGCAAGCACATCGGCCTCGCGGAGATGCTCAAGGGCGGGGTCATCATGGACGTCACCAACGCCGAGCAGGCGAAGATCGCCCAGGACGCCGGCGCCGCGTCCGTCATGGCGCTCGAGCGCGTGCCCTCGGATATCCGCCGAGACGGCGGGGTCGCCCGCATGTCGCCGGTGAAGAAGATCCAGGAGATCCAGAAGGCGGTGACGATCCCGGTGATGGCGAAGGCGCGGATTGGCCACTTCGTCGAGGCGCAGATCCTCGAAGCCCTCGCGGTCGACTACATCGACGAGTCCGAGGTGCTGACGCCGGCCGACGAGCACTTCCACATCGACAAGTTCGCGTTCCGCATCCCGTTCGTGTGCGGCTGCCGCGATCTCGGCGAGGCGCTGCGGCGAATCGGCGAGGGCGCGGCGATGATCCGCACCAAGGGCGAGGCCGGCTCGGGCAACATCGTCGAGGCCGTTCGCCACATGCGCGCCGTCGTCTCGGGCGTTCGGCGCCTGACCATGCTGGGCCCCGAGGAGCTGATGACCGAGGCCAAGAACCTGGGCGCTCCGTACGACCTCGTCCGCTGGGTCGCGAAGGCCGGCAAGCTCCCGGTACCGAACTTCTCCGCAGGCGGCATCGCGACGCCCGCCGACGCCGCGCTCATGATGCAGCTCGGCGCGGAGGCCGTGTTCGTCGGCTCCGGGATCTTCAAGTCGAGCGACCCCGCCAAGCGCGCCAAGGCCATCGTGCAGGCCACCACGCATTTCAAGGATCCCGACGTGCTCGCGCGTGTGAGCGAGGATCTGGGCGAGGCCATGGTCGGTATCGAGACCTCGAAGCTCGCGGAGAAGGATCTCTTGCAGACGCGCGGGTGGTAGCGCGAGCCGCAGGCGAGGCGAGTCCGTATGCGGATCGGTGTGCTCGCCCTCCAGGGTGACTTCGCGCTTCACGCCCGGGCGCTCGAGAAATGCGGCGTCGAGGCGGTCGAGGTACGCAAGCCGATCGAGCTCGACGGGGTCGATGGGCTCATCATGCCGGGCGGTGAGTCCACGACCCTGCTCAAGCTCATGGACGCGTGGGATTTCGTGCCCGCGCTGGAGAAGTTCCACGGCGCGGGCAAGCCGATCTTCGGAACGTGCGCCGGCCTCATCATCCTGGCCCGCGAGGTCGAGAGCCCCAGGCAGTTCTCGCTCGGGCTGATCGACGTCACCGTCGAGCGAAACGCCTACGGACGCCAGCGCGAGTCGTTCGAGGCGTCCGGAACGGCGCGGCTCGACACGGGTCCGATTCAGCTCGAGATGGTGTTCATCCGGGCGCCGCGGATCAGGCGGGTGGGTCCCGGTGTCGAGGTGCTGGCCGAGCACGGCGGCGAGCCGGTCATGGCCCGGCAGGATCGGGTGCTGGTGGCCACGTTTCATCCCGAGCTCACGGACAGCACGGCGGTCCACCGGTACTTCTGCGATCTGGTGGAACGGTCCAAGACCGCCCCGTGATCTTCCACGACTACTACTCGGATATCCCGCGAGACGAGGTCGAGCGCCTCGTTCAGTCCCAGGAGCTGGCGCGGCTCATCACGGTCGGCGACGACTCGATGCCTCACGTGGGGCTCTACCCATTTGTCTACGACGGGAAAACGCTGGATTTGCATCTCGTGCGATCCGACGAGCAGATCAAGGACTTGAAGGCTCGGCCCCGCTGCGTGCTCGAGGTCGACGAGATCCTGGCGGTGATCCCGTCGTACTGGGTCTCGCCGGAGTACGCCGGCGCGGCGACCGCCTATCATCGAACCGTGATCTTCGAGTGCGCGGCCAGGGTGCAAGAAGACCTCGGGGCGGTCGCGGCCCAGCAGCAGCGGCTCCTCGCGCGATATCAGCCCGAGGGAGGGTTCCGGCCCCTCGACCCCGACGGTCCGCTCTATCGGGGGGCCATGGCTCAGCTTGCCGCCGTGACGCTCGAGATCAACCGCTGGCGCGCGAAGTTCAAGCTGGGGCAGAATCGGCCTACCGAGGCTCGGCAGCGGGTAATCGCCGAGCTCCGCAAGCGGGGCCGGCCGAACGACGGTCGCGCAGCCGACGCGCTCCAGTGGACGATCGACGCTCGCGCCGAACCGCGAGGGCCTGCGGAAAGCCGCGGGCCGGGAGGATGAGGCCATGAAGATCACGGCGAACGGTATCTCGATGAACTACACCCTCGACGGGCCGGCCAGCGCTCCGGTCGTCACGCTCAGCCACTCGCTCGCGACGACGCTCGAGATGTGGCAGCCCCAGCTCAAGGCGCTCACCGCGCGCTGGCGTGTGCTGTCCTACGATACGCGCGGCCACGGCGGGACCGACGCGCCGAAGGCCGCGTATACACTCGACCAGCTCGCCGACGACGCGCAGGCGCTTCTGCGCGCGCTCGGGATCCAGCGCACGCACTGGGTCGGACTCTCGATGGGCGGCATGATCGGCCAGACGCTCGCGCTCAAGGCCCCGGAGCTCTTCGCCAGCCTCGTCCTGTGCGATACGTCGAGCCGGATTCCGCCCGAGGCCAAGCCCCTGTGGGACGAGCGCATCCACACCGCGGAGACGAAGGGGATGGAGCCGCTCGTGGAAGGCACGCTCAGCCGCTGGTTCACCGCGCCGTTCAAGGAGCGCGGCGGCGCAGTCGTCGAGACCGTGCGTGGCATGATCCGCTCGACGCCCCCGGCTGGTTACATCGGGTGCTGCCAGGCGATCTCGGGCCTCAATCTCACCGACCGGATCAGTGCCATCAAGGCGCCGACCCTGATCATCGTCGGTGAGGACGACCAGGGCACGCCCGTCGCGGCGTCGAAGGTGATGAACGAGCGGATCCAGGGATCCCAGTTGGTCATCCTCAAGTCGGCCGCCCACTTGTCCAACATGGAGCAGCCCGACGCGTTTACCAGCGCTCTGACCGGCTTCCTGGGCAAACGCAGCTAGACCGCGGCGGTCGGGTTTTCGGACGGACTCGCGGATTTGAGAATCCGCGTCTGTTGAGAATCCGCGTCTTGACAGGATCCGGACCCGGCCGTAGGCTCTGGTCAGACCAGCCGACCACGATGAGCGCCCCGATGCAGTAGGCGAGTTTGAGGAGGAGTGAATGGCTGCCCTGATCTGTGAGGTCGTCTATCGCGGCATCTTCCAGAAGAACCTCGCCGCTCGAATCACGCGCGGAATCGTTCTCTCTGCACGCAAGTCGGGCCGGTGGGGCATCGCCTTCGGCCGATACGGAGACAGCCCCCAGCGTAACGGAATTCCCGCGAAGGACTTCGCGATCGTCGCCGATACCAAGGAAGAGCTCGAGCAGAACATGGCGCGCTACGAGCCTAAGCACGTCGACGTCACGATCGCCGTGGACGACACGCTGTCGAAGGGCGTCGAGTCGTGGGCGTGGTACGGGCTGCAGCCCATCAACCGGCTCACCGTGCCCAACGGCACCCTGTTGATGACGTCGCTCCAGAGCTTCGACAGCCTGCTGAAGGACATCCACAAGAAGGACGCACCGTACAAGCTGGCGCTCCTTCGCGCGAAGGCGTCGTTCTCTGGGCTCTGGGTCTACCGAGAGGACCACACCGAGGTCCGCATCCTGGGTGCCCTCGCCAAGATCGCGCCGTCCTTCCTGTCGCTCGACGGGGTGTGCCAGGCCATCCGGGAAAGCGAGTGGGGCTCGGATCTGAAGGTCGAGTCGGCGAAGAAGGCCCACGAGCGGATCGAGACCCGCGAAGTCAAGATGACCGAGGGAAATACCGAGATCCCGTACTCGTTCGAGATGCCGAAATGGTGGGAGATGCGGGAGGGCGTGACGATCCCGGCGATCCCCGTGGGCAAGCCCAAGGAAGCGGGCAAGGGGTACGTTCCGGAACGTAACCCGTATTTCAAGAAGTTCACGACGCGCACGATGCGGCCCGTCATCGACTTCGATACGTGCGTGAAGTGCACGCTCTGCTGGATCCAGTGCCCGGACTCCTGCTTCGACGTCATGCCGGACGGGACGTACGACGCCAACATGGAGGCCTGCTGCGGCTGCGGCGTGTGCGAGGCGGTCTGCCCGGTCGAGCACTGCATCACGATGGTCAACGAGTCGGTGTTCGACGACAACGCGAGCCAGTGGGAAGCGTGGCGCAAGGACAAGGGCGCCTACAAGGTCTGGATGACCTCGAAGATCGGTGACAAGAAGGCCACCGTGCGCTCGCACGGCTTCCGGTTCCGCGGACAGTACGAGAAAGAGCTCGAGGCGAACCTCGAGGGCGGCGGCGTCGAGATCACCGCCGGGATTCCGGGCGAGAACGCGCAGCACAAGACGGTTTAACGGGTAGTGAGGCGAATATAGGTAGGGAGGACCAGCGCAATGGCGGTTGTCACCCAGGCGGCTCCGGCCGCGCACGAAGCCGACAAGGAGCTCCTGATCTCGGGCAGCGAGGCCGTCGCCGAGGCGCTCACGCTCGCCGATCTCGATGTCGTCACGGCCTATCCGATCCGGCCGTACGACACGGTCATGCAGGCCATCGCCAAGAAGATCTCGGGCGGCCAGCTCGTGGCCGAGTACATCGTCGCCGAGGGCGAGCACAGCCAGTTCGAGATCGTCAAGCACGCGTCGACCGTGGGCGCGCGAGTCTTCTGCGGCTCGTCCGGCGTCGGCTGGATGTACGCGATGGAATGCCTCGTCGTCACGCCGCCGTTGCGGGTGCCGATGGTCGCCCTCGTCGGCAACCGCGCGCTCGACGATCCGGGCGCCTTCGGCGTCGAGCACAACGACGCGCTCGTCGTCCGGGACGTCGGCTGGCTCCTCTGCTGGATCGACACGTCGCAGGAAGCGCTCGACACCACGCTGATCGCCTATCGCGTCGCCGAGGATCGGCGCGTCTTCCTGCCGCTCGCGATCTCCGCGGACGGGGCGTTCCTGACCCACTCCCAGGCGCTCACGATGGTGCCACCCAAGGCGAAGGTGGACCAGTTCCTGCCGCGCTACAACCGCGGTGACCTCCTGCTCCACCCCGACAATCCGATCACCGTCGCGCCGCAGGCGAACGAGGACTGGGTCATCGAGATCCGGCGCCAGAACAACGAGGCGATGGCGCGCGCCGTGACCGTCATCGAAGAGGCGTACGCCGACTTCCGTCGTGTCTTCGGACGCGGCCCGGAGAACCCCTGGTTCGAGGAGTACATGACCGACGACGCCGAGGTAATCCTGGTCGGCATGGGAACCATCTCGCTGCCGATCAAGGTCGCCATCCGGGAGATGCGTGCGAAAGGCAAGAAAGTCGGGTTGGTCCGACTGCGTTGGTTCAGACCATTTCCGACCGAGCGGCTCGTCGCCGCACTCTCGAAGGCGCAAGCGCTGGGGATCATCGACCGCGATTATTCATTCGGCTCGCCGTTCGGCTCGGGTGTGGTCGCCAACGAGATCCGCGCCGCCCTGTACAATGCCGATCGCAGGCCGCCGCTCCTTTCCTTCATCTGCGGTTTGGGCGGCCGCGAGGTGACGCTCGAGGACGTCTACAAGGCGACCGATCTTTGCTATGCCGCCGCGACGTCCGGGAAGTCCGACCCCAAGACCCACTGGCTGGGCGTGCGGGAATAGGAGAAGCCATCATGGCCGAGACGACGACGTTCAGCAACGCGACGCAGATCCTCGAGCCCTTCCGCGGCGTCAAGCGGGTCACGATCGAGGAGTACTTCACCTCCGGGCACCGGACCTGCCAGGGCTGCGAGTCAGCGCTGGTCATGAAACTCATGGTGAAGGCGTCCGGGCCGCGCACGATCGTGCTCGGCTCGACCGGATGCATGTACGTCGCGAATACGACCTATTACACGACGCCGTGGGTGGTGCCGTGGATGCACACGCAGCTCGGGTCATCGGGCTCGGCCGCGCTCGGGACCGCCGCAGGCCTCAAGGCGCTCATGCGCAAGGGAAAGATGAAGTCGGAGCCGATCAACGTCATCGCCTTCTGCGGCGACGGCGGCGGCGCCGACATGGGGCTCGGCGCGATCTCCGCGACTCTGACGCACAAAGAGTACAACTCGTTGATCCTCCTCTACGACAACGAGTCGTACGCCAACACCGACATCCAGCTCTCCGGGATGACGCCGTATGGCGCCAACACGACGTTCAGCCCGCCCGGCAAGGTGAAGCGCCTCATCCACACCCGGTGGAAGAAGAACATGGCCGGGTTGATGGCGGCGGGGCATCCGGAGTGCCGCTACGTGGCGACCGTCTGCGCCTCGTACGCCGTGGAGATGATGAACAAGGTGCGGCGAGCGCTGACGATCGGCGGCCCGACGTTCATCCATTCGCTCGATCCGTGCCCGAAGGGTTGGGACTACGACCCGATGCTGTCGCACGAGCTGGGCGAGCTGGCCATCGAGACGGGGATCTTCCCGCTCTACGAGGTCGAAGACGGGCAGGTGAAGTACTACGGCAAGACCAAGGCGATCATCGAGGGGCGCGCCCGCAAGCCGGTGCGCGAGTACCTTCTGAAGCAGGGGCGATTCGCCCATTTCGTCGAGGAGGATCTCGCCTACTTCCAGGCGAAGGTCGACGAGATGTGGGAGAAGTGGGAGATTCCGGCGGTGGTACCGTTCCGGCGTCTGGACGCGACGAAGGCGGCGCTATCGGCGAAGTAACGCCCGAATCGCCCGTGGCTCCTCCTCGGCGCTCGTAGCCGATAGGGCCGGGCTCCCGTGAAACGGGACCCGGCCCTTTGTATACGTGTTCGATGCGTATTCCATACGACATGGACTCGGGGCTGGCCCCGGGAAAGGAGCGAGCAATGAAGCTCGACGCAATCGTCGCACTCGTCCTCACGCTGCTGATCGCGGTTCCCGCGACCGCCGTCGCATGGGAGCCGACCAAGCCGATCGAGTTCGTAGTGCCGGCCGGGACCGGCGGCGGCGCCGACCAGATGGCGCGGCTGATCGCCGGACTCGCTGAGAAACACAAGCTCTCGCCGCGGCCGCTCATCGTCGTCAACAAGTCAGGCGGCGCCGGCGCCGAGGGGTTCCTGGACGTCAAGAGCAAGAAGGGCGACGCCCACACCATCATCATCACGCTCTCGAACCTCTTCACGACGCCGCTGCACAACAATCTCCCGTTCAACTGGCGCGACTACACACCGCTCGCCCGCATGGCGCTCGACGAATTCATCCTATGGGTAAACGCGGAGACGCCGTACAAGACCGCCAAGGAGTACCTCGCCGCGGTCAAGGACAAGCAGTGCAAGGAGCGCCAGAGCGGCCAGTGCTTGATGGGCGGCACCGGCTCCGCGCAGGAAGACCAGATCCTCACGATCCAGCTCGAACAGGCGATCGCCGGCACCAAGTTCAGCTACGTGCCCTTCAAGGGGGGCGGCGAGGTCTGCGTGAATCTTGTCGGCAAGCATGTCGACTCGACCGTGAACAACCCGATCGAGTGCGTGAGCCACTGGAAGGCCGGCCGTGTTCGGCCGCTAGCCGTCTTCGACACGACGCGCCTCTCGGTCGGCGAGTGGAAGGACATCCCGACGGTCAAGGAGGCGCTCGGCGTCGACGTGAAGTACCTCATGCTCCGCGGGATCTTCGGCACGCCGAACATGCCAAAGGACGCCGTGGAGTGGTACGTCGGATTCCTGAAAAAGATCAGCGAGACCCCCGAGTGGATGAAGTACATGGAGGAGGGCGCGCTGAAGCCCGCCTTCGCGTCCGGCGCTGAATACGTCAAGTGGGTCGAGGAGAACGAGCAGCTCCACAAGGACTTGATGGCCAAGGGAGGCCTGCTGAAGAAGTAGCAGCCCCCACGCATGCGTCTCGCGGATCTCATCACCGCCTCGCTGCTCGCCCTGCTGGGCGGCGGCGTCGTCTTCGACGCCGTCCGGCTCGGCATCGGCTGGGGCACGGACGGGCCGCAGAGCGGCTTCTTCCCGTTCTGGCTCGGTGTGCTGATGACCGCCGCCTGCGCCGGGATTTTCTTCCAATCCGCGCGCCGGGCGCCGACCGTGCCGTTCGTGACGCGGGAGCAGTTTCGACCCGTTCTCAAGGTGCTGTGGCCGGCGGTGGCCCTGGTCGTTCTCACCCAGTGGATCGGCCTCTACGTCGCCGCGGCGCTCTACACCGGCTTTTACATGCGCTGGATCGGGCGCCACACCTGGCTCGCCGTGCTCGCGGTCGCCATCCTCTTTCCGCTCGCCACGTTCTTCGTCTTCGAGAAGTGGTTCCTGGTACCCATGCCCAAGGGTCCGCTCGAGGCGTGGCTCGGCCAATAGCGATGGGGATCGAAAACCTCCTCCTCGGATTCCACGTCGCGATCACGCCCTATAATCTGTTCGTCGCCGTCGTCGGCATCACGCTCGGAACCATCATCGGGGTCCTACCCGGGCTCGGGGGCGCCAACGGCGTCGCGATTCTGCTCCCGCTCACCTTCACGATGCCGCCGACCTCGGCGATCATCCTGTTGACGTCGCTCTACTGGGGCGCGCTCTTCGGCGGCGCCATCACGTCCATCCTGTTCAACATCCCGGGCGAGCCCTGGTCGGTCGCGACCACCTTCGACGGCTATCCGATGGCGCGCAACGGGCAGGGGGGCCAGGCGCTCACGGCGGCCTTCACCTCGTCGTTCGTCGGCGCGCTCTTCTCGATCATCCTGATCACCTTCTTCGCGCCGCTGCTGGCGGAGATCGCCCTCAAGTTCGGGCCGCCCGAGTTCTTCGCGATCCAGCTCCTGACCTTCTCGAGCTTCGTCGGGCTGGGCGGCGGCAACCCGCTCAAGTCGCTGGTTTCGATCTTGCTCGGCTTCGTGCTCGCCGCCGTGGGGCTCGACATCGTCACCGGCCAGCTCCGGATGACCTTCGGCTTCGTCGACCTTATGAAGGGGTTCGACTTCATCGTCGCCGTCATCGGTCTCTTCGGGATCGGCGAGATCCTCCTGTCCGTGGAGGAGGGGCTCTCGTTCCGCAGCGTCCCGACGGGCATGAATTTGAGAGTCGTGCTCGACACCTGGAAGATCCTGCCCCGTTACGCGCGCACGTTCGTGCGCGGCTCCTTCATCGGCTTCTGGATGGGCTTCAAGCCGGGCGGAGCCACCCCCGCGTCGTTCATGAGCTACGCGTTCGCGAAGCGATTCTCGAAGCATCCGGAGCGCTTCGGCAAGGGCGAGCTCGAGGGCGTCGTCGCCCCCGAGACGGCGGCCCACGCCGCGGGCGTGGCGGCGATCCTACCGATGATCACACTCGGCATTCCGGGATCACCGACGGCGGCGGTGATGCTGGGCGGCCTCATCATCTGGGGTCTCCAACCCGGCCCGCTCCTCTTCAAGGAGAAGCCCGACTTCGTCTGGGGACTCATCGCGAGCATGTACACTGGCAACATCATCGGCGTGTTGATGGTCCTCGCGTTCGTGCCGTTCTTCGCCGCGATCCTCCGGATTCCGTTCGCGATCCTCACGCCGCTGATCGTCGTCGTGTGCGCGATCGGCTCGTTCGCGGTCCACAACAGTATGATCGACATCTGGTACATGCTGATCTTCGGCGTCCTCGGCTACGTGTTCAAGAAGCTCGACTATCCGCTCGCGCCGCTCGTGCTGGCGCTGGTGCTGGGCGACCTCGCCGAGAACGCGTTGCGCCAGAGCCTGATCATGTCCCAGGGCTCGCTGGCGATCTTCGTGTCGCGCCCGATCGCCGGCGTGATCACCGCGGTCGCCATCTTCTTCTTCGTGCTTCCGGCGGTGACGCCGTGGTGGCGGCGGCTCCGCGGAACGTCGCCGCGAGGGGCCTGATGGCGCTCCTGGTCGATCCGGAGTTCTGGATGCGACTGCTCGGCATCGGCGTGCTGAATCTCCTTCTCTCGGGCGACAACGCCCTCGTCATCGCGCTCGCGGTGCGCGCCTTGCCCAAGCGCAAGCGGGTCCTGGGGCAGGTCTGGGGCGCGGTCGGCGCGGTCCTCCTGCGGCTGATCTTCGTCGGCATCGTGAGCGTGCTCCTGCGGATCCCGTTCCTGCAGCTCGTGGGTGGGCTGCTCCTCGTCTGGATCGCCGTCAGGCTCGTCCGGCCGGAAGCGGCCAGCGCCAGCGAGGTCCGACACGGCTCGTCGCTCTGGGAGGCGATCTGGATCATCATCGTCGCCGACGTCACGATGAGCCTCGACAACGTGCTGGCGATCGCGGCGACGGCGCACGGGGATCTTCTCCTGGTGATGTTCGGGATCGGGCTCTCGCTGCCGATCGTCGTCTGGGGCGCCGGGCTCCTGGCGCTGCTCATGAACCGCTACACGTGGATCGTCTGGCTCGGCGGCGGCCTGCTCGGGTACGTCGCCGGCGAGATGCTGATCGAGGATCCGGTCCTTCGGCGCTGGTTCGGAGATACCGCCGCGGTGCTGCGCTACGCGGCGCCCATCGGCATCGGCGTGGCGGTGACGGCGCTCGGGTGGTGGCTCGGCCGCGGCCGCCGGCACGCCCACGTGCCGGAGAATCTCTGAGTCGGCGATGAGCACGCCCGGCCGCCGGCGAGTCGGCGATCACTCCGTCGAGCTTGGACCGATCAAGTCGACGCGGATCTACGAGCAGATCGTCCGGCAGGTCAAGCAGCTGATCGCCGAAGGACGCTTCAAGAGCGGCGACCGGCTACCGCCCGAGCGCGAGCTCGCCGAGAAGTTCGTCGTCAGCCGCACCTCCGTGCGGGAAGCATTGCGCGCGCTCGAAAGTCTGGGGCTCATCGCCATCCGGCCGGGCGAGGGCACGTTCGTCCGCGAGGTGTCGATCGACGCGCTCGTCGGCCCGCTGGCCCTCATGATGACCTCGCAGCGCGAAGCGATCGCCGAGCTCTTCGAGGCGCGGCGGGTGCTCGAGCCGGCCATCGCGGCCCTCGCGGCGAGCCGCGCGACGCCGGACGAGGTCCAGGAGATGGAGCGGATCCTCGAGGACCAGGCGCGGGAGATCGCCGCCGGACGGACGGGGCTCGCGCAAGACGCGGCGTTTCACGCCGCGATCGGCACCGCCGCGCACAACCGAGCGATCACGCGGCTCGTGCACGCGATCATGGATCTGCTCACCCAGAGTCGCGAGGAATCGCTCAACACGCCGGGCCGGCCCACGCGCTCGCACCAAGACCATCGGCAAATCGTCCAGGCGATCGCGCGCGGCAACAGCGCCGCCGCGCGGCAGGCCATGCTGGACCATCTCGTCGCGGTCGAGGGACTCGTGTTCGGCCCGACACAGGACCGTCCGCGCAGCGATCGCGCGGGCGCTTGACCATGCCGGCACGAGCCCGTATACTCCGCGTCGTGATTCACGTGACGTCGCGGGTATCGCTGCTGGGGCTGATTCTGCTGGCGCTGCCGGCCCTGCCCGGAGCATCCGCGACGTAGACCGACAAACGGATGCCACGGGCGGGGACAGGCCCGTGGCGGATGAGATCCCTAAGGCCACGGGTCGCGCGACCCGTGGCCTTTCGTGTTTCTGGGGCCGGATTCCGGAAGAGCCGCGGTCCGCGCTGCAGGCCGTCGGCTCCGCCGGCCGAGGTGCGACGCTGAAACGAGAAGGTGAATGAGACAAGGTGCGGGGGTGGAAACGAGCGGTAGAATAATTGACACCGGTGCTCGTTATCCACTAACATCACAAGACTTTTTCGGTCATCGAGGACGGAGACCCGCGCCTATGACTAAGTACGTCTACTTCTTCGGTGGGGGCCGTGCCGAAGGCTCTTCCGTGATGCGGAACCTCCTGGGCGGTAAGGGCTGCGAGCTGGCTGAAATGACCAACCTCGGGATCCCCGTCCCGCCGGGCTTCACGGTGACGACACAGGCCTGGGCCCACTACAACCGGTCCGGGCACGAGTGGCCGGAAGAGCTCTGGGACCAGACGCTCGAGAACCTCCAGAGGCTCGAGAGCGCCGCGGACGCCGGCTTCGGCGATCCCAAGCGTCCGCTCCTGGTATCGGTCCGCTCGGGCGCCCGCGTGTCGATGCCCGGCATGATGGAAACGATCCTCAATCTCGGCTTGAACGACGCGACCGTCGAGGGACTGGCGGCGCGCACGCGTAACGAGCGCTTCGCGTGGGACTGCTACCGGCGCTTCGTCATGATGTTCGGCGACGTCGTCCTCGGCGTGCGGCGCGAGGTCTTCGACGCCGAGCTCGACGCGGCGAAGTCGCGTCTCGGCGTCAAGAGCGACCCTGAGGTGCCGGCCGCCGAGCTCCGAAAGCTGACCGACGTCTTCAAGAGCATCATCAGCGAGCGAACGGGCCGTCCGTTCCCGGAGGACGTGAAGGATCAGCTGAGGCTGGCCATCAACGCCGTGTTCGATTCCTGGTTCGCGAAGAAGGCCACCGAGTATCGGCGCATCCACAACGTCCCGGAGGAGTGGGGCACCGCGGTCACCGTGATGTCCATGGTCTTCGGGAATCTCGGCGAGACCTCCGGCACCGGCGTCGGCTTCACGCGCGATCCCCGGACGGGCGAGCCGCGCTTCTACGCCGAGTTCCTGCCCAACGCGCAGGGTGAGGACGTCGTCGCGGGCATCCGCACGCCGCTGCCGATCGAGGCCCTGCATCAGCGGATGCCGGAGATCTACGACGAGGTCCTCGAAATCGCCGGACGTCTCGAGCGCCACTACAAGGACATGCAGGACATCGAGTTCACCGTGCAGGAGGGCAAGCTCTACCTCTTGCAGACGCGTACGGGCAAGCGCTCGGCGCGCGCCGCCGTCAAGGTGGCTCGGGACCTGGTGAACGAGCACGTGATCGACCAGCACACCGCCTTGCTCCGCGTACGGCCGCAGGAAGTGAACGAGGCGATCCGGCCGGTCTTCGACGACCGGGACAAGGCGGCGGCGATCGACAAGGGGCGGCTCTTGGCCCGCGGGCTACCCGCGGCGCCCGGAGCGGCCGTCGGCAAGGCGGTCTTCGACGCCGATCGTGCGGTGGAGTGGGCGCGCGCGAACGAGAAGGTCATCCTTGTTCGTCCGGAGACCTCGCCCGAGGACGTGGCGGGCATGTACGCCGCGGAAGGCATCGTCACCGCGCGGGGCGGTCGGACGTCGCACGCGGCCGTTGTCGCAGTCGGAATGGGCAAGGCCTGCGTGGTCGGCGCTTCGGAAATCGCCGTGGACGAGCACCGCCGTATCTTCGAAGTGGGTGGTCGCATTGTCCGGGAGGGTGACTGGATCTCCGTCGATGGCGGAACCGGCGAGGTCCTTCTCGACAGCATCAAGACCGTCGAAGGCGAGCTCGGTGACGAGGTCCAGGAGCTCCTGGCCTGGGCGGACCGCTACCGCAAGGAAGGGCTCGGCGTGCGCGCCAACGCCGATACCCCGCTCGACGCCCAGCGCGCTCGCGAGTTCGGCGCCGAAGGCATCGGCCTCGTCCGCACCGAGCACATGTTCTTCGCGCCCGATAGGATTCCGATCGTCCGCGAGATGATCATGGCAAGCGACCAGGCGACGCGCCGCATCGCGCTCGAGAAGCTCCGGCCGTTCCAGCGTGACGACTTCATCGGGATCTTCCGCGCCATGGACGGTCTGCCGGTGACGATCCGTCTGCTCGATCCGCCGCTACACGAGTTCCTTCCGAACCACAAGGAGTACAAGGAGCTCGTCGAAACTCGGAGCCGTCTGGAGGCGCTCAGCATCAATCCCGAGGAGCAGTCCCGCCTCGAAGCGATCATCGCCAACGTCGAGAAGCTGAGGGAATCCAATCCGATGCTCGGCCACCGCGGCTGCCGGCTCGGCATCACGCACCCCGAGATCTACGGCATGCAGGTGCGCGCCATCATGGAGGCCGCCTGCACGGTCGCCGAGCAGGGCGTCCACGTCGAGCCCGAGATCATGATCCCGCTCACCGGGACCGTCGGGGAGATGAAGGAGACCTTCCAGCAGACCAAGCGCGTCGCCGACGGCGTCATCGCCGAGACGGGTGTGACCGTGAAGTACCTGATCGGGACGATGATCGAGGTACCGCGGGCGGCGCTGATCGCCGCGCAGATCGCCGAGTTCGCCGAGTTCTTCTCGTTCGGGACCAACGATCTGACCCAGCTCACCTACGGTTACAGCCGGGACGACGTCGCGAAGTTCCTGCCGAAGTACCTGGACATGGGCCTGGTGCCGCACGACCCCTTCTCGGTCCTCGACCAGGAGGGCGTGGGCGAGATGGTCAAGATCGGCATCGAGCGGGGGCGCAGTCGCCGGCCCAATCTGAAGATCGGGATCTGCGGCGAGCACGGCGGCGAGGCGTCGTCGGTCGAGTTCTGTCACCGCGTGAAGATGACCTACGTCTCGTGCTCGCCCTATCTGATCCCGGGTGCGCGGCTGGCGGCGGCGCAGGCGCGAATCAAGGAGCGCCAGGTCGGCGGCAGTGGGGACTACCGTGTTTAGCTTCGACGAGGTCTAGGAGGAACGCGAAGTGAAAATGCCCGGGGCACGAATCGTTCTGGAGTGCCTGAAGCGCCAGGGAGTCGACCTCATCTTCGGTCTGCCCGGCGGCGCGGTACTCCCCATTTACGACGCCCTCTACGACTTCAAGGGCCTGCGCCACATCCTCGTGCGTCAGGAAGCCGCCGCTGGACACGCGGCGGAAGGCTACGCGCGGACCTCGGGCCGTGTTGGGGTGTGCCTCGTGACCTCGGGCCCCGCCGCGACCAACCTGGTGACGGCGCTGCAGGACGCGATGATGGACTCGATCCCGATCGTCGCGTTCACCGGGCAGGTGCCCACGCACCTCATCGGTAACGACGCGTTCCAGGAGGCGGACAACGTCGGGATCACGCGTCCGTGCACGAAGCACAACTTCCTGGTGAAGGACGGCAACGATCTGGGCCCGATCATCCGCGAGGCGTTTCACATCGCGTCGACCGGACGTCCCGGGCCCGTCCACGTCGACCTCCCGAAGGACATCCTGGTCAAGGAGTGGGATCTGGTCTGGCCCGAGCACGTCCAGATGCGCTCCTATAACCCGAACTACGACGGCCATCCCGGCCAGATCAAGCGGGCCGCCAAGCTCCTGGCGCGCGCGAAGAAGCCGGTGCTCTACGTCGGCGGCGGCGTGATCTCGGCCGATGCGAGCGCCGAGCTCATGGAGCTGGCCGAGCTCGGGCAACTCCCGGTCACCCAGACCCTGATGGGCTTGGGTGCGTTCCCGATGGAGCACCCGCTCTCGCTCGACATGCTGGGCATGCACGGGAGCTACTACGCCAATATGGCGGTGCACCATTCGGACGTCCTGGTCGCGATCGGCGCCCGGTTCGACGACCGGGTGACCGGCAAGGTCGACGCGTTCGCCCCGAACGCCGAGATCGTCCACATCGACATCGACCCGTCCTCGATCTCGAAGAACATCAAGGTCGGCGTGCCGATCGTGGGCGACTGCCGCCGTGTGCTCGTGAAGCTGGTGGAAGCGCTCCGCGAGGAGCTGAAGGACGAGCCGGCGCCGGCCGTGCGCGAGGGGCGCCGCCAGTGGGCGGCCCAGCTCGCGCAGTGGAAGCACGACGTCCCGTTCCAGTACGAGTGGAGCGACGACGTCGTGAAGCCGCAGTACGTCATCCAGGAGATCTCCAACGCGACCAACGGCGAGGCCTTCATCGTCACCGGGGTCGGCCAGCACCAGATGTGGGCGGCGCAGTACTACAAGTTCAAGCATCCCCGCATGTGGTGCACGTCCGGCGGCCTCGGCACGATGGGCTACGGGCTGCCGACCGCGATGGGCGTCCAGGCCGCCAACCCGGGCAAGCTCGTGATCAACATCGACGGCGACGGCTCGTTCCAGATGAACAGCCAGGAGCTGGCGACGTGCTTCGTCGAGGGGCTGCCCGTCAAGACCGTGATCATCAACAACAGCGGCCACGGCATGGTCCGGCAGTGGCAGCGGATCATCTACAAGGAGCGCTACTGCGCGATCGACCTGCCGGGGATTCCCGACTGGGTTCGCCTGGCCGAAGCCTACGGGTGCGTCGGCCTGCGCGTGACCAAGCCGAGCGAGCTGCCCGCGGCCATCGAGAAGATGATCGCGACACCCGCGCCGGTCATCCTCGACGTGTGCGTCGACAAGGACGAGTGCGTGTTCCCGATGGTGCCGGCCGGTGGGGCCAACACCGACATGATCCTGGCGCCGCCCACTCGCGAGGTGCGGGACCGAGCCACCAAGTCGCAAACGGGCTTCTGATGCAAAACGGTAGCGAGCCCCGCAAGCACACGATCTCGGTCATGGTCGAGAACAAGTTCGGCGTGCTCTCGCGCGTCGCTGGGCTCTTCTCGGCGCGCGGCTACAACATCGAGAGCCTGTCGGTCGGCGAAACGCTCGACCCCTCCGTGTCCCGGATGACGCTCGTCGTACGCGGGGACGAGTTCGTGATCGAGCAAGTGACCAAGCAGCTGCACAAGCTCATCGACGTCATCAAGGTAACCGACCTGACCGACGAGGGCCACATCGAGCGCGAGCTGGTCTTGGTCCGCGTGAATGCCGAGCCGTCGAACCGGGCCGAGATCCTCCGGACCGCCGAGATCTTCCGGGCGCGGGTGGTCGACGTGACGCCGGTGTCGTTCGTGCTGGAGGCCACCGGAGACGAGGGCAAGCTCGAGGCGCTGATCGAGCTGCTGCGGCCGATCGGGATCCAGGAGCTGGTCCGCACGGGCAAGGTCGCCATCGCGCGCGGCCCCAAGACGCGGATGCGTCGCGTCGAGCCGCCGCGGAAGCAGCGCGTGACGGACGACCCCAAGGTGGTCGGCTTCGCCGATTAACACTGACGGAAGAAAGGACACGAGATGCCCGCGAAGATCTACTACGACCAGGACGCCGATCTCGGCCTGCTCAAGGGGCGGAAGATTGCGATCATCGGCTACGGCAGCCAGGGGCACGCCCACGCGCTGAACCTCAAGGACTCGGGCCAGGACGTCGTGGTCGGACTCTACAAGGGCTCGAAGAGCTGGGCCAAGGCCGAGAAGGAAGGGCTCAAGGTCGCGACCGTGAACGAGGCCGCGCAGGTGGCCGACGTGATCATGATCCTCTTGCCCGACCAGAGCCAACGTCACGTGTTCGAGACCGAGATCAAGGGCGGTCTCGGCAAGGGCAAGATGCTCATGTTCGCGCACGGCTTCAACATTCACTTCAATCAGGTCGTGCCGCCGCCCGAGGTCGACGTCACCATGATCGCGCCGAAGGCGCCGGGGCACGTCATGCGCGATCTCTTCACCCAGGGCCCGGGCGTTCCGGCGCTGCTCGCCGTGTACCAGGACGTCTCCGGCCGGGCGCGCGACCTCGGGCTCGCGTACGGTAAGGGTGTGGGCTGCACGCGCGCGGGGGTGATCGAGACGACCTTCAAGGAAGAGACGGAGACCGACCTGTTCGGGGAGCAGACGACCCTGTGCGGCGGCATCTCGCATCTGATCAAAGCGGCGTACGAGACGCTCGTCGAAGCGGGCTATCAGCCGGAAGTCGCCTACTTCGAGTGCATGCACGAGATGAAGCTGATCGTGGACCTCTTCTACCAGGGCGGGCTCGCGTACATGCGCTATTCCGTATCGGACACCGCCGAGTACGGCGACTACACACGGGGCCCGCGGGTCGTCAGTGATGCGACGAAGGCCGAGATGAAGAAGATCCTCGGCGAGATCCAGTCCGGCCAGTTCGCCCGCGAGTGGGTGCTGGAGAACCAGGCCAACCGCGCGGGGTTCCTCGCGATGCGGCGGCGCGACGCCGAGCATTCGATCGAGGAGGTCGGCAAGCGTCTGCGGTCGATGATGGCGTGGATCGCGCCGCCACGGATGGGGTGATGTCCAAGCTTCCCGTCGCGCGCGAGGGCTGGCCGTTCATCGCGATCCCCGCGGCGATCGCCGCCGGGCTCGCGCTGACGGGTCGGCGCGCCCTCGCGATGTCGTTCGCGGCGGCGTCTTTAGCCTCGCTCGGCTTCTTCCGCGACCCGGAGCGGGAGACGCCGGCCGTTCCGGGCGCGGTGCTGGCCCCGGCCGACGGCCGCGTGATGTCGGTCGACGCGCTCGACGATCCCTTCGTCGGTCCGTCCGTGCGCGTCGCGATCTTCCTGTCGCCGCTCGACGTCCACGTCAACCGCTCGCCCATCGCGGCCCTGGTCGTGGGCGTCACGTATTCGCGGGGTCGCTTCGTCGCCGCCTATCAGCCCGACGCCGGTCGCGTGAACGAGCGGTGCGTCGTCAATCTCCAGGGGGAGAGCGCCCGCGTCACGGTCGTGCAGATCGCGGGCGCCGTTGCCCGGCGCATCGTCTGCCGCGTGGGACCGGGTGACAAGCTCGCGGCCGGCGAGCGCTTCGGGATGATCCGCTTCGGCTCGCGCACCGACTGCGTCATGCCGCGCGGCGCCCAGGTGAGCGTGCGGGCCGGTGACCGGGTGGTGGGCGGCATCACCGTCCTCGGAGCGCTCGCGTGAGCGCCGTAAGACATCGAGTATGATCCGGCGCGCGAAGGCATCGCGGCGGCGGCGCTGGCACGAGCTTCGAGAAAAGCGCGGCCGCGGCATCGTCCTCCTGCCGAGCCTCCTCACCACCGGCAACCTCTTCTGCGGCTTCTTCGCGCTCCTGCTGACGGTCGAGGGGCGTTTCTCCGACGCGGCGCTGGCCATCTTTGTCGCGATGGTCATGGATCTGCTCGACGGCCGCGTCGCGCGCCTGATGAAAGCCACCAGTCAGTTCGGGGTGGAGTTCGACTCGCTGGCCGACGTCGTCTCCTTCTGCGTGGCGCCGGCCTTTCTCGTCTACTCCTTTGCCCTCAAGGACTTGAGCCGCCCGGCGTGGTTCGGCGCCTTTCTGTTCGTGATCTGCGGTGCGCTGCGGCTGGCGCGCTTCAACGTGCAGACCGGCTCGGTCGACCGCCGCTTCTTCATCGGTCTCAGCACGCCGGCGGCCGCCGGGGTGGTCGCGTCGAGCGTCGTGCTCCTCGGCGAGGAGCCCCCGCAGCGCTGGGAGCAGATCGCGCTCGCGGTCGCGGCCGGGGTGCTGGCGCTCTTGATGGTATCGACGTTCCGCTACTGGAGCTTCAAGGAAGTCGACTTCGTGCGGCGGCGGCCGCTGCAGACGCTTCTGGTCGTGGTGCTGGCCATCATGATCGTGGCCACCAAGCACGACGTGTTTCTCTTTGTGATCTTCACCGGCTACGCGCTCTCCGGACCGGTGCGGCGCCTGGTTGTCGGGCGTTCGCTCCTGGCGCCGGCCGAGCTGGCCAGCAAGGAATCGCCTTAGGAGGACGTATGGATCGCGTCATCATCTTCGACACGACATTACGGGACGGCGAGCAGGCGCCCGGCTTCTCGATGAACACGATGGAAAAGCTCGAGATGGCCCGGCAGCTGGCCCGTCTGCAAGTGGACGTCATCGAGGCCGGCTTCCCGATCTCCTCCGACGAGGACTTCGAGGCGACACGCGAGGTGGCCAAGCAGGTCGGTACGCTGGACAACGCGCCGTCCATCTGCGGCCTGTCGCGCGTCGGCCTGGCCGACATCGATCGCTGCTGGGAGGCCGTGAAGTACGCGCGCCAGCCGCGCATCCACACGTTCGTCGCGACCTCGGACATCCACCTGAAGTACAAGCTGCGCAAGTCGCGGGCCGAGGTGCTCAAGGCCTCGGTCGACGCGGTCCGTCACGCACGCGCGTACTGCGAGGACGTGGAGTTCTCGCCGGAGGACGCGTCGCGCTCCGACTTCGACTACATGTGCGATGTCCTGTCGGCGGTGATCGACGCCGGCGCACGGACGATCAACATCCCCGACACCGTCGGCTACGCGATCCCGCGCGAGTGGGGGGAGCGCATCGCCCGGATCCGCGAGACGGTGCAGGGCATCGACAAGGTCGTGGTCTCGGTCCACTGCCACAACGATCTCGGGCAGGCGGTGGCGAACTCGCTGACCGCGCTCATGCACGGGGCCCGACAGGTGGAATGCACCATCAACGGAATCGGCGAGCGCGCCGGCAACGCGTCGCTCGAAGAGATCGTGATGGCACTCCGGACGCGGAAGGACTTCTTCGAGATCGACACGCGCGTCCGGACCGAGGAGATCTTCAAGACGTCCCGCCTGCTCTCGCACATCACGGGCGTGCACGTGCAGCCGAACAAGGCGATCGTCGGCGAGAACGCCTTCGCCCACGAGGCCGGCATCCATCAGGACGGGGTCCTCAAGGAAAAGCTCACGTACGAGATCATGCGCCCGGAGGACATCGGACGACCGTCGAACAAGCTGGTCCTCGGCAAGCACTCCGGCCGGGCCGCCCTCGCGTCGCGGCTCAAGGAGCTCGGCTTCTCGCTGGCCGGCTCGGAGCTCGACCGGGCCTTCAAGGCGTTCAAGGACCTCGCCGATCGGAAGAAGGAAGTCTACGACGAGGACCTGATGGCGATCGTCACCGACGAGGCCACACAGGTGGAGGCGCTCTACGAGCTCGACTACCTCCACGTCATCAGTGGCACGGGGGTCGTGCCGTCGGCGACGGTGCGCCTGAAGAAGGAAGGCCAGACGTTCCAGGATTCGGGCGTCGGCGACGGGCCGGTCGACGCGGTGCTGGCGGCGATCGACGCCATCACCGGCCTCAAGGGCCGGCTCCAGGACTACTCGCTGCGGTCCGCCACGTCGGGCAAGGACGCGATCGGCGAGGTCGCGATGAAGATCGACTTCGACGGCACGGTGGTCTCGGGCAAGGGCGCCTCGACGGACGTCATCGAGGCGAGCGCGCGCGCGTACCTCAGCGCCCTGAACCGGATCGCTCGGCCGTCGTCCCAGCGCATGAAGGAAGTCGGCCCGTAGCCGAGGGGCCGCCGAAAACCGTGGAGGCCAGGTGATGGCGACGTACCGGATCGCGGTCCTGCCGGGGGACGGCATCGGCGCGGAAGTGACGCCCGAGGCCATCCGCGTGCTCGAAGCGGTGGGCAAGGGAACGGGCACCGCGTTCGAGTTCGAGCGCGGGCTGGTGGGCGGCGCGGCGATCGACGCGACGGGCAAGCCGCTGGCCCCCGGGACCCTCGAGCTCTGCCGCGCGGCCCACGCGATCCTCTTCGGCGCGGTCGGCGGCCCCAAGTGGGACGACGTCCCGCACGAGCAGCGCCCCGAGCGTGGACTCCTGGCCATCCGCAAGGAGTTGGACCTGTACGCGAACCTCCGTCCGGCCAAGTGCTTTCCGATGCTGGTGGACGCCTCGCCGCTCAAGCGTGAGGTCGTCGAGGGGACCGACCTCATGGTCATCCGCGAGCTCACGGGCGGGCTCTACTTCGGCGAGCCCCGGGGCGTCGAGCGCTTCGCCGACGGCGGGGCGCGCGCGATCAACACGATGGCCTACACCTCGCGCGAGGTCGAGCGGATCGCCCGGATCGGATTCGAGGTGGCTCGCAAGCGCCGCAAGCGTCTGACCTCGGTCGACAAGGTGAACGTCCTGGTCGTCTCACAGCTCTGGCGCGAGGTGGTGACGCGGGTCGGCCGCGAGTACCCGGACGTGACGCTCGAGCACGTCCTGGTCGACAACTGCGCGATGGCGCTCGTGCACCGGCCCACGCAGTTCGACACGATTGTGACCGAGAACACCTTCGGTGATATTTTGTCCGATGAGGCCGCGATTCTCGCCGGATCGATGGGCATGCTGCCCTCCGCCTCGCTCGGCGGATCGGTCGGGCTCTACGAGCCGGTTCACGGCACCGCGCCCGACATCGCCGGCAAGGGCATCGCGAACCCGATCGCGGCGATCCTTTCCGCGGCGATGCTGTTGCGGTACTCGCTGAACATGGAGAAGGACGCCGACCGGGTCGAGCACGCGGTGCTCCGGGTGCTCGAGCAAGGGCACCGCACGGCGGACATCGTGGGGCCGGGGGCCCGGCCGACCGGGACGCGGGAGATGGGAGACCTGATCGTGCGCGAGCTGGAGCGGCAGTACTGATGGCGTCCGGACTCTGCATCGCCGTCGTCGGCGCCACCGGCGCCGCCGGGCAGACCACGCTCCGCATCCTCGAGGAGCGAAAGTTCCCGGTGCGCGAGCTGCGCGCGTTCGCCTCGGAGCGCTCGGTCGGCAAGACCGTGACCTTCCGCGGCGAGCCGATCACGATTCGCCGGATCGAGCCGGCGGCGTTCAAGGGCGTCGAGATCGCCTTCTGTGCGGCCGGATCGGCGCAGTCGAAAGAGTACGCGCCGATGATCGTCAAAGCCGGCGCGACCGTGATCGACAAGTCGAACGCGTTCCGGTTGGACCCGGACGTGCCGCTGGTGGTGCCCGAGATCAATGCCCACGCGGCGCGGCGGCACCACGGCATCCTGGCGTGCCCGAACTGCACGACGATCGTGACCGTCATGCCGCTCAAGCCGCTGCACGACGCCGGACGGCTCACGCGCGTGATCGCCACCAGCTTCCAGGCGGTCTCCGGCGCCGGCGTCAACGGCATCGCCGAGCTGCGTGAGCAAACCCTCGCGTGGGCCCGGGGTGAAGCGATGGTGGCGCGGCACTTCCCTCATCAGATCGCCTTCAACCTGGTCCCGGCGATCGACCGCGTCGGCCCCGACGGCTACACCGCCGAGGAGATGAAGCTGGTGAACGAGACGCGCAAGATCCTCGAGACACCCGGGCTCCCGGTCGCGCCCACCACGGTGCGAGTGCCGGTATTCACGTCCCACTCGATCTCCGTCACCGCCGAGACCGAGACGAAGATCACGGCCGGGCGCGCTCGCGATTTGTTCGCGCGATTCCCCGGACTCAAGCTCTGGGACGACCCCGCGCAGCACCGCTATCCCATGCCCATCGCGGTCGAGGGACAGGACGACTGCTTCGTGGGCCGCATCCGTGAAGATCTTTCGAGCCCGAATGGACTGAGCTTCTGGGTGGTCGGCGACCAACTGCGCAAAGGCGCGGCCACGAATGCGGTCCAGATCGCCGAGCTGCTCCTCCAGTCGTAGGGGACCGTCCAGCGGGCGAGCCCGGCGCGGCCCGCGGTAATGTCCCTCCGTCGCTCTCTTCGCCGCCGCTTCCGCCGCTACGACCGCTTCCACGTGGCGGTGCTCTTCACGATCCTCGTGGTTGCGTACGTCGCGGTGCCGCAGGTCGTGAGGTTCGTCGACGCCGTTCGCGGCTATGATCCGACCTTCTACGAGCCCAAGGACTTCGAGCGCCAGGCCTGGATCAAGCGCCAGGTCGCGCCGACGGTGCTGCCGGGGTTCTCGTGGGAGATCATGATCGACGTCATTCTGTTTCTCCTGGTCGCGGTCATCTGGCTCACCTTCGTCCCGGCGCGAAGTCCGGGGCGCCACCCGCCGCCGCGATAGCCCCGGCTCGTTCGACCTTCCGTCTGGTGCTGTCCTACGACGGCACCGACTATCACGGCTGGCAGGTCCAGGCGGGCGCGCGCACGGTGCAGGGGACCCTGGTCGAGACGGCGCGCCGCCGGTTCGGCGCCGATACGCGCGTCACGGGCGCCAGCCGGACCGACGCGGGCGTGCACGCGCTCCGGCAAGTCGCGTCATTGACCACGACCGCGCGCATCGCCGCCGCGGGCCTTCGGGGCGCCCTCAACGCCGATCTCCCGCGCGACATTCGCGTGCTCGACGCTCGCGAGGCGCCGGTCGGCTTCGACGCGCGGTGGGCAGCCACCGGCAAGCGCTACGCGTACCTCATCGACAGCGGGCCGATCGGGAGCCCGCTCCTGGCGCGCTATGCGTGGCACATCCCCCAGGCGCTCGACGTGGGCGCGATGCGGCGCGCGCTGGTGGCGCTGCGCGGGCGGCACGACTTCGGCGCGTTCTGCGCTGCACCCGGCCGTGAGAAGGACCCGATGTGCGTGGTCCGGGCGCTCCATGTGATCCGTCGCAAGGAGCGGCTCGTCATCCTGGTGTCGGCCGATCGGTACCTCCATCACATGGCGCGCAACATCGTCGGTAGTGCGGTCGACGTCGGGCGGGGAGCCCGCGACGCCGACTGGCTCGAAACCGTCCTCGGCTCACGCGATCGCCAGCGCGCCGGAGCTACCGCCCCGGCGCAAGGACTCGCTCTGGTTCGCGTGCTCTACCCGCGCTAAGGCGTCCTCGAGCGGCGGAGGGACAGGTCAATCCGCATCGGGAATATGGTAAACTCTCGCTGCACTTGATCTTTTAGAGCCATGCACCAGACCCTGCTGACGGTCGCGATCATCGGGTACGTCGCCGCGACGGGTCTCGCTCTGGCCTACCTGGTCCAGCGAGAAGAGGTGCTTCACCGCCTGGCTTCCCTGGCGACCCTGGCGGCCTGGGTGCTGCACACCATCGCGCTGGTAGCCCTGGCCATCGACCTGGGTCGGCCGCCGCTGGCCAGCATGCCGGAGGCGGTTTCCGTCGCCGCGTGGGTCGTCGTCCTCCTCGAGATGTGGATCGAGCGCCGCTACGGCCTCTCGGTCCTGGGCGCGTTCGTCTTGCCCGTGGCCCTCGCCCTGAGCCTGCAGTCGACGCCGACGCGGACATTGATCGGCCCGACCCTGAGCGGCGCGTGGCTCTGGGTGCACATCGGGCTGGCGCTGGTCGGAATCGCGGCACTCGTGCTCAACTTCGCCGGTGCGGTGATGTACCTGCTCCAGGAGCATCAGCTCAGGGCCAAGCGCCTCGGGACGCTCTACTACACGCTCCCGGCGCTGGCGACGCTCGATCGGCTTACCTACCGGACGCTCGCGTTCGGGTTTCCGTTCCTGACGACGGGCTTGATCCTGGGAGTTCTCTGGGCGGGAACGGCCTGGGGCAGCGTGTTCACCTTCGATCCTCTGGCGGTGTCGTCGTACGTCGCGTGGGCGGTGTACGCGGCGACGCTCGCCGGCCGCGCCGCGGGCGGCTGGCACGGGCGGCGGGCCGCGTATTGCGCCATTCTCGGGTTCGCGGTCCTCGCGCTCACCCTGGGAGCGGGCTTGTTCTTGCCCGGGAAGCACGGCGGGTAGATGGCTCTCTTCGTCTCGGGTCTCTCGCACCGAAACGCCCCGGTCGAGCTGCGCGAGCAGCTGGCCGTCGACGAGGACAAGCTGCGCGAGCTGCTGCGGGACATCTCCTCCACGAACGTCGTCCGCGAGGTCATCGTCCTCTCGACCTGCAACCGGGTCGAGGTCTACGCGGTCGCCGACGTGCCCGGCGAGGCGCGTGCCGCGATGTTCCGCCAGCTCTGCCACCACCGCGGCGTGGAGCCGACGGCCGTCGAGGCGGCCCTGTACACGTTCGCCGAGGGCGACGCGGTCCGGCACGCCTTCCGCGTGGCGTCGAGCCTCGATTCGATGGTGATCGGCGAGCCCCAGATCCTCGGGCAGGTGAAGGACGCCTTCGCGCTCGCCCAGTCGTGCGAAGCGGTCGGCCCCGCGCTCCACTCGCTGTTCACGCAGGCGTTCGCGGTCGCGAAGAAGGTCCGCACCGAGACCGAGATCGCGCGGCACGCGGTGTCGGTCTCGTTCGCCGCCGTCGAGCTCGCCAAGAAGATCTTCGCGGGGCTCGAAGGCAAGGCGGTCCTCCTGGTCGGGGCGGGCAAGATGAGCGAGCTGGCCGCGCGCCATCTCGTCGAGCAGGGCGTGTTCCCGGTCTACGTCACCAACCGGACGTGGGCGCGCGCTCAGGAGATGGCGCGCGCGTTGTCGGGCACCGCCGTGCCGTTCGACGAGCTGTCGACCGCGCTCGCCGCGGTCGACATCGTCATCACGTCCACGGGCGCGCCGGAGCCGGTCATCCGGCGCGAGACGGTCCACCGTGTCATGCACGGACGGCGCGGCCGGCCGCTGTTCTTCATCGACATCGCCGTGCCCCGCGACGTCGACGGCGCCGTCGATACCCTCGACGACGTGTACTGTTACGACATCGACGATCTGAAGCAGGTGGTCGACGCGAACATCCGCGAGCGCGTTCGCGAGGCGCATCGGGCCGAGGCGCTCGTCGAGCGCGAGGTGTCGAAGTTCCTCGCGAAGCTCGGCGACGTCGAGGTGATCCCGACGATCGTGTCGCTCCGCGAGCGGCTCGAGGCCATCCGGACCGGCGAGGTCAAGCGCACCCTGGCGCGGCTGCCGGGCGCCACACCGGAGACGCGCGAGGCGATCGAGGCGATGTCGGCGGCGATCGTCAACAAGATCCTGCACGCGCCGATCACCAAGCTCCGGGAGTCGTCCCGGGCGGGTTCGCCCCGGTCGTGGCTCGAGCTCGTCCACGAGCTCTTCGGGCTGGGGCGCCGATGACGCTCAAGATCGGGACGCGGGGAAGCCCGCTCGCCCTGGCGCAGGCCCAGAGCGTCGCGGCTGCCCTTCAGGCGCTCGGCGAGGAGACCCAGATCGTGCCGGTCCGGACCGAGGGCGATCGCCGCCTGGAGGTCCAGCTGGCGGCGATCGGTGGCAAGGGCCTCTTCGTCCGCGAGATCGAAGACATGCTCCTCGCGGGCGCCCTCGACTGCGCCGTGCACAGCCTCAAGGACTTGCCGGCCGAGACGCCGGCCGGTCTTTGCCTGGCGGCGTTTCCCGCGCGCGAGGACGCGCGCGACGTTCTCGTGACGCGCGAGCGGCGACGGCTCGAGGACCTGCGTCCCGGCGCGCGCCTCGGCACCGGAAGCCCGCGACGGCGCGCGCTGGCACTGGCGCTCCGGGCCGACCTGGTGGTCGAGCCGGTGCGGGGCAACGTCGACACGCGGCTTCGGAAGCTCGAGAACGGGGACTGGGACGGCGTGCTGCTCGCGGCGGCCGGCCTCAGCCGACTCGGCCTGACCCCGACGAACGTCCAGCCGCTCGATCCCGACGTGTTCGTGCCGGCGGTGGGCCAGGGGGTGCTGTCCGTGGAGAGTCGCGCCGACGATCGGCGTGTCCTGTCGCTGCTCAGCCGGATCGATCACGCGCCGACGCGCGCGTGCGCGTCCGCCGAGCGCGCGTGCCTGGCTCGGCTTGGCGCCTCGTGCAACTCGCCGGTGGCCGCGTACGCGACCCAGGACGGGACCGCGCTCACGATGACCGCGCTCGTGGCGAGCGACGACGGGCGCAAGGTCCTTCGCGCGAGCGCGACCGGCGGCGCGGACGTCCCGGAGCGCGTGGGCCGCCAGCTCGCCGACGCCCTGCTCGATCAAGGAGCGGCTTCGATCGCGCCGCTCCGGCCGGGGACGTCATGGCGCGAGTAGGCCGCGCCACCGTGGAGCGGCCGCTCGAGGGCCGGACGATCGTCGTCACGCGCGCCCGCGCCCAGGCGCAACGGTTCGTCGAGCTCCTGGAGGCCGCCGGAGCGCGAGTTCTGCAGGCGCCGACGATCGTGATCGAGCCTCCCGCGTCGTGGGAGCCGCTCGACACGGCGCTCGCCGCGCTCGACTCGTTCGCGTGGGTGATCTTCACGAGCGTGAACGGGGTCGCCATGGTCGACCGGCGCCTGGCGGCGCGGGGCGGGGCCTGGGCGGCGATCGCGAAGAGGCGGGTCGCGGCGATCGGCCCCGCGACGGCAGACGCGCTCGCCGAGCACGGGGTGCGGCCCGAGGTGGTCCCGTCCGAGTACCGCGCCGAGGCGCTGGTCGATCGCCTCCGTACGGTCGTGGCGCCGGGCGACCGCGTGCTGCTGCCGCGGGCGAAGGAGACGCGCGACGTGCTCGTCGTCGAGCTCCGCCGGCTCGGCGCCCTGGTGACCGAAGTGCCCGCGTATCAGACCCGGCGCATCGAGGACGGAGTCGTGCGGCTGCGCGAGGCGTTCGCGTCGGGCACTGTCGACGCGGTGACGTTCACGAGCTCGTCCACCGCCCGAAACTTCGCCGAACAGTTCAGCGACGAGGAGCGGAGCGCCTGGCGTGGGCGAGTCGCCGTGGCGTCGATCGGCCCGATCACGGCGGCGACGGCCGCTGAGTACGGGCTGTCGACCGATGTCATGCCGAGCGAGTACACGATCCCCGCGCTCGCGCGGGCCCTCGCCGACTACTTCGCCCGTGCGGCGTGGAATGCCGGCCGCCGACCCAGAAGGAGCGTGTAATGGCGCATGCGATGTTCCGTCCCAGACGTCTCCGCGAGAAACCACTGCTGCGCAAGCTGATCCGCGAGACGGTGTTGGCCGTCGACGATCTCATCTATCCCTTGTTCGTCGTCCACGGCCGGGGCATCCGCGAGCCCATCGGCTCGATGCCCGG
>WNGJ01001060.1_pt1 | contig 51906 bp, 45 predicted proteins | sample 5400611 | NCBI WGS metagenome assembly WNGJ01 (sample SAMN13153375, study PRJNA577476) | soil metagenome | isolation source: 40 cm soil or saprolite under Garry oak tree replicate 1 | place: USA:California | collected 2016-06-15 | reverse complement strand
GCCCTCGCTGCGCCGCCCGCCACGACGCTGACCGGGTGCAGGGAACCTGCTCGTGCGGGTCGCCGCTGCTGGCCCGCTACGACCTGCAGCGGGTGGCGGCGCGGGCCGGCCCGCGTGATATCGCGGGCCGGCCCCCGGACCTGTGGCGTTATCACGAACTGCTGCCGGTCCGCGAGCCCGGCCATGTGGTGAGCCTGGGCGAGGGGATGACGCCGCTGCTGCCGATGCCGAGGCTGGGCAGGGCGCTCGGGGTGAACAGGCTGCTGATGAAGGACGAGGGGCTGATCCCTACCGGGACCTTCAAGGCACGCGGCGCTGCCGTGGGCGTGTCGCGCGCCGCTGAGCTTGGCGTCACTGGGATCGCCATGCCGACCAACGGCAACGCCGGGGCGGCGTGGTCGGTCTATGCCGCCAGAGCGGGGCTGCGGAGCCTCATCGTGATGCCCGCCGCCGCGCCGGAGATCACCCACGCGGAATGCGTTGCGGCTGGCGCCGAGCTTTACCTGGTGGACGGCCTGATCGGGGACGCGGGCAAGCTTGCCGCCGGGGCCCTCGCCCAGCGGCCCGGCTATCAAGACGTTTCCACCCTCCGCGAGCCCTACCGGATCGAGGGCAAGAAGACGATGGGCCTGGAGATCGCCGAACAGCTCGGCTGGCGGGCACCCGATGTGATCTTGTACCCGACGGGTGGGGGAGTGGGCATCATCGGCATCTACAAGGCCCTGCTCGAACTGCGTGAGCTCGGCTGGATCGCCGGAGAACTGCCGCGGCTCGTCGCCGTGCAGGCAACTGGCTGCGCGCCGATCGTGACCGCATTCGAGGCCGGGTCCGACACGAGCACCCCGTGGCCGGACCCGCACACGGTGGCGTTCGGCCTCACGGTCCCGAAGCCGCTCGGCGACTTCCTGATCCTCGGCGCGCTCTACGCCACGAACGGAACCGCGATCGCCGTCGGCGACGACGCGCTGCTCGCCGACCAGCGCGAGGTCGCCCGCCTTGAGGGGAGTCTCATCTGCCCCGAGGGAGCGGCCTGCTTCACCGCGGTCCGGCGGCTCCGCGCGTCCGGCTGGCTGTCCGGATCAGAGGAGGTGGTCGTGCTCAACACCGGCACCGGGCTGAAATATCCTCCGGCCGTGCCGGCCGGCCCGCCGGTGCTCTCCGCGTCCGGCTCCGTGCCCGCGCCGGTCGCGTCAGCCGTGAATGACGTCGGTGTGGTGGCAAAAATGGACCCGCGCGGCGGCTGCCGAGCGGATCCGCGCCAGTGAGTCCCGCCAGGCCACCAGGTCACTCGCCTGCCCGGGTACCAGTTCGTCGCCCGGCGAACAGAAGTACTGGCGAGGCGTGTAAGCCGCATCCCCGATCAGCAGGTCGGGCGCGCCGTCGCCGGACCGGGCGACGACGCACTGGTGGCCCACGGTGTGCCCGGGAGTCGCGATCACCGACAGGCCGGGCAGGATCTCGGTGTCCCCGTCGAGCAACTCGAACCGCGCGTTCATGAAGCCGAACCAGTCGTACAGTTCGCGCGACTCACGCTTCGCGCGGTCGAGTTCCGCGCGCTGGACGTAGCAGGCGGCATGCTTGAAGACCGCATTTTGGCCGCAGTGGTCGAAATGCAGGTGAGTGTTGATGACTAGGCCGATGTCGCCCGGGGTCATGTCCAGTTCGGCGAGCGCGTCCGCGGCCGACCTGTTGACGACACGCCAGTCGCTCAGCAGCTCGTCAGGCCCGCCGACGCCGGTGTCCACGAGCACCGCGCCGCCCGGGTGGGTGACCACGAAGCCGTGCACCGGCCAGTCTCTGCCGTCGGCCCCGCGCAGCCGGGCCAGATGCAACCGCTTGATTTCCAGCGACATGGCGACCGCCTCCACTTCCCGGCCAGCCCGCGGCCGGGGCCACAGGTTCATCGTCGCAGCATTGGCCTACTGGCGCGCTGGCCCTGGCTCGCCCATCCTGGAGATCAACCACTGGTATCAGGGCGGGACACGCCCCGCAGCCCCCGGATGCGCCGGCCCCGACAAAGACGTGAGGAGACCCGTGTGCTGACAGATCCAGGCGGAAGCGACCCGATCGGCGCGGACGATTGCCTGACCGTCGTCGGGGAGACGCTTGTGGACCTGCTCCCGGACAGTGTGCGCGGCGGGCATGTCGCGCATCTCGGCGGCAGCCCGGCGAATGTGGCCGTCGGGCTCGCCAGGCTGGGCCAGCCGACCTGCCTGGTCACGCAGACCGGATCGGATGCCCACGGCCGGTTCGCCCGCGCCCGGCTCGCCGCGGAAGGTGTGCGTGTGATCGAGGCCGGCCTGGACGGCCCGGCGAGCACCGCCCTGGTGACCCTCGATGAGCATGGCGTTGCGCGGTACACGTTCGACGTGCGCTGGGAGATCACCGATGTCCATGTGCCCGCCGAGTCTGCCGCCATACACGTCGGCTCACTCGGCCTCGTCCTGCAACCCGGCGCCGCGGAGGTGATGCGGCTGCTCACCGCCGCCGCCAGCCGAACCGGCAGGCTCGTCAGCCTGGACCCCAACATCCGCGCTGACCTGCTGACGGATCCCGCTGCCGCCAGACGGAACATACGCCGCGCCGCTGGGCTGGCTCATGTCGTCAAGCTCAGCGACGAGGACATCGACTTCCTGTTCCCGGGGGCGAAGCCGCGGCAGGCCGGTGACCTGCTGCTCGGCGACGAGCCGCCCGGTGACGACCTGCCCGGCGGGCCGCGCCGGACGCAGCTTGTCGTCATCACCTCAGGCGGCGAAGGGGCCTTCGCCGCGACCGGCCGCTGGCGAGTGGACGTGCCCGCGTTTGACGTTCCCGTGGTCGACACGGTCGGCGCCGGAGACGCGTTCATGTCCGGCCTGCTCGCTGGCCTTGCCGAGCTGCGGATGCTCTCCGCCCAGGGCGTGGCCGCGCTCGGCGCCGGCGCCCCGGACACGGTACGCGGGCTCGTCACGCAGGCTGCCGCCGCGGCCGCCATCACCTGCGGCCGAACCGGCGCCGACCCACCGAACGCCACTGAGCTGCGAGACTTCCTATCGTCGCGGCACGGGCTCTGAGCCTGCGAGGCTGGGCGTGTCTGCGCGCCAATCCCGGAATCCGTCGCCCTGGCCGCTAGGCATGTCCCGTAGATCCACGGCACACCCTAGGATTCGATGCTGGCACGCAGCCTGCGCCGGAACTCGCGGTCGCTCTCCGCGAGCTCCATCAGGAGGTCAACGAGCTCCCCGTGATCGAGTAACTCCAGTTGCGCGCGCAGGCCAAAGCCGTTTGGCAAGGTCTGCTCGTGGTCGCGGTCATACTCGTACACCAGCGCCACGGCGACACAGTGCTTGCAGAAGTTTCCCTCCTGGCCCCATGGGCAGTCACACGTGCCACTCAGGCCCCGCGGGCCAACGTCCAGCTCGACCTCGTAGCGGTCGGTTCCCTGGACGGCCGCATAAACGACATCACCGTCCATCTCGAGATCGGAGACGGCGCGGATGTAGTGGACTCCGCGCTCGAAGGATTTCTCCCCGGCTAACGCGAGCACATCGGCTTTGGTGAATCCGGCCACAATGGCCATCAAACACCATCTCCGCCCGCCCGAGGTCGCGGCCCGGCCCCGTGACACGAGTGGGGGCGGCTCGACGACGGCTCGACCGGGCGTTGACGGACTTACGATGTACGTGCGACCGTTTCGTCAAACATGCGTGCCGCGCTCAGGACTGCCATGCTGCAGGGAGTGCCCTTGTCGACCCGCGACCTTTACAACACGCCGATCACGACCGCGGACTGGAGCGTTCCCACCGCCGGGGCGGCCCGCTTCAGCTGGGAGTATGACGACGGCCGCGACCGGCTCCTCGCCCTCTACCAGAAGGGCAAGGACAAACAGTGGGACTCGGCCAAGCGAATCGACTGGGACATCGAGGTCGATCCCTTCAATGCGCTCGGCGTCCCCGACGAGTCGCTGGCCATCTACGGCACCGAGTACTGGAACAAGATGAGCGAGGCGCAGCACAAGGACCTGCGCCGGCACGCGGCGTCCTGGCAGTTCTCGCAGTTCCTGCACGGCGAGCAGGGCGCCCTGGTCTGCGCGTCGCGGATCGTCGAGGCGGTGCCCGACCTCGACGCAAAGTTCTACGGCGCTACCCAGGTGATGGACGAGGCCCGGCATGTGGAGCTGTACGCGAAGTTCCTGCAGGAGAAGATCGGCCTGGTCTACCCGGTCAACGGCCAGTTGCAGCAACTGCTCGGCGAGACCCTGAGCGACCCCCGGTGGGACATGCCCTACCTGGGCATGCAGGTGCTGATCGAAGGGCTCGCACTGGCCGCGTTCGGGCTCATCCGCGATACGACGACAATGCCGCTGCCCAAGCAGATCCTCGCCTATGTGATGCAGGACGAGGCCAGGCATGTCGCCTTCGGCCGGCTCGCGCTGCGCGACCACTACAGCCAGATCACCGAGGCGGAGCGGCGGGAACGCGAGGAATTCGTCATCGAGGGCTGCTACTTGATGCGTGACCGGATCCGTGCCGTCGAGGTCTACGAGACCTTCGGCATCCCGATCAAGGAAATCAGGCGCATCGTCGATGAGTCGCCCTTCATGCGCCTGTTCCGCACCCTCCTGTTCAGCCGGATCGTGCCGTGCGTGCGTGACATCGGGCTGTGGAGCGAGCGCCTGCAGCAGGCCTACGACGACATGGGCGTGCTCGACATGGGCCGCCAGGACCTCGAAGTGCTCCTGAGCCGGGACGAGGACATCGCGGAAAAACTGGACCGCGAGCGGTTCGCCGCCGAGGAGTCCGCCCGCAGGGCCGAGGTCGACAGCGTGATCTCGACCGCGGCCGGTTCCTGACATCCGCACCCGGCCGTCCCGTGATCACGGTCCCTCACCCGCGTATAGCGCGGGTGAGGGACCGTGATCACGGGACGGCCGGGTCTACGGGGCCCCTGTTGACGCCGGATGATGGCAGACGGCCCCAGGGCGTCGCAGTTGGCGCCCCAGGGCCATCGGTTGCGGTCGTCACTCCGCTGGCGAAGGGAAACAGTACGAGTCGCTCGACGCGTCGCCGCCTTGCAGGCGGACCTGATGCACCCGGCGCCCGCGCCAGGCGTCGCCCTCGATGAAGAACCGCTCGTCGAATCCGATCCCGCCGGACGTGGGCACATCCAGCTTAGCCATCCACGCACCGAGTTGGTGAAGTACACGCGCTTGCCGTCGCGGCTGACCTCGACCATCTGCGGGCCGCCGCGGAGCGGGACATCCGGCCTCGCCGGGTGCGGGGCTTGCGCCGCGATGCCGCCGATCCGCACCGAGCCGGTCTCTCGCGGGTGGAAGGGGTCGGTCACGTCGAACTGCTTGAGCTCGCCGGTGCCCCAGCAGGACACGTAGAGGAAGCGGTCGTCGACGGACAGCGCGATATCGGAGACGAGCGGTGGGACGGCGCCAAAGCCCTGCAGCAGCGGCGGCAGCTTTTCCGCCGGCGCGGGCTCGGCGGGAATGGTGATCACTTTGACGGCATTCCACCGGCCACCGTCCTCGTGCCACAGCCAGACCGACGCCGACAGGTCCTCCACGCTCACCACCACGCCGACGAAACCGTACTTCTTCGTCGGGTCGTGGGCCGGCCGAAGTTCGAGGACCATTTGGTACTCGTCGCCGATGTCGACCGTCTGTACGTTCGTGCCGGTCTTCAGGTCCCAGAAATGCAGCCGGTGACCGTACTTGCGGCCGAGCAGCAGCTCAGGCACGACGCCATCTTCGATCATGGACGGGGTGCCCCACTCCGAGGTGATGGCCACGTCGTGCATGATGTGCCACCAGATGTCGTAGGCGAAGTACTGATCGCCCCGGTCGGTCTCCCACTGGCCGGTCACCTCGAAGGTCGAGTGGTCCAGCAGCGCCACGCCGCCAGGTCCGTCGCTTCCGTCGGCGCCGCCGAGGCAGGAGACGAACAGCCCACCCGGACCGCAGTGCACGGTGTGCGGGCGGGAGTAACCCGCACGTTTCCCGAGTTCTTCGGGCCCGAAGACGTTGACGATCTTCGGGTGTGCCGGGTCGTCCTTGGTGTCGAGAACATAGATGCGAGACGACCGCAGACCAGGGACGATCAGGTACCGCCGCTCGCCATGATCATGCCCGCCGCCCGGGCACAGCGCGCTTGAGCAGGCGTTCCAGCCGAAGTGATGCAACTCGTCGCCGAGGTTGGTGAGCTCGGTGAAGCCGACGACCGAGGCGTAGCCCGGGGACTGCGGATCGACGTCGACGACGGCGAGCGCGTCCGGTTTGTCCGCGGGACGGGCGAAGGTCGCGACATAGGCGACCTTCTCGGCCGGTGCCGCCGCCGCGTCGCGAGGTGAGGCATAGAACGTGGGGTCATGCTGGGGATGGGACATGGGAACGTCCTTCGGATCATCTGGCAGCGCGCGGGACGCGGCGCCGGCGGTGCGGCTCGGTTGGGTGCGGCTCGGCTGGGGCTGGCAGCGTCGTTAGCCGGCTGGACAGATCGCGCTGGCGACCAGGAGCAGGTCGATGTATCTGCGGGCCACGAGCACCAGCGCAGCAGGAACCATGCCGCGAGTCTCAGCCCCTCGCGTGAGCGCTGTCAACCACCCGGTGGGGTGGGTGGCCGGTGGTGGGCCTTTGCTGGGGTGGGCGGCTGGTGGTGCGTCTTGTTTTGCTGGGGTTGGTGGCCGGGTGGTGGGTCGGTCTTGTTTTGTTTGGGGTGGGTGGTCGGCGGTGGCCTTTGCGGGGGTCGACGGCTGGGTGGTGCGTCTTGTTGTGCTGGGATGGGTGGCCGCTGGTGGGTCTTGTTGTGCTGGGCTCGGTGGCCGGCGGTGGGCACTTGCCGGGGTTGGCGGGCCGCTTGGTCTTGACGGGCGCGCCGCGTCGTTGCAGGCTGACATCGTTGTCCTAAATGGATTTCGGTAAAAATCGAACAAGCTCGCACTATTCGGGACAGCTCACGAGCTCCCAGGGAGCTGCCCGCGAGCTACCCCAGCGAGCGGTCGAGCCGCTCCAGCGAGCGGCCGTGCGCCATGAGTCCGGCGCATCCGGTCCCGCTGGTTCACAGGCGGCCGCAGGCGGCCGCGGCGGGCACAGCCGAGGAGGCAAGGCGATGAACCGACGCCGGCACTTAACCGCCACCCTGGTCGCGCTCACCGCGGCGGCATCGCTCGCGACCGTCGGCCTCGGCTCCGCAGGACCGGCCGCGAGCGCCCGCGCCCAGACGGCGAGCGCCCAGACGGCGAGCGCCCAGACGGTCCGCGCCCAGACGGCGGGCTGCCCGTGGGTCGGGTCCTCCGCTCCGGTCCAGATGCGTGTCGCCCAGGTCCTCGCCCAGCTTAGCCTCGACCAGAAGATCCAGCTCGTGCACGGCGCCGCGGGCCCGTACGCGGGGAACATCCCGGCGATCCCGGCGCTGTGCATCCCCGCGCTGAAGCTGGAGGACGGGCCGGCCGGGGTCGCGGACGGCATGACCGGCGTCACCCAGCTTCCTGCGCCCGTGGCGGGCGCGGCCACCTGGGACACGTCGCTGATGCAGCAGTACGGCGGCGTGGTCGGCGCCGAGGAGTGGGGCAAGGGCGCCAACGTGAACCTCGGCCCGACCGTGAACATCGTCCGCGATCCACGCTGGGGCCGGGCCTTCGAGTCCTACAGCGAGGACCCCTACCTGGCCGGCCAGCTCGGCGTGGCGGACATCCAGGGCATCCAGAGCCAGGGCGTGCTCGCGCAGGTGAAGCACTGGGCGGTCTACAACCAGGAAACCAACCGCAACACGCCCTCCGACAACGCGATCATCGACAAGCGCACGATGCAGGAGATCTACATGCCTGCCTTCCAGGCCGCGGTGGCGCAGGGCAGCGCGGCCTCGGCGATGTGCGCCTACAGCACGATCAACGGAACCTACGCCTGCGAGAATCCGTACATCCTCGGCGACGTGCTCAAGCAGCAGTTCGGCTTCCAGGGTTTCGTGACGTCGGACTGGGGGGCGACCCATTCGACGGTCAGGGCCGCGAACGCCGGCCTCGACATGCAGATGCCCGACGCCTCCTTCTTCGGCGCGCCGCTCAAGCAGGCCGTCAAGGCCGGTCAGGTGCCGATGAGCCGGCTGGACGGCATGGTCAGCCGGATCCTGGCCGCGATGTTCAGGTTCGGCCTGTTCGACCGCGTCCAGACCGGAACACCGTCGAGCGTCGTCACCACCCCGCAGCACGCCGCGGTCGCGAGGAAGGTCGCCGAGCAGGGCACGGTCCTGCTCAAGAACGACGGCGCGATCCTGCCACTCGACACATCGAAGCTGCACTCGATCGCGGTGATCGGCGACGACGCCGGGCCCGACGCGCAGAGCGCGGGCGGCGGCTCGGCGAGCGTCGTCGCACCGTACCTGGTCACCCCCGCGGCGGGCATCACCAAGCGCGCGGGAAGCGGCGCCACGGTCACCTACGCGCAGGGCCCGTCGCCCACCGGGCAGTTGCCGCCCGTGCCCGCCACGGCATTCCAGGCCCCGCTCAGCGCCCAGTTCTTCAACAACATGACGCTGTCCGGCACGCCGGTCGCGACCAGGACCGACCCCAACGTCGATTTCGACTGGCACGGTCAGTCGCCCAACGCGGGCGTCAACGCGACGCAGTGGTCGGCGAAGTGGACGGGCACGATCGTCCCGCGCGCGACGGGCACCTACACGTTCTCGCTGACCAGCGACGACGGCAGCAGGCTCTTCGTCAACGGCCAGCAGGTCATCGACAACTGGCGCGACCAGGCGTCGAACACCGAGACAGCCACCGTGAGCCTGACCGCGGGCCAGGCCGCCCAGATCGAGGTCGACTACTACCAGGACGGCGGCCTGTCCAACGTCAGCCTCGGCTGGGAGCAGCCGGGCCAGGATCCGCTCGCCCAGGCGGTCGACGCGGCGAAGTCGGCGGACGTGGCGATCGTCTTCGCCAGCTCGCGGGAGACCGAGGGCGCCGACCTGGCCGGCATCGGCCTGCCCGGGGGGCAGGACCAGCTCATCTCGGCGATCGCCCAGGCCAACCCCAACACCATCGTGGTGCTCAACACCGGGTCCGCGGTCACGATGCCCTGGCTCAGCCAGGTGAAGGGCGTGCTCGAGGCCTGGTATCCCGGCCAGGAGGACGGCAACGCGATCGCCTCGGTGCTGTTCGGCGACGTCGACCCGTCCGGGCACCTGCCTGTGACGTTCCCGCAGAGCCTGGCCCAGGTGCCGGCCGCGCCGGCCGCGCGGTGGCCGGGCAGGGGCGGGCAGGTCCAGTATTCGGAAGGCCTGGACGTCGGCTACCGCTGGTATGACGCCAACCAGCTCACGCCGCTGTTCCCGTTCGGGTATGGCCTGTCCTACACGACGTTCGGGTTCAGCAACCTGCTGGTGACACCGGATCACACGACCTCACGTGGCAGCGTCACCGTGCAGGCCGACGTGACCAACCGCGGCAGCCGTTATGGATCCGATGTCGTCCAGGTGTACGTGGGCGACCCACCGTCCGCTGGGGAGCCGCCCAAGCAGCTCAAGGGCTTTACCAAGGTGGAGCTCGCCCCGGGCCAGACCAAGCACGTCAGCTTCGTGCTCGGCCCGTCGGCCCTGGCGTACTGGGACACGGCCGCGAACACCTGGGCCGTGCGTGACGGCACCTACCAGATCCAGGTCGGCGACTCTTCCGCGAACCTGCCGCTGGCCGCGGCCGCGACTGTGACGAAGACGTACGGGCCGCAGGCCGTCGCGCTCGCCGCGCCGGCGGTGGCGCAGGCCGGGAGCACCCAAACGGTCACGGCCACCTTCACCAACGACTCGGACGTGTCCACCTTCAACACCACGCTGCGCCTGACGGCGCCAAGCGGCTGGAGCGCCACGCCGGCGCAGGTGCCGCTCGGCACCGTCGGCCCGCATGCCACGGCGACCGCTTCGCTGCGCGTCACGCTGCCGCAAGGCGCGACGGCAGGCGCATACCAGCTTTCCGCGGACGCCAGCTTCACCGAGGAGGCGGTGGGCCCGGGCAGCGCGAGCGGCGCGGCGACCGTGACCGTTCCGTACCCGTCGCTCGCGGCGGCCTACGACAACGTCGCGGTGAGCGACGACGCCGACCCGGCCGAGGGCAATTTCGACGGTGGCGGCTACAGCTTCTCGGCGCAGGCGCTGGCGTCGGTGGGCATCACGCCGGGCGCCACGGTCAGCTCCGGCGGCTTCAGCTTCACCTGGCCGAGCGCGCCACCCGGCCAGCCCAGCGACGTGACGGCGGCGGGGCAGGTCGTTGCGCTGCCCGGCAGCGGCAGCCAGCTCGCGTTCCTCGGTGCGGGGGCGTTCGGCACCCAGACCGGCCAGGTGACCGTCACCTACACCGACGGCAGCACGTCCACGGGGACGATCACCTTGCCCGACTGGTACGCCAACACCGCGACGCCCGGCGACGCGCTTGTGGCCACTACCCCCCACTGGAACGTCCCGGCCGGATCCCCGCTCGACCCCAACCACCACGTCAGCATCTACCTGAGCGCGATCGCGCTGGCACCGGGCAAGACGGTTGCCTGGATAACCCTGCCCAACGCACCCAACATGCACATCTTCTCGACCGCGTTCGGCTGACAGGCCCTTCGCCTCAACGGCTGCCGCGGATGCGGTATCCCGCTGGTGCGGGGATCCCGGGGCCTGGTGGAGGGCAGGAAACCCGCGGACATGCCCCGCGTGCTCGCGGAGACGTTCGGCAAGACGATCGAGGAGGCCAGGGCGAATCCGCCGGCGCTGGTCGGGCCCGGGTACTACGCGCCGATGGCACTCGGCGAGTTCGTGGCGAGCCGCGTGGCCGAGGCGGTCATTCACGGGCTGGACCTGACCGACCCGCTCGGCCGCGCGCCGCTGGCGGCGCCAGCAGCCATCACGGCCTGCGCCTCGATCCTGGACGAACTGCTCGCACGCAGGACGGTGCCCGGCAGGCCGGCCGACCTGTCCGACGACCTCGACTGGATCCGCGCGGCCGCGGGCAGGCGGCCAGCGGGCCCGCACCCCGATCCGCGGCTGCCCCTGATCGGCTGACCGGCCCCGCGCCCGTGGGCACGGCCGGCGCCCTGCCGCGCCGTTCGCCGGTCCCGTTCGCGAGCCGCCTGGGACACGCCCTAGCCGAAGCGGGCCGCCAGGGACCTGAACAGCCCGGGCGCCGCGCCGTGCAGCCATGCGGCATATCGCATCCAGCCGGGCACGAACACCTCCGGGCGGCCGCGGCCGACAGCGGTGACGACGGCGCGTGCCACCCGTTCCGCAGGAATGGGGGCTGGCCGTTTCCGCTGGTAGGGCGCGCCCCGGCGGTCGAAGAACGGCGTGTCGATCACGCCGGGAAAGACCACGGAGACGGCCGTGCCGCTGCCACGCAGTTCGTAGCGGATGCTCTCGGCGAAGTAGCGCAGGCCCGCCTTGGTGGCGGCGTACGCGGCCTCGCGGCGTACGCCGGTGGCGCCCGCGATAGAAGAGACGAAAACCACGTGGCCGCGCCCACGGTGAGCCATGGCGGGCACGAGCAGGCGGGTCAGCCGCAGCGGCGCGGCCAGGTTGACCGTGACCAGTTGCTCTTCGAGCGCGGCCGGGATGTCGCCGAACGGGCCCTCCCAGCCGATGCCGGCGTTGTTGACCAGCACGTCGATGCCGCCGGGCGCGGCGCGGAGCGCGGCGTCCGCGAGGTCGTCGGCGCCGCCGGGCACGGCGAGATCGGCGGCCAGCGCGACCCCCCCGGTCTGCGCGGCGATGGCGGCAAGACGGTCGCGGTCACGGCCGGCGACCAGCGGGCGGGCGCCCGCGGCGGCCATCGCGCGCGCGGTGGCCGCGCCGATGCCTGATGATGCCCCCGTGATCAGGACAACGGCGCCAGGAAGTCGCATGGCGCCACACTCTCGCGCACCCGCCGCAGGTGGCGCAAGCCGGGCTGCGCGGCTGGCGCCGCTGCGCCGTCACCGGCCCCGGCCGGGACCGCCCTCTGCCGCCGCCGGTTGCGCGGCTGCACCCGTCGCGTCGGCTAAGGACCCGCGGATCATCAGCACGCGGGTTTGATCTTGCAGTGACTGCCCAGCGGAGACCCTGAATGTGCCATCGCGGGTCATACAGAACCCGCGATGGCACATTCACGGTCCTCGGGGACGGGACTGTGCCCGGGGCAGGGGCTGGTGGGGCCAATGTGGTGCGCAGCGGGGCAGAGTTGCGGGACGAGCGGGCGCCGGGCGCGCCTGTACCACAGCAACGAGGTCCGGAGCTGAAAGCAGCGAGTTATCTCGCGACACGCCTTAATGCTCGACGAGCGCGTCCGACCAGCAGCGCACGATGTCCCGCATCGACAGCAGGCCGCTCACGTCCTGCCCCTCTACGACGATCAAGTGCCGGAATCCGCCGTGGACCATCGCGGCGGCGGCCTGCTCCAGGGTCCAGTCGGGCGATGCGTAGACCAGGTCGTTGGTGCGGTGGTTGGCGACGATCTCGGTGTCCGGGTCCTGGCCGCCACCCACCGAGTCGAGAATGTCACGTTCGGTCAGTATCCCGATCCCCGCATGCTCAGAGTCGATCACTATGGCGGCTCCGACCCGCCGTGATGACATCAGCCGCGCCGCGTCCCGGAGTGTATGCGCCGGGCCCACGGTAAGGACAAGTGGGCTCATGCCGTCTCGAACTCGCATGATCGATCACTCTCCGGAGGATGCTAGGGCGCTGGATTGTGAAATTGTGATTCGTTCCGTCCAGCATCGATGAAAGTCATCAGAACGGCAAGCCCAAGAGCGCAGACAGATGGCGTTCGGGGGTCTCAGCCGCGGGCCGCGAGCATGGTGCGGGCCTCGTCATGCAGGTGCCCGTTCGTGCACAGGACGCTGCCGCCGTCCGGCCTGGGCTCGCCGTGCAGGTCGGTGAAACTGCCGCCGGCCTCCTCCACGATCACCTGCAGCGCGGCCAGGTCCCACAGGTTCACCTCCGGCTCGGCGGAGATGTCCACGGCGCCCTCGGCGACCAGGACATGCGACCAGAAATCGCCGAAGCCGCGGGTCCGCCAGACCGCGCTGGACAGTTCGAGGAAGCCGTCCAGCCGGCCCTGTGCCTCCCAGCCGCTCAGGCTCGAGTAGGAGAACGAAGCGTCCTCGAGCCTGGTCACCGAGGACACGCGGCACCTTGTGGCCTTGGTGAGGCTGCGGCCGGACCAGCAGCCGCCGCCCCGGGCGGCCCACCACCGCCTGGTCAGCGTCGGCGCCGAGACCACGCCAACCACGACCTCCTTTCCCACCATCAGCGCGATGAGGGTCGCCCACACGGGCACGCCCCGGACATAGTTCTTCGTCGCGTCGATCGGATCGATCACCCAGCAGCGGGGCCCGATCCCGGTCTGGCCGGATTCCTCGCCGATGACCGCGTCACGAGGGCGGGCCCTGCTCAGCACGTTGCGCAGCGAGTCCTCGGTGGCGCGGTCGGCGTCGGTCACCGGCGTCAGATCCGGTTTCGTCTCCACCCGCAGGTCGAGCGCGCGGAACCGCCGGGTGGTGATGTCGTCCGCCGCGTCAGCCAGAACATGCGCCAGACGCAAGTCGTCTTCGTAACCCGCCATGGCGCGAAACGGTACCGCCTGGGCACCGGATTCCGGAACAACGCACCCCGCTGGAGCCTGCCTGAGCACCGCCCAGGCCGTGTCTGCGAGACACGGCCTAGCTGTCCTCGGCGGCTTCGCGGCTGTGCAGCAGCCGCCGCAGCGAATCGAGCCTGGCGCCGAGCCGCTGCCTGTCGCGCGCGCTGCGCTGGGCCGCCACCCAGGCATCGAGTGCGCAGTCGGGCTGCAGGTGGGTGCAGTGCGGCGGGCACTGCGCGGTGCCGGGCTGCAGGTCGGGAAACGCGCGTACGACCCGGTCGACCGTGACGTGGCCGAGGCCGAAGCTGCGCACGCCCGGCGTGTCGATGATCCAGCCGCCGCCGGCGAGCGGGAGCGCGATGGCCGAGGAGGAGGTGTGCCTGCCCCGGCCCGTGACCGGGTTGACCTGGGCGACGGCCCGCAAGGCCGTCGGCACGAGGGCGTTGACCAGGGTCGACTTGCCGACCCCTGAAGGCCCGATGAAGACACTCATCTGGCCCGCGAGCAGGCTCCGCAACGTGTCCAGCCCATCGGGGGGCTGTGGGGGGCCGCCCTGCGGGGCCGGCAGGGCGCCGGGGGGCTGTGGGGGGCCGCCCTCCCGGGCCGGCACCGTGAACGGCTTGCGGGTGACGACGCAAGTCGTGCCCAGCGGCTCATAGGCGCGCAGCAACTCATCCGGCCGGGCCAGGTCGGCCTTGGTCAGGCAGAGCAGTGGCCGCAGGCCCGCGTCGTAGGCCGCCACCAGGCAACGGTCGATGAACCGTGGCCGCGGCGGCGGGTCGGCGAGCGAGGAGACGACCACCAGTTGCTCCGCGTTCGCGACGACGACCCGCTCCACCGGGTCCGTGTCGTCCGCCGATCTGCGCAGCACCGACGTGCGCGGTTCGACCCTGACGATCCGTGCGAGCGTGTCGGGGGCACCGGACACGTCGCCGATGAGGGCGACCCGGTCCCCGACCACGACGCGCTTGCGGCCGAGTTCCCTGGCGGTCATGGCGGCGACCGGCCGGCCGTCGACCAGGCAGGTGTACCTGCCCCTGTCGACCGCGGTGACGAAGCCGCCGACCGCGTCCGCGTGCGCCGGCCTGCGCCTCGTGCGGGGCCTGCTCCCGCGCCCAGGGCGCACCCGCACGTCGTCCTCGTCGAGCTCACGGTAGTTCTGCCGCCGGTTCAGGGGGCGCTCTCCAGCATCTGCGTCCACAGTTGGGTGAACCCGGGAAGGGTCTTCGCGACGGTCGCGGGGTTCGCCACGAGCAGGCCGGGGACGGCGAGGCCGAGCACAGCCGCCGCCATGACCAGGCGGTGGTCATCGTAGGTCGAGAAAACGCCAGCGGTTCGCCCGCCCCCCGTGCCGCCCGCTCCGGCCGCCGCGCCCGCGGCGGCCGCGGGCAGTGGGCGAGGAGTGATCGTCAGCCCGTCCGGCAGTTCGCTCACCTGGCCGCCGAGCGCATTGATCTCCGCGGCGAGGGCGGCCAGGCGGTCGGTCTCATGCAGCCGCATGTGCGCGATTCCGGTGAACCGCGACGGAGCACAGGCGAGGGCGGCCAGCGCGGCGAGCACGGGCACAAGCTCGGTGACGTCTCGCAGGTCGGCGGTGATGCCCTGGATCGTGCCGCCGCCATGGACGGTAAGCCCCCCGGCGTCCAGGTCACAGCGGCCGCCCATGCGCACGAGCAGGTCACGCAGGACGTCACCGGGCTGCGTCGTGCTGGCCGGCCAGCCGGGAATGGTGACGGTGCCGCCGGTCACCAGCGCGGCGGCGAGGAACGGGGCCGCGTTCGACAGGTCGGGCTCCACGGCCACGCGGCGGGCGCGCAGCGTGCCCGGATACACCCGCCAGGAGTCCGGGCCGGTGTGCTCGACCCGCGCGCCGGCATCGTTCAGCATCCCGATGGTCATTGCCACGTGCGGCGAAGACGGCACCGGGGGGCCCTGATGGTGCACCGCCACACCCTTGTCGAACCGTGCGCCCGCCAGCAGCAGCGCGGAGACAAGCTGCGATGATCCGGACGCGTCCAGGGTGACCGCACCCCCCGCCAAGGCGCCCCTGCCGTGCACGGTGAAGGGCAGCGCGCCGCAGCCGCCGTCGTCGATCGCCGCGCCGAGCTCGCGCAGGGCCGTGATGAGCGGCCCGACCGGGCGATCGCGGGCACGCGGGTCGCCATCGAAGGCGACCGGCCCGGCTGCGAGCGCCGCGACGGGCGGCACGAACCGCAGCACGGTCCCGGCGTTCCCGACGTCGACCGCGCGAACCTCGGCCACGCCCTGCCCCGGCGCGCCCGGCGGGAATGGCGTCACCCGCCAGGCCGGCTCCCGCTCGCCCGGGGTGCCCGGTTCTTCCGATGCGGCCGGGCCGCCTGCGGCGCTGCCGGAGTGCTCGTCGATCCCGGCGCCGAGCGCCCGCAGCGCCGCCGCCATCAGCAGGGTGTCCCTCGCCCGCAGCGGCCGCACGATCAGGCCAGGACCATCCGCGAGCGCCGCGAGCACAAGCGCACGGTTGGTGATCGACTTGGAGCCCGGCAGCGTGACGACGGCGCGCACGGGTCCCGCGGCCGCCGGCGCGGCCCAGTGCTCGCGGTCGTGCGCGCCCGGGGCGTGACGCTGCGCATCGGGCATGCAGCGAGCGTACCCGCAGGCTGTTGCCCGGCGCCGCGCCCGCGCAGCCGACACGGGCGCAAATAAGGGGTGAAAATCAGAATTCGGGGGAGACTGCATGAAACGGTGTCCAGTTTAGGTTTGGCAACGCGCGATCTTGGCTATGGACAGGCTCATTCTGGTGTCATGGTTTGGAGCGGCGGGCCTGTCAGGGTTGGGACATGTGTGGTCGGTATGCATCCGCGCGTAAGCGCCACGAACTCCTCGAGGAGTTCTCGGTGCAGGCCGACCATGTCGCACAGCCGCTCGAGCCCGACTACAACGTTGCACCGACCAAACCGGTCTACGGCGTGCTTATGCGGCGCGAACGCGGCCCTGCGCCCGGCGGCGGCGCACCGGGCCGGGGCAGCCCGGCCAGCGCGGCGCAATCGCCCGATGCGGCGCCCAGCCCGGCCGGCGGCCGCGCCGGCCGCGACCGAGGCGATGACGACGCCGGCGGCGGCGGGGAGCCGGTGACCCGCCAGTTGCGTGTCCTGCGCTGGGGGCTTGTGCCCTCGTGGGCCAAGGATCCCTCGCTCGGCAGCAAGCTGATCAACGCCCGCGCCGAAACGCTCGCCGTCAAGCCGTCCTTCCGGCGGGCGTTCGCCCAGCGGCGCTGCCTGCTGCCCGCCGACGGTTATTACGAGTGGCAGACCACGCCCGCTGACGGCGGGCGCGTGCGCAAGCAGCCGTTCTTCATGTGTCCGCGTGATGGGGGAGTGCTGGCGATGGCCGGGCTCTATGAGCTGTGGCGAGTGCCAGATGTGCCCGCCGGCCAGCCGGACTCCTGGCTCTGGACAGCGACGGTCATCACGACCCAGGCCACCGACGAGTTCGGTCACCTGCACGACAGGATGCCGATGGTCGTCGAGCGCGGCAACTGGGCTCAGTGGCTCGATCCGGCGAGAACCAGCCCCGACAGCCTGGGCGGCCTCATGGTGCCCGCGGCGTCGGCCGGACTGGACATGCGGCCGGTCTCGCCCGCCGTGAACAACGTACGCAACAACGGACCAGGGCTAATCGAGCCGGCGCCGCCCGGCGAGGACCCGGCACAGGCGCCAGCCTCGCTCTTCTAAATCACCGCGATCCCAAGCTATGCGGCGAACACCAGGTCCCCGGTGGCCGGCCGCACGCGGACAGGAGGTATGAATCCCGTGGATACCGCCACCGCTCGCAAGCGCCTGGAAGAGATGCGCGACGACCTCGACAGGTCCATCGCGGTACTGAAGGGGGAGCATCCTGCCGACGACAGGACGTCCGGCTATCCCGCCGACCCGGCCGATGCGGGAGCGAACCTGTCCGAGGCCGACCGCACGCTGGCGATCTTGGAAGCGGCCCAGGGCCAGCGCACGCAGGTGCTCGACGCGCTCGAGCGGCTGGACGTCGGCAAGTACGGCACCTGTGCCAAGTGCGGCAAACCTGTGCCAGAGGGACGCCTGGAAGCCCGTCCGGAGGCGGCACGCTGCGTCGTGTGCCAGTCCAAAGCCGACCGCCTCCGCCGCTGATCGCGCGCCGCCCCGCGCCCGCGGGCTGGCCGGCCACGGTTTCACGACCGCGCTGAGTCCTTCACGACCGCGCTGAGTTCGCGGCGAATCAAGGTTGTCGCAGCCGCTGTTTGGCGTGACTGCGGCGATTGGCGCGGGGCCGCCTCTTGCGGGCGCTCACGACCAGGTGGATGCCGACCGACTCATCCGGATCAGCCGCAAGTTCGGCCCGCACCAGATGCATGAGCGCGGCCTTGTTGCGGCCGAGAACATGTTCGACGGTGGTGGGGGACAGCATCGTGCGCGGCCTGATCGAGGTGATGTCGAGCCGCGCCTCCGCGAAGAGGTCGCGCACGTGCTCGACGCCGAAGCAGCGGGTGATGCTGCCGTCCGGCCACGGCACGAGCACGACCTCCGCGCTCGGCAAATCGATGAGCTCGGCCCAGTGACGTTGTTCGGCCAGGACCGCCATGCCGAGCACGAGGGAATCGAAACAGGCAAACAGCCGGCCGCCCGGCCTGAGCACGCGGGCAGCCTCCGCGATCGCCTGCTCGGTGAACAGATGCCGGGAAAACGTACGGTCATCCGCGATGACACCGTCCACGCAGCGGTCGTCGAGAAACGGCAGCGCCGCAGGGTCGGCGCGCACCGTGGTGACCGAGCCACCGCGCAGGCGCCTGGCGCCTGCCCGCCCGGCGCTGCCCGTGCTGCCGTTCCGCGGCTTTGGCGCCGCGGTCAACACCGGTAACGCCGGGCGCGGCGCGCCCGGCCTGGCCGTGACCGCGCTCGCGGCGTGTTCCGCTGGCGCGACGTGAACGACCGTGTGCCCTTCGGAAGCGGCCTGATCGGCGCATGACAGGTGCGGTCCCGACATGTCCACGAGCAGCTCGCGGCCACAGTGGGCCGAGCCGCCGAGCCAGTCGGCCAACTGCGCGGCCGCGACCGCGCGGTAGAACCGCCAGTAGGCCATGAGCGAGCCGATGCCACTCGCGGGCAGGTGCCGGGCCAGTTCTGGCGTCACCACTGCTCCCGTGACCAACATAGGAGGGTTGTCTGCAGCGGCCGGTTGGCTCATCCACCACGCGTCCATGCGGCAGGCTTCACGAGTGGCCGGCGTAGCCTTGCCGTCTTTATTTACCCGCAAGTGTCATGGTCACCCCACGTGGCACGGGCCGGCTCACCGCGCGCCGAGACGGGGCGGGCACCTGGCGTAGATCATCGTGGGAATGAATTGCGCAGGCAGCCGTGTTGTCGCAGGCGACTTAGCTGATCTCTTCATACCCACGTAGCGCGGAAGGTGCGATTACATGCTTGCGGCCACTGGCCGGCCACCCGGCACGTTTCGGATGGCGCCTTTCGTCCCCGCCGGACCGGGGAAGGTATTCTCCCGGTCAGACGGTAACCGGTACAGGCGGGCGGACGAGCCGCTCGCCGGCGGGACGGCTGGCACGGTCCCCGAGGGGGTGGATGCGGTCACTGAGACGCTGGAGCAGCGTGACGCGCGGTTCGAGCGCGACGTGCTGCCGCACCTCGATCAGATGTATTCCGCGGCGCTTCGGATGACGCGCAATCCGGCGGACGCAGAAGATCTGGTGCAGGAGACGTTCGCCAAGGCGTACGCGTCGTTTCATCAGTTCGAGCCCGGCACCAATCTGAAGGCCTGGCTGTATCGCATCCTCACCAACACCTTCATCAATACCTACCGCAAGCGTCAGCGCGAGCCGCAGCGAGCGGCCAGCGACGACATCGAGGACTGGCAGCTCGCCCGTGCCGAGTCGCACACCTCGTCGGGGCTGAAGTCGGCGGAGACCGAGGCGCTGGAGCGGCTGCCGGATTCCGACATCAAGCGTGCGCTGCAGGAACTGCCGGAGGACTTCCGTATCGCGGTCTACCTCGCCGATGTGGAGGGGTTTGCCTACAAGGAGATCGCGGACATCATGGGGACGCCGATCGGGACCGTCATGTCACGGCTGCACCGTGGCCGGCGCCAGCTACGTGAACTTCTCCAGGATTATGCCGTCGAGCGCGGTATGGTCAGCACGGAGCCCGGGATGTCCTCTGCGGCGTCGTCATCGGGGAACCAGCCCGGGAAGGACGCCAGATGAGCTGCGGTCGGCCTCATGACATGCCGTGCAGCGAGGTACTTGCCCTCGTGTATCGCTATCTGGACGGCGAGCTCGGTGGTACCGGCTGCGGCGAGGTACGCAAGCACCTTGCCGAGTGCGGCCCGTGCCTGCGCGAGTTCGGCCTCGAGGAGGCCGTGAAGCGGCTCGTGCACAAGCACTGCGGCCACGACCCCGTGCCGCACGACCTGCGGGCGAAGGTGCTCACCCGCATCCGGCAGGTCCGGTTTGATCTGGAAGTCACCGAATTTCACGCCGAGTAGGCTTGCCTGGCAGTTCTGCCTGGCAGTTCGGGGCCGGCGGCCCAGCCGCCGGCCGATGATGCCAGCATGACGGGGTGCTCATACCTGTCACCGGCGGCGCCGGCTTCATCGGTTCACACCTCGTGGACAGGCTGGCCGGCGACGGTCATCAGGCCGCCGTGGCGGACGACCTGTCCTGCGGGCCCGGCGACGTGCCCGCCATGGCGGTAGACCCGGCCGCGGCCCACGACGGCCTCGGCTGGGCCGCGAATACTAGCCTCCGCGATGGAATCAAGGCTACGGTGGAGTGGCTACGCAGGAACCATCGAAGCTGACTGCAGAGTGTGCAGGTCCTTCACGATTTGCTCATGATGCATGTTAGGGCTACGCGGAATGCGAAGATCGCGTTACCCTGAGTGCCGAGACGGCAACTGCAATGTGCCGTCTGCTGAGCCAGGTCAAGGAGGCGACACAGGTGCACAAGCTTGGCACGTTCCTGTTGATGATGATCTTTGTCGCGCTTGTAATTATCCCTGCCGCGGTTTCGGCAGGTGTGAGCTGGGGGTGACCGCGCCCTCGCGTTGACCCGCGGTGACTTTCGATTGCGAGGGGGCCGACATTGGGTTCGCTTCCGCGATCCGTCCGTGCATATGTCGGTGCTGTCGGGATTGTCGGCGCAGTCGTCGTCGCATTGGGTCCATTCGAGGACATCGCATGGCCGACGCTCGCCGTGCTGGCCCTGCTGTTTCTGGTCTGCGAATCGACCCCGGCGGTGCTGGTCCCGTCCGGGCACGTCCCGTCCGGGCGCGCTTCCTGGTCTGCCAGTTCCGCCGCTACCTTGGCGTCGGTCGTGTTGCTTGGCCCGGTCGGTGCCGCCATCGTTGGCGTCGCGGCGGCGCTGCGTCTGCGGCGCCTGCTCTTCGCGCAGCGCGTCTTCAACGGGGCGATGTACGCGCTAAGCGCCTACGCCGCCGGGCATGTGTTCCTGTTGCTCGGCCAGCAGCCCGGAGTGCCACGGCCCGACGAGTTTCCGCGCATGATCGGGCCGTTCGCAGCCGCCGCCCTTGCACACGTCAACGTCAACCTGATTCTCGTCGGCGGCGTGCTGCGGCTCACCAGCGGCCAGACACAGACGACAGCTAGGCTGCGCCCGAGGTCGATGCTGACGGTGGCACTTCCGGTAGTCGGTTACGGGATGTTCGGCCTGCTCATTGCGGCACTCTGGCGGCTGGTCGGACCATTCTCCGCGCTTCTCGTGCTCATCCCCCTGTTCGTCGCCCGCTGGGCATTCGGTCAGTACATAGCGCAGCAGGAGGCTCACGAGGCGACCATGGCAGCGCTCTGCCAGGCCGTGGAGACCAAGGACTTCTACACCAGGGGTCACAGCGAGCGTGTGTCGAAGGCTTCTGTCATGATCGCGCGGGCGATCGGTTTCCGCACCGAGCGGATCGAGGCCATCAGGCATGCGGGCATGCTGCACGACATCGGCAAGCTGGGCGTGCCAACCCTGGTGCTGCAGAAGTCCGGCGCCCTCACCGAGGAGGAGTACGCGGCCATCCAGCTGCATCCCATGCGCGGCCTGGAGATCGTCAGGGAGATCGGCTTCCTCGATGAGGCGCTGGCCGGCATCATGCACCATCATGAGCGAATGGACGGAAAGGGATATCCGCTCGGGCTCGCCGGCGACGAGATCCCCGAGTTCGCCCGCGTGATCGGGGTCGCCGACGCTTTCGACTCGATGACCTCCACCCGCTCCTACCGCGGCGCCCGGCGGGTCGAAGAAGCTGTGGCCGAACTCCGCAAGTGTTCCGGCGCCCAGTTCGATCCCGTCATGGTGGCAGCGTTCGTGGCCGCGCTCAGCCGCGAAGGCTGGCAGCCTCCGGCGCCGCCCACGGCGCCGGAGGGACAGCCCGTGCCCGCCACGACCCAAGATCACGATGACCCGACCGCGCCGCTGCGGGTCATCCCGCGCCGCTGACGTGCCAATGAGCACAGGGCCGCGGCCGGCGATCGACGAGCGGACCATGAGCGCGCCCCAGACGCAGGCGCGCTGGCCGTCGTGGCAGGCCATGGACTCCGGCCAGTTGCTGCTGATCTGCGCGGCGGGCATGCTCGTCGCCGCCGCGATCGCGCAGACGGCAACGGTCGGGATGACCGGGATGCGCGATGCGGTGGCCTTCGGCTCCCTTGTCGCGCTTGGTGAGCTTTTCCGCATCATGCTGCCCGGCAACAGGGAATCGGCCCCGATCGCGACGGCGGGCGCGCTGGCGTACACCCTGCTGCTTCGCGTCAGCGACCACACGGTTCCGCACTCGGCGATGCAGGTCATCGCGGTCACCGCGGTCGGCATGGTCGTCGGCGCCCTGCCCCATGTGGCGGCCGGCCGGCCGACGTCCATCGACGCCATGGCGCGCCGGCTGCTCGCCGTGGCGGTCGTGGCGTTCTTGTTCCGCCCGCTCGCGGACAACCCACAGATCCAGGGCCACTGGTGGCTGGCCCTGGCGGTGATGACGGTCGTCGTCGCGGTCGCCTGGCTGGCCGACGCGGTCATCGCCGCGCTGATCAGGGCCGAGGCATTGCGTGCCAGGTTCGGTATCGCGCTCAGGGACGAGATGCGGGTGCAGGCGCCGCTCGGCGCCGCTATCGGCGCGACGGCCATCCTGATCGCCTTCGCCGCCGAGGCTATGGGCCTCGCCTCCCTTGCCGTGTTCATCGCGCCCCTGCTCGTCACCCAGGTCGCGTTCCGCAGGTACGCGGGAATCCGTCTGACCTACCTGCAGACGGTGCGCGCGCTGTCGCGGATGACCGAGGTCGGCGGCTACGTGGAGAGCGGGCATTCGTACCGGGTCAGCAGGCTCGCCGTCGCCGTCGGCCGCGAGCTCGGGATGAGCGAGCCCGAGCTGCTCGAGCTCGAATATGCCGCGCTCATGCACGACATCGGCCAGCTTTCACTTCCCGACCCCATCCCGGGCGGCGCGACGGTGCTCGTGTCGCCCGCCGACCAGGCCCAGATCGCCGAACTGGGCGCGGAGGTCATCAGGAAGGCGGGCGTGCTCGACCGGGTCGCGGAGATCGTGCGACGGCAGAGCGAGCCGTGGCGCGGCGCCGATCCCGGCCCGCCGATCAGCAGCCGCATCATCCGTGCCGCGAACGGTTTTGACGACCTGGTGGGCAGCTCCGCCGATCGGGAGCGGGCCGTGGCGGCCCTGGAGCGCCTCCGGCTGGACACGGCTTGCGAGTACGACCCGGCGGTCGTCGAGGCACTGAGCAGGGTGGCCGGCCGCAGGTCGCTCGCCCGCGTGTGACCGCAGGCGTTAAGGTCAAGCTGCTGGAGATGCCTGCTGCTGCGGCGTACCCGCCGTCGCGACCGGTGAGGAGGCCCTGGGGTGTTCGAGTCCGTCCTTGTCGCCAACCGGGGCGAGATCGCGCGGCGAATCATCGCCACGGCGCGGCGGATGGGGATCAGGACCATCGCGGTCTACTCGGAGGCTGACCAGCCGATGCCGTACGTGCGTGCGGCGGACGAGGCACTGCCGATCGGGCCGGCGCCGCCCGCACACAGCTACCTGGACGCGGCGGCGGTCATCGGGGCGGCTCGCCGCGGCAGGGCCGCCGCCGTGCATCCCGGCTACGGATTTCTTGCGGAAAGCGCCGCGTTCGCCCAGCAGGTCATCGACGAGGGCCTGATCTGGGTCGGGCCGCCGCCGGCCGCGATCGAGCAGATGGGCGACAAGATCAACGCAAGGAACTTGATGGAGAAGGCTGGCGTCCCCGTCTCGGCCGGGACCCGCGAGCCAGTCACCACGGCGGGCGCGGCAGCCTTAGCGGCGGCGGGGATCGGTTACCCGGTCATGGTCAAGGCGGCCGGGGGAGGCGGCGGCATCGGGATGAGCGCCGCGCGCGGCGAGCGGCAGTTGCGCGCCGCGTTCGACACCGCTCGCAGCCGCGCCGAGCGGTTCTTCGGCAACGCGGCGATTCTGATCGAGCGGTACACGCCGCGGGCGCGGCACGTCGAGGTGCAAATCCTCGGGCTTACCGACGGGACCGTTCTCGCGCTGGGTGAACGCGACTGCTCGGTGCAGCGCCGCCACCAGAAGGTCGCGGAGGAGACGCCGTCGCCGGGCGTGACACCGCAACTGCGCGAGCGCATGCTCGAAGCGGCCGTCCGGGCCGGTGAGGCCGTGGGGTACCTGGGGGCGGGTACGGTCGAATTCCTGGTCGACGCCGATACCGGCCAGTTCTCCTTCCTTGAGATGAACACCCGCCTGCAGGTCGAGCATCCGGTGACCGAGCTTGTCACCGGGATCGACCTGGTGGAGCAGCAGTTCCTGATCGCCGCGGGCGGCGGGCCCGTGGGCGGGCCATTGGGCGGCGGTGGCACGGCCGCCGGTTCCGTGGACGGTGAGTCCGCGCGAGGCGGACCCGCGCGAGGCGCGTTCACGGCCGGTGTGCCCGCGGCCGGCGGCGCCCTGGCGGATCTGCTGTCCGATGCGCCGGGAGGACACGCGCTTGAGTTCCGGATCTATGCGGAGGACCCGCGGCGGTTCCTGCCCAGCCCCGGTGGGATCACCGAGTGGGAAGAGCCTGCGGGCCCGGGCGTTCGGGTGGACGCCGGTTACGCCGCGGGGACGACCGTCACGCCGTTCTACGATCCGTTGCTCGCCAAGCTCTGCGTGCACGGGCTGAGCCGGGATGAGGCACTCGCCCGGGCCAGGGAGGCGGTCGCGGCGTTCCGCATCTCGGGCCCGAAGACGAATCTTCCTTTCCACGCGGAACTGCTCGCCAACGGCGAATTCGTCAGCGGCGCATACGACACGGGGCTAGTGGACCGAATGCGCGCCTAGCAGCCCGCGCGGGCGCCAGCGCGCGAACGCATACCGATACCCAGCACAATGGTGACGGCCGGTGGATGCCGGCGTCGGGAAACTTGTCCCGGCTACGGAAAGGAGCCGCGGTGGCGGAGGTCCGCGCGGAGATGGTCGCGAACGTGTGGAAGGTGGTCGTCACCGAAGGCGACCAGGTTGAGGAGGGTGACACCCTGGTCATCCTCGAGTCGATGAAAATGGAGATCCCCGTGGTCGCCGAGGACGCGGGTTCCCTGGTCAGGCTGCATGTGGCCGAGGGCGACGTCATTCAGGAGGGCGACCTGATCGCCGTCATCGAATAGCGCCTCCACGCGCTGGCAGTGCATGGTGCCAGCCGTTCAGGTCACCCGGGCAACGGGCCCCGGTGGGCCTGCCGGCCGGCTCGCTGCGGCCCGCCCCGCGACGGGCCGGCAGCGGCCTCTTGCCGGCCGGCTTGCCATGCGGCCCGGGCCGGCAACGGGCACGTGGTGGTGGTCGCGCTGGCGGGTCAGTCGCGGTGGTGCACCGGGCCGTGCTCGGCGCAGCGGGCTGTCCAGCCGTCCGGCCGGACCTGAACCACCAGTCGCCGCCCGCAGTGGGCGCAGTACCGCGGTGGCTCGAACCGCCGTGCCGCCAGGCACGCATCATGACCCCCGTCCGTGGACAGCGCAGCCACCGGGCCGCCGCAGCGATCGCAGAATCGCACGCTCATCGCCCTCGCGACCTGCCGGTCAGGCCGTCTGGCGGGCGTGGCGGACAAAGCGGTCCCGGTCGACGAGCACGCGCTCGACGGTGCCCGCGCCGACGATGCTGTCCTCGTCGCGCGCCGAACCGTCCGGGCGCTGCTGCCACGCGATGAAGCTGAACACGAGCCGGCGGTCTTCCACCTCGGTCAGTTCCGCCTCGACCACGACCTGCGCCCCGATGGCGCTGGCCCGCTTGTGCTCCATGGCGACAGACGTGGCAACCGACGTGACGCCGGACTCCAGGCTCGGCGTGACGGCCGCGACCGACGCCGCTTCGGCGAGGGCGAGCAGTCGTGGCGTCGCGAGCACCGGCACGTCGCCGCTGCCCATCGCGGTAGCGGTGTCGGTATCGGTCACGAGGATCCGCACGGAAGCACGCAGCCCGGGTGCAAGCGCCATGGTCGTACCCTATTGACCGGGGCTTGCGGCGTCTGCCCTACCCGCCTTACCACGACGGACGACCCCTCCGGGATCCCCCCCGCACCAGTGGTTGCCGCATCCGCGGCGGCCGTTATGCAGTGTTGGCCCGGGGTGCGACCCCCCGGATCCCCCCGCACCAGTGGTTGCCGCATCCGCGGCGGCCGTTATGGATCGGGATCATGAACCGGGAAAGGATCAGATTCCCGTCGTCGAGCGTGGGTAGGCGATCTGCGGGTCGGTCGCCACGTTGACAAGGTAGGGGACACCGGCGTCGAACGCGCGGCGGAGCGCGGGGCCGATCTCGGCTGGATCCGTGACGAGCTCACCCGCACCGCCGAGCGCCGCGACCACGGCATCGTAGCGGCACTGCGCCTGCAGATCGGCGGCGACATCGTAACCATAGAGCATCCGCATCGGATGTTTCTCCAGGCCCCAGATGCCGTTGTTGCCGCAGATCATCACGACGGGCAGGCCATGGCGGACGAGCGTGTCGGCGTCCATCAGGGAAAACCCGGCCGCGCCGTCGCCGAGCAACAGGGCGACCTGAGCCTGCGGGCGGGCGATCCTGGCGGCGATCGCGTAGCCCAGCCCGGTTCCCAGGCACCCGTACGGGCCGGGATCGAGCCAGCCACCCGGGCGTTTCGGCTCGATGTACTTGCCCGCGTAGGAGACGAAATCGCCGCCGTCGCCGATGACCACCGCGTCGTCGTCGAGGATGCGGGTCAGCTCGCCGTAGATCCGCATCGGGTGCACCGGGCTCGCGTCGCTCGCGAGCAACGACCCGTCGGCAGCCATGGCCGCGGCGACCGCGTCCTGCAGTCGCTCCAGCCACGAGTCGCCCGGTTTTCGTGGCACCGCGGTCTCGGCGAGCGTGCTCAGCGCCGCGCTGAGGTCGCCTGCGGCGGATCCGGCCAGCGGGCAGTGCGCCGCGACCTGATCCGCCGCGTCCACGATGTGCACGACACGGGCGCGCGGGCCGCCGTGTTTCCCGCCGAACTCGCCATAGCCGAGCCGGAAGTCGAGCGGCGTGCCCACGACGATCACCAGGTCGGCCTCGCCGAACGCGAGCGACCGGGCGCGGGTGACGAGAAGCTCGTGCCCGGCGGGGAGCACACCGCGGCCCTGCCCGTTGGTGATCACTGGCAGCAGCAGGGTCTCGGCCGCCTGCCGCGCCGCGTCCTCGGCGCCGCCAAGCCACACGTCGGAACCGAGCACGAGCACCGGCCGCTCCGACTCGCTGAGCAGCACGGCGAGCTGGGCGATCGCGCCAGGGTCGGGTTCGGCGGGCTGCTGCGCCGCCAAGCCGGGGAGTTGCGCCTGCGCCGCACCGAACAGCGCGTCCATCGGGATGTCGAGGAAGACCGGGCCGCGGTGCGGCGTGCTCGCGAGCCGGAACGCCTCGTCCACTGCGGCGCCTATGCCCGCTGTCGCGTGCTCGGTCCAGGCCCGTTTGGTGATCGGGGCCAGGATCGGCGGGTGGTCGAGCTCTTGGAGGCTGCCCGCGCCCCAGCGATAGTCCGGCGCGCGCCCGCCGAGCACCACCAACGGCGAGCCGTTGAAATGCGCGGTCGCGATCGCGCTGGTCCCGTTGGTCACGCCCGGCCCGGCCGTCAGCACCGCCAGGCCAGGCGTGCGGGTCAGCTTCGCGGTGGCCTCTGCCGCGAACACCGCGGTCTGCTCGTGCCTGACGTCGAGCAGCCGCATCGGGGGCTGCCCATGCACTGCCGCGTCATAAAGAGGGAAGACATGCCCGCCGGACAACGTGAACATCGTGGTGACACCGTGACGGAGCGCGGCGGCGACCGCGTGCGCGCCGCCGTGCCCGGACTGCCGCTGTGCCTCGCTCATGCGGCCGACGTTACCAGCGAGTCACATGCGCGCGGCAGCCCAGGGTGCCGGCGGCGCGCTCTCGGGTTGTGGCTACGCGCCGCCCTCGGGTCCGGCGGCCATGCGTCCTTGCACCAGCTCGGGCAGTTCGTGGACGACGGGCTCGCCGGCGTCGGCCACGTAGTGATGTGCCAGCGTCTCGTCTGTTCCGGCCGGGAGCTTGGCCGCACGGAAGATCAGCGTGAGCACGATCGCGACGATCAGGTTGATGACGAAGGCGGTCAGCGCGATGTACCCGTTCTGGCCGAAGAACGGGATCGGGGCGGTGGAACCGCCGAAATGCGACCCTGGCGTCCCCGGAACCGGCACCCGGTACGCCTGGACCGTCCCGTACACCATCGCGGCCGCCCAGCCGATCAGCAGCGCCCAGCGGTGGAACCACCTGGTGTACAGGCCCGCGACGATCGAGGGGAATGTCTGCAGGATCCAGATTCCGCCGAGCAACTGCAGGTTGATCGCGAACGACTTGGAGAGCACGAGCACGAAGATGAGCGCACCCGCCTTGACGATGAGCGAGGTGAGCTGCGCCACGCGCGTCTGCAGCCGCGGGGTGGCATCGGGCTTGATGAACTCGACGAACACGTTCCTGGTGAACAGGTTGGCGGCGGCGATGGACATGATCGCGGCGGGGACGAGAGCGCCGATGGCGACCGCGGAGAACGCGATACCCGCGAACCAGCTCGGGAAGGTGGCGTTGAACAGCAGCGGCACCGCGAGCTGCGTGTTGCCGCCCGCCTTGACCGCGGCGGGCACGCCCTTGGCGGCGAGGGCCATGTAGCCGAGCAGCGCGATCAGCCCGAGCACGAGCGAGTAGGCGGGCAGCAGCGCGGTGTTACGCCTGATCGTCTCGCGGCTCTTGGCGGCGAGGGTGCCCGTGACCGCGTGCGGGTACATGAACAGCGCGAGTGCCGAGCCGAGTGCGAGCGTGGCGTAGGCCCACTGCCCGGTCGCCGGGGTGACCAGGCTGCCGAACGGTTTGCCTGTCTTCGGGTTCACCGTCTTCAGGTGGGTGTTCGCCACGCTGAAGATGTGACCCCAGCCGCCGACCTTGATCGGGATGTAGATGATCGACACGATGACAACGACGTAGATCAGGGTGTCCTTGATGAACGCGATCAGCGCGGGCGCCCGGAGGCCGGAGACGTAGGTGTAGGCGGCAAGCAGGACGAATGCGATGAACAGCGGCAGGTCCTTCACGAACGTGTTCGTCGACGTGCCGCCGCCTATGCCTATCACGTCCAGGACCACCTGGATGCCGACCAGTTGCAGCGCGATGTACGGCATCGTGGCGAGGATTCCGGTAAGCGCCACCGCGAGGGAAAGCCCGCGTGAGCCGTACCGCCCGCGGACGAAGTCGGCAGGCGTGATGTAGCCGTGCACGTGCGAGACCGACCACAGCCGCGGCATGAAGACGAACACGAGCGGGAAAACCATGATCGTATAAGGGACGGCGAAGAATCCCGTCGATCCCACGCCGAAGACCAGCGCGGGCACGGCGATGAACGTGTAGGCGGTGTAGAGGTCCCCGCCGAGCAGGAACCAGGTGATGAACGTGCCGAAGCTGCGGCCGCCGAGCCCCCATTCGTTCAGGTGCAGCATGTTCTCCGTCCGGCGCCACCTGGCCGCGGCGAAGCCGACCAGAGTGACGATCAGGAAGAGGACGACGAAGATTGAGAAGGCGACGGCGTTGATGTGATTCGTCATGGCGCCTGCACCGGCCCTTCGGTGTCCTGGCCGGCCGCGGTGTGCCCGCCGCCGGCGGTGTGTCCGCCAGTGGCGGTGTGCTCGCCAGTGGCGCGCGCGCGTCCGGTGGCGCGGACGATGGCGTAGGCCAGGCCGCTGGTGAGCGCCACGATGGGCACCCACATCAGCTGGTACCAGTAGAAGAATGGAAAGTCGGCGACTACCGGTTTGGTGCGCGCATAGAACGGCACCCAAAGGGTGCCCACGATCGGCGCGAGTATCAGGACGGTGAGCACGGCCCAGGTGAGAGGATGCCTGGATCTGGGGTTCTGGTGGGCCATTGTTTTCCCTCCTCCCGGCTCCAAGTCCTGGCTGCGATCCGGCGGCGGCTCCGGAGAAGGGGCCAGCACACGGCCGACCAGGACCTGTCACATGTGACAGAAGTCACATCGATGCTTCCATGTGACTACGCTGCGGATCAACTGGCAACACATGACATTTTCGTCCGGGAGAGCTCGTTTGGCTGAGCGCCATGCCTTGGGGTGCGCCGCCTGCGGGCGCTGGCCGGGCCTTGGTCAAAGGGTCCCGGACAGCGCCTTGATTGGCATCTTCAGTTCGGTGAGCATCTCGATGTCGCTGCCGGCGGGGCGGCCGAGGGTCGTCAGGTAGTTGCCGACGATGATCGCATTGATGCCGCCGAGCATCCCAGCACGGGTGCCCAGGTCTCCGAGCGTGAGTTCCCGCCCACCCGCGTAACGAAGCACCGTGCGCGGCAGCGCGAGCCTGAATGCGGCGATCGTCTTGAGCGCTTCCTTGCCGTCCACGAGCGGGTGCTCCGACAGCGGGGTTCCCGGCCTCGGATTGAGGAAGTTCAACGGGACCTCGTCAGGGTCGAGCGCGGCGAGTTGCGCGGCGAGTTCGGCGCGCTGCTCCAGGGTCTCGCCCAGGCCGATGATCGCGCCGCAGCACAGTTCCATCCCCTGCGAGCGCACAAGTTCGCACGTGGCGTGGCGCTCCTGCCAGGTGTGCGTGGTCACCACGCGGTCGAAGTAGGAGCGTGCCGTCTCCAGGTTGTGGTTGTAGCGGTGCACTCCCATGGCCGCGAGTTCCGCGGCCTGGGCGGGCGTGAGCATGCCGAGCGAACAGGCGACGTTGATGCTGACCGTGGCCCTGATCGCGGCTATGCCCTCCCGGACCTGTGACATCAGCCGTTCGTCGGGACCGCGGACCGCCGCCACGATGCAGAACTCCGTGGCGCCGGTTGCCGCGGTCGCGCGAGCGGACGCGACGAGGTCGTCGATGTCCAGCCATACCGAGCGCACCGGCGAGGTGAAGCGGCCCGACTGCGCGCAGAAGTGGCAGTCCTCCGGGCATCCTCCCGTCTTTACCGAGACAATGCCCTCGACCTCCACCTCGGGTCCGCACCAGCGCATCCGGACCTCGTGGGCGAGCGCGAGCAGATCGCTTGCCGCGTCGTCCGGAAGGTTCAGGCAGGCGAGAACCTGCTGCTGATCGAGTCCCCGGCCCTCGCCGAGAACCTGCCGCCGCGCCACCGAGAGCGTGTTGTTCACGAAAGTCCTCCGCCGTTCGTGGGGATTCTGGGTCGTGGGGATCCGGGTTTGTGGGGATCCGGGTTTGTGGGGATCACCGCCAGCCGTGCCGCGATTCGAATTCTGCCGGATCGAACTCGCCGCCAAGCGTCGGCCCGAGGCAGGCTCTGGCGGCGCGGAGGAGGCGTTTCCGATCAAGGCTTCCCGCGTTTGCCCGCAAGGCGCCGCAGAGCGGCCGCCCGGCGAGTATCCGCAGATCGGCCAAGTTACAGCGCGCTGCGATATCCGGCTCGGCCGGCCAGTTGCCCACGACCACGCCCGCGCATTCCAGTCCCCGGGCGGAAAGTGCCATCAACGTGAGCGCCGTATGGTTGAGCGTGCCGAGGCCAGCGCAGGTGACGACGAGGACGGGCGCGCCGAGCGCGCTTGCCAGGTCCGCCACGGTCGTGCCGGAGTGGTCGTAGCGGACCGCGACGCCGCCCGCCCCCTCGATCAAGACGAGCTTCCCGTCCGCCGTGAGCTTGGCCACCTGGCGGGCGGCCAGGCGAAGGTCCGCTGGCGGCAGGCCGCTTACCCTGGCGGCCGCCTCGGGCGAGAGGGCTGCGGGGAACCGCGCGAGCTCGTGCAGGTCGGTCACCCCGGAAAGCCGGGCGATTTCGTCGAGATCACCCGATTGGCCAGCCAGCACGCCGGTCTGAGCTGGTTTGACGACAGCCACATCCCCACCGCGCTCTCGCGCCAAGGCGGCGATGGCGGCGGTCACGACCGTCTTGCCGACGCCCGTGCCCGTGCCGCTCACGACGAGCGTCCGCCTGGCGAGCGGGCCTGCGGCGAGCGGGCCTGTGGCAAGCGTCCACAGGGAAGGTGGCCTCACGGGGCGGGCGGCGGGTGCCGAGGGCCGGGGCTGGGAGGTGTGCGCCGCAGCCGGGTGACGAACTTGTACCTGTCACCGCGGTACCACGACTGCGCCCATTCGAGCGGATTGCCGTCCTTGTCGAAGGCGTGCCGCGACAGCAACAGCAGCGGCAGCCCCACGTCCACCCCCAGCAGGCGCGCGTCATTTGGCCCAGCGAGCACGGTCTCTATGGTCTCCTCGCCCTCGGCGGGCTCGACGCCGTACGCCTCGGCGAGCGTCTCGTACAGCGACGAGTGCCGCTCCAGTTGCTTGCGCAGGCCAGGGAATCTGCGTGCGGGCAGGTGGGACATGTCGATGGACATCGGCTCGCCGTCGGCGAGCCGGAGCCGGTGGATACGCAGCGCTCGGCCACCTGGGCGGATGCCGAGGAGATCAGCCAGTTTCTCATTGGCCGTGACGTAGCCGATCTCGAGTATCCGGGTCTTAGGGTGCAATCCGTGCGCGCGCATGCCCTCGGTGTAGCTGGCCAGTTCGAGCACCTGCGCCACCTTCGGTTTTGCCACGAACGTTCCCTTGCCCTGCATGCGCAGCAGCCGGCCCTCGACAACCAACTCAGCCAGCGCCTGCCGCACGGTAGTCCTTGAGGTGGCATAACGGTGGGCCAGTTCACGTTCCGGCGGGACGGGGCTGCCCGGCACCATGGTCTCCGTCAGCTCAAGTAGCTGCCGCTTCACCTCGTAGTACTTGGGGATACGCGGGCCCTTCTCGGCGGCCCGGCGCCCCGGTCCGGCCGGGGGATCAGGCCGCGCTGCGTTGTCCGCCGCCTCGCCATGCGGCCGACTGACTTCGCGGTCGGGCCCTGGCTGCACAGGTTGAGCGGTCACGGTCGGTCTCCTCCCTCTTGGGATGCTGCTGCGGCCTGCGGAGCGTGGGCACGGACCGCGGCCAGTGCCAGGCCAACCGTCTCTAGATCAGCATCGGCCAGGTCCGGGCGTGCCGCCAGTCGCAGGCATGAGCGTCCCTCGGGTACAGATGGTGGCCGGAAGCATGCCACCGCAAGGCCATGATCAGCGCACAGTTGCCGTGCGGCCACCGCGGTTGCCGGCGCTCCGAGCACGACCGATACCACCGCCGCCTCTGGCCGGATCGTCTCGAACCCCAGATCTGTGGCGATGTCCGCGAGCCGACAGGCACGTTGCCTGGTCCGGTCTGCCAGCCACGGAGACGCCATGAGGACCCCGAGTGCGGCAAGCGCGGCGCCGGTGCACGCGGGCGCGAGGCCGGTGTCGAAGATGAAGGATCTGCCCGTGTCGATCAGGGTTTCGATCACTTCGGCCGTGCCCAGCACCGCCCCACCCTGTCCGGCGAGTGACTTCGAGAGCGTCACCGTACGCACGACGTCGGGCTCTGTGGCCAGGCCCGCCGCGTGCACGCCGCCACGGCCACCTTCGCCTACGACGCCGAAGGCGTGCGCCTCGTCCACGACGAGCAGCGCGCCGTGTGCCCGCGCGGCAGCGTGCAGTCCGGTGAGCGGCGCCAGGTCCCCGGCGACAGAGAAGACCGCGTCTGTGACCACGATCGCCGCCTCCTCATCCCTCGTGGCAAGGGCCTTTTCTACGGCCGCGACGTCACCGTGCGCGGTGACGGCGACGCGGGCGCGGGACAGGCGGCAGGCATCGATCAGCGATGCGTGATTATGCTCATCCGATACTACGAGCACGGATGTGCCCGCGTGCCCCCTGAAGCTGCCGCACCCGCACCCGGCAGCCGCCGCGCGCTTGCCGCTGCCTAGCGCCGCCGCGAGCGCCGTAACGACCGCCAGGTTGGCGAGGTATCCGGACGAGAACACGAGTGCGCCGGGCGCCTCACAGAACCGGGCGAGTGTGCTCTCCAGCTCTGCGTGCAGCGTCGTGGTCCCGCTGACCAGCCGTGACCCGGTGGCACCCACTCCCCAAGCGCGGACGGCCGCCACGGCACCCTCGATCAGCCCGGGGTTGCGGCTCAGGCCTAGGTAGTCGTTGGAGGCAAGGTCGAGCAGGCCATCATGGTCGGGGCTCCTCGCATGCAGGCCGCGGCGCAGCCCAGCGCGGTCGCGCGCCGCCGCGGCATCGCGCAACCGTGCGAGCGGGCCAGCCCGGCCGGGCACTTCGCCGCTGCTTCCCGCCGAGCCGCCGCTGCTTCCCGCCGAGCCGCCGCTGCTTCCCGCGGCGGCATCCGCAGCGCGGGGCTGCGGGGGGTCGCCCCCCTGGGCAGGCCGAGTCTCGGGCATGTGCGCATCTTTCCAGCCTGGGACGCCGTGGCGCGCCACTGGGTGGGTCGCCGCAGGGTGTTCGCCAGTGCCAGCCGCCAAGTAGCCTCCTACCGTGCCCACACTGAGCGACCTCATCCGCGGCAAGACCTCACTCGCCGACGCCGAACTGGAATGGCTGCATTCCCTGGTGTCGGATTGGCAGTTGCTCGCGGATCTGTCGTTCGCCGATCTCGTCCTCTGGGCTGGCCTGCGCAGCGGCAACGGCTGGGTCGCGGTGGCCCAGATGCGCCCGACGACCGGCCCGACCGCCTTCCACGACGACTTCGTGGGCACCATTGTGCCGTCCGGCCACCGGCCGCTGCTCGACACGGCCCGCCGTGAGGGGCGGATCTGCCGGGAGGGAGACCCGGACTGGAGCGGTGGGGTGCCCGTGCGGGGGGAGACGATTCCGGTGCGGCGCAACGGCCGGATCATTGCCGTCATCGAGCGGAGCACGAACCTCAATTCGGCGCGTACCCCCAGCCGGCTTGAGCTGACCTACCTGCAGAGTGCCGACGACCTGGCCCAGATGGTCGCCGCCGGCCGGTTTCCATTTCCAGGGCAGGAACCGACCCTCGTGCGCTCGCCGCGGGTCGGCGACGGCTTGCTCCGTCTCGATGGCACGGGCAGGGTGACCTACGCGAGCCCGAACGCCCTTTCCGCCTACCGGCGGCTTGGCCTTGCCGCCGACCTCGTCGGGGCCGAACTTGGCCCCGCGACGGCCGCGCTGTGTGATACGGGCGAGCCGGTGGACGACTCACTTGTCGTGGTGGCCAGCGGGCGGGCACCGCGCGAAACCGAGGTGGAGGGGAACGGGTCGGTTGTCCAGTTGCGCGCCATCCCGCTGGCGGTGGGTGACTCCCGCACCGGGGCGCTTGTGCTCGTCCGCGATGTGACAGAACTGCGCAGGAGAGAGCGCGAACTGCTGAGCAAGGACGCTACGATCCGCGAGATTCATCACCGCGTCAAGAACAACTTGCAGACCGTCGCCGCGCTGCTGCGGCTCCAGGCCCGCCGCATCCGGGCGCCCGAGGGGCGTGCGGCGCTGGAGGAGGCAGTGCGCCGTGTCGGTTCGATCGCGATCGTGCATGAGACGCTGTCCCACACGCCCGAGGACGTCATCGATTTCGACGACATCGCTGGCCGTGTCGCCATGATGGCGGCCGAAGTCGCCGCGCCCGAGGCTCGGGTCAGTCCGCGGCTGGCTGGCAGGTTCGGCGCTGTGCCCGCATCGGTCGCGGCACCGCTTGCGATGATCTTGACTGAGCTTATGCAGAACGCGATGCAGCACGGGCTTGGCCAGGGCGCCGGGATCATCGAGGTGACGGCGCGCCGTGGGACGCAGCGGCTCGCGGTCGTGGTTGCCGACGACGGCGCCGGCCTGCCCGAGGATTTCGACATTGACTCATCTGCGACCCTCGGCCTGCAGATCGTGCGCACGCTCGTGGTCGCCGAGCTTGGCGGGAGGCTCGAATTCCTGCCGCGGCCCGGCGGGGGCACCGAGGTCGTCGTCGACCTGCCGATGGAGATGATGTCAGCCCCGTCGGCCGGCAGTTCCGCGTGGCCGGGCATCGCCGCGCAGGCCGAGCCGCGCGGCTCAAGCTGGGCGGGGTGATCCCCCGCTACGGCCCGCGCTCCGGGCGGCCAGCAGACCCGCCTCGTCAGCGTGCCACCGGGTACGTCATCATGTACCCGATGGCACATCGAGCAGGTATACCTGCGCGCTCGGGTTCAGGCGTGCGCCCTGGCGTAGGCGTTGCGGCGCTTGAGTGCCCGCCGCTCATCTTCGCTGGTGCCGCCCCAGACGCCGGCATCCTGGCCGCTTTCGAGCGCCCATCGCAGACAAGACTCGATCACCGGGCACCGCCGGCACACATGCTTGGCTTCTTCTATCTGCAGCAGGGCAGGGCCTGTGTTGCCGATCGGGAAGAACAACTCAGGATCCACGTCACGGCAGGCGGCGTGGTGGCGCCAGTCCATGCGGTCTACTCCTCAATGCGGCCGTCGAGCCGCCAAAATGGCTCCGTGGGGTCTTCGTCCGTGCTTGTGAATCATTTCACGAAGCAAGGCACAGATATCTTTGCCCTCGCCAGTCCCAGGATCCCTGTGCGTCGAGCAAAGACGCGACCGCGAGCGGTCGCCTGAGCAGCCATGCGGTCCGTGTCCGCGGCTACCACTCAGCGATCATGCTTAGCGGCGCGGCCATGATACCCCGTGCCTTGCATCGTTAAAGAGCCTCTCAAACGCTCGCGATCAAGCGCAAGAGGTTTGAGCAAACGTTCAGGCGATTTCACTGTCAGATGAGTCACATCTCGAACGAGGACGGCAGATCGCCGTTCGGCTCCGTGTCACCTCGGCGTGTCTGATGGCGAAACCAGCGGTATCTGACGGGTGAACATGGGTAACAATCGTGGCCCAGCGAGCAGGCAGGCCCCCCGGGGCCGCGGCCTTGACGGCTGCCGTGTGGCGTGGCGCGTCGTGCAGGCGTCGGCCCATTTCACGCTGGCTGGGTTATGTTACGACCCGCAAGGCGTCAGGGACGGACCGGAATGTCAGGCACTCGCTTTCGCCGACGTACTCACCGTCCACCTGGCAGGCGATAGGCCGTTTGGAGCGCAAGGTGATCTCCGCCTGGTCGTGCAGGCTCACCACATGCCGCCCGAAGGGCGGTCGGCCGCGATTGTTCATCATCTGGCGCAGCACGTTGAGGGTCCCGAACGTCCGCAACCGCCGCAGCGCGAACAGGTCGAGACCGATGTCGAACCCCGCGCATGGGTTCGGGTTCACCGGCCGGTCGCCGAGGTAGGTCCATGGCGACGTGTTGGACACGATGCCGATGAACAGCGGGCCGATCGACGGCTGGCCGTCCCGTTCCAGGGTGAGCGCAGGTTTGCGGCGGTCGGTCACCGAATAGAAGTGCCGGACCGCTGTCCGAAGATAAAGGGCAGGCGATGCCGGCTGGCCATTCGCCCGCCGTCCCTCGACGGCGCGGATAACCTCAGCATCGAAGCCGAGCCCGCTGCTGAAGGTGAAATACCTGTCCCCGGCCAGGCCGAGGCCCACGCGCCGCTGCCGTCCCTCCCGCATCGCCTCCAGGATCGCTCCCGTCGCTTCGACCGGGTCGGCGGGCAGACCCAGGGTGCGGACAAACACATTCGCGCTGCCGCCAGGAATGGGCGCCAGAGCCGGCAACTGCATGGCATCCGGCCGGTCACTGCCCTCCGTGCCGCTGCCCCCCGTGACGGCACCGCCGGCGCCGACGCCACTGCCGCCGACGCCGACGCCGCCCGTGCCACCGCCACTGCTGCCGCCGCCCGTGCCCCTGCCGCCCGTGCCCCTGCTGCCGTCGGCGCCGCCCTGGCCTCTGCCGCCCTGGCCTCTGCCGCCCGCGCCCGCTTCGGTTCCGCTGCCGCGTACTGCACTCGCGCTCCCGCCGAGGTCCGGGCCGGCCACGTCCAGCCCGCCGGTGCTCCTGCCGGGGCCGGTGTGGGCGGCGGCCGCCGCGGTCGCGCTCCTGTCCGGCCAGGCGCCGTCGCCGCGGGCATCGTGCGCGCCGCGGCCGCGGAAGAGCCCGTTCACCACTTCGTTGATCGTTCCGTCGCCACCGAGCGTGAACAGCATTTCGTGGCCGTCGGCCGCCGCCTGCATGGCTAGCTCGGCGGCGTGGCCCCGATAGCGTGTGTGCACCACCTCCAGCTTGACGAAGGACGCCAGTGCCCGCACGATTACGTCCCGGCACCGCGCGGTGGTGGTGGTGGCATGGGGGTTCACGATCAGGAACGCAGGCACGCGCCTAGGGTAGCTATGCCGGGAGGATGCCAGAATATGCGGGAACGTCCAGCGACCTTGATCGGTGCGGCAGCAGTGCAGGCCACCGAGTCACTAGGCGTGCTCGTAGCGACCATAATCGTCTGCGCCGACACGATTTCCGGCCGGTCGTACCAGGTCAGCAGCGGCGTCGCCCTGACCCTTATCGGTTTCGCCACGACCGCGGCGCTCGTCGTGGTCGCCGTTGGCCTCGCCCACGCGCGCAGGTGGAGCCGGACCCCGGCTCTGCTGGCCCAGTTGTTCAGCGGGATCGTGGCCATCTACCTGATCGAGGGCCACCGCTACGGCTGGGGAGTCCCGCTGATCGTGCTCGCCGTGGCGGGCTTGGCGGTGCTACTTGCCCCCGCGACATTCCGGGCGCTCACCGGCGGGCCCGCCGGCCGGCCTCGCTGACCGCTGGCGCGCCCCAGGCAGCGCCGCAGTACCCGGCCGAGTGCCACGCGCACTGCGCTGTTCCGGGGCGACCCTCTGGACCCTCCGGACCCTCCGGACCCTCCGGACCCTCCGGACCCTCCGGACCCCCCGGATACGCCGTCGCCGTCGCCGTCGCCGTCGCGTGCGGCTGTTGAGTCTGTGCTGGCGGTGCGCGGTGCGCTGTTCAGGCGGCTTTCCTTGATCCCGGAGCGCTGTCAGCGATAGTCCCTGAGTAGTTCCTGGATCAAGGAAATCTCAGTATATGAAAAGATCAATCTTGTATTCTGGGACTTATATAGGCTGGGTCTTTGGTTTGTAAGTTAGTCATTGCTGGGGTTTATCAATTGCGCCCGCGCGGGCCGGTAGTGACTGTGCTGGCCGGGTGCTGGACCGGGGGAATCGCGGCGGCGCGGGGCCGGTGCGCTACTCGTCCGCGGTGAGGCCCTCGCGTAGCTGCGCGAGGGTACGTGCCAGCAGCCGGGACACATGCATCTGGGAGATGCCCAGCTCGGCCGCGATCTGAGATTGGGTCATGTTGCCGAAGAATCGCAGCAGCAGGATCCTCTTCTCGCGTGGCGGCAGCCGTTCAAGAAGCGGCTTGAGCGACTCGCGGTATTCGACGCCTTCCAGCGCGTCGTCCATGATGCCAAGCGAGTCGGCGACGGCGGGGGCGTCCTCGTCGCCCGAGTCCGGTGCGTCGAGCGAGACCGTGGAGTACGCGTTGGCCGATTCGAGCCCCTCGAGCACGTCCTCTTCGCTCATCCGCAGGTGGGCGGCTAGTTCGCTCACCGTCGGCGCGCGTCCCTCGCGCTGCGCCAGGTCGCCGATGGCCTTGGTGAGGGCGAGCTTGAGCTCTTGCAGGCGGCGGGGTACGCGGACCGCCCATCCCTTGTCACGGAAGTGCCGCTTGATCTCGCCGACAATCGTCGGTGTGGCGTAGGTCGAGAACTCGACGCCGCGTGCGAGGTCGAACCGGTCGATGGATTTGATGAGGCCGATCGTCGCGACCTGCGTGAGATCGTCCAGCCATTCGCCGCGGTTACGGAACCGGCGGGCCAGGTACTCGACCAGCGGCAGGTGCAGCTCCACCAGTTCGCCACGTACCTGCTGGCGCACCGGATCGCCGGGCGGCAGCACGGCGAGCTGCTCGAACAGTTCCCGTGCCCGCACCCGGTCGGGAACCGCGTGCTCGGTTTTCGCAGTCACGGCGTAGCTCTCGTGCCTCACCCGTCCCGCGAACTACCGCGGCTTTTCTGCAAGATGATGGTGACCTTCTCGTCCGGTCCCACGTGGGCATCGACCTTCCCCGCAAGCGCGGTGAGCACCGTCCAGGCGAAGGTGTCACGCGCCGGCGGCCGCCCCTTTTCCGCCAGCACGGAAACGGCCACTGTCATGGCATCCGCGTCAAGGTCGAACTCGCATTCGAGGCTGGCCCCGGGCGAGGCCTGGGGAAGCAGCATGGCACACGCCTCGTCCACGGCGATACGGAGGTCTTCGATCTCGTCGAGGGTGAAATCCAGTCGCGCCGCCAGGCCCGCGGTCGCGGTGCGCAGCACCGACAGGTACGCGCCCTCGGCTGGCATGCGGACGGTCACGACATCCTTCGGCGCGTGACTACCGGATGCGGCCGCATGTGCTGCCGTGGCAGTCGCCGCGGCAGGCCGGTCGGCGGTTTTCTCGGTCACGGCCCTCCCTCTGGACATCGCTTCGGGTCACTCAGCCCGCCATGTACCTGCGTTCTGATTGCAACCTACCGCCGAGGTAGGGATGCACAGACACGGCGCGCGCGGTTACAGTGCGGGACCCCATCCTAGTGGTGCCTGGCTGGCGCGCGTTTCACCTGTGTAAATGGCCTAAGAGAATCCGGTCAGGACCGGTGCGCGCTACCGCGGGGCGGGGCGCTCGCGGCTCGCAGACCGGGCCCGCCGCAGACCGGGCCCGCCGCAGACCGGGCCCGCGCAGGCCGGGGGAGAACGCGCCGCGGCGCGCAGGAGGAGGTGTGCCCGCGCACCGCGGCACGTTGAGCGCGTCTTGCCCGCGGCTCAGCTTTTGGTCTCCCAGAAGATCTTCGAGATCTCGTCGATCTTGGCGAGCAGTTCGTCGGCCTGCGCCGGGTCGACGCTGCCCTTGGTGCCGGCTGCCCCAGCCAGCTTCGTAGCCTCGTTGAACAACTGGTGGAGCTGAGGGTACTTCGCGAAGTGCGGTGGCTTGAAATAGTCGGTCCACAACACCCAGAGATGGTGCTTGACGAGTTCGGAGCGCTGCTCCTTGATGATCAGCGCACGGGTGCGGAACTCGGGGTCGCTGTTCTGGGCATACTTCTCGGATATCGCCTTGACGGACTCGGCCTCGATACGGGCCTGCGCCGGGTCATAGACGCCGCATGGCAGGTCGCAATGCGCGTAGGCGGTGGCCTTCGGCTCGAGGAGACGTGTGAGCAGCCTCATCGATTCCCTTCCTCGTGTCGGAGTGTCGGATGATCGGTCCCGAAACTTGACACTACCCCGTAACAGTCCAGGGATTCGGGGCAGGTATGGCAGCCAATCGGCGGCCCGGCAGCGGGCGTGGTGCGGGAGCCGTCAAGCCCGGCCGGGCGAAGCTCGTGGCAGGGGTCGAAGATCGCCAGGCATGCAGTCCGCGCGTCCCGGCGGCGCACCCCCGGCATTCCCGCGCATGCATATTCTCCTGTAGGGACATGGCAACCGCCGTGGCGTGAACAGGCACAGGGAGGCGGGAGCATGCGCTGGCCGCTCTGGCGGGTCGCGGTGGCCGAGCGGTCCATGGAGCCCGCCCTGCGGCCGGGTGACTGGCTGCTTGTCCGCCGCGGCGTGCGCGCCGGGCGCTCGCCGCGGATCCGTGCGGGCCAGCTCGTCGTCGCCAGGCATCCGGCCCGGCCCGGCATGCTGCTGGTCAAGCGCGCGGCGCGCCGGGAACGCGACGCCTGGTGGCTTGAGTCTGACAATCCCGGCGCGGGGGCAGTGGACAGCCGGGTCTTCGGCGCGGTGCCCGCTGACCAGATCGAGGGCCGGGTGCTGCTGCGCTACGGACCGCTGCGCAGGCGCTAGCGCCCGCGCGGCGGGGCGCGCGGCGGGCGCAGGGCGTCGGTGCGGAACCGGACCGGCCCCCGAACGTGCGGAAGCCCCACCCCCGCCGTGGGGGTGGGGCTTCCTTTGGGCGTACGGCCCCGGCCGGCCCCGGCCGACCGCAGCCAGCCACGCCCGGGGTCGCTGCGGGGTTAGCCGGTAGCGGTCGGTTCTGGCGCCGCCTGCCTCGAGACGAGATTGAGCATCTCTTCCCTGGGCAGCCGGACTGCCTGTGCCCAGTAGTAGATGATCAGGCTGAACACGGCGACGGCCAGCATGTCCCACCAGAAATGGATCCTGCCGGTGTTGACCGGCGCCGCAACGGCACCGCCGGAGTACTGGCCCTGCCAGGAGATGACGCCCATGACGATCAGGTACACGGGCAGCCACTGCGCCGACTTCCAGTCCAGCGGCGGCCGCTCGTTGTCGAAGGCCATCGAGACGCCGATCAGGATGTAGCCGATGACGAGCACGACGCCGAGCTTCCAGATCACCTCGAAGCCCGACCAGTAGATGATCAGGTTGGCGATGATGAACGCGATCGGCGCGATCACGACCGCACCCGGCATCCGGTACGGACGGGGCGCTTCCGGCACCTGCCTGCGGAAGGCGCCCATGGACAGCGGCGCCCCGGCATACATGAGCACGCTCGCCGCGGTGACCAGGCCGACCAGTGACTTCCAGCTCGGGAACGGCAGCAGGAAGAGCAGGCCGAACACGAACGCGACGATCAGGCTGACCCAGGGCACGCCCCGGGCGTCGACCTTGGCGAAGATCTGCGGGAAGTACCGGTTCCTGGCCAGGCCGTAGCCGACACGGGACGTCGAGGTCGCGTAGATCAGGCCGGTGCCGGACGGGGAGATGACGGCGTCGACGCGCAGGAGGGTCGCCAGCCAGCTGAGCCCTACCGCCCCAGCCAGGAAGGCGAACGGCCCGGTGCCGAGGCCCGCGTTGGTGGCGAGCCCAGCCCAGCCGTGGGAGAGCTGGCCGGGCGTCAGCGCGCCGATGAACACAACCTGCAGCATGACGTAGATCAGGGTGCCGAGCAGGACCGCCAGGATGATCGCGCGGGGCAGGTTCCGCTGTGGGTTCTTGATTTCGCCTGCCAGTTGGTCGGCCTGCTCGAAGCCGAGGTAGGAGAATACGATGCCGGCCGAGGGGATCGCGGCGAACAGGCTCTTGATGCCAAAGGGCATGAACCCGCCGTGCGAACCGAAGTTGCTGCCGTGGAACTTGAACAGCAGCACGACGATGGCGAAGACCGGGATCGCGACCTTCCACCACGTGACGGCACTGTTGACGCGCGAGAACATGCGCATGGCGAGGAAGTTCACCATCGTGAACAGGGCCATCAGGATAACGGTCATCAAGAAGCCGAGCCCGGTGGTGACACCCGTCTTCGTGTTGTAGACGCTGTGCCAGTAGTAGGAGGCGTACTGCATCACCGCGAAGCACTCGATCGGCGCCACGGTGAGCGCCTGCACCCAGGAGAAGAAGCCGAACGAGATACCGGCGACGCTGCCGAACGCGAAGTGCGGGAATCTCGCAGTGCCGCCGGCCACCGGGTACATCGCGCCGAGCTCGGCGTGGACGAGGGCCAGGATAACGACCGCGACACCAGCGATGACCCACCCGAGGAGGGCCGCCGTCCCGGCCGCTGCCGCGGCTAGCCATGCGCCGAACAACCAGCCGGAGCCGATGATCGAGGTCTCGGACGCCCAGGTGGCGCCGACCAGCCCCATCTCTCGCCTGAGGCCTACGTCCGCCGGTCTGGTGACGGTAACAGCTACAGATTCACTTGCCATGATCAGGCCTTTCTCCCGATCGTGCATGTGCAGTGCTCACGCGAGGGTCATGGGTTCCCGCGAGAGTGACGACATCGTATGGATCAGCACTTCCCTCTGAGAAGTGGTGACCAGGCGTCATTTCGGTAACGCAAGTCACGGAACCGCCAGCTAGGCCGTGCGGTTATACGCGTTGTCTACAACCGATCACGGCCTAACGCCAGCCGCCTCGCCGTATCGGCCGCATCCGTTCCGGCCGTCTTCGGGTGCGTGTGCGCCACCTGGCCCCGTCGGGGCTGAAGTTTCTTCCGCGCGAAATGGTTCCGCCGATACCCCGGGGCGCTTCTCCGCAGGCGGCCTTGCCTCAGCCGGGCGCGACCGCAGCCGTCCCGCCCTCGTCGCCGCGCTGCCGCCTGGCTCGGTAAGCCGCGACGTTGGACCGGCTCGCGCACCGGTCCGAGCAGTAGCGCTTGGACCGGTTGGTGGTCGTGTCCAGGAACGCGGCGTTGCACGGCGCGGCCTGGCAGAGCCCGAGCCGCTCGGTGCCGAGATCGGTGGCGAGCACCGCCAGGCCCATGACCGCGCCCGCCGCGTACTTGTCCGCGACCGATCCACTCTCGGTGAGGTGCAGATGCCAGCGCTGGCCGTCATGGCCGGAGATCTGCGGGTGGATCGGGTGCTGGATCAGCAGGGCGTTGAGCATCTCGACGGCCTCACCGCCGTCGCCCTCAGCCGCCGCGGTGAAGATCTTCCGTAGCTCCGCACGCAGTTGCCGCAGCGCGTCGAGGTCGTTGCGGGTCGCGCGCACGTTCAGGTGCGGCCGGTCGGCGACGAGGACGTGCAGCGCTGGCAGGTCGCGCAGGTCGTCGCGGTCCGGGTAGGCGGGATCGCAGGTGTTCACCAGTCGTACCGCCAGCTCGGCATAAGAGCTGAGATCCACTCCCGATCCTTTAGCTGCGGGGGATTTCTTCAACGCTGAGTAAGAAGCGTATGCAGTTATTGAGTATTACACATCGGCTCTGCCGAGGGAGGGAAACGCGTTGTCGCGCGCATCCGCCTGCCGGGCCGCCGGCGCCGGGCTGGGCACCTGCCCGGGCCGCGGCACCCAGCCGGGCACGAGCCGCCCGGGCCGTCCCGGCGGCGCCGGACGGCCGCGGCCGCCGCGGGGAGCAGCCGTCCGCAGCAACCGCGGATGCGTTCGCCGAGGGGCGGTGTGTGAGAATTAACAAACGGGTGATCCCCGTATAGCGACAGACGACCGCTCCTGCCGGGCAAGATGGGCACCACTGATCCGGCCCCAGGCCTGCGGCGTCCACCCGCCAGTTCTCCAACCCGCAGGGCCCGAAGGGGTCGAAGTGTCCAATCAGCCCAGTCAGGAACAAACGTCTCCGCCATCCGCGTACGCCGCGGATCCAGCGTTCACGCTGCACCGCGGCGGCAAGATCGAAGTGCGCCCGACCGTCGAAGTGCGCGACGAGGCGGCGCTGTCTCTCGCCTACACACCCGGCGTCGCGCGCGTGTGCACCGCGATCGCGGACGATCCGGCGCTCGCCTACGACTACACCTGGGTGGCCAACGCCGTCGCGGTCGTGTCGGACGGATCCGCCGTGCTCGGTCTCGGCGATATCGGGCCGGCCGCCGCGATGCCCGTGATGGAGGGGAAGGCGCTGCTCTTCAAGCAGTTCGCCGGCGTGGACGCCGTCCCGCTCTGCCTCGCGTGCACCGACGTGGACGAGATCGTCGACACCGTGGCCAGGCTCGCACCCTCGTTCGGCGGGATCAACCTGGAGGACATCAGCGCGCCGCGCTGCTTCGAGGTTGAAGACCGGCTGCGCGAACTGCTCGACATCCCGGTGTTCCACGACGATCAGCATGGGACCGCGATCGTCGTGCTCGCCGCGCTGCGCGGCGCGGCGGCGCTGACCGGCAGGTCGCTCGGCGAGATCAGGGCGGTCGTGGCGGGCGCGGGCGCGTCCGGCGTGGCGGTCACCAGGATCCTGCTGTCGGCGGGCATCGGCGACATCGCGGTCTCGGACAGCAAGGGCCTGATCTACGCGGGCAGGGACGGGCTCAACCCGGTCAAGGCGGCCCTCGCCCGCGACACGAACAAGGCCGGTCTCACCGGCTCCACCGAGGAGGCGCTGCGCGGCGCGGACCTGTTCATCGGCTTGTCCGGTGCGACCATCGCCGAGCAGGCGATCGCCGGGATGCACCCGGGCGCGATCGTGTTCGCGCTGTCGAATCCAGATCCCGACGTCGACCCCGCAGCCGCCGGCCGGCATGCCCGCGTCGTTGCCACCGGACGCAGCGACTTCCCCAACCAGATCAACAATGTGCTCGCCTTTCCCGGTGTGTTCCGCGGCGCGCTCGACGTCCGGGCCACCGAGATCACGGAGGGCATGAAGCTCGCCGCGGCAGACGCCATCGCCGGGCTCGTGGCCGGCGAACTCGCGCCGGACTACGTGGTTCCTGGCCCGTTCGACGAGCGTGTGGCCCCGGCGGTGGCCGCCGCCGTAGCCGCCAGGGCCCGCGCGGACGGAGTTGCCCGCCGCTGAAGGCGGCGCAAAACCATATCCTTAACGGCTGCGCGGGGTGGCGCCGGCGGCGTGCCGGGGGTTCCGGGGTCGCCCGGGCTGGCGCAGCCCTGGCGGCTCACGCTTGGTGGCGCGATCCTCTCCGCTGCGGAGCCGTCGCAAGCCGGTATCCGTAGCGGCACGCGCTTTCAACTGCGGGGGGCTGTACCGCCCGCGTCACCTGGCCCCGCGGAGTCCGGTCCCTCGCTTCGCGGCGCGTCGTGCTGCGGCGCGTCGTGCTGCGGCGCGTCGTGCGGGGCTTCGCCTGGCGGCTCCTCGTGCTGCGGCCTGACGGGGCCGAAGACCTCGCTGCGGATCCGCTGGAGGGCGTCCTCCAGGATGGTCCGCAGGTCATCCATTGTGCCCTCGCCGAGCGCGCCGGCCTGCCGGATGGCCCGGCGTACCTCGTTGCCGAACTCCTTTGCCAGCCTCTCGAAGTCGCGGCCGCCGGCGCCGGGGCGGTGCCGCCGGCCCGGCCAGTCTGTCCAGCTTGCCCAGTCCCCCCAGTCCTGCCAGCCGGGCTTCGCCCAGTCACGGCCGGGCCGTTCCCCCTCTTCGCGCGGGGCCCGCTCGTGACCACGCCCGTGGGACTGCCGCAGTTCCTCGCGAAGCCGCCGCGCCCGCTCGCGCGCCTCCTCGCGGGTTTGGCGCGCCTGCTCCTGCGGTGACCGTTTGGTCTCCTTGTGCACCTCACGAGTCGCCCAGGTCAGTTCCTCACGCAGGCTCCGCACGGTCTCCCTCACATCTTCCTTGACCTCACGGGCGATGCCGCTCACCGATTCGGTGATCTCCCGCTCCAGGTCCTCGAGCTCGTCGATCCGGCGGCTGATCTCTTCGCGGCCCTTATCCGTGATCCGGTAGATCTTGCGGCCGTCCTCCTCGTCGTGCGTCAGCAGGCCTTCCTCCTCGAGCCTGGCGAGGCGGGGATAGATCGTTCCTGGCGACGGCGCGTAGACGCCCATGAAGCGGTCCTGGAGGAGCCGGATGACCTCATACCCGTGCCTGGGCGCCTCATCCAGCAGCTTGAGCAGGTAGAGCCGCAGCCGCCCATGTCCGAACACCGGGCTCATCGTGCCTCCTCTGTACCGACGCGGGACGGCTCCGCTCCGGCGGGCGGGTCCCGCCGCAGCAGTGTGACCGCCCCGGACGCGGTGCTGACGGACAGTTGCCCGTCGCCGGTTCCGAGTGTGCCCGCCAGGCCGCTGGCGCCCGGCTTCCGGCTGGCGTCGAGCCCGTCGAAAGCCGACTCGACGCGGCCAGAACCAGAGCGCAGATCGACGCTGACGCTGACCGCGGCGGGCAGCCGCATGGCCACGTCACCGGATACGGTCGCCGCCCGGACCACGGCTGCCGGGGTCAGATCCACGTCGGCTGTGATCTTGCCGTTGACCGTCTTGGCATCCAGCCGTCCGAGCGACCCGCCAGCGATGGTCAGATCGCCCGACACGGTCTTGAACGCCACGTCGCCGTCGACGTCCTGGGCTTCCAGGTCGCCCGACACGGTGCCCGCGTCCAAGCTGCCGGTCACGCCGTCCATGGTGATGCCGCCGGACACGCTCTTGACCGATGCCCGCGCGGCCAGGCCTGAGACGAGGGCAGTGGCGTTGACGACCCCGAGCTGCAGTGGGCAGTCTTTCGGCACGGTCACCGCGATCGTCGCGGCGTGCCGTTGCGGGCGCAGCCAGCCGAGCAGGCCGTCCCAGGTCAGGTCCTCGTAGGTGACCGTCAGGATGCCTGCTTCGTGGGTCACGAGCAGCGGCTGGCCGGATACCGATTCCACGTCGAGGCGGGGTGTGTCTTCGGCAGCCAGCACCGCGACCGAGCCCGATACCAGCCGGATCCTGAGAGCGACCACGCCGTCGAAGGTCAGGCTGGTAGGCGTGTCGATGATCCACCGCGGCATCGCAGGCTCCCTTCAAAGCGGTGGCGTGCTCGTTACGGAGCGCCGCCTAAAAAAACGATATATCGCGTTCAGGAAAAGTCAAGATGTATCTCGACTAATCCATGTGCCCGGCATGGCCGGCCACGCTCGGCGCGCGCAGGTTCGCACCGTCCGAGGCCCGGCCGGGCGCCGGGCTTGGCCCGCCTGACCGCCAACCGGCCAGGCGAGCCTTCGCGTCACTCCTCATCGTCCAGCCGGGCGAGCCAGGTGGCCAGGCGCTCCACCGGATCCTCGAACGCGGGATTGAGATCGACGAACTCGCGCAGGCGTTCGGCCAGCCACCAGAGGCTGACTTGCTCGTCGCCGCGCCGCTCGGCGAGTTCCTCGATGCCACGATCGGTGAAGTACATGGGTCAGACCGCGGCGCCCGCCCCGGGGGCGAAAGCACTCTCGACGAGCGCCTTCTGCTCCGCCGCGTGCATGGTCGCCGAGCCGACCGCCGGGGCCGAACTCGCCCGCCGCGACACCCGGGTGATGGGCCTGCCGAGATAGGCCGGCAGCCGCAGCCCGATCATCGGCCACGCGCCCATGTTGGCCGGCTCTTCCTGCACCCAGAACAGCTCCTCGGTGCCCGGGTGGGCGGCGAGAACGGCCTTCAGTTCCTCCAGCGGCATCGGGTAGAGCCGCTCGATCCGCATGATCGCCGTCGTCTCGTCGCCGATCGAAGCCCGGTGCGCGGCCAGGTCGTAGCTGACCTTCCCGGAGCAAAGGAGCACCCGGCGGACCGATGCCCGGTCGCCGCGGGCTGGATCCTCGATCAGCGGGCGGAAGTTGCCGTGGGTGAAATCGGCCACGCCGGAGGTCGCCGCCTTGTTCCTGAGCAGCGACTTCGGCGTGAACACCACGAGCGGCTTGCGCCGGCCGGACAGCGCCTGCCAACGCAGCAGATGGAAGTAGTTCGCCGGGGTGGACGGCTGCGCGACGGTCATGTTGTCCTGCGCGCACAGGCCAAGGAAGCGCTCGATCTTGGCGGAGGAGTGGTCAGGGCCCTGCCCCTCGTAGCCGTGCGGCAGCAGCAGCACCACGCTGGACCGCTGCCCCCACTTCTGCTCACCAGAGCTGATGAACTCGTCCAGGATTGACTGCGCGCCGTTGGCGAAGTCGCCGAACTGCGCCTCCCAGCACACCAGCGCTTCTGGCCGTGCGACCGAGTAGCCATACTCGAACCCCATCGCGGCGAATTCGGACAGCAGCGAGTCATACACGTACAGCTTGGTCGTCCCCCGGTCGAACTGCTTGAGGGGGGCGTGCTCGGCGCCGGTGTGCCGGTCCACGAGCACGGCGTGCCGCTGGCCGAAGGTGCCGCGCCGGGTGTCCTGCCCGACAAGCCGGACCGGGTGCCCGTCGATGAGCAGGGAGCCGATTGCCAAGGTCTCGCCCGTGCCCCAGTCGACCGCGTCGTCGGCGACGGCGGCGGCACGGCGCTGCAGCAGTGGCTGCAGGCGCGGGTGCACGGTGAACCCGTCGGGGAGGTTGAGCTGCGTGTCGATGATCCGCTTGACGGCCTCGTCGGTGGTCGCCGTCGCGGTCGCGCGGTGGTCGATCTCCTGAACCTCGGGTTCCGGCCTGATCACCGCGCCGGGTTCGATCGGGCGCCTGGCGGCCTCACGGGTCTCCGTGAACGCCCGCTCGAGCTGCTGCTGGTAATCCCTGAGCGCTTGCTCGGCCTCTTCCATCGTGATGTCACCACGGCCGATCAGCGCCTCGGTGTAGAGCTTGCGGGTCGATCTCCTGGCGTCGATCAGGTCGTACATCAGCGGCTGGGTGAACGACGGGTTGTCGGTCTCGTTGTGCCCGCGGCGGCGGTAGCAGATGAGGTCGATGACCACGTCCTTCCTGAACGCCTCGCGGAACTCGAAGGCCAGCCTGCCGACCCGGACCACCGCCTCAGGGTCGTCGCCGTTGACGTGGAAGATCGGCGCCTGGATCATCCTCGCGACATCGGTGGCGTAGACGCTCGACCGGGAGTGCTGCGGCGCGGTCGTGAAACCCACCTGGTTGTTCACCACGATGTGCACGGTGCCGCCGGTGCGGTAGCCGCGCAGTTGCGACAGGTTCAGCGTCTCGGCCACGACTCCCTGGCCCGCGAACGCCGCATCACCGTGGATCAGCACGGGAAGCACGGTGAAACCCGGTTCCCCCTTGTCGATGACGTCCTGCTTGGCCCGGACGACTCCCTCGAGCACCGGATCGACGGCTTCCAGATGGCTTGGGTTGGCGACGAGCGAGGCCCGGATGCTGGTCCCGTCCGCGGTTACGAAGTCGCCGTCGGCGCCCAGGTGGTACTTGACGTCGCCCGAGCCGTGCGCGGTGCGCGGATCGAGGTTGCCCTCGAACTCCTGGAAGATCTGCGCGTACGACTTGCCGACGATGTTCGCGAGCACGTTCAGCCTGCCGCGGTGGGTCATCCCGATCACGGCCTCGTCGAGGCTCTTGTGCGCTGCCTCGGTGAGCACCGCGTCGAGCAGCGGGATCAGGGATTCGGCGCCCTCGAGGGAAAACCGCCGCTGGCCGACGTACTTCGTCTGCAGGAACATCTCGAACGCCTCGGCCACGTTGAGCCTGCTGAGGATGCGCAGTTGCTCGTCGTGGCCCGGGCTGCCGTGCGGCCGCTCGACGCGTGCCTGCAGCCAGGCCCGTTCCTCCGGGTTCTGGATGTGCATGTACTCGATGCCGACGGTGCGGCAGTACGAATCACGCAGCACGCCGAGGATCTCACGCAGCGGCATCAGCGGCTTGCCTCCGAAACCGCCGGTCGCGAACTCGCGCTCCAGGTCCCACAGGGTCAGGCCGTGCTGGTTGATGTCGAGATCGGGATGCTTGCGCTGCCGGTACTCCAGCGGATCGGTGTCGGCCATGAGGTGGCCGCGGACCCGGTAGGCGTGGATCAGCTCGTGCACGCGGGCGGACTTGGCGATGTCGTCCTCGTGGCCCGCCGGGATGTCGCGCACCCAGCGGACCGGCTCATAAGGAATCCGCAGGGCCTTGAAGATCTCGTCGTAGAAGCCGTCCGCGCCGAGCAGCAGCTCGTGGATGCGGCGCAGGTACTCACCCGACTGTGCGCCCTGGATGACCCGGTGGTCGTAGGTCGAGGTGAGCGTCATGGCCTTGCTGATGGCCAGCCTCGCCAGCGTCTCGGCCGATGCGCCGTGATAGGAGGCCGGGTATTCCATCGCCCCGGTGGCGATGATGCAGCCCTGGCCCGGCATCAGCCTCGGCACCGAATGCTCCGTGCCGATCGTCCCGGGATTGGTGAGGCTTATCGTCGTGCCGGCGAAGTCGGCCACGTCCAGCTTGCCCGACCGCGCCTTGCGGACCACGTCTTCGTACGCCATCCAGAGCTGGCGGAAGTCAAGCGTCTCCGCGGCCTTGATGTTCGGCACGAGAAGCTGCCGCGAGCCGTCCGCCTTCCGCACGTCGATCGCGAGGCCGAGGTTGACATGCTCCGGCTGGATGAGCGCCGGCTTGCCGCCGGACTCGGCGAAGTGCGCGTTCATCGCCGGCATCGCCTGCAGCGCCCGCACCATCGCGAAGCCGATCAGGTGCGTGAACGATGCCTTGCCGCCGCGGCCGCGCTTGAGGTGGTTGTTGATGACGATCCGGTTGTCGATCAGCAGCTTGGCGGGCACCGTGCGCACACTGGTGGCGGTCGGCACCGCCAGGCTCGCCGTCATGTTCAGCGCGGTGCGGGCGGCCGTGCCGCGGAGCCGGACCTGTGTCGCGTCCGCGGCAACCGCGCCGGCCACGGCCGCGGGAGCGGCGGCGGCGGGGGCGGCCGGCGCCGCGTCAGTTCCGGCCGCCGAGCCGGGGCCGGCGGCGGCTGCTGCGAAGCCAGGGCCGGCCGGCCGGGTGGCGGGGGCCGCCGCGGCGGTGCCGCCCCGTGGCGGCGCCTGGCCGCCGGTTGCCGGCGTGCCGGGTGCCTGGCGCTCGGGTGCTGCTTGTCCTGCG
>WNGJ01000461.1_pt1 | contig 52134 bp, 65 predicted proteins | sample 5400611 | NCBI WGS metagenome assembly WNGJ01 (sample SAMN13153375, study PRJNA577476) | soil metagenome | isolation source: 40 cm soil or saprolite under Garry oak tree replicate 1 | place: USA:California | collected 2016-06-15 | reverse complement strand
GTCTGGGGCGCGACGCGCGTCGCTTCGCGTGCGAAGTCATGCGGCGGATCGCCGAGTGGATGCGGCCAGAACCGCGCGAACGCGAACGGGTAGAACGTGCCCCAGTGGATCGGGACCGCGACGCGCGGCCGTATCCGCAGGACCGCTTCAGCCGCGCGCTTCGGATCGAGGTGGCCGCTCCCCAGTCGCGGTCCCCAACCCCAGACCGGCAGCAGGGCGACCTCCACCGTCCCCGCGAGACCGTCCATCTCGGCACACAGGTCCGTGTCGCCCGCGAAGTACACGCTCGAGTTCCCGGCGATGCGGTATCCAAGCGCCTCGGCGGCGGGGCCGAACGGACGTCGTCGCCCATCGTGTTCGGCGCGTATCGCCTCGACCACGACGCTGCCGACGCCGAATCGCTCGCCGGCCGCGACCTCCACGACGTCGTGTCCGGACCGGCGCACCACCTGTCCAAGTCCCTTCGGCACGACGACGCGTGGCCGGCCGCGAAGCCGCCGCAGGGACGGGAGGTGCAGGTGATCGTGATGCGCGTGGGAGATCAGGACGACGTCGACATCGACGTCCTCGATGAGGTGGGCCACGGTCTCCGTATGGCGGTGGAGCAGGCCCAGCCGATCCACGAGCAGCGGGTCGGTGAGAATGCTCACGCCATCCATCTCGATGAGGACGGTCGAGTGTCCGAGGTAACGAAGACGCAAAACCACAGACCGAGCCTAATGCGCGGGTGATCGTCGACTTTTACGCGGTCCAGCTCCGTCTCCTTTCGAGATGGACCGGTGGCCCAAGCGGCGTCGCGCGCCGCGTCGTGGCGACGCTCGTCACCGCCATGCTCGCGCTCGTCGTCACGGCCTGGCTCCTTCCGGGGATCACCGTGCGGGACGTTCCATCCGCCGCGGGGGCGGCGGTCGCGCTCTCCGCGATGAGGATGCTCCTACGCCCTGCGCTCGTCGCGTACGTGTCGCGCGTCTCGATCGCCGTCGCGTCCATCGTCACGGTCCTCGTGCAGGCGCTCGCGTTCTGGCTCATCGCCCAGGTCGGCTGGATCGCCGTCGACAGCCTCATGGACGCGCTCGTCGGTTCGGTGATCTTTTCGGTCGTCAATGCCCTCGTGACCGCCGTGCTGTCGACCGGCGACGACCTTTCGTTCTTCGGCACCCTGGTCCGCCAGCTCGAGGCACGGCGCGGCAAGACCGACATCAGCCGCGCGCCGGGCATCGTCTTCATTCAGCTCGATGGACTCGCGCATCCGATCATCGAGGACCACCTTCGGGCCGGACGCACGCCGAATCTCGCGCGCTGGCTCGGCTCAGGCGGCATGACCCTCGATCGCTGGGAGCCGTTGCTGCCGACCCAGACATCGGCAAGCCAGGCGGGCATCCTCCACGGGAACAATGACGGGATCCCGGGCTTTCGCTGGTGGGACAAGAAGACGGAGCGGCTCATGGTGTCGAACCACCCCAAGGACGCACGCGAGATCGTGCGTCGAGTCTCGAACGGCGACGGCCTTCTCGCGAACGGCGGTGCCTCGATCGGCAATCTCGTCTCCGGCGATGCGACGCGAAGCTTCCTCACCGCCGCGACGCTTGACGATCCGGCGAGGGAGATCCGCCGCAGCCACGTCCTCGATTGGTTCTTCGTCAGTCCGTACAGCTACGTCCGATGGACGCTGCTGTCGATCGGCGAGATCGTCAAGGAGCTCGTGCAAGCCCGTGCCGCGGCACGGACCGAGCCGCATGGTGCGCGCGCCTTTCCCTATCCCCTCGCGCGAGCGGCGACGAACGTGGTCCTGCGTCATCTCAGCACCGCGCTCGTCATCGAGGAGATGTGGCGCGGCACCTCCCCGATCTACGTGGACTTTGCCGACTACGACGAGATCGCGCACCACGCCGGACCCGATCGCCCGGAAGCGCGCGATGCGGTGGCGGGCCTCGACCGGATCTTCGGGATCATCGCGAAGGCGGCTGCGGATGCGCCGCGGCCATATCGCTTCGTCGTGCTGTCCGACCACGGGCAGAGCCCGGGCGCGATGTTCGCACGGCGGTATCGCAAACCACTCGAAGGGCTCATCCAGGAGCTCGTGGGCGAACACGTGAAGGTGCAGGGCGCCACCGCCCACGTCGAGCACTGGGGCATCCTCAGTCCGCTCCTCTCCGAGGCGTCCGGGATCACTGGGATGACGCGGACGCTTACGAGCGCTCCGTTCCGGCGGCGCGCGGGCGCCATCGACGACGCGGAGAAGCCCTCGGACGTCGTCGTCGCCGCATCGGGGAATCTCGCTCTGGTCTCGTTCCCGGCCATGCCCGGCCGGGCCACGCGGGAGGCGATCGACGCGACCTACCCGGGTCTCGTGGATGGCCTCGCGCGGCATCCGGGGATCGGACTCGTCATGGTCCGCGCCACGGGTGGCGGATCGGTCGTCCTTGCAAGTGGTGGCGCGACCGATCTCGCGGTCGGACACGCGGGCGGGATCGATCCGCTGGCGCGATTCGGGACGAACGCCGCCGAGGGCCTGCGGCGCCTCGACGCCATGGCGGAATGCGGGGACCTCGTCATCGTGAGCATGTTCGATCCCGAGTCGGGCGAGGTGGCCCCCTTCGAGGACCAGGTCGGCTCGCACGGAGGACTCGGAGGCAGGCAGGGCGACGCGTTCATCCTCCATCCGTCCAGCTGGAGGATCGAAGGACCGGTCGTGGGTGCGGTCGCGCTGCACCAGCAGATCCGCGGGTGGCTTCAGGCCGCGGCTAGAGATGACTCCAAGCCGCAGGGATGAACAGGCTCGTGAACGTGTCGAGCGCGTACCCATCGGTCATGCCGGCGATGTAATCGGCCACGGCGCGCTTGGTGTTCTCATGCGCGGCGATCCGCTGGTGCTCCGCCGGCATGCGCTCGGGGTGCGCCTCGAAATACTGGAGGAGCTCCCAGAGGACGCCCTGGGCCTTCTCATCCTCCGTCTTCGCCGGCCCGGAGAGGTACACGTTGTCGAACATGAACTTGCGCAGCGCATTCGTCGCGTCGAGCACCTCGGGGCTCATCGTCACGTCAGCCTTGCCATACGACGCCACGATCACGTCGTAGATCATCGTGTCCAGCCGCTCGGCACGGTCGCTCCCGAGGGCGGTGCGGAGATCCGCGGGCAGGTCGGCCTCGGTGATGATCCCGGCCCGCATCGCATCGTCGATGTCGTGATGCAGGTACGCGATCTTGTCGGCGTAGCGGACGACCCAACCCTCCGGTGTCTCCGGCTCGCCCCACGCGGCCGTCTCGAGCCCGCCTTCGGTCGGCGAGCTGTGCTTCAGGATGCCGTCGAGCGTCTGCGTCGTGAGCCGCAGTCCGGCTCCGTTGTTCTCGAGCTTCTCGGCGATGCGGACGCTCTGCTGGTTGTGACGGAATCCCTCGGGCAGGAACCGCGCGAGCAGCTCCTCGCCGATGTGACCGAACGGCGTGTGGCCGATGTCGTGGCCGAGCGCCATCGCCTCGACCAGGTCTTCGTTGAGCCGTAGCGACCGCGCGATCGCGCGCCCGATCTGGTTCACCTCGAGGATGTGCGTGAGGCGCGTGCGGTAGTGATCGCCTACCGGCGCGAGGAAGACCTGCGTCTTGTGCTTGGTGCGCCGGAACGCCTTGCTGTGGATGATGCGGTCGCGGTCCACGGCGAACGACATCCGCGTCGGCGACGGCTCGTCCGGTCTGTCGCGCCGGCCGTCGGCGCTCCTCGTCGCATAGGGCGCGAGCGTCGTGTTCTCGAGCTCTTCGCTTCGCTCGCGGATGCGCAGAGACGCGACGCTGCGATCGCGCGAGAGCTTCGCCGCGCGCTCAACTTTGGTGGCCATGCGCGGATGTTAGCGGTCCTTCTCCCCCGCTCCGGCGATCGCGGCCTGCGCGGCCGCGAGCCGCGCCACCGGCACGCGATACGTCGACGGCGACACGTAGGTGAGGCCGACCTCGTGGCAGAAGGCGATCGACGACGGGTCGCCGCCGTGCTCGCCGCAGATGCCGATCTTGAGGTCCGGCCGCGTCTTGCGCCCACGCTCGATCGCGATGCGCATCATCGCGCCGACGCCGTCGCGGTCGAGCACCTGGAACGGATCGGCCGGGATGATCTTCTGCTCGACGTACTTCGTGAGGAAGCTCTTCTGCGCGTCGTCACGCGAGATGCCGAGGATCGTCTGCGTGAGGTCGTTCGTCCCGAACGAGAAGAACTCGGCCTTCGTCGCGATCTCGTCGGCGATGAGACAGGCGCGTGGGATCTCGATCATCGTTCCGAACTTGTACGGCACCTTCCTGCCGCGCTCCTTGAAGATCGCCTCTGCGACCGCAACGACCTGCTGCTGGAGCCGGTCGAGCTCCCCCATCACGCCGACCAGCGGCATCATGATCTCGGGCTTCGCCTTGATGCCCTTCTCGGCCGCGTCGATCGCTGCGCCGAGGATCGCCCGGATCTGCATCTCGAGGATCTCGGGGTACACCAACAGCAGCCGGCACCCGCGCAGGCCGAGCATCGGGTTGTCCTCGTGCAGCTGCTGCAGGCGCCGCTCGATCTTCTCCTTGCGCTCGAGCTCCGCGCCGTCGGTGCCGGTCGCGCGCATCACCGCGATGTCGACGTCCACATCGGCGTACTCCCGGAGGAACTCGTGGAGCGGCGGGTCGATGAGCCGGATGACGACGGAGAGGCCGTTCATCGCTTCGTACATCTGTAGGAAGTCGCCCTGCTGGAACGGAAGGAGCTTCGCGAGCGCGATCTTCCGGCCCGGGGCGTCGTCGGCCATGATCATGTCCTGCACGATCGGCAGGCGCTCGGCCTGACGGAACATGTGCTCCGTCCGCGCGAGACCGACCCCCTCGGCACCGAGCTCGCGCGCGAGACGGCATTCCTCCGGAGTATCCGCGTTGACCCAGACGCCGAGGGTGCGGCGCTGGTCGGCCCACACGAGCAGCTCGATGAGCTCCTTCTCTTCGCGGAAGTTCGGTTGGATCGTCGGAAGCTCACCGAGGAAGACCTCGCCGGTCGTTCCGTCGATCGAGATCGCGTCGCCCTCGCGCACGACCTTGTCGCCGACGCGCATCTGCCGCTTCGCGAGATCGATGTCGAGGGCCGCGACCCCGGCCACGCACGGGAGGCCCAGACCGCGCGCGACGACCGCGGCATGACTGGTCGAGCCGCCGCGGGCCGTCAGGATGCCGGTCGCCGCGATCATCCCGTGGAAGTCGTCGGGACTCGTTTCGGGGCGCACGAGCACGACGAGCTGTTTGGATCCCTTGAGCTCGACGGCGCGATCGGCGTCGAACACGGCGCGCCCGGTCGCGGCGCCGGGTGACGCGTTCAGGCCCTTCGCCAGGAAGCGGCCGGCCTTCCGCGCATTCTCGACCTCGACCTCATCGAAGCGCGGCAGGAGAAGCTGCTCGACGTGCATCGGGTCCACGCGCAGCAGCGCCTCGTCCCTGTTGATGAGCTTTTCGCGCACCATGTCGATCGCGACCTTGACCGCCGCGCGCGCCGTCCGCTTCGCGCTGCGGGTCTGGAGCATGAAGAGCTTCCCGCGCTCGATCGTGAACTCGAGGTCCTGCACATCGCGGTAGTGCTTCTCAAGACGCTGCGCGATCCTCTCGAACTGCGTGTAGACCTTGGGCAGCTCGTCCTTCATCTGCGCGATCTTCGACGGCGTGCGGATGCCGGCGACGACATCCTCGCCCTGCGCGTTGACGAGATACTCGCCGTAGAGCTCTCTCGCGCCGGTGTTGGGATTACGCGTGAACGCGACGCCGGTGCCCGAGTCGTCGCCCATGTTGCCGAAGACCATCGACTGAACGTTCACGGCGGTGCCGAGGTCGTGAGCGATCTTGAACGCGTTGCGGTAGTCGACCGCGCGGCGGCCGAACCACGAGCCGAACACCGCCTCGATCGCAAGGCGTAACTGATCGAGCGGCTCCGTGGGAAACGGCTGCTTGGTTTCGCGCCGGACGATCTCCTTGAACTCGGCCACGAGCTCTTGGAGCGCCTTCGGGGTGAGGTCGGTATCGCTCTTCGCGCCCGTCGCCTTCTTCTTCGCCTCGAGGGCGTGATCGAACTTCTCGGCCGGGATGTCCTGCACGATGCGACCGAACATCGAGACGAACCGCCGGTACGCGTCCCATGCGAAGCGGGGATTCTTCGTCAACTTTTCGAGGGCGGCACGGCTCTCGTCGTTGAGGCCGAGGTTGAGGACGGTGTCCATCATCCCGGGCATCGACATCGCGGCGCCCGAGCGGACCGACACGAGCAACGGGTTCCTCGGGTCGCCGAGCTTCTTGCCGGTCGACTTCTCCACGCGTGCGAGCGCCTGCTCGACTTGCTCCCAGAGCCCGGGTGGGAACCTCTTGCCCGATGCGAAATACGCGTTGCACGCCTCGGTCGTGATCGTGAAGCCCGGCGGCACCGGGAGTCCCGCGTTCGTCATTTCCGCGATGCCGGCGCCTTTGCCGCCCAGGAGCGAGCGCATCTTTGCGCTGCCTTCCGCCTTGCCGCTGGCGAAGAGATAGACCCACTTCTTCGCCTTCGCGGTCGTCTTCTTCCTCGTGGCGCGGCGGCGTGCGGGCATCAGTTCCTCCCCGGGGGATGTGCCGATTCTCGCAGAAAATCGACGGAACCCCTTCGCACGCGGAGTTGTAGGTGGTGCGTGCGACCACTGACGGCGCTCGCGGCACTTCTCGTGGCCTGCACGAGCCCGGCGGCGGCGTCGCACGGGGCGCCAACGCCGACGGCCACGCGAGCACCGGCCGCGACGTGCGAACCGACCCGACCCACGACGTGGCGGGCGTCGTCACCCTCAACGGCCGACTCGGCATCGTCGGCGACACGTTCACCTTCGGCGGAGACATGAATGGCAGCTTCTGGCTGGTCCGCAGTGGAGCGGTGGTCGGCGACCGCGTCGCGCTGCAGTTCGAGCAGATCGGCTCCAGCGCGCCCGCGACATGGGTCGCGTACGGCGTGACCGCTTCCTCGCGAACGACACCGTGGGGCGACGCGGCCTTCAACGTCGGATGGAAACCGATCTCGTTCTCGGACAGCTGCTGGAGCCTCGTCGTGGACGGCGTGAACACCGGGATCGTGCTGGCCGTCGGCCACTAGCCGCTCAGCGCTGGCAGACTTCGTGCTCGCCAGACCCCCGCGATGCGCGTGCCTGCGGTACAGTCGCCCTCCTTGTACGAACGACCTGGCTATCGCACGCTCCTCGGCCGGATCCGTAACAACGTCCGGCTGTACATCCGCAAACAGCTCGAGCTGCCACGGCAGGAGATCGCCGAGATCCTGCGCGCGAATCTGCGCGCGGCGATATGGTTCGGCGTCGCCTTCGCGTTCGTCCTGGGCACGCTCATCGCGCTGACGGTGTTCGTCATCGCGCTTGTCGCGCTGGTGCTGCCACTGTGGGCCGCCGCTCTCGTCGTGCTGCTGCTGTTCGTCGCGCTGGCCGCGCTCACCGGCTACGTCGGGTACCGGAAGCTCGAGCTACGCGGCCCCACGCGGACCATCAATTCATTGAAGGAGACGATGCGTTGGGCGAAAAGCCGTCTGCTCGGACGGAGCGCGAGCTAGCCGACCTGCGCGCGAGCCTCGACGTCGACCTGCAGGAGCTGCGGACGCGGCTCCGCGAAGACGTCGATCCGCGGCGCGTCGCTCGCCGTCAGCCCGTCGCGGTCTTCGGGACCCTCGGTTCGATGGTCGCGGTCGGCCTGGTCACCGCGGCGCGTGGCATGCGCCAGCGTCGCCTGCGTCACACCGACAACGAGCTCGACGCCATCATCGCGAGGCTTGGCGGACGCGTCGACAAGCTGGGGCCGAAAGCGCAACAGGCGCTGTTCACCGCTGTGACCACGGCCGTCACCGCGGCGCTCACGCTCGTGGCGCGCCGTTTCGCGTCGCGTCTGGTCGGAGACGAGGAGCTGCCCGAGGACTCCTAGCCCGGATACGGCGCGGTGAACACGCTGAGCTTGTTCGGCCCGCCGTGGAACAGCGCCAGGTTCGAGATAAAGACCGTGCGTCCGTTGAACGCGATGCTCGCCGGCGAGTTGAACGCGTTGGTCCCGGTGCCGCGGTATTCCGCGATCACGTCCCCGCTTGGCGAGAGCACCGCGATCTCGTCGGACTGGTTGGAGCACACGTACAGGTTCCCGCGGACGTCGAACGCGATCCCGTCCGCGCCGTCCAGCGCCCCGGTCCCACTTCCGCGCGCGAACAGCTCGATCGCTCCGAGGGCGCCGTTCGCATACGCGATGCGGTAGATCTCGTCACGCGACGTCTCGGCGACGTAGAGGAAGCGCTCGTTCCGATCGAACGCGAGTCCGTTCGCGCCGAAGCCCGGTGATTCGCCGGCTCGTGGCGCGAGCTGGACGGGATAGGCGAACGTCGTCGTCGCGCCGTCGGGCGCGATCTTCGTGACCGTTCCCGGGAACGAGTCGGAGACGAAGATGTTGCCGGCGTGGTCGCGCTCGAACGCGTTGGGCGCGCCGAAGCCGGTGGCGATCGTCGTCGCGGCGTGCGTCGTGACGTCGATCCGCAGCACGCGACCGCCTCCGATGTCGCCGACGTACAGACCTTCGTCAGGCACGAAGAGCATCCCGAGGAGCTTCGCGACCCCACCCGGCACGGGTGCGACGCTGATCACGTCCACCAGCGCCCCGCTCCGATCGAGGACGCAGATGTGCGCGGGTCCGCTCGTCGCATTGAAGTTCAGCGATGAGGCGTACACGTTGCCCTGAGGGTCGACCGCGACGCCTTCGGGAAGGTTGCACGTTCCGCTGAGCTCCGGACCGAAGTTCCGGACCGAGCCGACGTCGGGCCCGGCGACGGCGGGCTGCGTCGCGGAGAGAACGATCGCGAGCGTGGCGAGCGACACGAGTTTCCTCATGGCTCCCCTCCTTGTGAGGAATTGCGCCGAGTTTAGTGCGGGTCAGGCCAGCAGGAAGCCGACGAACATCACGCTGACGCCGAGAAGGTTGGTCAGCTCGAGGATCCCCGAGGCGCCGGTGAAGGCGACGGTGCCACCGGCGGCGACGATGAACACGCCGACCGCGATGATCGCGTTCGCGAGCGCCCGGCGCCCCTGGTTGCGCCGGCGGAAGAACACCCAGGCCGACCAGAGCGCGCCGCCGATGAGCACGAGGCTTCCGACGCCGCTGCCGATCGCCGCCAGGATGCGCGGCAGCGAGCCGTCCGGATAGCCCTTGCCGGTATCCACGGCGACCGCGATGTCGACGGGAGCCGCGAAGACCGCGTAGACCGCGACCGCGGAGAGGGCCAGCACCACGCCGAGCGCCGGACGGCCGAAGCGCGGCGCGACGATGTAGACCGTGCCGAGCGCGAGCCATGCCACGTTCGTGATCGCGCCGAAGAGATAGAAGAGTCGGTACTCGACGTCCGTCGCGCCACCGCTGCGCGCGAGGAAGCCCATGAACGCGGCAACGGTGAAGAGCAGCAGACCGATGGCCCAGGCGAGCTGCGGGGGGCGTCGCTTGCGCAGGTACTGAAGCGCCACCGCGACCGCGAACGCGCCGGACACGAGCGCGGTGACGAGCGGGAGCATGACGCCGAGATTAGCGCCGGCGGATGATCAGCGCCCCCGCGACGATACCCAGGATTGCGGCACTTGCCAGCGGCACCGCCGTCGCATCCACGCCAAACGCCGACCACGCGAGCGCCGTCGCGAGGACCGGATCGCGCGTGCCCACCGCCGCCACGGCGGACAGCAGATCACGACGCAGCGCGAGTGCGACCGCGCCGGCCGCGCCGAGCGTGAGCGCCGTCGCCGCGACCGCGACGAGGACCGCGCCGATGTCGATCCGCGGGGCGTTCGCGAGCGCGAGGCCGATCACGGCGAGCGCGGCGAGATGGCCGGCCCAACGCAGCGGCACCAGTAGCCGATCGCGGACGGTCGGCATCGCGCCGGCGACGACCGATGCGACGGCGAAGGCCTGCACGCCGGTGAGGGCGAGCGCGCTTCCCTCCGGTCGCGCGACCACGAGCACGAACGAGATGATGACCGTGCCGAGGACGAGCGCCCCGGCCATATCCGCTCGCCGACCGCCGGCCGCGCTGACGACCGCGGGCGCGAGGAGCGCACCCGGCGCGAGCGACAGCGCGACGAGCCCCGCCCCGGTCGCTGGATCGAGCTGCTGCGCGACGACAAAAGCCAGGGGCACGGTGACCGCATATGGCGCGATGACGAGCACGAGATTCCGGAGCCGCCGCAGTCCAAGCGCTGCGAGGAACGGCGTGCGCGCGCCGTGCGCGGCGAGATAGAGGAGCGCGGCGACCGCGGCCGCGCTAGGCGCCGAGCCGCTCCTGGAGCGCCGGCACGAGCTCGGCGATCGGCACGCGCACTTGCGCCATGCTGTCGCGGTCCCGGATCGTGACCGCGCGATCCTCGAGGGAGTCGAAGTCGACGGTGACGCAGAGCGGTGTCCCGATCTCGTCCTGCCGCCGGTAGCGGCGACCGATGGCCTGCGTCTCGTCGTAGGTGCTCATGACGTGCGGGCGGACCGCGGCCCACACCTCGCGAGCCAGCGGCGTGAGCCTCCCGTTCTTCGAGAGCGGCAGCACCGCGACCTTGTACGGCGCGAGCGCGCGGTGCAGGCGGAGCACGACGCGTACGCCCTCTTTGTCGGGCTCCTCGTCGTACGCGGCGCAGAGGAACGCGTACGTCGCGCGGTCGGCTCCGACGGATGTCTCGACGACGTATGGGATGAATTTCTCGTTCGTCACGTCATCGCGGTAGCTCAGGTCCTTGCCCGAGAATTCTGAGTGTCGGCGAAGGTCGTAGTCGGTGCGGTTGTGGATGCCCTCCATCTCCTGCCAGCCGAATGGGAACTCGAACTGGATGTCCGTGGCCGCGGCGGCATAGTGCGCGCGCTCGTCGGCCGCGTGGTCGCGGAACCGAAGCCGCGCGGCGGGGATGCCAAGGCTCGCGTGCCACTCGCGACGACGCGCCTTCCACTCCTCGAAGACGCGCGGCGCGTCCTCCGGGCGCGTGAAGTACTGCATCTCCATCTGTTCGAACTCGCGGGAGCGGAAGATGAAGTTCCCGGGCGTGATCTCGTTGCGAAAGGCCTTCCCGATCTGCGCGATGCCGAAGGGGATCCGTTTGCGGGACGATTGCTGCACGTTCTCGAAGTCGACGAAGATGCTCTGCGCGGTCTCCGGCCGGAGCCACGCGACCGAGGCGGTGTCCTCGACCGGACCGACGAACGTCTTGAACATCAGGTTGAAGCGCCGCGGCTCGGACAGCTTCTTCTGGCCGCAGTTCGGGCACGCCGTGCTCGCGAGATCCAGCGTCTTCGCGCGCCAGGCCTCGGTCAGCCGCTCGCCGTCGGGAAGCTCGTCGAGGCGGTAGCGCTTGCGACAGTTCCCGCACTCGACCAGGGGATCGGTGAAGTTCTCGACGTGTCCCGAGGCTTCCCAGACCTTCGGATGCATGAGGATGGCGCCGTCGAGGCCGACGATGTCCTCGCGCAGCTGCACCATGTCTCGCCACCACGCGCGCTTGACGTTGTTCTTGAGCTCGACGCCGAGCGGTCCGAAGTCCCAGGTGGCGCCCGCGCCGCCGTAGATCTCGCTCGACGGGAACACGAAGCCCCGACGTTTCGCGAGGGAGGTGAGCTTCTCCGCTACATCGGGCGCGCTCACGAGGCCGCGGGGCTCGGGAGCGGAGGCAGCGCGCGTATCTCGTCGAGGAGGCGCGCGGCCGTGATCTCGCGGTCGATCACGTGCTGCACGAAGAAGCGCATGTGGTGCTCGAGCTCGCTCGCGAGCGATCCGTCGACGCGAAGCTGGGCCGCGCCCGCGAAATCGCTCTGCAAGAGATAGCGCAGCGATTTGAGAGCGCGCACGGTGAGCCCGAGGCCGCTGCTGAGCTTCGCGGCGCACGAGGCGCAGAGCGCGCCGCCGGCTGCGGCGCTCCACGCGTTCTGTCGTTCCTGCAGCGCCTCGCGGCACGAGACGCACTCGTACAGCTCGGGGCGGAAGCCCGCGCGATCGAGCAGGTGAAGGTCGAACCAGCGGCACACGAGGCCCGGCGCGTGCCCTGCGTCCAGGTGTCGTAGGGCAGTCTCGAGCAGATCGAAGAGCGGCGCCGACGGCTCGTGCTCGAGAGTGAAGCGGTCGGTCAGCTCGGCCACGTACCAGCCGGCCGCGATGCGCATGAGGTCGTCGCGGATGCTCGGATAGACGGCGCGCGTTTCGGCGCCGGTGAGCACGTCGAGCTCGCGGCCGCGCGCGAGCTGATAGGTGGCGTGCGTCAGCGGCTCCGCGTGCCCCGCCATCCGGCTCGTCGCGCGCCGTATGCCCTTGGCAACGACGTGGAGCTTCCCGAAGTGGCGGCTGAAGAGCACGAGGATGCGATCGGCCTCTCCGAAATCGACCGTCCGAAGGACGATCGCCTCGGCGCGGTACGTGCGCGACGCCATCAGGAACGCATGCTAATCGCTCATGACGCTGCGTGAAGGTCCGCGACACGTATCATCGAACACGGTGGGAACGCACTCGTGGCAGGCGTCGCTCGAGGCACGTGTCGCCTCGATCGATGAGGAGATCCGCTCGCTGCTGACGCAGCCCGAGCCGGCGCTGCAGCCCTTTTACGGGATGATGCTGTACCACCTCGGCCTCGATGCCGGCCGGCCGCGCGGTGGCAAACGGCTCCGTCCCCTGCTCTGCCTTCTCGTGTTCGAGGCGCTCGCGGGCGAACCGGAGCGGGTCCTGCCCGCGGCCGCGGCGATCGAGCTGCTGCACAACTTCACGCTCATCCACGACGACATCGAGGACCAGGACCCGGCGCGGCACCATCGCCCCACGGTGTGGTCCGTCTGGGGCGTGCCGCAGGCGATCAACGCCGGAGACGGCATGTACGCGGTGTCCCGGCTCGCCGTGCAACGCCTGCGGAAGCGGGGCTTCCCGGCGGAACGCATCCTCGACTTCGCGAATCTCACGGACCAGACCTGCGTCCGCGTGTGCGAGGGACAGTTCCTCGACATCAGCTTCGAGTCGCGCACCGACGTCACCGCGGAGCGCTACCGCGTCATGGCGGCGCGCAAGACCGGCGCGCTGTTCGCCGCATCGGCGCAGAGCGCGGCGATGCTCGCGAGCGACGACGCCTCGGTGCGCGAGCAGCTCGCGCGCTTCGGCGAGGAGTTCGGACAGGCGTTCCAGGCGCACGACGATCTTCTCGGCATCTGGGCCTCCACCGAGCGCACCGGGAAGGTCGAGATGAACGACCTCGTGAAACGCAAGAAGACGCTGCCGGTCGTGCTCGCGTTCGAACGTGCGTCACCGCGCGTTCGCGCGCAGCTGGACGAGCTGTTCGCGCCGCAAGCGCCGCTTCCGGCGGAGAACGTCGACCGCATCCGCGCGATCCTGGACGACCTCGGCGTGCGACCGATGCTCGAACGCGAGATCGAGGCGCACCGCGGCCGCGCGCTACACATCCTGCACGGCGTCGCCGCGGCCGGAGGGCCGCCGCTGCTGCTCCTCGATCACCTCGTCGCGAGCGCGACCGGCGCAGCCGACGAACCTGCGGCGGCCCCGACACTCTCCGCCTAAGATTCCCGCGTGTCGGACAGCGAGCGACGGGGCGGTGCCCCGGGCGACCTCATCCTCGAACCGAACGAGCGCGTCCTCGTCGCGACGCGACCGCTCTTCCTGTGGGAACCGCTGGTGATCATCCTCGTGCTGCTCGTCATCGGCGCGCTGTACGCGGCCGGTCAGGCGAACGACGTTCCGGCCGGGACGCTGCTCATCGCGGCGCTGATCCTGTTCGTGTGGATCGTCGCGCGCTGGATCCCCTGGAGCCGTAGATGGTTCGTGCTCACCGACCGCCGCGTGATCGCGAGCTGGGGCGTGCTGAATCGCAACCAGGCCGCGCTGCTGCTGGAGCGCATCCAGGACGCAAGCCTCACGCGTCCCTTCCCGCTGCGGATGATCCGCGGCTACGGCGTGCTGCACCTCGAGTCCGCGGGCCCGCATGCCGAGGAGCGGATCAGCGGCGGGCTGCGCGAGCTCGACATGACGAACGCGACCGCCTTCTACAGCGCGCTCACCGACGCGCAGACCCCGGGCCGATAGACCCGCCGACGCGTCGCATCGCGATCGCCGAGCTCAGCGGGCCGCTCCGCGATCGGGTCGACGAGCTTCGACGCCGCTGGGATCCGCAGCAGGCCGCCACGGTGGAGTCGCACCTGACCGTCATCGACGAGCCGGCCGACCTCGAGCGCCTGGGCGCGGTGGCCGCGTCGCTGCCACCGCTTCGCCTGCGCGTCTCGCGATCCGCGCGGTGGATCGCCCCGGATCCCGGCGTGTTCTTCATCGTGGACGACCCGTACGGTGATCTGAGACGTTTTCGTGAGGCCGTTCTCGGGGCCGAGCGCGCCACGTATCGTGCGCACGTCACGCTGCTGCATCGCGACAGCATCGACAGCCGCGAGCAGGTCGACGAAGCGTGGGCGGCGCTGGGCGACCTCGACCTCGCGCAGGACTTCGTCGTCACCGAGCTCGCCGTGCACGATCTCGCCAACGGTGAGTGGCGAGAGGTCGGGCGCCTGCGTCTCGGCGGCTAGGCCCGCGCTAGGCGCGGAGGCCGGCCTCCGCGGCGGTCCTCTCAGTCACGAGGAAGCGCTCCTGGGCCGCGGCGACGCCCGTGCCAAGCGCGACCGCGTGGCCGCATTCGCGCAGCGCGAGCTCCACCCCGCCGAGCGTGGCGAGGACCTCGAGCTCGCCTAGCGCGCCGAGGTGGCCGATGCGGAAGACGCGGCCGCGGAGCCGGCCGAGACCCACCCCGAGCGCGAGATCGAAGCGATCGCGCGCGCGAGCGATCAGGAGGTTCGAGTCGAGGCCCTCCGGCATGACGACCGCGGTGAGGCTGTCGGAGTAGGCGCCCGGCTCCTCGCACAGGATGCCGAGGCCCCACGCGCGCACTGCCGCGCGCACACCCTCGGCCAGGCGATGTGTAGGGGAAGAAACCCGCGGCGTTGTCCTCGAGGATCGGACGCCAGTCGAAGAAGTTCCGCGGGCTGCCGCCCTTCGCCGCCACTTCGACCGCGCGCGGCGACGCGCACACCAGCCCCAGCCCCGGCGGGAGCATCAGACCCTTCTGGCTCCCGGTGAGCGCGACGTCGACGCGCCATTCATCGAAACGGAAGTCCATGCTTCCGAGCGAGCTCACCGCGTCGACGATGAGAAGCGCGTCGCTTCGTTTCACGTCGATCGCCTCGCGCACCGCGCGTACGTCGCTGCGGACGCCGGTCGAGGTCTCGTTGTGCACGACGAGGACGGCGCGATGCTCCGGGCGCAGGTGCTCTTCGACCGCCGAGCCGGGCACGCTTTTCCCCCAGCGCAGCGGAACGAGGCCCCCAGCGCAGCGGAACGAGGTCGACGCCGAAGCCGAGGTTGCGCGCGGCGGCGGCGAAGCCGGCGCTGAAGTGACCGTGGTCGAACGCGAGCACCCGGTCGCCGGGGGCCAGGACGTTCACGAGCGAGGCCTCCCAGGCACCGGTGCCGGACGACGGATACACGATCACGCGACCGCGCTCGGTCTGGAAGACGCGCGCCAGGTCGGGCAGCAGGCCGCGCACCAGAGCGGCGAACGCCGGACCGCGGTGATCGATCACCGCGCGATCCATCGCGCGCAGCACGCGCTCGGGCACGTTCGTCGGACCGGGGATCTGGAGGAACGGCCGGCCGTTCACCGGCGCAGATTCTCCGGCAGGAACGGGTCGGGCAACAGCTCGGCGAGCGTGGTGACCTTCCGCTTGCCGCCGGTCGTGGCGAGGATCACGCGCATCTCCGGCGAGAACTCGGCGAGCACCTGGCGGCACGCGCCGCACGGCGTCGGGAGCCGCTCGTCGTCGATGACGATGGCGATCGCGTCGAAATTCGTGTCCCCCGCGTTCACCGCGGCGAACGCGGCGGTGCGTTCGGCGCAGACGGTCAGACCGTACGACGCGTTCTCGACGTTCGCGCCGCTGTGGACCTTATTTCGCTTCGTTCTGATCGCCGCGCCGACCTTGTATGTCGAGTACGGCGCGTACGCGCGCTGGCGCGCGAGCGAGGCGACGCGGATCAGCTCCTCGTCGCCGGGGCCGATCTCGCTCGCGGGCGCCGGCACCTATGCCGGTTCCGCGCTGGGCTGCAGACGCGTGACGCGTACGCGGCGGATGCGCTTGCCCTCGATCGTCTCGACGACGAAGCGCGCGCCCGCCGCCTCGAACGACTCGCCCTGGCGCGGGAAGCGCCCGAGCTGCGCGGTGACGAAGCCACCGAGCGTGTCGTAGGCCTCGGTCGGCGCCACCTCCAGCGCGAACGTCTCGCGCACGTCCTCGAACGGGATGCGCGCGTCCATGAGCGCCTCGTGCTCGGAGACCGGCAGCACCAGCTCGTGCTCGACGTCGTACTCGTCGCGGATCTCACCGACGATCTCCTCGACGGCATCCTCGATCGTGACGAGCCCGGCCGTGCCGCCGTACTCGTCCACGACGATCGCGATGTGGACCTTGTCCTTCTGCATCTCGCGCAGCAGCGCGTCCACCTTCTTCGTCTCCGGAACGAACACCGCCGGCCGCAGGAACTGACGGAGCTCGAGCTGACGGTCGCCCCGCGCGATGCGGCGGAACACGTCCTTCACGTAGAGGATGCCGATGATGTTGTCCGCCGATCCCTCGTAGACGGGTATGCGCGAGTGGCCGACCGTCGTGATGCGGTCGAGGAGCTCCTGCGGCGAGGTCTCGACGTCGAGGCCGACGATGTCGGTCCGCGGGACCATGACCTCGGCGACGGTCTTCTCGCCGAGCTCGAAGATCGAGCTGATCATCTCCTGCTCCTTGCGCTCGAGCACACCCTGCGCTTGACCCGTCTCGATGAGCGCGCGGATCTGCTCCTCGGTCACGACGCCGGGCTGCGGTGCCGTCCCCCCGAAGGGGCGCACGATGACCTGCGTCACGCGGAACAGCACGGTGACGACGGGTCGTGTGAGCCAGGTGATCAGCTCGAGCGGGAACGCGAGCAGCAGGAGCGTGCCCTGCGCGTGGCGCGCGGCGATGGCGCGCGGCACGAAGAGGCCGAGGAGTACGGCGATGAGCGACAGCACCGCGACGGTCACGGCGACCGCGCTGACGTCGGTGAAGACCGCGGTCGTGTCGATCCGCAGGAAGAACGCGAGCAGCGCCGATAGACGCGGCGCGATGAACGCGGCGGCGATCCCGGCGTAGGTGAACACGATGAGGAACTCCGCCACCTGGATCGCCGCGAGGTAATAGCCGGCGCGTCGGCCGATCGCGCTCGCGCGCTGTCCGCGGCGACCGCGGAGGGAGAGCTCGTCGATGACGCCGGGCCGCCGGGCGATGTTGATGGCGGCCTCGCCCGCGGAGAGCACCGCGAGCACGACGACGAGGGCGAGCTCCAGCAGGAGCAGCTGCCAGGCGCTGGCGTCCATCACGTCGCCTTGTCTTTCCGCTCGGTCTTCCTCCGGATGCGCGCCGGGACGCCGACGGCGAGCATGTCATCGGGCACGTCCTTCGTCACCACCGAGCCCGCACCGGTGGCCGAGCGCGCGCCGACTTTGATCGGGGCGCGGAGCAGCGTGTCGGAGCCGATGAACGCGTCGTCCCCGATCTCGGTGCGGTGCTTGCGCACGCCGTCGTAGTTCAGCGTGATGACGCCGGCGCTGATGTTCACGCGCTGCCCGACCTGCGCGTCGCCCACGTAGGAGAAGTGGTGCATCTTGGTACCTCTGCCGAGGCGCGCGTTCTTCACTTCGCCGAAGTTCCCGAGCTGGACGCCCTTCTCGAGATGCGCGCCGGGCCGGAGGTGCGAGTACGGACCCACGGTCACATCGTCCTCCAGCGTTGCGCCTTCGAGCACCGATGCCTCGACCCGACAGCGCTCACCGATCCGCGTGTCGCGCACGATCGCGTACGGGCCGATGCGCGTTCCGGTCCCGATACGCGTGCGCCCCTCGAGGATGCAACCGCGATCGATGACGACGTCCGGCGCGATGTCGACGTCGGCATCGACGAACGACGAGGCGGGATCGTGGAAGGTGACGCCGGCGAGCATGTGGCGTTCGCGGATCCGCCGGCGGACCACGTCCTCGGCGGCCGCGAGCTCGACGCGCGTGTTCACGCCCATTCCTTCTTCCGGATCATCGGTGCAATATGCCGCGACGCGGGCCCCTTCCGTCGTCGCGAGCGCGACGAGGTCGGTGAGGAACACCTCGCCGGTCGCGTTCGCGCGCAATCTCGGCACGGCCTTCCGCAGCCACGCGAGGTCGATGGCATAGGCGCCGAGATTCGATTCAGGCAGGCGCCGCTCGTCGGCGGTCGCGAGGCGGGCCTCGACGACACGCGCGACGTCGCCGCTTCCATCACGAACGACGCGACCGTACGCGTTCGCCGTGCCGATGTTGCCCGAGAGGAGCGCGAGCGCCGCTCCGCGTTTCGCGCGCAGCTCGGCGAGAGCGCGCAGCGTCTCGGCGCGCAGCAGTGGTGTGTCGCTGTAGACGATGAAGGCCTCGCCCGACGGGTCCGGGATGGCTTCGAGCGCGACGCGCACCGCGTCCCCGGTGCCGCGCGGAGGATCCTGCAGCGCGACGATCGCGCCGTCGCCGACGATCGCGCGCGCAGGCTCAGTTTCTTTCGACAGCACGACGATCGGACGCGCGCCGGCGCCGCGGACCGCCTCGAGCACGTGCGACAGGAGCGGTCTCCCGGCCAGAAGATGCAGGACCTTGGGGGTCTGCGAGCGCATCCGCGTACCCAGACCCGCCGCGAGCACGACGGCTGGGGGTCCCGCGGTCATAGCGGTCGACGGCTTAGGCGGGTTGGGTCGCGGCGGGTTGGGGCGCCAGGGATCGAACCTGGGATCGGGGATTCAAAGTCCCCTGCCTTACCACTTGGCCACGCCCCATCGAACACGGCCAAAGGATAGGGGGACTAGCGGTGTTCCCCGGTCTTATCGCCGTTTGAGGGCTCTTTCCCGCGGCGGATGAGCTCCGCGACGCGGCGGCCCCCCTTGCGACCGAGCTGCGCGTACCCCTCGCTGCCGAGCTGGGTCTTTCGCGCTTCCCCGCCCTTGCGGCCGAGGTCCGCGTAGCCCTTCGAGCCGAGCTGCGTCTTGCGCGCCTCGCCGCCCTTGCGCCCGAGCTTCGCGTAGCCCTCGGTGCCGAGCTGGCCTTTGCGCGCCTGGCCGCCACGCTTGCCGATCTCCCGATAGAAGGACGCCCCGTGCTTGCCGGCCGTCGAGGTGCCACCCTTGGAGCCGGCTTGACGCACGGTCATGTCGCCACGTTTGTCGTCCATGCCCTTTCACGTTAAGGGGACAGCCCTCGCTCGCCCGGTCTAGCGACCCTTAGCCACCCAGCGTGTGCACACGGGCCGCGAGGCCGATCCGCCGCAGCGCGCGTGCGGTCCGGAGCGCGTGGCGGTGGTCATCCGCGACGGCGAACAGGGTGGGCCCGCTGCCACTGAGCGCCAGCGCGATGCCGTGCTCCGCGGCGCGCGAGCGAGCATCCGCGACGGCGGGGCAGAGACGCTCGGCGGCCCCGAGCAGATCGTTCCGCGCGTTGTCGCGCAGGAGCTGCGGGCTGACCGCGTGCTGCGCGAATCCATGGAGCAGTGCATCGACCGCGCCGTCGGCCTGGCGGTCCTCGCTCCGCAGCGCGGCGAAGACATCCGCCGTCGCGAGACGCGCGCCGAGGCGAACGATCACGATGTGCGTCGGCGCCAGACCGGTCAACGCCTCGACACGTTCGCCCCGCCCGCTCACGAGCGCTACGCGCGCGCCACTCGCGAAGAACGGAACGTCGGAGCCGAGGGTCGCCGCAAGCGCGACGAGATCGAGGTCCGGGCGCTGCCAGATCGTCGCGAGGGCGCGCAGCACGGCGCCCGCGTCGCTCGACCCCCCACCGAGACCCGCGGCGACCGGGATGCGCTTCCGCACGTGCACGAACGCGCCGGGATCACGACGTGCGGCTTGGGCCATCGCGTGCACCGCGCGATCCGCGAGCTCGCCACCGGGCGGTGCGCCGACGTCCGGCACGACGCGCACCACGAGTCGCCGGTACGGAGCGACGCGCACGCGATCGGCGAGGTCGATCGTGGCGAACACGCTGCGAAGCTCGTGATAGCCGTCGGCGCGTTTTCCGGTGACCGCCAGCGCGAGGTTGATCTTCGCCGGCGCGAGCAGCGTGACCGCGTGCGTCATCGCCCGGCCGGCGTGGGGACCGACGGGACGCCGAGGGCGCGCGCCAGCGCGACCCATTCCTCGAGCGTGAGCTCCTCGGCGCGGCGTCGCGGCTCGATGCCCGCACCTCGCAGCGCGGACTCGGCGCGGTCCGGCGCGACGCCCGCCTCGTGACCCAGAGCGCCGCGGAGCTGCTTGCGGCGGTGACGGAACACATCGCTCACCAGCCGCAGGAACGTGTTCCGGTCGAGTGGAGCGAACGCCGGTCGCGCGCGTGTGCGCAGAGCGACGACCGCGGAGCTCACCTTCGGTGCGGGGCGGAACGCGCTCGGCGGGACGCGGCGCACGATCCTCGCGTCGGCGAACGACTGCACGAACACCGAGAGATACCCGCGCTCCTTCGCCGACGTCGCCGTCGCGACGATGCGGCGCGCGACCTCCTCCTGAACGAGCACGACGACGAGCGGCGGCCGCCGATCGTCGCCGATGAAGCGCTCGAGCAGCGGCGTCGTGATCTGGTAGGGCAGGTTCGCGACGATCCGCGTGGGCCGTCGCTCCCCCAGAGCGAAGAGGTCGACCGCGAGTGCGTCGGCCCGGACGATGTTGACATTGCCGCGTCCGGCGAGCGTTTCGCCCAGCACCGCCACCAGACGCTCGTCGATCTCGACCGCGGTCACCGAGCGCGCGCGTGCGGCGAGCTGGGCGGTGAGGACGCCGGGGCCGGGACCGACCTCCAGGACATCGTCGCTGGCCGACAGCTCGGCGGCATCGAGAATCGCCGCCAGGACGTGGCGGTCGACGAGGAAGCGCTGGCCGAGCGACGACGCGGCGCGCACGCCGTGCCGGCGGAGGACGCTCTCGAGCGCGCTCGGGTCGACGACGTCCATCGCCGCAGCCTACGCGGCGGCGATTATTTGCAACTCCACTGCGCCGCCTGGCCATTTCGGAACATGTACGCGGCGGTATTGGCGTTCGCGACCGCGTCGAACACGCTGGCGCCGCCGTAGCCGGCCCGCACGCTGTTCGCGGCCCAGGTCGCGGGCATGAACTGGAAGAGGCCCGCCGCGCCGGACCGCGCGTTCACCGCGTACGGGTTGTACCGGCTCTCGCACCAGGCGACCCGCAGCAGCTGATCCGGGTCGGCGCCCCACGCCGCGGCCGCCGAGCCGATCACCGCCGCGATGTCGGAGGGTGCGGGCGCCGGCTTCGTACCAACGCGCCGAACCTCGGCGACCGGGCTGACGACCACGGCGCTGGCGACCAGCGCTCGGCCCGCCTCAGCGCCGTCGACGACGTGGACGCGGTAGGTGTTGTCGGCGAGTCCGGTCAGGCCGGCGCTCACCAGGGTGGTCCTCCCGGCGGCAAGCTCGGCGTCGTAGATCACCTCGACCGAGAAGGGAACCGACTCCCTGACGACGGTGTCGTAGTCCGCCACCCGCACGAGGTGGATCACGTCGCCGGCATTCACGATCGCGTCGGACGCGATCGAGACGTCGTCCTGGGGACCCAGCTCGATGCCGTTCACCGCCAGCGCCTCGGCGACGGTGACCGCCCGTGGCGCGCGGAGGCCCGTCACGCCGGTGGCGTCGACGAGCGTGAGCGGCACGCTCGGCGCGGCGAGGTGCAGCAGGGCCGGGGCCGGCGGCGGCACGTCCCGCGCGAGCGATCGTGATACCGGAGCGACACGTGCGGCGTCGATCGCGGTCGCGGCCTCGCCATGCCCGGCGACGGACCCGAGCGCCCACGACGCGCCGAACACGCAGAGCGTCAACAGCGCGAGCGACGCGACGCGCAGCAGCTCAGCGACTGGTGTCCGAGGCACCTTCCCCACCCTCCACCCCCTCACGCCCGGGACATGGCGATGCCCTAGGTGTACTGAGGGGGAACGGAGTAGATGCTAGCAGAGGCTTCGGAGGGGGTGTTTAGGCGCCTGGGCGCCTGTTTAGACGAGCAACTGGACGGTTATCGCCCGCGCGGCGCCTTCCAGCCGAGGCCCTCCAGATGGGCTCGAACCGCGGGCCCGGTGTCGTTCCGGCCCAGCGCGGCGTCAACGAAGGCGTTCACGTAGCCGATCTTGTCGCCGCAGTCGTAGCGCTGGCCCTTCAGCTCGACGGCCCAGACCGGGGCGCCCTCGCGTGCGAGCTCGGCGACGGCGTCGGTGAGCCAGATCTCTCCGCCGCGGCCGGGCCGCTGTTTCGCCAGGACGTCGAAGATCTCGGGCTCGAGGATGTACCCGTGGACCGCCGCGAGGTCGCTGGGGGCGTCCTCGGGCGCCGGCTTCTCGACGATCGCGATCACGCGCCGGGTCGCCTCGTCGACCTCCGTCCCGGCCACGACGCCGTACCGGCTGATGTCCTTCTTCCCGACGCGGATGCAGCCGACCACGCTTCCACCGCCGAGCCGCTCGCGCGCCTTGATCAGCTGCATCAGCGCGGGCTCCTCGCCGAGCATGATGTCGTCGCCCCAGAGCATCGCGAAAGGCTCGTCGCCGATCAGCGGGCGTGCCTGGAGCACCGCGTGCCCGTTCCCTTTTGGCTCGGCCTGCAGGACCGACTTCACCTGCGCCAGCCGCTCGGCCCGCTTCAGGAGCTCGAGGTCCTCCCGCCGCATGTCGGCCGCGAGTCGCGCCTCGATGCGCGGGTTCGGCTTGAAGTAGGCCTCGATCCACTCCTTGCCGGGGCCGACGACGAGGACGACGCGCTCGATGCCGGAGGCGGTCATCTCGGTGACGACGAGCTCGATGACCGGTGTGTCGACGACCGGGATGAGCTCCTTCGGCACCGCGCGGCTGATCGGCAGGAAGCGCGTGCCGAGACCGCCGGCCGGGATGACGCCGTACCTCACCGGCCGCACCGCCGGCGCATAGCCGTTGCTCTCGGGTGTCATCGATGCGCGACCGCGACGCTGAACGGCACGACCTCCGTCGCGCGCACCGCGAAGCCGGTGACGGCGAGGAGCGGCGCGCGCCGATCGCCCGAGGTGTCCACGTCCAGGTCGAGCGTCCCGGCGTCGACGCTGCGGCGGTCCACCGTGGTGCCGGCGGCCGTGAAACGCAGCAGCTGCACCAGGAACCGCTGGGAGACCGCGTTCGTCGAACGCACGAAGCCGCTCGCCTGCCAGCCGTTGTCGCGCTCGGCATCGTCGCTCAGCACGCCGCCGCTGATCGTGATGTCGTCCAGCGCCATGCCGTGGAGGCTGAGCGCTCCGTCGGTCACGTACTCGAAGCGGAGCTGGACCTCCTTGCCCGCGTACGCGGAGAGGTCCACCTGCTGCTGGATCCACACCGGCGCCCGGCCGCCGCCGGAGACATCGGTGAAGCCGTTGCCGAGGTTGTCGCCGTTCGGGTCGTCCCGCGTCGTGGCCGGCGCCGCGAGCGTCGTCCAATGCGCGCCGCCGTCGGTCGACACCGCGACGTACCCATAGTCATAGTCCTTCTCGATCTCGTACCAGGTCCAGAACGAGAGGGTCGGGCTGGTCGCGGCGCGCAGGTCGACCGTGCGCGTGAGCGTGCTGTCCAGTCCGTCGGCCCGATCCGACCACCACAGCGCGTTTCCGGAATGCGGATCGGTCGGGAGCAGCTTCGCCTGCCGAGCACCGTCGAAGTGGATCGTCATCGCCGCACGCGGCAGCTCGACGTAGCGCGCGGCGTATTCGTGCGTGCTCGACGCGAGGGTGTTGCCCAGCGTCACGCGGTCCTGATCCGTCGGGCCCGCCGGCGTCCGAAAGGCCAGGCCGCTGGGGTAGCTGTACCGCGCTTCGGCCGACGACCCGATGAACGCGTTCGCCGCGGCGAAGTCCGCGAAGAGCTCCTCGAGGCCGCGCTGCCCCCGCGCCCGGAGTACGGCATCGAGGTCAGCCGGGGTGTCGATGCCCTTCGCCATGAAGGCGTTGATGAGGTCGTCGCCGCCCGCCTGCTGCCGTGCGAACTCGAGGAACAAGTAGGCGAGCCCGTAGTGGGCCTGCGACTGCTCGAGCTCGGGCCAGTCGTTGAGCTGCGTGTCCGGCAGGGAAAGGAACGTCTGCGCGTGCAAGACCGGAAAACCATTCGCCTGCTCGCACAGCTGCGCCTGACCCTCGTTGAACCACACCGAGGACCGCTTCTGCTTCCCGTACTGGATCATGTGACAGAACTCGTGCGCCACGATCGAGCTGAGATAGCTCGTCCCGGGACGGGCGGCGAGCGAGTTGATGTAGACCATCTCGCGCTCCGCGGAGAATTCGTTCACCCAGAGCGGGAGCTCGTCGGACGAGCTGAAATAGCCCGCGGCGGCACCCGGGATCTTCGCGAGCAGGATGTTGATGTGCGGATCGGAGTCGACGCCGGGCGACCACTCCGAACCGTAGAGCCTGCGGTCCGTCGGGTAGACCTTGTTCTCGAACGACGACGCACTCGCTCCGAGCTGATCGACGTCGACCTGCACGTCGTTCTGCACCCACCACTTCGCGTGATCGGTGACCACCCGCAGCGTCGCCGTGATGCGGATGGGCTTTTTCGCGGCGAAGTCGTAGGTCCAGAAGGGGACCTGCGTTCCGACGTTCTCGACCAGCGGTGTCGTGCGGACCGGCTGGAACTGGGCGGCCGGCTGGCCGTCGCGGCCACGCATCCGCCGCGTGAGCTCGAAGATGTCCGCCTCGGGGAGCGACTTTGACAGCAGCGCGGCGCTCATGTCGGACGCGAGCGGCGCCACGCTCGCGCCGGGGGCCGTGCTCGCGGCGCTGGTCGCGCTGGCGCTGGGGGAAGGTGAGCGGTCCGTCCTCGTCTGCGGCGGCAGGCACGCACCACCGACGAGGACGAGGGTGAGAAGGATCGCAAGACGCCGCGGCACGTTCACAGCCGACGGTAACCGTCGGCGAGCGTGCGCATCGCGACGACGCGGCCGCCGCGGTGGTAACGCCGCGGCACGCGCCGACGGATTCCCACCAGGATCTCGTAGCTGATCGTGCCCACCGCCATGGCAAGATCGTCCGCGGTCTGCCGCGCCGTGCCCTGAGCCCCGATCACCACCACCTCGTCACCCTCGCGCGTCGCCGGAAGTTCAGTGACGTCAAGCATGACGAGGTCCATCGCCACGCGCCCGGCGAACGGCAGGGCCCGCCCGCCGAGGAGGAAACGACCGCGGCGCCCGACCGCTCGGCGGAGTCCGTCGCCGTAGCCGACGGGCACGGTCGCCACCCGACCGCCCTGCGGCAGCCGGTACTCCAGCCCGTAGGAAACGCCGGTCCCCTTGGGCACCGCGGCGACCCGCCGGACCCGCGATCGCCACTCCAGCGCGGGTCGGAGCGCGAGCGCGGCCGCGAGATGCGGCGCGGTGTGAAGGCCGTAGAGCGAGACGCCGGGACGGATCGCGTTGCAGCCCGGAACGGGGCCCAAGGCGGCGACGCCCGCGCTCGCCGCGGCGTGGATCCAGCGCGGTGGCGTCGGGATCGCACTCAGTACGTCGGCGAAACGCGCGAGCTGCGCGCGGTCGCCGCTGACATCCGCCTCGTCGGCGGTCGCCAGGTGCGTGAACAGGCCCTCGACCTCGAGGTGACGGAGCTCGCGCAGGCGGGCCAGACGCGAGGGCGCTTCCGCGGCCGGTGCGCCGAGACGCGTGAGGCCGGTGTCCACCTTGAAATGCACCCGAGCGGTGCGCCCCGCGGCCGCGGCGGCCGCGTCGATGAGTCGCGCACCCTCCAGGTCCCACACGACGAGCGCGCAATCCGCGGCGACAGCGGCCTCGGCCTCCGCGCGGTCCGTGGCGCCGGAGAGCACGAGCACCGGCGCGGTGATCCCGGCCCGGCGGATGACCAGCGCCTCTTCCACCGTGAACACCGCGAGCATCGCCGCTCCCGCCTCGGCCAGCGTCTCGGCGACGGCTTCGACGCCGTGGCCGTAGGCGTCGTCTTTCACGACCGCGATCACCTCGCCGCCGCCTCGGTTCCTCAGCGCGACGAGGTTCGCCGCGATCGCGTCGAGATCGACGTCGACGACGGTCGACCGCAGCGGCACGGCGACGCTCACAGACGAGCGAGGGCGGGCAGCGACAGCCGGAGCCGGCGCTGACGCACGAGCGAAGTCTGTACCGGCGTAGCCACTATTTCGCGAGGATCTCACGCAGCGCGCGCGGCATCGCGTCGACGATGTCCGTCGCGAGCGCGCCGGACTCACCGATCTCCGACGCGAGCAGCGCTCCCGCGCGCCCGTGCACCCAGACCGCGGCGGCGGCGGCCGCGAGCGGCGCAAGCCCGCGAGCGACGAACGCGGCGACCGCGCCGCCCAGCGCGTCGCCGGAGCCGCCGACACCGAGCGTCGGATTCGGAGCGTCGTGGACGTACGTGCGCTTCCCGTCGCTGACGACCGTGACCGCGCCCTTCAGGACGACGACGGCGTTCCACGAGGTCGCGTGGCGCTCGGCGAACGCGACGCGTGCGGCGCCGGTGGGCACGACGCGCCCGGCCAGCCGCGCGGCCTCGCCGTCATGCGGCGTGAGAATCGTGGTCTTCGGCAGCGCCGCGGCCCAGTCCTCGGTGCGCGCGAGCGCGTTCAGACCGTCGGCGTCGATCACCGTGCCCACCGCCTTCGCGTTGCGGAGCAGCGCGATCACGAAGTCGTCGGTCCCCGACGCGTGCGCGAGGCCCGGCCCGATGAGCATCGCGCGGATCTTGTCGCCGAAGATCGGCGTGACCTGTGCGGCCGCGCCGGTGGCGACGACGCCCGGCTGCGCCTCGGCCAGCGGAAAGAAGGTCACGTTGGGATCCTGGCCGGCGACCATCTCCACCAGCGAGCGCGCCGCGGCGACCGTGACGACGCCCGCGCCGCACCGCAGCGCGGCCCGCGCCGCGAGCAGGACCGCACCGGGATAGCGATGAGAGCCGCCGACGATGAGCACGCGCCCGCGCGCTTCTTTACCCGCGTCCGGCGGGAGCGGCCGGAGCGAGGCGCGCACGATGCGCGCATCGAGCGCCTGGCTCGGAGCGGTCAGCGCACGCCCACGGCGACGGCCACGGCGAGATCGCGGATATGGGAGATGCTGACCGTGAGCGGCTCGGCGAGGCCGAGCGCGCGGCGCCGCTGCTCGGCGCGACCGTGCAGCGTGACCGTGGGCTGACCGTACGGCGTGCGCCTGATCTCGATCTCGCGCCAGCCAACGCCGCGCACGCCGAGCCCGAGGACTTTCGAGACCGCCTCTTTCGCCGCCCAACGTCCAGCGAGGTGCAGGACGTTGCGCCGGCAGTACATGCGCTCCCACTCCGTGTACACCCGCGTCAAGAAACGCAGGTCGTGCTTCTCGAGCACACCGCGGATTCGGTGCGTCTCGATGATGTCGATCCCCACCTCGGTCGCGCCGGTCGTCACTCGACCGTGACGGCCTTCGCGAGATTGCGGGGCTGGTCGACATCGTTCCCGCGCCGGTCAGCGATGTGATACGCGAGGAGCTGCAACGGGACCACCGCGAGCACCGGCGACAGCAGCTCGTGGACCGCCGGGATGCGGATGATCTCGTCGGCGTGACGGGTTATCTCCTCATCGCCGTCGGTCGCGAGCGCGATGACGATCCCGGCGCGAGCGCGTACCTCCTGGATGTTCGAGAGCATCTTCTTGTACACGCCGTCCCGCAGCGCGATCGCCACGACCGGCAGGGTCTTGTCGATGAGCGCGTTCGTCCCGTGCTTCATCTCACCCGCGGCGGTGCCCTCGGCGTGGATGTAGGAGAGCTCCTTCAGCTTGAGTGCGCCCTCGAGCGCGGTCGGGTAGTTCACGCCACGGCCGAGATGCAGGAAATTCGCGGCCGACGTGTACCGATACGCGAGAGCGCGGATCTTCGCGTCCTCCCGGAGCACCGCGTCGATGAGCGTTGGCAGGTGGAAGGCCTCCGCAAGCAGCTTCGCCGAGAGTTCCGGCGCGATGGTGCCGCGCCGCTGCGCGAGGTACACCGCGAACAGAAAGAGGTCGACGAGCATCGCGGTGTATGCCTTCGTCGAGGCGACGCTGATCTCGGGACCGGTGTGAAGGTAGATGACGTCGTCGGTGAGGCGCGTGGCCTCGCTCCCCATCACGTTGCAGAACGTCAGGAGCCGCGCGCCCCGCTCCTTCGATGCGTTCATCGCCGCGAGCGTGTCGGCGGTCTCTCCCGACTGTGTCACCGCGATCGTGAGCTGACCGCTCGACACGACCGGGTCGCGGTAGCGGTACTCCGACGCGATCTCGACGTCGCACGGGATCTTCGCGAGGCGCTCGATGAGGTACTTCCCAACGAGCGACGCGTGGAGCGCGGTGCCGCAGGCGACGAAGGTGATGCGCGGGAGCGCCTTCACGAAGTCGTCGGTCATCTTCACGTCCGCGTCGAAGACGACCCGGCCGGTCGCGCGATCGACGCGGCCGAGCAGAGTGTCGGAGATCGCGCGCGGCTGCTCGGCGATCTCCTTGGCCATGAAGTGCTTGTAGCCGGACTTCGCGGCGCCGATGGGGTCGAGCTCGATCTTCTTGGGTGGCCGATCGATCGCAGCGCCGTCCTGAATACGCCGGAACCGCACGCCCTCTTGCGTCACCACCGCGAGGTCTCCCGGCTCGAGGAACGACATGTCGCGCGTGTGCTCGAGCAACGCGGTCATGTCGGAGGCGACGAAGTTCTCGGCCTTCCCGTGGCCGACGATGACGCCGCCGGCGTTGCTGATGCGCGCCGCCACGATCGTGCCGGGATGCGTCGTGGAGATGAAGACCAGCGCGGCGGCGCCGTCGAGGCGCGGGAGCACCGCGAGCGCGGCGTCCTCGAGCGATTTCCCGGTCTTGAGCTCGTCCTCGAGCAGGTGCACGACGACCTCGGTGTCGGTCTCCGATGAGAACGTGTGTCCGGCGGCGACGAGCGGGGCTTTCAGCTCCTGGAAGTTCTCGATGATCCCGTTGTGGATCACCGCCGTCGCCGACGTGCAGTCGACGTGCGGGTGCGCGTTCTGTTCCGTCGGGCGGCCGTGTGTCGCCCAGCGCGTGTGGCCGATCCCGGTGTGGCCGGCCGACGGATGCGTCGCCACGACCGCCGCGAGGTTGTCGAGCTTGCCCTCAGCGCGCAGGACCTCGAGCGCGCCGTTCTGTTGCACGGCGACACCAGCGGAGTCGTAGCCGCGGTATTCCAGCCGACGCAGGCCGCCCATCAGCAAAGGCAGGGCCTCGCGGGGGCCGACGTACCCGACGATCCCGCACATGTCTTAGGTCAGCTCCTTCTGCGCGACCTCGGCCAGGCGCGCCGCGGTCGATGACGCGACGGCCGCGTCGCGGGCCTCGACCGTGATCCGGAGCACCGGCTCCGTGCCCGACGGCCGTACCAGCAGCCTACCGGTCGTGCCCAGGGCGTCGGCCGCCGCCTTCATGGCGGCCATGAACGGGGCGCTCGATTCCCACTGCGCGCGGCGTGACGCTTTCACGTTCTGCGTCACCTGCGGCCAGCGTTCCATGTCGGCGGACAGCTCTGCCAGCGGTCGGCCCTCCGCTCGGATGAGATGCATCACCTCGAGCGCGGTGAGGATCCCGTCCCCCGTCGTGTGGTACTTGCGGAAGATCACGTGGCCCGACGGCTCGCCGCCGAACAGCGCACCGGTCCGCACCATCTCTTCCCACACGTAGCGGTCGCCGACCTTGGTGCGCACGAGCTCGATGCCGTCGCGCGCGAGGGTCGCCTCGAGACCACCGTTGGACATGACCGTGCCGACGACGAGCTTCGGGTCCAACTGGCCGTGCCGGGCGAAGTGCCGCGCCGCGAGCGCCAGCACGAAGTCGCCGTCGTGCACCGCACCGCGCGCGTCGACGGTCATGACTCGATCGCCGTCGCCGTCGAACGCGAAACCGATGTCGGCCTTGCGATCGACGACGGCGCGCTGGAGCGCCTGCGGCTGCGTCGCCCCGCAGCCGGCGTTGATGTTCGCGCCGTCGGGGGTGTCGAACAGCGTCAGCACCTCCGCGCCCGTCTGCGCGAACACCGAGGGCGCGACGCGGTAGGTCGCGCCGTTCGCGCAGTCGAGGACCACGCGCAGGCCCTCGAGCCTGGGCGCGAGCGACACGAGGAAGTCCTCGTACTCCTTCACCAGGCCGCGCGAATCGCCGACGAGGCCGATGCCGCCCTCGGTCGGCCGAGGGAGCGCGTCGTCGCCGGTCATCGCGGTCTCGATCCGGTCCTCGGTCGCGTCCGGAAGCTTGAGGCCGCCGTGATCGAAGAACTTGATCCCGTTGTCCGGCGCCGGGTTGTGCGAGGCGCTGATCACGCCACCCGCGACGAAGTCCCCGGTGCGCGCGAGATATGCGAGACCGGGTGTGGGGATGTGGCCGACGAGCCGGACCTCCATGCCGACCGAGCACAGTCCCGCCGCGAGGGCGCTCTCGAGCATGCGGCCGCTTCGTCGCGTATCGCGGCCGACGACGACCCGATGCCCGGGTCCTCCGAGGACGTCGCCCGCCGCCCGGCCCAGCCGCAGCGCGAGCTCGGGCGTGAGGTCCTTGTTCGCGACCCCACGGATGCCGTCGGTGCCGAACAAGCGGCTCATCTCGAACGTATCGTGAGCGTGACGCGCGCGGGCTGCACGGTCTGCACGCTCACACCGGAGGGCACGCGGACCGCCACGTCGAGCGTGTACGTGCCCGGACCGCGCCCGCCCGCGTCGACCGAGACCACGACCTGCTCGGCTGGCAGCGCCGCGAGCGTGGGGACCGGCCCCGCCACCAGCACGGAGACACTGGTCACCTCGAGCTCGGCTGTTTGATTCGCGGCGAGGCCGGTCACGACGACCGCCGAATTGAACGCGCGCGTTCCGGCGAGGGCCTGCACCGTCACGGTGACGGTCACGTCGGTGGGGCGAAGCAGGGCGACGCCCGCCGGCACCGATAGGGCCACACTCAAAGTCCGCGTCGCGCTGAGGTCGCCAACGTCGATCGGCAACGTCTCGATGCGATCGAGAGAGGCGAGCACCTTCTCCTCGCCGCGGACCGTCACGGCGAACGGATCCATCGCGACGCCGACGACCCAGTAGCCCGGCGCGACGACTCCACGCAGCGTGAACACCACCGGCACGGTGCGTGTCGTCGCGGTCGGCAGCACCGGCACCGTGACGGTCACGATGCCGGGCTCGACCTGAAGGCCGTCGATGGGAACACCCTGCGCGTCCACCGGTAACGCCGGTGTGCCCGGAGCCACGATGTCGGTCTGCACGTCGCCGAACCGCACCGTGCCGAGCACCGCGGCGATCCGCGCGACGTCGCTCTCCGGACCGGTCACCCTGACCTCGCTCGGCGTGACCGCGGCGTCGCCCGCGCGCGTTCCCGACGGCGGGTCGTTCGCGAACCGTGGCTGCACGAGCAGCGTGCGCGAGGTGAGGCGCTCGATGCGCACGGAGACCGTGGGCGGCGAAACGTCGATCACCTCGACGCCTTCCTTCGCCACGGTCACGTTGACTCGCGCGTCCTGCGCTTCGGCGGAGCCGAGCGCCAGCGCCTGCGCGTCGAACGAGGCGTGCAGATCCGACAGCACGACGCGGTCCGCGACACCGGGTGCGCCTCGGAACGTCACCCCCACATCGGGGAGCTGTCCGCGTAGCACGTAACCCGCGGGAACGTTGTCGGGCCGTTCGACCGGAACGCGTCCGTCGAACGTCACGTTGATCAGCCGCGGGGCGGTGTTCTGCGTGATCGCGACCCAGAACACGATCGCGATGACGACCGCGATCGCCTTCAGTGGAAAGTCGTGCGTGACGATGCGGCGGGCGTCGATCCGTCGGCGCAGCCAGGCGGGCCGCGCGCCCTCGACCGCGCGCACGGCTAGGAGGCCTTGCTGCGGAAGGGCAGCGGCTGGATGCGGCTGCGGAGGAGTGACGACAGCACGCGTCGCAGGCGCTCCTCGTCGAGGCCCCCGATCATGCGGCCGTTCGACGCGATCGAGATCGCCTGAGTCTCCTCAGAGACGACGACGACGACCGCGTCGGTCTGCGAGCTGACCGACAGCGCGGCGCGATGGCGCATGCCGTAGCGGTGCGCGGCGCGCTCCGGGGTTTCCTCGAGCGGCAGCAGGCAGGCAGCGGCGAGGATCTGGCCGCCGCGGACGATCACGGCGCCGTCGTGCAGCGGCGAGCGCGTCATGAAGATCGAGGCGAGGAGCTCCGCGGTGAGCTTTCCGTGCACCGGTACGCCGGTCTCGCTGTAATCCTGGAGTCCGGTGCTCCGCTCGACGACGATGAGCGCGCCGTGCCGGGCCTCGGCGATGAGCAGCGCCGCGCGCACGAGCTCGTCGACGATGTGATCGACCTCCTCCTCAGGCTGCTGGACCAACAGGCGGTTCAGCGGACCCAGCTGACCCAGCTGTCCGAGCGCGCGGCGCAGCTCCGGCTGGAACACGATCAGGAGCGCGAACACCGCGAACGCGAAGACGGCGGAGAGCACGAATTTCGTGAGCTCGAGCTTGAGCAGGACGGCGAGCCCATAGATCGCGACGAGGACGAGGACACCGAGGAGCAGCTGCACGGCGCGCGTGCCGCGGATCAGGACCAGCACGTAGTAGATGAACACGGCGACGATGAGGATGTCGAGAACGTTGTTCCAGCCGCAGCATTGTCCGTTGAAGACCTTCTGCAGTGCCTCGTTCACGGCGTCCATCTAATCCGCCAGGGCCAGCTGCTCGACCTCCGCAGCAAGGTCGTCGCGCCCGTCGAGTCGAAGCGCCTGGACCAGGAGCTGGCACTTCGCCTTCGCGACGTCGCGCTTGCCGAGGGTACGCACCACATCGACAAGCAACCGCTGCGCGTCGTGATCCGCCACACCGCTCGCAATGAGCTGAAGCAACAGATCGGATGCCGCGTCGTTCCTTCCGTCCGCGATATAGCGGCGCGCAGCCTTGAGCGCCGCGTCGCCGCCCCGCGGATCGCGCTTCGCGAGGTATCGCGCGGCGTCAGCCTCCACCGCGCGCGAATCGGCGTCCTCGGCGGGTTGTTCGCCGTCCGCTCCGCCGAGCGTCACCGCCTGTGGATCGCTCACCGCGTCGCCATCCGACGACCACGGATTCGCCGGCGTGGCAGAGGCTTCGACCGGCATCGGCTCCGGAAGCGGCTCGGGCACCGCGGCAGGCTCCGGCGGGACCGGCGACGCGTCGCGCCGCGAGGGCTGCGTCGAAAGCGCGGACTGCGGTCGCGACTGCGCGCCGCCGAAGGCGGAGCGCATCAGCTCCGCGCGATCATGCGCGGCGGCCGGCGGTTCCTTTTCTGCCACGAGAGCCGGAGCCCCAGCGGGCTCGGGCGCGGCCGCCGGTGCCGGCGGCGGTTCCGCGACGTCGAGCCCGAGGGTGCGCGCGACCTTCACGAGCTCGCTCGAATGCGGCACCCGTTCGAGCGCGAACTCCGCTTCCATATGCGCGCGCTCTCGCGAGCCGAGGAGGATCGCCGCTTGGATGTAGCGAACGAATTCGGCGCTCGCGGCGTTCTGATCGTCCGCGAGCGTCAGTGCGGCCGCGAGACGACGATGTGCGGTGAGATCCTGCGGGTCGAGCGCCGTCGCGTCGCGATACAGGCCGATCGCCGCGGTGCGCTGACCGCCTTTTGCGACCGCTGCTCCTCCGTCAAGGAGCATCCGCAGCGCGCCGGGACGATCCTCCTGTTCGATGAGCACCTTTGCGAGGCCGCGATACCCGCCGTCGGCGGCCGGAAACCGCGCGAGGAGATAGCGGAATTGCTCCTCGGCCTGACGCAGCCGACCCGCCTGGAGGCTTTTCAGACCGGACGCGAGTGCGACCTTGTAGTTGAAGTCGGACGAGCGTGTGCCCACTGCGCTCTAGTGTGCGCTCGCCCCGAGCGCCGCCGCTACCGCTTGGTGAACTGCGGCGCCTTCCGCGCCCTCTTGAGACCCGGCTTCTTCCGCTCCTTGGCGCGGGGGTCTCGGGTGAGAAGCCCGGCGCGGCGGAGAGCCGGCCCGAGCTCCTTGTCCATCTGCTGGAGCGCGCGGGCGATCCCGTGGGCGATGGCGCCGATCTGCCCGGTCACGCCGCCGCCCTCCACCTTGATCATCGCGTTGAAACGGCGCGCGGTGTTCGTAACGGTGAACGGGAGCGTCGCGCGGTCGGTGGCGCCGTCGCGGCCGAAGTAGTCGTCGAGGGCCTTGCCGTTGACGACGACGGTGCCCTCGCCGGGCACCAGGCGAACGCGCGCGATCGACGTCTTTCGCCGGCCGGTCCCCTGGAAGTACGGTGCTGACTTCATCGCGCAGTTGCCTCCTTGAGCTCGGTCGGACGCTGTGCCGCGTGCGGATGCTCGCCACCGGCGTACACGTGGAGCTTGCGCATCATCTGCTCGCCCAGCCGGTTCTGCGGGAGCATCCCGCGAACGGCCCGGCGGATCACTTCCTCCGGGCGCCGCGCGAGAAGCCGCTCGAGACTCTCGGTCCGCATGCCACCGGGGTATCCGGAGTGGCGCACGTACTGCTTCGCCTGGAGCTTCTTTCCGGTGACCTTGATCTTGGACGCGTTCAGCACGATGACCGGATCGCCGGTGTCGATGTGCGTCGAGAACGTCGCGCGGTGCTTCCCGCGAAGCAGCACGGCGATGCGCGTCGCGAGGCGACCCAGCGTCGCGCCATCGGCGTCGACGACGCGCCACTCCCGCTGGATCTCCGACCTCTTCACCGCGTATGTCTTCGTCATCATTCCCAGTTCTCGTTTCCGTCCTGTCGACTTCGTTCGCCGTCACCATACCGGACCGCCACCAGACACAGACCCTTCGCCGGCGCGCTCGGCCCCGCGAGACCGCGGTCCCTGGCCGCGAGCACCTCCGCGAAGCCGGCGACCGTGAGCTTCCCGCGCCCGACCCAGAGCAGCGTCCCGACGATGCCGCGGACCATCCCGCGGAGGAAGGCGTCCGATTCGATCTCGAATCGAAGGACGTTTCCCTCCCCCGTCCACTCGGCGCGCTTCACCGTTCGCTCGCCCGACTCACCCGCGGCGAACGCCGCGAAGTCGTGGCGCCCGACGAGCTGAGCCGCGGCCGCGCGCATCGCCGGCACGACGAGCTCGCCCGGATGCCAGTGCTCTCGCCGCACCCAGAGCGGATCGCGCACCGGCGCGTTCCGGATCCGATATTCATATGTGCGTCCCGTCGCCGAGAACCTCGCGTGGAAGGCGTCCTCCGCGGGCTCCAGATCCGAGATCGCGATGTCCTCGGGGAGAAGGGCGTTGACCCCTCTCTCCAGCTCCGTCGCTGCCAGACCACTCGTCGTCCGAAGATCGATGACCTGTCCGCTCGCGTGCACCCCCGCGTCCGTGCGACCCGCACCGGTGATCCGCACCGGCTCCCCGCAGATCACCGCGAGGACGCGTTCGAGCTCTCCTTGCACCGTCGGCGCGTTCGGCTGGATCTGGAACCCCGCGTATGCGGTCCCGTCATACGCCACGCGCGCCTTCCAGTGCTTCGTGTCTGTCGCTCGCTACGCCTCCTTCGCGCCGGCGGTGGTCTTCTTGCGGGCGGGGGTGCGCTTCTTGGCGGGCGTGCTCTCCGTCTTCTCTGCTTTGCTGTTCTCCGCGGGAGCCGCCTTCTGGCGGCGGCGTGGTAGCGCCAGACGACGGCGCCGTGGCGCGGCTTCGGCCTCCGCTTCGGGCTTCTTCTCTTCGGTCGCGGGCATGAGCTCGAGCAACATGAGCCGCGCCGAGTCGCCGACGCGTCGCGGCAGGTGGGTGGTGCGCAGATAGCCGGAGGTGCGGTCGGCGTACCGCTTCGCGAGGTCGTCGAAGACCTTCTCCACGATCGCCTGCTCGGGCAGCCAGCCCTGCGCGCGACGGCGCGCCGCGAGCGACCCGTCCTTACCGAGATTGATCATCCGATCGACGAAGCCGCGGATCTCCTTGGCCTTCGCCTCGGTCGTCTTGACGCGTTCGTAGCGCAGCACCGACAGCGTGAGGTTCTTCAGCATCGACCGGCGCGGGCCGATCTTGCGTCCGAACTTGCGCTGGTGGACCTGATGGGGCACCTAGGACTCCTCGCCCGCCGGGAGCTCTTCCTCGCTGTCCTCCGAGGGACCGCCCTCGTCGCTGATGGTCTCGTCGCGGACCGGAGGCTCGATGAGACCGCGGGCCGCGAGGCGCTCCTTGATCTCGTCGAGCGACTTCTTGCCGAAGTTGCGCATGCGGAGCAGCTCCTCGTCCGGGGTCTGCAGGAGCTGGCCGACCTTCGTGATGCCGTGCCGCTTGAGCGAGTTGAACGCGCGCTGCGGCAGATCGAGATCCTCGATCGGCATATCCGCGATCGCGGACGGCAGGGCGCTACCGTTCGTGCGGTCCGGCGCGGCGATCGCCGTTTGCGTCTTCGTGAGCCCGGCGAACAGGCTGAACTGCTGCACCAGGATGTTCGAGCCCTGCGCCACGGCCTCGTCCGGCGTGGTCGTCCCGTCGGTCCAGACCTCGAGGATGAGGCGGTCGTAGTTGGTGACCTGGCCGACACGCGTGCTCTCGACCGCGAAGTTGACCTTCTTCACCGGACTGTAGAGCGCGTCGATCGGGATGACCCCGATCGGCAGGCCCTCCCGCCGCTCGGCGGAGTGGAAGCCGCGACCGGTCTCGATCGTGAGCTCCATCCAGAGCGAGGCCTCGGGCTCGAGCGTCGCGACCGGCGCTTCCGGATTGACGATCTCGATCTCGCTGGTCGTGGCGATGTCCGCCGCGGTCGCGACGCCGGGTCCCTCTTTCTCGATGGTGAGCGTCACGGGCTCGTTGGAGAACGAGCGGAGCCGGATCTGCTTCAGGTTGAGGACGATCTGTACGACGTCCTCTTTCACGCCGGGGATCGTCGAGAATTCGTGCGCGACACCACGCACGCGTGCGGCGGTGATGGCCGCGCCCGGCAGCGATGACAGCAGCACGCGACGGAGCGAATTGCCGAGCGTCGTGCCGTATCCCGGCGGGAGCGGCTCGCACGCGAATTTCGCGTAACGCTCGTCGCCTTCGATGCGCTCGATCTTGGGGTACTCGAGTTCCACGATGGTCATTCGGTGTTCCTTCCTGCGGCGCTAACGGGAATAGTGCTCAACGATGAGCTGGGTGTTGACCTGCGCCTCGATCTGATCGCGCGTGGGCACCGAGAGCACCTTCGCGCTGAAGTTCTCGGGGTCGGTCTCGAGCCAGCCCGGGCGCGTCTGCGTCTTCGCCCAGGCCAGCATCTCTTTGAAGTAGTTCGAGTCGCGGCTCGACTCGCGGACGGTGATCAGGTCGCCGGCCTTCACCTGATAGCTGGGCGTCTTGGTGATCTTGCCGTTGACCTTGATGTGCGCATGCGCGACGAGCTGCCGCGCCTGGGAGCGCGACTTCCCGAAGCCGGAGCGGTACACGGTGTTGTCGAGCCGCCGCTCCAGGTTCTGGAGCATGACCTCACCGGTCGCGCCCTTGATCTCGGCCGCCTGCTCGAACGTGTTCTTCATCTGACGCTCGAGCACGCCGTAGATCCGGCGCGCCTTTTGCTTCTCACGAAGCTGCAGCGCGAAGTCGGACACCTTGCGGCGCCGCTGCTGGTGCATGCCGGGAGGAGAGCTGCGCCGCTCGAAGGTGCACTTCGTCAGGCACTTTTCGCCCTTGAGGAAGAGCTTCATGCCTTCGCGGCGGCAGAGACGGCAGACCGGACCGGTGTAACGCGCCACTAGACCCTCCGCCGCTTTGGCGGGCGGCAACCGTTGTGCGGGATCGGCGTGACGTCGGTGATCGCGGTGACCTCGAGGCCCGTCGCCTCGAGCGCACGGATGGCGGCTTCACGCCCGGCGCCGGGACCGCGCACGAAGACCTCGACGGTCTTCATTCCGGTGTCGATCGCCTTGCGCGCCGCGTTCTCGGCCGCGACCTGCGCCGCGTAGGGCGTGCTCTTGCGCGAGCCTTTCCAGCCGGAGGCGCCGGCGGACGACCACGCGATGATGTTCCCGACCGGATCGCTGATCGAGATGATCGTGTTGTTGAAGGAGGCCTTGATGTGCGCGGCGCCGCGCGGCACGACCCGTCGCTCGCGCTTCTTGCGCGGCGCGACCTTCTCGGCAGCGGCACCTTCGGCGTCGGGCGCGCCGGCCTTCTTGTCCTTCGCGGGCGCGTCCTTGTCTTTCGCCGGCGCGTCGCGCCGAGGGGGTCTTTCCTTGGTGGCGACGTCCTTGTTGTCCTTCGCCATTAGGTCTTCGACACCGACTTCTTCTTTCCGGCCACCGTCTTACGTGGACCCTTTCGGGTGCGCGCGTTCGTGCGCGTGCGTTGGCCGCGCACCGGCAGGCCCTTGCGGTGCCGAAGGCCGCGGTAGCTGCCGATCTCCTGAAGCCGCTTGATGTTCATCGCGACCTCGCGACGGAGGTCGCCCTCGACGGTGAAGCCGCGATCGATGATCTCGCGGATCTTCGCGACCTGCGGCTCGGTGAGATCGCGCACGCGCACCGCGCCGTCGACGCGCGCCTGCTCGAGCACGTCGCGCGCGGTCGTCGGGCCGATGCCGAAGATGTAGCGGAGCGACACGTCGACGCGCTTCTCGCGCGGGATGTCAACGCCGGCGATACGTGCCATGACCCTCCCCTAACCCTGACGCTGCTTGTGTTTCGGCTCCGAACAGATCACGAGGATCTGACGGTCGCGCCGGATGATCTTGCACTTGTCGCAACGCTTCTTGACGGACGCTCTGACCTTCACTCGGAATGCTCCTCGATACCGTTCGCCACGATTCGACTTTTCTTACTTCTCACGCTGACGACGTTTCGCACGCTAGTACCGGACCCTTCGCGTGATCCGACCTCGCTTTAGGTCATAGGGGCTGAGCTCCACGAGGACCTTGTCCCCGGGGACGACACGAATGAAGTTCATCCGCATCTTTCCCGAGATGTGTGCCAGGACCGCGTGGCCGTTCTGGAGCTCGACCTTGAACATCGCGTTGGGGAGGGCTTCTGAGACGGTGCCCTCCACCTCGATCACGTCCTTGGACGGCTTGTTACTTGCCATGGACTCCAGACACAGGGGTCTCCGAGGCGTGTGCCCACGGGAACTGAAATTGTACCGAAACCGCCCAAGCCGGGCAATGGGCGCTCATGCGGCGACCGCCGCCCGGCCGTCGGGGGCCGTGAGGACGACCGGTCCGGCCGCGGTACACCAAAGCGTGTGCTCGAAATGGGCCGACAGGCTGCCGTCCGCGGTGACGACGGTCCACTGGTCGGCCAGGGTCTTCGTCTCGGGTCGACCGATATTGACCATCGGTTCGATCGCGATGCAGAGGCCCTCCTTTATCTGGAGTCCCCGCTCGGGCGCCCCGTAGTTGGGTACCTGAGGCTCCTCGTGCATGGCCCGGCCGATCCCGTGACCGACGTAATTGCGGACGATGCTCAAGCCCTGGGTCTCGACGAAGCGCTGGACCGCGGCTCCGATGTCGCCGAGCCGCTTCCCGACGACCGCCGCGGCGATCGCGCGCCCGAGGGCTTGCTCGGTCACGGCCAGTAGGCGCGCCGCCTCCGCCGAGACCGCGCCGACCGGCACGGTGATCGCGGCATCGGCGTGCCAGCCCTCGACGATCGCGCCCGCGTCGATGCTGAGGACATCGCCTTCCCGGAGACGCCGCTTGCCGGGGATGCCGTGCACGACCTGCTCGTTGACGCTGGTGCAGATCACACCCGGGAAGGGCGGAAGGATCGGGACGCCATAGCCCTTGAAGTTCGAGGCGGCGCCGTGGCGCTTCAGGATCTCGGCCGCGATGCGGTCGAGCTCGCCGGTCGTCACGCCGGGCCGCACGGCCGCGCGGCAGGCGGCGAGCATCTCGGCCACGATGCGGCCGGCTTCGCGCATCTTCGCCGTCTCCTGCGGTGTCTTCAGCGTGATCACTTGGCGGCTCTCGCAGCTTTGCGGCGATCGAGGAGCATCGTCAGGCGCGCGCCGATCTCGTCCATGGTCCCCACGCCCGAGACGCGCTGAAGCACACCGCGCTTCTCGTAGTACTCGATCACCGGGCGCGTCTCGGTCTCGTAGACCTCGAGGCGCTTCTTCACGACCTCGGGCGATTCGTCGGAGCGCGCGGTCGCGCTCACCGGTCCGCCGCAGTGGTCGCAGACCCCCGGCACCTTCGGCGGACGGACCGCCAGCGAGTACACGGTCTGGCAGCGCGAGCACGTCGCGCGCGTGCCCAGGCGTTTCAGCAGCTCGTCGCGCGGAACGTCAAGGAGCAGCACCGCGGCGAGCGACCGTCCGCATTCCTTTAATAGCCGGTCGAGCGCCTGCGCCTGCGCGACGGTCCGCGGAAAGCCATCGAACGCGATGCGCGTCTTGCGCGGGATGTCCGCGAGCCGCTCGCGCACCATCTTCACCGTGACGTCGTCGGGCACGTACTGGCCCTTCGACATATAGGTCTGCGCGAGCTTGCCGAGCTCGGTGCCCTGCGACAGGTGCGCGCGGAACAGGTCGCCGGTCGCGAGCTGGACAAAGCCGAGCTCGTCCACCATCCGTCGCGACTGGGTGCCCTTGCCCGAGCCGGGAGGGCCCATCAGGACGAGATCGCCCTCAGGCACTAGCGGATGAACCCCTCGTAGCTACGCTGCAGCAGCTGCGCCTCGAGCTGCTTCATCGTTTCGACGACGACGCCGACCACGATGAGGATGCTCGTCCCACCCAGGCGGAGCGTCTGCACGCCGGTGATGTCACCGATGAGCGTCGGCATCACCGCGACGATGCCGAGGAACAGCGCGCCGGCGATCGTGATCCGCGTCACGACGCGGCCCAGGAACTCCGCGGTCGGCCGTCCCGGCCGGATCCCGGGTATGAACCCGCCGTACCGCTTGATGTTGTCCGCAACGTCGTTCGGCACGAACGTGAATGCCGTGTAGAAGAAGGTGAACGCGACCACGAGCAGGAAGTAGAGGCTGTTGTAGAAGACCGGATTGCCGAACGCGCCGACGATCCCGGACGCCAGGTTCTTGACCCAGTCGGTGTCGCTGTTGGTGAAGTACTGCGCCACCTGGCTCGGCAGGAGCAGGATCGAGATCGCGAAGATGATCGGGATGACGCCCGCGCTGTTGACGCGCAGCGGGATGTGCGTGCTGCCGCCCGAATACATCCGCGTTCCACGCACCCGCTTCGCGTACTGCACCGGGACCCTGCGCTGGCCTTCCTGGATGAAGATGATCGCGGCGATCACGAGGACCGCGATGACCGCGATCGATGCGAGCGCGAACAGGTTCTGCTGCACCTCGAAGGTCTGTGAGACCGTGGTCGGAAGGCGACCGACGATGCCGGCGAAGATGATGAAGCTGATCCCGTTCCCGATCCCGCGCTCGCTGATCAGCTCGCCCAGCCACATGAGGATGAGCGTCCCAGACGTGAGCGACGCCAGGATCGCGAGCGTGAGGCCGAGGTTGTCGGGACCGAAGCCAGGCAGCACACCCGAGCGCTGCATGAACACGGCGACGCCGATGCCCTGCAGCAGCGCGAGCGGGACGGTGAGGACGCGCGTGTACTGATTGATCTTGTTGCGCCCGTACTCGCCTTCCTTCGACAGGCGCTCGAGCGCGGGGATCGTCTGGTTGAGGAGCGTCATGATGATCGAGGCGTTGATGTAGGGGTTCACGCCGAGCGCGACGACCGACAGCTTCGCGAGGCCACCGCCTGAGAAGAGATCGAGCAGGTTGAGCAGCTGACTCGAGTTGAGGACGTTCTGGAGCTGCGCCTGGTCCACGCCGGGCAGCGGCACGTGCGCGAGGAAGCGGAACACCACGAGCATGCCGAGCGTGAAGAGGATCTTGTTGCGTAGGTCCGGAGTGCGGAACGCCTCGAGGAGCGCGGCGAACATGCCCACCGCTACGGGTTGCCGATGATCACGATCGACCCGCCCGCGGATTCGATCTTCTTTCGCGCGGTCGCCGAGACCGCGTGCGCGTGCACTTCATAGCCCGCTTTGACCTCGCCGTCCGCGAGCACCTTCACCCGCGCGTCCGGCCGCACCAGGCCCTTCGCGGCGAGCGTCTCGGGCGTGACCTTGCCGTCGACGGCGTAGTCGCCGAGACGGCCGACGTTCACGCCGACGTAGGAGACCCGAAAGCGCTTGTTCTTGAAGCCGCGCATCTTCGGGATGCGCATGTGGATCGGCGTCTGGCCACCTTCGAACCAGCCCGGGATCCCCGGGCCGCTTCGGGCGAGCTGGCCCTTCGTGCCCTTGCCCGCGGTCTTGCCCTGGCCGGAGGAGATCCCACGGCCGACGCGGCGATGGGCTTTTCGCGCGCCCTGCGGCGCCCGAAGCTCGTGCTGTCTCATATCACTCTCTACCAGCGGTCTCGGTCTTCGTTTCACTGACTTCGACCAGATGCGCGACCCGGCGCAGCATGCCACGCACGGCCTTCGAATCCGTCTGCTCGACGCTCTGGCCGGTGCGTCGCAGGCCGAGCGCTTCGAGCGTGCGGCGTGCGGCGATCTTCTCGCCGATCGAGCTGCGGTGCTGACGGATGACCAGTCGCGTCACGGCGCCACCGGCTCGGGCTCGGCACGCTTGCGCCGGATGTCGACGCCGCGCATCTCCGTGATCCGCTGCGAGGAGCGAAGGTCGCCGAGGGCTTTCATCGTCGCCATGACCACGTTCACCGGGTTCGTGCTGCCCAGCGACTTCGACAGGATGTCGCTGATGCCCGCGGACTCGACGACCGCGCGCACCGAGCCGCCGGCGATGACGCCGGTGCCCTTCGACGCGGGGCGCAGCAGGACCTTCGCGGCACCGAAGTCCGCCGTGACCGGATGCGGGATCGTGCGATCGACGAGCGGCACGAGGATGAGCTGCTTCTTCGCGTCCGCGATGCCCTTCGTGATGGCCGCGGGCACCTCGTCGGCCTTCCCGAGACCGGCGCCGACGTGTCCGCGGCCATCGCCGACGACGACCACGGCCGAGAAGCTGAACCGCCGGCCGCCCTTGACGACCTTGGACACGCGGTTGATCTGCACGACGCGCTCGGTGAGCTCCAAACGTGTTGGATCGATCCTCGGCATCAGACCTTGACCCCCGCGGCGCGGACACCGTCGGCCAGCGCCTTCACTCTTCCGTGATACCGGTAACCGCCGCGGTCGAACACGACCTCGGTGACGCCCTTCTGTTTCGCGCGGTCGCCGAGGAGCGTGCCCACGCTCTTCGCCAGCTCCGTCCGCTTCCCCTTCGCGTCTTTCGTGTCCAGAGAGGACGCGGCGGCGAGCGTCTTGCCGGCATCGTCGTCGACGAGCTGCGCGTAGATGTGCGTGAGCGAGCGGAACACCGCGAGGCGAGGGCGCGCGGCGCTGCCGCGTACCTTCTCACGCACACGCGCGTGACGCCGTGTCCGACCGTCGTTCCGGGTTGCTTTCGCCATCTCTCTCCCCGCTACGCTTTCGCGCCGACCTTGCCAGCCTTGCCGGCCTTCTTCTTGATGCGCTCTTCCGCGTACTTGATGCCCTTGGCCTTGTACGGATCCGGCACCCGCAGCGCGCGGATGCGCGCCGCCATCTCGCCGACCATTTGCTTGTCGGTCCCGGAGACCTTCACCTTTTGCGGGGTCTCCAGCGCGAACGACACGCCGGCGGGCGGGTCGATCTCGATCGGGTGCGAGAAGCCGAGCGCGAGCTGCAGCTTCTTGCCCGCGAGCACGGCGCGATAGCCGGTGCCGCTGATCTCGAGATCACGAGCGTACCCGGTCGTGACCCCGGTGACCATGTTCTGCAGGAGCGCGCGCGTCAGTCCGTGCAGCGCGCGCGTCGCCTTCGCGTCGTCCTTGCGGCTCACGACGAGCGTCCCGTCCTCACGCGTCACGGACACGTCCGGATGGAAGGTGCGCACGAGCTCCCCCTTCGGCCCCTTCACGCGCACGGTGTGGCCGTCGATCTTGACGTCCACGCCCTGCGGGACTTGCACGGGGAGGCGACCGATGCGACTCATATCACCAGATGTAGGCGAGGACTTCCCCGCCCAACCCCTTCTTCTCGGCCTCGCGCCCGGTCATGACACCGGACGAGGTCGAGACGATCGCGACGCCGAGACCGCCGAGGACGCGCGGCATCTCGGTCTTCCGCGCGTACACGCGCAGGCCCGGCCGGCTGATACGCCGGAGACCGGAGACGGCCGGCACCTTGCCGCCGATGTATTTCATCTTCAGCACGATCTCGCGCGGCGTCGGCTGGTCGAACGAGCTGATGAACCCTTCGGCCTTCAGGATCTTCGCGACCTCGAGCTTCGTTCGGCTGGCCGGAATGGTCACGGTCTCGTGACGCGCGCCCGCCCCGTTCCGCACCCGCGTGAGCATGTCGGCGAGCGGATCGCTCGGCGCGCCGCCGACGCGCGGCTTCTTCGGTTTCTGCGGCACCGTGCGCTTTGCCGCGGGCCGCGGGGCCAGGCTCTCTCCGGCCGGTTGCTCGCCGGTCTCGATGGGAGGCGTCGTCTCGTTCGTCATATCCATCTCACCATCTCGATCACCAACTCGACTTCGTCACGCCGGGCAGCTCGCCCATGAGCGCGCGCTCGCGGAAGCAGATCCGGCACAACCCGAACTTGCGCATGTAGCCGCGCGGGCGACCGCAGATCTGGCAGCGGTGATAGCCCTGCACCTTGAACTTCGGCGGCCGCTGGGACTTGAGGATCAGGCTCTTCTTGGCCATGAGCGGGGCTAGGCCCCCTCCACCCCCTTCGTGGTTGCCTTGAACGGCATGCCGAGGCCGCGCAGCAGCGCGCGCGCCTCTTCATCCGTCTTTGCCGTGGTCACGATCGTGATCTCCATGCCGCGCAGCCGGTCGATCTTGTCGTAGTCGATCTCCGGGAAGACCAGCTGCTCCTTCAGGCCGAGCGAGAAGTTGCCGCGGCCGTCGAAGCTGCGGTCCGGGATGCCCTGGAAGTCGCGGATGCGCGGGAGCGCGACCGTCACGAGCTTCTCGTAGAAATGCCACATGCGCTCGCCGCGCAGCGTGACCTTGAGGCCGATCGGCATGCCGATGCGCAGCTTGAAGTTCGAGATCGCCCGGCGGGACTTCGTGACCACCGGACGCTGGCCGGTGATCTGGGCGAGGTCCGACGCCGCGGCGTCCATGGCCTTGGCGTTCCCGATCGCTTCGCCCATGCCGATGTTGAGCACGATCTTCTCGAGGCGCGGGATCTGCATCACGTTCTTGAATCCGAACTGCTTGCGCAGCTCGTCCCGCACCGCCGAGTCGTAGCGCTCCTTCAGCGCGCTTGCCACTGTCACGCTTCCTTCTCCTCGACCACGATCGACTCGCCACACCGCTTGCAGATGCGCTCCTTGGTGTCCTCTTCGATGCGGTGCGCGACCCGCGTGGCCTCGCCGCAGTGCGGGCAGATCACCATGACCTTCCCCAAGGACAGGCCCATCGGCTGGTCGATGATCCCGCCCTTCTGGTTCTTGGACGGGTTGGGCTTGGTGTGGCGCTTGCCGATGTTCACGCCGGCGACGATGACCTTGCCCGAGGCACGGTCGACCTCTTGCACCTTGCCACGCTTGCCGCGATCGCGGCCGGCGATGACGACCACCTCGTCGCCCTTGCGGATGCGCAGATTGCTCGCCACTACAGCACCTGCTCAATCTCTCGGCTCAGGGGGAGGGGCCCCTGTTCAGCGACCGAAGGGAGCGTGCGAGGAGACACGCTCAGGGCTGGCTGGACTCGCTCGCCCCGGCAAAGCCGGTTCTCGCTCGTTTTCATAGGACCTCCGGCGCGAGCGAGACGATCTTCATGAAGTTGCGCTCGCGCAGCTCGCGCGCGACGGGGCCGAAGATACGTGTCCCGCGCGGCTGGTTCTGCGGGTTCAACAGGACCGCCGCGTTGTCGTCGAAGCGGATGAACGAGCCGTCGTTGCGGCGGTATTCCTTCGTCTGACGGACGACGACCGCACGCACGACCTCACCTTTCTTGACGCCCGAGTTCGGGATCGCGTTCTTCACCGCCGCGATGAACACGTCGCCGATCGAAGCGGAGGTCCCGCTGGACGAGCCGAGCACGCGGATCACCGAGAGCTCTCTCGCTCCGGTGTTGTCGGCGACGCGGACGCGGGTGTAGGGCCGGATCAAGCCTCGGTCTCCTCCGTCGCTTCAGCGGTCTCGTCGGCCGGTTTCGACAGGAACTCCGCCGCGCCCTCGGACTCCTCGAGCGCCTTCTCGATGTCGGCGGGACGCGGCGCGGCTGCGCCGGCCTCACCGAGCCGCGAGATGACCTCGACGACCCGCCAGCGCTTCGTCGCGCTGTACGGGCGGCTCTCCTGGATACGCACGAGGTCGCCCTCGCGAACGTCACCCGCGTCGTCGTGCGCCGCGAAGCGCTTGCGCACGCGAACGACCTTTCGATAGATCGGGTGCTCGCGCAGGCGCTCGACGGTCACGATCACGGTCCGCGGCTGCTTCGCCGAGACGACCACGCCGACCTTCGTCTTGCGGCGGAAGCGGCGCCAGCCGGTGACCGCCTGCGTCGCCGCGGCACTGTGCGACACCGTCGCCGCGGCGCGCTTGCGCGTCACCGTCTTACGGACAGCGGGACGCGGAGCCGTAGCCGTCGCGGCCGCGCGCGGCGCGGCGGCGGTCGTCTTCCTCGCGGCCGTGGTCTTCTTCGCCGCCGTCGTCTTCGCGGCGGTGGCGGCCTTGGCTGATGTTGACTTCTTCGCGGTCTTCTCGGCTTTCTTCTCAGCCATTCGTCGCTCTCTCTCGCTCCTGCAGCACGGTCAGCGCGCGCGCGATGCGGCGGCGGGCGGCGGGCAGCCCGCGGTAGTTCTTCAGCTGGCGGGTCGCCAGCTTGAAGCGGAAGTCGAAGAGCTCTTCCTTCGCGCTCTTCAGCTCATCGGCGAGCTCGGTGTCAGACAGCCGCCGCATTTCCTTCAGTTGCACTGCCGCCCCCTTCCTGGCCCTCTCGGGACACGAACTTCGTCTTGATCGGAAGCTTGTACGAGGCGAGGCGTAGCGCTTCCTTCGCCAGGCCTTCGCTGACGCCGGCGACCTCGAACAGGATCCGGCCCGGGCGGATCACGGCGACCCAGTGGTCGGGCGCGCCCTTGCCTGATCCCATGCGGACCTCGGCCGGCTTCTTCGTCACGGGCTTGTCCGGATACGGACGGAACCACACCTTTCCACCGCGCTTGAAGTGGTGGACGATCGCGCGTCGCGCCGCCTCGATCTGGCGCGACGTCATCCAACACGGCTCCTGCGCCTGCAGCCCGTAGTCGCCGAACGCGATCGTCGCGCCGGCCTGCGCGTGCCCCTTCATGCGGCCGCGCTGGAACTTGCGGTGCTTCATGCGCTTCGGCTGCAGCATGGCTAGACCCCAGCCACCGGCGGCGTGCTCGCGGCGGCCACCGGCGCCGGCGCGGGCGTCGGTGCCGGAGCGGGTGCCGGGGGCGCGACCGGACGCTGGGCGCCGCTGCCGGGTGCGTTCTGCGCGACCTGACGCGGCGCGGGCTCGATGTCGCCCTTGTAGACCCAGGCCTTCACGCCGATCGTGCCGAACGTTGTCTTCGCGATCGCGCGGCCGAACTCGATGTCCGCACGCAGCGTGTGCAGCGGGACGCGACCCTCGCGCTCCCACTCGCGTCGGCTCATCTCCGCGCCGCCGAGGCGGCCGGCGACGGCCACGCGCACACCCTTTGCGCCCGACTTCATCGAGCGGAGCACGGTCTGCTTCAGCACCTTGCGGAAGGACACGCGGCGCTCGAGCTGCTGCGCGACGTTCTCCGCGATGAGGACCGCGTCGAGCTCCGGATAGCGGATCTCGAAGATGTTCACCTTCACGGCCTTGCCCGTCGTCTTGCCCAGCACCTGTCGCAGCTCCTCGACCTTCGCGCCACCCTTGCCGATCACGACACCCGGCTTCGCGGTGTGGATCGTCACGGTGACCTGGTTCGTGGAGCGCTCGATGTCGATGCGTGAGATCGCCGCGTCGCGCAGGCGAGCGCGGATGGCGGCACGGATCGTCACGTCCTCTTTCAGGAGGACCGGGTAGTTCTTCGATCCGGCGTACCACTTCGCGTTCCAGGTCTTCACGAACCCGAGCCGGAACCCCAGTGGATGGACTTTCTGACCCATTACAGCTCCTCCTTCAGGAGGAGCACGTATGAATGACGACGAGTGAAACGAGTCGTCATTCCTACGCCTTCCTCTCGTCGACGACCACGGTGATGTGGCTCGTGCGGCGCAGCTTCGTATCGCGCCGTCCGCGGCCGCGCATCCAGATGCGCTTCATGCGCGGGCCCTCGTCGGCGATGGCCCGCTTCACGTACAGGTTCTCGAGCGTCATGTTGAAGTTGTTCTCCGCGTTCGCGACGGCCGAGCGCACGACGCGGCCGATCGGGAGCGCCGCGCCCTTCGGCAGGTTCTCCAGCATCGAGATCGCCTCCTCGGCCGACTTTCCGGTGATGAGGTCGGTCACGAGCCTCGCCTTGCGGGGCGAGAAGCGCTGGAACTTCGCGGACGCGCGCACTTCCATCGTCATGCCCCCGGCTTCACGGTCGCGGCGGTCTCGGCGGCGGCGCCGCGACCGTGCGCGCGGAACGTCCGCGTCGGCGCGAACTCGCCCAGGCGGTGACCGACCATGTTCTCGGTGATGAAGACCGGCACGTGGCGGCGACCGTCGTGCACGGCGATGGTGTGACCGACCATCGTCGGAAGCACCAGCGACGCGCGCGACCAGGTCTTGACGACCTTCTTCTCGTTGCGGGCATTGAGCTGCTCGATCTTCTTCTTGAGCGAGTCCTGGACGAAGGGGCCCTTCCGGATCGAACGGGTCATTTGCTCTTCCTCTTCTTCGGACGCTCGGTCACGAAGCGATCCGTCTTCGGGTTGCGCCGCGTCTTGAGGCCCATCGCGGGTTTGCCCCACGGCGTCTGCGCCTGGCCGCCCACGGGTGACTTCGCCTCGCCACCACCATGCGGGTGGTCGCGCGGCGACATCACGACGCCACGGACGGCCGGCCGCCAACCCATGCGGCGTTTGTGCCCCGCGCCGCCGATCTTGCGGTTCTCGTGCTCGACGTTGCCGAGCTGTCCGACCGTCGCACGGCAGCGCACCTGCACTACACGGATGCCCCCCGACGGAAGACGGATCTGCGCGAACACGCCTTCCTTCGCGACGAGCTGGGCCATGCCGCCGGCCGCGCGCACGAGCTGCGCGCCGCGGCCGGGCTGGAGCTCGACGCCGTGGATCGTCGTGCCGGTCGGGATGTTCTCGAGCGGCAGGCAGTTGCCCACGCGCGCCTCGGCCTCGGGACCGGAGAGAACGGTGTCGCCGACCTTGAGCTCGTTCGGCGCGAGGATGTAGCGCTTCTCGCCGTCGCGGTACCCGAGCAGCGCGAGGCGGGCGGAGCGGTTCGGGTCGTACTCGATCGCCAGCACGCGCGCGGGGATCCCGTCCTTGTTGCGCTTGAAGTCCACGATCCGGTAGCGCCGTTTCTCGCCGCCGCCGCGGTGGCGCGTGGTCACGCGGCCCTGCGCGTTGCGGCCGGCCTGACGCAGCTTGCGCTCGGTCAGGCTCTTCTCGGGCTTGTCCTTCGTGATCTCCGCGTACGACGCCGACTGCCGGAAGCGGCGGACCGGTGTGAACGCTTTGTATTGCTTCAGCGGCACCCTTTAGACCCCTTCCACGAAGTAGCGCTCGATCTTCTGACCTTCGGCGATGGTGACGATGGCTTTCTTCCAGTCCGGTCGCCGACCGATGCGGCGGCCCAGGCGCCGCTCCTTGCCACGAACGGTCATGGTGTTCACATCGACGACGTCGACCTTGAACGCCTCCGCCACCGCGGCCGCGATCTCCTGCTTCGTCGCGTCCTTGATGACCTCGAACGTGTAGCGGCCGCTGCCCGTCTCGGTCATCGAACGCTCGGTGATCACCGGGCGCAGCAGCACCAAAGTCCCTCTCATGCCCGCGCCTCCGCCCGTTCGCCGGCGCGGACGGCGAGCGCGTCCAAGGCGGGACGCGTCACGAGGAGCGTGTCCGACTCCATCACGTCCGAGAGGCGCAGCGACATCGGTGTGCGGAGCTCGACGTCGGGGAGGTTGGCCACGGCGCGGCCGATGCGCTCGTCGAGCTCGGGCGAGACGACCATCGTGCGGCCGGTGTCGCCGATCTGGCGGAGCCACGCCACGACCTCGCGCGTGCGCGGGCGCTCGCCGTCGAAGCGGAGCTCCTCGAGCACGAGGATGCGACCGGCGGCGGCGCGCTCGCTCACCGCCTCGCCGAAGGCGGCGCGGCGCATCTTCTCGGGCATGCGCTGCTCGTAGCGCCGTCCGTTCGGGCCGAACACCACGCCGCCGTGGCGCCACAGCGGCGAGCGGATGCTGCCCTGGCGCGAGCGACCGGTGCCCTTCTGGGCCCACGGCTTCTTGCCGCCGCCGGCGACGCGCGCGCGGTTCTTCGTCGCGACCGTCGCCTGACGCGCGTTCGCGCGCTCCGCGATGAAGGCCTGGAACAGCGTCGCCGCGCGCGAGGCGCCCTTCAGGAACGCCTTCGGCAGGGCGATCGAGCCGGACGACGAGCCGTCGGCCGCGATCAGCGGCGCCTGGCCGTCGGGCGCGGTCGGGAGCGCACGCGCCGCGACCTTCTTGCGCTTGGGCTGCTCCTCGCGCGCCGCCTCACGCGGGCGCGCGGGCTCGGCGCGCCGCGCGACGCGCGTGACCGGTCGCGCGACCACGCGCCTGGCGGGAGCAGCGGTCTTCCGCGCGGTCTTCGGCTCGGCGGCTTTCGTCGCGGCCTTCGGCTGCGCCTTTGCCGTGCTCGCCTTCGCGGCCGTGGTCTTCTTGGCCGCCGGCTTCACCGGCGAATGCGCGCCCGACTTCGCCGCGGGAGCGCCCTTCTTGGTCTTCTCTTCCGTCTTCGCCATCAGGCCTTCTTCACCATCACGACCCCGTTGCGCGGCCCGGGGATCGCACCGGACAGGATCAGCAGCGAACGCTCGCCGTCGGCGCGCAGCACGACCAGGTTCTTCACGGTGACGCGGTCCACGCCCTGATGCGAAGCCATGCGCAGTCCCTTCAGCACGCGGCCGGGCGTCGTGCCCGATCCGACCGAGCCCTGACGACGCAGGTGGTCCGAGCCGTGGGACTTCGGTCCGCGCGTGAAGTGATGAAGATGGACCGGACCCTGGAACCCCTTGCCCTTCGAGATGCCGGTGACGTGGACCTTGTCGCCGACGGCGAAGCTGTCGACGCCGATGCGCTGCCCGGCCGCGAAGCCGGTGACGTCGTCGACGCGCACTTCGCGCAGGTGCTTGAGCGGCGGCAGCTCCCCGAGGTGACCGCGCTCTCCTTTCGACATCTTCTTCTCCGCGACCGCGCCGAAGCCGATCTGCACCGCGGTGTAGCCGTCACGCTCTTTGGTGGCCACGCGGGTGATGAGGTTCGACTCTGTGGCGATGACCGTCGCGCCGACCACCGACCCGTCGGGCCGGAAGTGCTGGAGCATGCCGACCTTGCGGCCGATGATGACGGCCTTCGCCATCGCTGGCGCCGCCGCCGGCTCGCTCGTCTCGGTCGTCGTCGTGGTCTCGTCGGTCATCTCTCGGTCCTTTAGAGCTTGATCTCGATGTCGACGCCGGCCGGAAGGTTCAGCTTCATGAGGGCGTCGACCGTCTTCTGCGACGGATCGTTGATGTCGATGAGGCGCTTGTGCGTCCGGATCTCGAACTGCTCGCGCGAGTCCTTGTAGATGAACGGGCTGCGGATCACGGTGAACTTCTCGATGCGCGTGGGCAGCGGCACCGGACCCGTGACCGTCGACCCGGTGCGCTGCGCGGTCTCGACGATCTGCGCCGCGGACTGGTCGATCAGCTTGTGGTCGTAGGCCTTGAGCCGGATCCGGATGCGCTGCTTTGCCATCTATCGGGTGCTCATTCCAGGATCTTCGTCACCACGCCGGCGCCCACGGTCTTGCCGCCTTCGCGGATGGCGAAGCGCAGACCCTCCTCGAGAGCGATCGGGGTGATGAGCGTGACGGTGAGGGTGACGTTGTCGCCGGGCATGACCATCTC
>WNGJ01000178.1_pt1 | contig 52195 bp, 42 predicted proteins | sample 5400611 | NCBI WGS metagenome assembly WNGJ01 (sample SAMN13153375, study PRJNA577476) | soil metagenome | isolation source: 40 cm soil or saprolite under Garry oak tree replicate 1 | place: USA:California | collected 2016-06-15 | reverse complement strand
CTTTAAACCAGGTAGTCACCACGCTGGAGGCACTATGTATTGTCCATCCTGTGGCAGCGAAATTTCAGTTGAACTTAAGTATTGCAATCGTTGCGGCGCAAATCTTTCTGGGATCCCGATGAGCTATCCCGTGCCGGTTGTTAAGCCGGTTAGATTGACTCTGCCGGCCATCGTTCTGGGGTTAACGGTAACCGGCGGAATCGGGATCATTTTGAGCGCGGCGACCGAATTGGCTCAGCGGCAACTTCATCCTGCCGCCCTCACGTGGATGGTCATTTTCAGCATGGCCACGCTATTCGGCTGCACTGCGTTAATACTTCGTTTCTGGTTGAAAGTGCTTTCCCTGAATCGAGAATCATACGAGCTACAGAACCAGAATCAGGCAAGACCGCCAATGCAAATTCCTCCGCCACGACAGCAGTTTCCCCCTCGTCTGGAACCAATACCGAGTGTAACTGAACACACGACGCGCACATTTAGTCCTGCCTATCGGGAAGGATCGGATCCTGGCAACCGCTAAGATGAAAGAATGCTGGAGCTGACGATGGGAGAGTTGAGCAGGCGATTCCTCGATGGTCCCTCCCGACGCTAACTACAAATCAGGATAGCCAGAACTTCGATTCGTACTTTCCGATCTGAGTTGTCAGTGGTTTATCTGCGCTTAGATTGTTTGAAAACAATTATGTTGAACTGGTTTCGATCGCAGGTGAAAGAACATGGTCTGGCGCCGGCAACTCAGTTGCTGTTCCGCGTCGTGCGTTACCGAATTCCCGTAGTGCTGAGTAATAGGCTCTTGTCTGACAAACTCGAATGCCCGTGTTGTGGTTGGAGAGGTCACAGATTTTTAGACTACATCGAGTTGGGCTACCGTGTACCTAACGCGGCTTGTCCGCGCTGTGATAGCCACTCGAGGCACCGCGCGCTTTATCTTTGGCTGAAGAATGAGTTCCAAATAGAAAAGAAGAGCGGAAGAGCGTTGATTTTTGCTCCTGAACAAGCACTGGCTCCCCTTTGGCAGTCCGCTCGAAATCTTCGCGTCATCAGGATCGACATAGAGACCACACGAGGCGTTGATCTTCTCGCCGATCTCATGCAATTGCCATTTGTAGACAAATCCGCGGAATTGATTTGGTGTCATCACGTACTTGAACAGGTGGAAGATGACCATGCGGCACTCCGGGAACTGTACCGGCTATTAACTCCGACGGTCGGAGAGCTCCTGGTTTCGGTGGGTTACACCGGTCAAGAGATAACTCAGGAATTCGGTTATGCGAATAAAATGCTATCCGGAAATCGGCGACTCTACGGCAGTGATTTTGACAAACGTCTGGAAGCGGCGGGGTTCCGGGTCAAGCCGGTTACGTATGACTTGAGCGCGGAGGAATGTGAACGGTACGGGGTCTATCCGGAGACTTTTTATCACTGCACCAGATCAAACTCAGTGCCCGAGGGCAGCGTCTGACCAGCGTGAAACTCTTCAGCGACTACCGGGTCATAGAAAATATTAGAGGCTCTTGCGGCACCGTCTGTTCTGCCAGTGAAGAATGCTGAAAACCGAGCGTACCAGGATGTAAGCCCTGACAGCCGAGCAGCAAATGTCGGCAGGTCGTCATCCGAAGCAATAACAGTCCGCCGCAAAGAAAACAGATCCGATTCCTCATTGTTCTGCCCAAGCACGGTTGTAACCGCACATGAGTATCCAAGAGATTCCGATAGCCGGCTAATTACTACCGATGTCCTTCCATGAGGGTAGGCGAGGGGAAAAGAATCTGCGCCGAGATTTGTAGCAAGGGTCGCAAGTGATTCTTTCAACTCGGAGCGCGCCTCGGCGAGAGGAATGTCTGGGAGTGCATGATGGTTGCACGTGTGAGAACCAAATTCCAACCCCTGCGCTGCCAACTGACAAACCTCGGTCCATGAAAGATAAGAATCATCGTCTTCTGGTGTCCAATGTCCGTTTAGCGTCGACTTGTTCCGAGTAAAACACTCGCCCGTGACAATAAACGAAGTGGCTGGTATTCGTCTTAGCAGAAGAATTGGCGAGACCACTGTAAGGAAGTTTCTGACGCCATCATCGAAAGTCAAAATCGCAGCTCGAGTAGGCAGTTTGGTATTTTGTCGTCGCGCCCTGACAAACTCGGCCAGAGAAATAATTCGATAATGTGATTGCAGATAGTCCAGATGATGCAGGAAGGATTCGATAGGAAGATGTAGTTTATGAGGGTCGTTTGGATTAGCGTCCCGTTGCCTGGTGACGCTATGGTAACAAAGGATGGTTATCTTGTTGCGATTGAGCCACGCTACGAGTCGGGTAAGACCCGTGGCGAAGAACAGGGCAAAGAGAAATTTTTTCGTCATGCGCTACTTAGCGTTAGCGGGCGACACGCCTCGATCACACGATCGTCACACGCTATAACCATGCTGCCGCGGCAGTTCCGGCAAGTGAACTACGGCTTCAATAGATTTTGATCTTCCCGATTGGATAGCTAGGGCGCAAAGGCTACTACATGTATAGATTTTCGACAAGCTAATAGAAGATAAAAGGCGTTGCATTCTTGCCAAACGCAACGCCTGTTTCCCATGGAATAGCCCGCTGGGAAAAATCATCGCCAGACTCTCTTTGCCCGATTGGCCGGCGACGGTTTTGATGTTTGGACGCTTGACGTCGCGATTTGGTTTTAGTTTTACTTACGGCGGGCTTGAAAATGTCGACGCGGCGATAAATGATAGCGCTACCGTAATAAAGACCAGAGTTTTGCCAGAGGCATAGCGGAAACTCTGAATGGAATGCTCAAATTTATCAGACTGCAGGGAGAAGGGAAGCGTCTAATAACAGGTGCGAGTTCTCGAATTCTCATGAGCACAACGCTTTCGTTGAACGGTAAAAAGCTATGATTCATATTAGAAATGACCAGTTTCGTCTTTATCCGGTTTCACGGCTCGTGGTGGCCCTTGTCGCTATGGCCTCCATCCTCCTTGGCGCGTTCCCCTCAGCGGGTCAGAGGCAATTACAATCAACGGCCCGCTTGAACGAGAATCAACGAATTCTACATGTTCTCAATCGGCTGGGTTTCGGCGCCAGACCGGGCGATATCGAACGTGTGAAAGCGATCGGACTGGAAGATTACATAAACCAGCAACTCAATCCGGAAAAAATCAAGGATGCGATAGCTGACGCCAGGATTAAGGACCTTCCGACTCTTTCAATGACTACTGCCGAGTTGTATGAGAAATATCCGCAACCGGGTCAGCTTCTGCGCCAACTTCAACGTCGCGGCGAACTGCCGTCTGACTTAGCTGAAGCACAGAAAAACAAGGCCAAAGACCCAGGCACAACTCAGAGCGCAAAGCCTCAAGTCCCGGATGGAGCGATGACGCCGCCCAATACCGTTGCGAAAAACGAAAACGCTGCCAGGAGTGAAGGTAATGCGAAAGTCGATGCCGGTCCGCCAACGCCGAAGGACAACGAAGAGTATCGCCGCGCGATTCGCGATTACTACCTCCAAAATGGTTTACAACCGCCACAGAAAATTACCGGCGAACTGCAGGCTTCGCGAATTCTGCGAGCCGTTTACAGCGAGCGGCAGTTGCAAGAGGTGATGGTTGACTTCTGGACCAATCACTTCAACGTGTTTGCGGGAAAGGGCGCCGATCGATGGCTGCTGGTGTCTTATGATCGCGATACGATCCGGCCAAATGCGATGGGGAAGTTTTCCGATCTATTGCAGGCAACAGCACAGAGCCCGGCAATGCTTTTTTATCTCGACAATTTTCAGAGCGTTAGTTCCAACGCCCAACCGGCCGGTGGCAACCGCCCGGGTGCGCAACGCGGTCCGTTGGCCCAACTGCTAATGGGTTACCGCGCGAACAATAGACCCCAAATCAGGATGAGCAACAACCCGGAACAGCAGCGTCCTCAGCAGCAGGCGAGACGGGGCATCAACGAAAACTATGCGCGCGAGTTGATGGAGCTGCATACCCTGGGTGTGGATGGCGGTTACACGCAGAAGGACGTGCAGGAAGTTGCACGCTGCTTCACAGGTTGGACCATCTTTGCTCCGCGTGGTGGTGCAGCCGCCCCCCAGGCGATGCTCAACGGACGCCGCGCTGACATGTTACGTGAAAACGCGGGCAAGTTTTTCTTTAATGCGCGCGCGCACGACGATGGCGAGAAGGTCGTTTTGGGCCATAAGATTCCCGCGGGAGGCGGATTCAAAGACGGCTTGATGGTGCTCGATATCCTGGCCCACAATCCTGCGACAGCCAAATTCATCGCTACCAAGCTTGTGCGCCACTTTGTTTCTGATAGTCCCTCGTCCGCTTTGGTCGATCGCGTGGCAAGTGCATTTACAAAGAGCGATGGCGACATTCGTGAAACGCTGCGAGCGATCTTCTTCTCGCCCGAGTTCAATTCGCCCGAGGCCTATCGTGCCAAGGTAAAACGACCATTCGAGTTGGCAATCAGCGCGCTTCGGACTCTGGGCGCAGAAACGACTGGGGGACCGCAACTGCATCAATGGATTGCGCGCATGGGTGAGCCGCTATACGGATTCCAGACTCCTAACGGTTATTCGGATATGGCCGAAAGTTGGGTGAATACCGGCGGACTCCTGGAACGATTGAACTTCGGCCTGGCACTCGCCGGTAATCGTATACCCGGAACACGCGTAAACCTTAAAGGCTTATTGGGAACTGCCGGAGAGGTAGAGTCGCTAAACAAGGCACAGATTATGGATCGGTTCTTAAACCTGATCGTCGCCGGAGATATCACTCCTAAGACCAAAGAGACTCTTCTGAGGCAGCTTAATGAGCAGGCAGCTTTGGCCCTCCCGGCGATGTCGCCGGAACCTGCGAGAGTGAACGACAATACTATGGGAGAGATGATGGGTGGACCGTCACCGCAACAGCGGCAGCAGCTTGCGCGCGCTAATGTCAATATCAACGACCCGATAACGAAGATTGTTGGATTGATATTAGGTTCACCGGAATTTCAAAGGCAGTAAAAAGTTTAGGGTTTCGAGTTCGACGTTTCGAGTTACAAAAACAAGAACTGAATAACAAACTCGGAACTCGGAACTCGAAACCTGAGGTTTTACGAATATGAATCGAAGATTTTTTATTAGATCCGGGGGCGTGGCGCTCGCCAGCTTTGGTTTGATGAATGCCACGCCTTCATTCCTGCAGCGCGTCGTGCTTGGTCAATCACGTGAGCGGGTAACAGGCGGACGTCGCAAGACACTGATAGCAATTTTTCAGCGCGGCGCTGTTGATGGCTTGAATATGGTTGTGCCCTACGGCGAGCGCGACTACTACGATCTGCGACCATCAATCGCGATCGCGAAGCCCGAATCCGGCAACGCCGACTCGGCAGTTAGTCTCGACGGTTTTTTTGGTTTGCATCCTTCGCTGGCGACGTTTAAGCCCTTATGGGATTCGAAGCGCCTGGCGATAGTTCATGCAGCAGGTTCGCCGGACAACACGCGTTCCCATTTTGATGCGCAAGATTACATGGAATCGGCAACGCCAGGCGTTAAATCGACAAGTGATGGTTGGTTAAATCGTTACTTGCAGAGCAAGAGTGATCCTGATCGGAGTCTCTTTCGTGCCGTTTCGATGACGCAAACCATGCCGCGGGTTCTGCAAGGGAAGGCGCCGGCGCTGGCCATTTCAAATCTTGCCGACTTCACGATCCGCGCCGGGCAGAGTTCTGCAAGTGTGCAAGGAGGATTTGAGGCAATTTACGATCAAACTGTAAATGACGTGCTGGGTGGCACCGGCAAGGAGACATTCGAAGCAGTTAACTATTTGAAGAAAGTTAATCCGGCACAGTATCAGCCCCAGAATGGTGCGCAGTATCCACGCACGCCGTTTGGTAATTCATTGTTGCAAATTGCGCAATTGATCAAAGCAGGCGTAGGACTTGAAATAGCTTTCACGGATGTTGGCGGTTGGGATACACACGTGAACGAAGGCAACGCGCGCGGTCAACTTGGAAACCTGTTGCAGCAGTTCAGCAGTGGGATCGCCGCACTCTATACGGATCTCGGCCAACGAATGGACGACGTTGTAATTCTGACAATGTCGGAGTTTGGACGTACGGCCCGCGAGAATGGCAATCGGGGTACGGACCATGGCCATGCAAACGCGATGTTTGTGGTGGGGAATTCCGTCCGCGGTGGAAAGGTTTATGGCCAATGGCCGGGATTAAAGAGCGATCAATTGTACGAGGGAAGAGATTTAGCTCTAACCACCGACTTCCGGGACGTTTTTGGAGAGGTTGCCCGTCGACACTTGGGAACGTCCAATATGCAAGCCGTCTTTCCGGGTTACACGACGAGCGAAGCGAAGTTCAGAGGTTTTCTTGGGTAAGGAAACAGTGCGCAGAGTGATGAGTGTGTGTTGATGAGTACTGAGTAAAACCCTCAAACTTGTTGCGATGTTCGAGTACCCTTTACTCATCACTCGTTTATTCATCACTTGTTTATTCATCACTCTTCACTGCTCCTCCTACCACCTCAATCTGCCAAAGCGATTAATGAAGTAGAGCATCACGACGGCGATCAGAGATACGATCACTGCGAGCGTGAATGCTTCGTTATCGCGTCCCGCCTGCACAGCGTCGTAGATGGCCACTGAAGCAGTCTGCGTCCTGCCGGGAATGTTTCCGGCAATCATGATGGTGACTCCAAAGTCACCCAGAGCTCGTGCAAAAGCCAACGCGGTGGCGGCGAGTACACCACGCGAAGCCAGCGGCAAAGTGACGCGAAAGAATATTCTTCGACTACCGAGGCCCAACGTGCGCGCGGCTGCTTCCAGTTCTGTGTCGACGCCTTCAAACGCGGCGCGAAGGCTCTTGGTCACCAATGGCAACGCATGAATGGTGGCGGCAATGATTGCCGCGCCCACCGTGAAAGTCAGACGAATTCCCAGCCGGTGGTAAAGAAATCCACCCAGCGACGAACGTGTGCCCAATAAAACCAGAAGATAATAACCGAGCACCGTAGGCGGCAAAACCAATGGCAGAGTGATTAGCGAATCGATCAGATTACGGCCGGGAAAACGTTTGCGTGCGAGTAACCACGCCAGGGCTGACCCCGCCACAAGCGCGATCAACGTCGCTGCGCTCGCAACGGCAAAAGACAACTTGATGGGGAACCAATCGATCATTCGAGTGGGCATGTTAACGCAGAGTTAGGATTTGTCAGAACCGGAAGTTGTGACGACCGGTTGCGGCAAGTGCGTGTCGCCCAATGAGCGGTGGTCGTTACCAGTACTGTCTGGTGAACCTGTCGTCTTACAGTTACAATCCCGTTGCCCTGCGGTCTCTCAACCCAACAATCGCGCGCCGGAAGGTTAACCTGAATGATCGACTTCAGTATTTCCCCCAAACTTGAAGCCGCGCGAATCTCCGCCGTCGCCTTCATGGAGGAGTTTGTATCCCAATGAAAGAAAGCTGGTTGAGGACGAAGGGCTGCGCGCGTTGTGGTGGTGGTGCGAAAACTTAGAATCGGCACTCGAGTTGGCTCGATGTTCAAAATCTAATAGATTGAGTCCACACCTTTAGAGTCGAAGCTTTGTGCAAACAGGGCAGGCAAAAGCTTAAAGTCCGGACTACCCTGCACATGGGAAAACTGACGCCACAGGTCCTGCGTTTCGATTCACTTCCTTCGACAAATATCGAGGCGGCGAGACGAGCCATTGAGGGCGCGGCAGAAGGAGTCTGTGTTGTTGCCGAAGAACAAACAGCAGGGCGCGGCCGGCTCCAACGCCACTGGGTCTCGCCGAAAGGTGCTGGTCTCTATTTTAGTATTATTCTTCGTCCCCGGTTTGCGCAGAGCGCCTGGCCATTGCTCACTTTGATGGCGGCCGTTGCCGTGCACGATGCTCTGCTTGACTCCTGCTCGCTGGAAACTGACATCAAGTGGCCCAACGACATCCTGGTTAACGAAAAAAAAATCTGCGGGATACTTGCGGAAACCGTAGAGACACCGATGGGGCGCTCAGTTGTTGTAGGCATTGGGATAAATCTTAGGGAGGGTTCGTTTCCAGAGGCACTCGACGAACTTGCCACCTCGGTCGAAGGCGTAAGTGAACAACCACCGGATCTCGACGTTCTCCTCGAAGCCTTGATCCATTCGATGGCGCGGTATTATCAAGCGCTGCAACAACCCGATGGCCGCGAAATTATAGTGCGTGAGTGGTGTCAACGTTCGTCTTACTCGCAAGGGAAGGTCATTCGAGTGTCTTCTGGCAGCGAGAAATTCCTGGGAACAACATGCGGCCTTGAAGATGATGGCGCTCTACGAGTAGAAACCGGAGAGGGTGAAATCAGGATCGTCCGAGCCGCAGAAGTGACGGCGGTGCGATCTCGCTAACCTATGAAATTTGAACCGGGAATATGAACCTGGAAAAATGTATCGTGAATTCAAAAACGGGGAAGAGAATCGTATTAAGCACCTTTGGCTCGTTTGGGGACGTCCATCCGTACATCGCTATCGCTCTTGAGCTAAAGGCACGGGGACATAGCGTCGTAATTGCAACCTCGGAAGTCTATCGCGAAAAGATGGATGCTCTGGGCCTCGAGTTATATCCGATGCGACCCGACATTCCTTCCCGGGACCAACCCGAAGAACTCAGCCAACTCGTCTCCAGGTTGATGGACGCGAAGACTGGAACCAACGAAGTCATCGAGATTCTCATGTCCGATCTTTCGGAGGTTTACGAGGATCTCGACGCGGCTGTCTCTGGAGCAGATTTATTATTGACGCATCCGCTGCCTCTGGTTGGACCCATCGTCGCGCAGAAGCGCGGCTTGCCGTGGGTTTCAAGTGTGCTAGCGCCAATCTCTTTTTTTTCGGCGTATGATCCACCGGTCTTCGCGCAGATGCCAACGCTTTATCATCTTCAACGCCGGAGTGTTGTTCTGAGTCGGCTGGTCTATCGGATTGCATTACATAAACTGGAAAAGCTAATGCAGCCGGTCTATCGCCTGCGGGCGGAGTTGGGATTGCCGCACGGCACACAACCGTTGCTTGCCGGGCAACATTCTCCGGCGCTGGTGCTCGCGTTGTTTTCATCTCTGTTGGCTAAACCTCAGCCAGACTGGCCGCCAAACACACGCATCACCGGCTTCGCGTTCTACGACCGTCGAGACTTTTTCGGTGAAAACGAAATGCCGCCCGAGCTAAGGAACTTTCTTGATGATGGTCCGCCACCGATTGTTTTCACGCTCGGTTCCTCCGCGTATTGGGTGGCCAAGGATTTTTATCGCGACTCGATTGAAGCCGCCCGGGCGCTGGGCCAGAGAGCGCTGCTGTTGATTGGTGACGAGCGTAACCGGCCGCGGGAGCATTTGCCGAAAGGCATCGCAGCTTTTGAGTATGCGCCTTATAGTCAGGTCCTGCCGCGGGCGCGAGCAATCGTGCATCAGGCCGGCGTTGGCACCACCGGACAGGCGCTGCGTTCCGGTCGGCCGGTCCTGCTTGTGCCGCACGCGCACGATCAATTCGACAATGCGGCGCGCGTTGTGCGGCTCGGTTGCGGGCGCTTGATCGCGCGACCGCGCTACAATGCGCGAAACGCTACGAAGGAATTGGAGGCCTTACTGGGAAATCAGGATTACTTTACCAGGGCGGCAGAAGCCGGCCGCCAGGTGCAAAGCGAAAGCGGGGCCACCGCTGCCGCGGAGGCGATTGAAGAAGTGCTGACTCGTCGGACCAAACCGGAACTCGATTATGCTGCTAGTCATTGATGCTGGAAATACAAACACTTCACTCGGCGTATTTAACGGGACAGAACTTGTTGCCCACTGGCGCTTGACTACCGCGCGCTCGCGCACAGTGGACGAGTATGGTGTTCATGCTCGCAACCTGTTTGAGTTAGCCGATTTGGATTTTAAGGCTATTAATGCGATCGCCATTGCCTCAGTCGTGCCCCCGCTAAATTACACTCTAAAGACAATGGCGGAAACCTACTTCCAGCTGACGCCGTTGTTTGTGGATCACACCACGGACACTGGACTCGCGATTCTCTATGAGCCTGCATCGGATGTCGGGGCAGACAGAATCGTAGATGCGGTGGCAGCAATTGAGAAGTATGGCGCGCCTTGCATAGTCGTTGATTTTGGCACCGCTACAACTTTCAATGCGATTAACCGAGACGCTCAATATGTTGGTGGCGTGATCACACCCGGCATCATGATTTCTTCTGACGCGCTATTTGAGCGAACTGCGAAATTACCGCGAGTGGATATCAGGCGGCCGCAACAGATTATCGGCTCCTCAACGATCACGGCCATGCAGTCGGGTCTGTATCATGGCTTTGTTGGTTTAGTAGATGGTGTATTGCGAAAGATGATTGAAGAGATCGGCAATGAGCCGCGCCGGCCTCGAATAATTGCTACCGGCGGGCTGGCTTCACTGATCGCGACCGGTTCCGAGTTCATCGAGTTAGTGGACAATACCTTAACGCTCGAGGGCCTACGACTGGTGTACGAACGCACCGGCATTACAAAGTCCAGAGTCCAAAGTCCAAAGCCAGGCGTCTAAGGGTTCTTATCCTCGACGCCTGACGCTAGAAATTGGACATTGTGAAGTGAACTATTTTAACTACTTTACGGAAATCGAAGACGCATTTATTCGGCGACGCGCTAAGCATTTGTTACTAAGTCCGCTGGACTGGGCGCTCATCGAGAGTTGGAAGGAGATGGACGTTCCGCTTCACGTTGCCTTACGAGGCATTGAAAAGGCTTTCGATTCCTGGGAGTCCAAACCTCGCAAGCGTTCGATTAAGAGCTTGCTTTATTGCCAGGAAGAGGTTGAAGCTCAATTCGCGGAATGGCGTGAATCGCGTGTTGGGGCGACTGACGAACTGAATGCGGCGGAGAACGGGGCCAATCAGGAAACTGACAGCGAGCCGTTGCCGTTTTCACGGGCGGCGATTCTTGAACACCTCAAACGAAGCCGATCAAATCTATTGGAGGTGTGCAGCATTCGTAAGAGAGTGGGGGAGGACGACCTCTCGGACGCGCTTGAGAGAGCAGCGATTATTCTTTCAGAATTAGAACTGGACTTTGTGAAGGCTGCTTCTCCCCACCCGCAAAAATTGGAGCAGTCACTTTCAGGATTAGAAAGAATGTTGAGTGACGCTATACGTTTAGTGGTCGGTTCTGAACAAATCGCGGCGATCGAACTTGAAGTCAAAGAACAGTTGAAGCCTTATCGCAAACAAATGGAGTCTGCGGTTTACCAGCAGACTTTTGATAACCTTCTGCTGAAGCGTCTGCGCGAGCAATTTGCTGTGCCACGGCTGAGCTTGTTTTATCTTTAGCGATTGAGATGTCCTAAATTAGCCAGCGCAGAAATAGCCGGATCTGAAAAATCTAAGTCAGGCGTCTAACAGGGATTAGTCAGACCTTCCGATCCGACAACACCCATCGTTCATCTGCGTAGAATTCTTCTTGGCATATGGAATCGGTTCGCGAAAAAGAAAAAGAGAAAACTCTGGAAGTCGAAATCGAGCGAGTCCTCCCCGGGGGCATGGGCTTGGCACATGCGGAAGGTTCGACGGTCTTCGTTTCGCTGGCGGCCCCGGGCGATGTCCTGCGCGTGAGGATTGATCGAGTTCAAGGGAAGCTCAGCTTCGCTTCGATTATTGAGATTCTCAAGCCTTCGCCAGTTCGCGTTGAACCCCCATGTCCTTACTTCGGTCGCTGTGGCGGCTGCGATTTTCAACAGCTTACTTATGAGGCGCAGTTGGAGACCAAAGTTGAAATCATTCGCGATTGTTTGCGACGGATAGCGAAGATTGAAACTCCTGTTGAGATTTCCATGAAAGCTTCACGCAACGAGTGGCGTTATCGCGCGCGCGCCAACTGGCAGGTGGATTCTGCTGCTAAACTCCTGGGTTACTTCGAACGCGGGTCAAATCGAGTTTGTGATGTGGAATACTGCGCCGTCCTTGTTACTGAGTTAGAGGAGACCCTCGAGAAAGTGCGAAACGACATTCTCCCGGAGAGGTCTGCCCCGCAACTCAGGAGTATTGACGCAGTCGTAGGCGATGAATGCGTTTCAGTTTCTCCGCCGCTTGAAAGTTTCAAAACCGACATTGTGAGCCGCCAAATCGCTAATGAAACTTACTACTTCAGCGCGGAGTCTTTCTTTCAAATCAATCATGACCTGCTTGAGCCATTGCTCGTCACGGCCCTTGCAGACGCGAAAGGAAAAACCGCCATCGATCTTTATTGTGGCGTCGGGTTATTTACACTTCCTTTAGCCCGGCGGTTTGAGCGAGTTGTAAGTATTGAAGCTCACCCAAAAGCTACGGAGTTTGCCCGACACAATATCGAATCCGCCAAACTTCAGAATGCTGAAGTCGTTACCGCACGCGTAGGCGACTGGTTAAATCAGTGCTCGGGCTCCCTTGGCCCGATTGATTTTCTGCTGCTCGATCCGCCTCGCACGGGCTGCGAAAATAGAGACATCGCTGGGATACTCGCGCTGCGTCCAGCACAAATCTCTTATGTTTCATGCGACCCGGCTACGCTTGCGCGCGATCTAAAAAAACTAATCGCGGCCGGTTATTCGCTTGACTCAGTCGCTGCATTTGATATGTTCCCACAGACTCATCATGTTGAGACCGTAACCCGCTTGTCAGTTAGGGATTTACCACCGCCGGAACGAAGCAACCGCTGACCACCCTCCGCTCTTTCCTGGATCGCTATTAATGCAGGATTGTGCTCGCGTGCAGCCCCATACTGCTCAACCACAGCCCACCGTGCTTGCTGCTTATCCATTGGCACGTCTCGCGACAGCCTTTGCGATGGGAATTCTCATGGCGGACTTGTTCGCAATTCCTCTTTCCGTGCCCCTCTTAATAGCTGGCTTAACAACAATCCTCGCTTTAATAGTTCTCCTGTTGCTAAGGAGCTTGAAACTCGCCGCCCTGTTTGTGACAGTTGCTATGTTGTTCCTCGGTTTGTCTTTGACAACGCTCGAAAAGAACAACGTACCGGCTAATCAACTAAAGCGCTTGATCGGGGACGAAACGATAGCAGTGGACCAGCCGGTTGAACTTACCGGAGTGTTGGAACGTGATCCGGAGCGCGCTCCGGAACGCTTGTACTTGTTCTTGAAGGTCCAAAAAATCAGTGTGAGACAAATTGAACAAGCTGCATCGGGCGAAGTCCTGCTGCTTGCTCCTGTTTCGTCCAGGTCCACTCAACAGGAATATGATCAACTTGACCTTCGCTATGGCGCGCGCATTCGCGTCATGACGATCCTCGAGCGGAATGATAGTTTTCGCAACCCCGGCGTTTCTTCGTTCACGGAGTATCTGGATCGGAAGGGTTATGACGCGACTGCTTTTGTAAAGAGTCCGTTGTTAATAGAGCGTCTTGAGAACGCTCGCGTTTTCCTGCCGTTAGCCTGGCTCTACGAATGGCGACGCAATTTACAAACATCAATCGATTCCCATTTCTCCAGTGAAACGGCAGGCGTGCTTGATGCGGCATTGTTAGGCAATCGCTATAAACTCTCGCGCTCAACCTCGGAAAGATTTCGCGAGGGTGGGACCTTTCATGTGCTGGTCATTAGCGGCTTGCACATCACCTTTCTCGGCGGCGTCGTTTTCTTAATTGCGCGAAGATTTACAAAAAACAGCGCGCTGCAATACCTGCTTTCGGTCACTGTTTTGTGGGCTTATGCAGTTGCGGTAGGGGCCCAGTCGTCCGTGCTTCGAGCGGCTTTAATGTTTACCGTAGTGCTGTTGGCGCCACTCGTTTCGCGTCGCGCCTCCTCTCTAAATGCACTGGGCGGCACTGCGCTTGTGTTGCTCGCTTGGCGTCCCAGCGATCTTTCGGATCCATCGTTCCAACTTACCTTTGTTTCAGTGCTGGCTATCGTGATATTCGCTTGGCCACTACTAGAAAAAATGACAGCGATCGGAACGTGGCGGCCGACACGCGAAACACCTTCCCCTCCTGCGTGCGCGTCATGGCTGCGGAGCTTTTGTGAGAGCCTTTATTGGAGTGAACACGAAGCCCGACGTGAACTTGAGCGCGCGAACCATAGTTATCGACTCTTTAAAGTTCCATTGGCTGGGACTCTCGAGCGCCTGCACCTTCAAGGCCTACTTCGTTATGGGTTTGCGGCAATAGTAATTTCCTTCTGCGTGCAAATAACTCTGTTTCCTCTTTTGATTCTCTACTTTCATCGACTCTCATTTGCTTCATTCGTGCTCAACATCGGGGTCAGCATGATGATGGCGGCCGTCGCCATCATCGCTGGCGTCGCCCTCCTGGTGGGCCAGGTAAGTAACACATTCGCCGCCCCTCTAATCAGCATCGCGAATGCGTTGAATTGGACGATGATTCACAGTGTTGACCCGTTTATGAGCATTGGCGTGGCTTCGATTCGTTTGCCCGAATACACGGGATTGGCCAGGGTTGTCTATATTTGCTATTACCTGCCGCTTACGACATTGGCAATTTCATTATCTGGTTGGAAGCCATTGGATCTCTCCAAAGCCTTCGAAACTAGGCGGCGTCTTGGAAGCTCGGCTCTGTTTGGACAATTCCTGATAATAATCTTGATTGTCTTCCATCCCTGGAGCGCAAGCTCGACACAGGGAAAACTGCGTATTGATTTCCTTGACGTGGGGCAGGGTGATTCTGCGCTAATCACTTTTCCGGATAACACTACACTGCTGGTGGATGGAGGCGGACGGCCCGGTCCGTTCCAAAAAAGTAGCATCGCCGGCAATGGTGAAGCTGGGAGCGAAGAGGCTCTCGAGAGAGAAACCAGGAGTATTGGCGAATCAGTCGTTTCGGAATATCTCTGGTGGCGAGGCCTCGATCACGTAGACTACATTCTTGCCACCCATGCCGATGCCGATCACATTGATGGACTCAATGATGTGGCTCGGAACTTCACAGTACGAGCTGCATTGGTTGCGCGAACTCCCGGTCAAGACTTGGAATACACCAGGTTTTCAAACACCATAGTCATGGAACACATCCCGCTTCGTATTATTGGTGCCGGCGATGTATTGAGTTTCGGAGATGTTAAGGCAAGCGTTTTATGGCCGCTAGCTTCAATGAACCCAAACGACGCTTCGCGCAATAACGATTCGATTGTTCTTCATATGCAACTTGGCAATCGAGCGTTGCTCTTTACCGGCGATATCGAAGGGGCAGCTGAGAGGGCCATACTGGACGCTCATGAGAATGTGCGTTCTGATGTCGTCAAGGTTGCACATCATGGAAGTAAGACGTCGTCCATTGAAAGTTTTGTCGCTGCTTCCCAACCACACTTCGCCATCATCTCCGTCGGCCAAACCTCAATCTTTGGGCACCCAAATAAAGAAGTTGTTGAAAGATGGAAGGCGAGTGGCGCCCGGGTTTTGACCACCGGAACGAGTGGGACGATAACGGTGACGACTGACGGAGAGAACCTAAATGTCGCGACGTTTGTTAAGCAGCAGTAAGCAGGGACTTGTGGTAAGAAATTCCAGCAGTGAAAACCGCAACTGGATATATTGAGTTTTTAGTAATCGTTAACGTATTCGGACGGTGAAGCCGACACTGCCCGCATTGTTCGGGGGCGTTTGACTCAGGTTTCCAGTGAAAGTCCATCTGACATTGGTGACCAGGCGATCGTACCCAGCGGGTGCGCCGCCACCGCCGCTTACAGGTGTGTAAGTATAAGTCGAGCCACCATCCTTTGAATACGCGATCGCTACCGTCAGGCCTGTCGTGCCCAAGGTGCTGGTAACAGAGCCTATTTTAAAATCCGTATTTGCGGGGATCGGATCGGTCGCCACAATATTCGTCGCGGTCTTTCCACCCGAATTAGTGAAATTGATCGTATAAACGAGATCAGTGCCGGGCGGCTGTGACCCGTTTGGATTGACGGATTTTAGTAGGTCAAGTGCTGGAGGAGAATCAAGAGTTACCGTAGCCGTCGCGGGAGCATTGTCAGTAGTATCCTGCGTAGTATCTATCTGGAAGGAACTCATGTGCGCAATAGCCCTATTAGTGTAGGTACCAAACACGGTAGGGAGTGATACTTTGAAAACCAAATCCCTCGTCTGGCCCGCAGGCACAGGAAACGAACCCGTCCACGTTAGCTTAGCGCCGGCAATCGTGGGATTTCCTATGGCCACACCATTGAAGGTTGTCGAATTTGTTGTATAGGTTGCGCTAGCAGGTGCGCTCGGTAAGGTATCGACAAAATCGTCAACCGTCATGGCAAATGAACCAGTATTAACGAGACGCAGCGTATAGGTAACCGTACCGCCCGAAGACAAAGTGGTTGGATTTGCGATCTTGGTCAGAGTCAACGGTGGTGGAAGCGACGTAACACTAATCACCTGGACCCCATAATCGCTATTGTAGTGATAACTGCTGCCCGAAAAGTCCAGTATTAAAGTGCCTGCCGTTGTCGTACCCGTCGATAGTACCTTAACCGTGTATGTGGTGATAACGGTGCCTCCGGCTTTACCTCCCGGGTAGTTTTCCGGACCGATACAACTGCGGTAAGTCGGGCTTAGAGGATTGTTATCCCAGCCACAGGCATCCGCATAGAATTTATTGTTGGTCGCCCCGCTGGGCGCGCTGTAACTCGTTGAGATGGATTGCACCTGAAAGATGATATTCGACAGATCAAGAAATGCTTCGAGCTGTGCATATCCCTGGGTAGCAGTGCTCGCATTCACAGTATAATTGTAAGTCTGGCCCACATAGACCGTGGTTGGTCCGGTGATGGAATTTACGGAATTCCTGTTCTGCGAAATGAGACGTTCAACAAAAAGTTCACGGGGCGTCGGAGTACTCACAGCGGCCACACTGTCTCCGCTGACCGTGATGTGGTAGGCCCGGGTCGCGTTATAAGCCGCGGATGTGCGGGTAACGATGACGGGATAATAGAAATCAACACAGGTGCCTGAAGCAAGCGAGGTAGTACCCGCGGTATTGCCTGTCTTTAGATTAATGTAAGTGTTAAAGCTATCCCAGATGAAAGTGCCGGAAACATTCGTCACCGGCGCAGCTCCGGTGTTACAAATGCGCGCTCCTATTTGAAAGGTATCGGGACCAGAGCTCGGGTTGTTGCTGTCAAGACCGATTACATTCCACGAGGTGGGTGTAATAGTCAGTCCTGCATATGCGGTTCGCGCTCCCCAAAATCCAAGTATGAATATTACTAAAGCAGCGTTCACCAAAAAGGCGCTGGTACTACTTCTTATTAATCTTGCTGCTATCGTTTTCAGCATGTTTGAAAAATCTTTTAGTGTGATGTCGGAAATACGGGGTCTGCAGTCAACCCACGTGTTCGTTCTTATCATTTCTTTTCAGCTGCAGTATGTTGCTCGCTGCTGGTCGCCGCTAACCCTTCCTTCGACGTGCCGAAAAGATTGAACAAACTGGAGAGCTTGGAAGAGATAGTAAAGTAGAAACCCGCTTTGACTGGGATGGCCCGGTCAATGCCAGGCTCGGCTGAACGCGTGAAATTGTAACCAACCCCAAGCCTGAGATCTGGCATGGCCCAGAGTCCGATCTCGGTTCCATAGACTGACCGGCGAGTTTGCGATGAGGGTTGCATGATCAGACGTGTCTCACCTGCCCAATCAATTCTCGTACTCAAGCGATACTGCGCTCGCGCCTGTGCCAGATAGGTAAGAGTTGAAACGAAGGGAAGGGCAGGCTCGCCATTAGCCGCGAAGCGCAAGGCGAACCGGCCATAAAGCTCCAGCCGTTTCGTCGCTTGGTAGTAACCATCGGTTGCAATTGTATCAAGGCGGTCGCGACTCGGCGCGAGACCAGTGATACCTGACTGAGCGATAGCGCGATGGTTGAAACTAAAAAGCAATCCAGCGCGATCCGATTTGAGCGGTCGAAACGCAAGGGCGGCTAGTCCATCTACTGCAGAGCTGTCTTTTCCATTGAACGCGCTTTGCGACCAGCGCACTCGAGAGAGCACTGTGATGCCTTCGGTGATGCGTCCGGCGGCGCCCACCGCAAACAGTTGTCCATTGCCCCCACGGTCGCGAAACTCATAATGCGCGGAAGCCTTGAAATTGTCATTTGGGTTCCAACCTAGGCCAACTGTCGCGCTGTTGAAGCTCTTGCCCTGGCCAACGAGATGAAAACCGCGCTCGAAACCGAGATCGAGTGAAAAGGCCTTCGTGATCGGCAACCGATTTTGCATCCCAAAGACGGCAAAGCTGTCTGAACCGCTGATCCCGTTCTCAACTTGATAACGACCAACCAGCGAGCTGTATTTGCCGAAACGCGACTCCACACCCAACGCCGTTTCCCGGCGTGCATTTGTCCCGGCGAAACCAGTTTGCGAAAAATCACCAATAGGTGTAATTGCTGCCGAAGCCAGTCGCTCGGTAAAGAAAACCTTAGTCCAGGAACTGATCTTGTAACTCGCCGCAAGTGTAGTTTGATTAGGATAGGTGGGATCGGCTTCGCCCAGGTTCTGTTCTCGTTTGATCGATACATCAAGCTTATCGGTTAACGCTAGCTGTGCGCCAACGGTAACGAGATCGGAGTTGGTGGAGGTTTTGTTTAGATCGTCTACGAAATTGCGATGGTCATAGCCAAAGTGCAGGCGGAGGCGCTCTTTTATGATTTGATCGCCAGCCACGGAAAATGTCATGCGGTGGTTATCTACGCTTTCGGTGCGATTATCTTCTTTGGTCAGACCAAATCGCAAAACAGCTCCCCGGCGCGGTTTGAAGTCGAATGTCACTTCACCGCGACGCGAACCGGGAGTGACGGTAGAGCCGAAAGGATTAAGGAAACCGGCCGAGGCGCTGGCGAACCGTGCATGTACAACTGCTTCATGAAAGGCCAGCGGTTGTTGGAAATCCAAACTGAAAGCATTTCCATTGTGTGTGTTATTAGCGTCGTCGGAAGTGGAGTTTATGCCGCTGTTAATTTCGCCCTGACTGGTGGCCCAGGCAAAACGCAACAAACCATGGCGAGGCAAACTCTTCTCCAGATCCAGACCGCCTACCAGGAAATCCGACGCCGCTTCCTGTCGCTGCAATACGGTAGAAAAACCCAGCTTCAATCCCAAACCGGCAAATGTCTTTCTACCTCTGGCTGTATAGACGCTGGAGTTCATGCCGTTGGCTCGATGTTCGTAAGTAACGACGATCTGTTTTAAGTTGAGACCGGAATCGAAGGTAGGAATGGTTCTTAATAGTAAGAGCTCGCCACTCATAGCGTCGAGGTTGTAATCAATCGATCTCGCGAGCAACTCCCGCGAAATAATGATTTCCGGATTGCGCCGGTCGCGCACTTCTATGGCTACTGTTTCCGAGCCCTGCAGGATTTCTCCGTGGCCAAGCTGGATTATGCTTAAGCTTCCGGCAGGAAAGACGTCTCGTGCGAAAGATGTGTCTGGCCTGGCCCCTGTAACAGTCACAAAGTCGCCGGCCGAATTCTCAAGGTGGAGTTTTACTCCGGTTAATTTTCGCGTGTAACCAGCCAACGGAACCTGTTCCATGTCAGCGTCTAAATCGCCGAACATCGCGTAGGAACGCTTGTGGTCAAGACGGGCATAAAGTTTGGAATTGGATTGAGCCGCTTCGAAACGTGTCGAAGAATCGCCATAGAGCGGATAGACTCGATCCATCGGATCGAACTGAAAGAGTCGATCATGTCCAGTGGTGCGATTAATGGGCCGCTGTGAGTCGTAAGAAAGCGTCAACGCGGTTTGTGAACCCAGCCGTCCGCTGTAGAACAAACTGACCCGATCTCGTTTTTTACCTTGTTCGCCACGAAGATTGACCTCGGGAATCGCGTTTCCAAAAGACATTTCCGCGAGTCCCACCATGATCGTCGGTCGGTTCTCCGGCAGGATGCGCACGATTGACTCCGTCTCCAGCTGGCCCGCCACCACATGAAGGCGGGCTTCACCAGTTTGCGCTGGTCATACGAGTTTCACCGAGGCTTCGCCATTATCCATAGGAATAACGATTTGTCCGGCGCGCGTTTGGTCTTCCGGGCGAGAACCAACATCCGTTGACAGGTCGGCGTTAGGTGCGACTCGGCCGGGAATCAGGACGTCGCCGTCGCCAGGCTTTTGTCCCAAACGCAGCAACCGTCCCAAAGACGATTCTATGCCCACCTGGTTATCGTTAGCCGGGTGATTCCATTTATCAAAAGCCAGAATCTTTATGATCGTCGAATCGCGACCGCCCGCCTGGATCGCCGTCTTCTCGGGTATAACTTCCAGTCGCTCCGCTGGGCCACGTCCGATGACTGTGAGCTCTTGCGCGTGCCCTGGTGTGCCATCAGGACCGATCGGCGTCGCGCGAACGTGGTTTGGACCAGGACGAAGCCCGATGCTGACAAAGGTAAACGTAGCCACCTGGTTCTTTTGATCAAGGCGAGTGGTCCCAATATTCTTGTCGGATATTTTTTCGCCGTTTACTTCCAATTGAACAGTTGATCTCAGGGCGACACGGGCCGCCACCTCTAAAGCCGGAGCCATTACCACTGAATCGCCAGCAGGAGAAAGCACCTGGATGGTGCCTGGTGCAACGGCGTCGACGGTTTCTTCGGTAGCGAATTCGTAGGTGCCTGCAGCGGTAGGCGCTGGGGTTAACGCTTTAGGCGCTTTTTGCTTGTTGACAAATGCAGAAGATGCGCTGACCGACGCTGACGCCAATGGCTTAGTCAAAGAGTTGTTATTAACTTCAGGGTCAGCAACGCTGGTCTGATGTCCATCCGAAGGTGAAATAGAAGGCACACTAACGGAAGCCAAATTCGAATCTGAATTAGCAGCGGAGCGCACCAGCACAAAATTTTGTCGCAGCATTGCTCCACCGCTTATCGGCGTCCGTAACATTCTGGTCCAGCTTCGTCCGGCAACTGTACCTCCGTCGGCCAAGGCATAGCCCGCAGGCACTGTAATAGGATCAAGCGCTAACACCTGCGATCCATCGCCCAGGGCGGGGAAATTGTAAAGGCCCTGGGAATCTGTAATCACTGACTGCCCTGAAGTGAGATAGATACGGACGCCAGGCGCCGGCTTGTCATTCGAATCGAAAGCGCCATTGCGATTTAGGTCCTCGAAAACGCGTCCGATGATCACCTGACGCGTAGAAAAAACACCGCCGCCCACATGCACTATTGCGCGCGCGGCGCCGGTATCGGTTCGTTCGCCATTGGTGAACGAGCCGGATCCTATGGCTACATTCTCCATATCGCCCTCGCGCGCATTGGCCCCAATGCGGACCCGGTAGAGAAGACGGGCTCCGACGCCCGGCGCGAGGTTGCCCAGGTGAAATATCAGATTGCCGTCTGTTGTTTCCGGCTCAATTTGTTGCTGTGGAGCCGAACCAACATTAAGTCGAGCTGTGCCCGCCACGTAGTGAAACGAATCTGGCAAATGGTCGCGAACGGTGACGTTACTAACGCTACCGATTGTCGGATTGTGGACTTCAATACGGTAGGTGACTACATCGCCAATCTCAGCGTGCTGTTGATCTACAGACTTCGTGATCTCAAGCCCGTGTTCCTCGAAGACAGGTATGTTGAAGGCCAAATCTGCCAGGCTATCAATTGCCACATCTTCACGAACCAACGTAAACCCGCCAGCGATGGCAAGCGGCTGACCGTCAAGCGAGCGTTCGGTTACCGACATCAACCCCGCGTCGCTCGCGCGCACGCTGATTTCGATAAGCCGCGAAATGAAGCCATCGGCTTTGACGTTGACAAAGTACTTCATTGGTACCGCAGCCGTGCCAACCTGCAGCGGATTTAATCCGAAGCTGAAGTGGCCCAGGTTGTCGCTGACGAATGGATTTATATTCTCTGCGTTTGGCGTGAATCCAAGGCCCGTTTGGAGAGGCAACAGGTTAGTCAATGGTTGGTCAGTGAAGATTGCAACGCTTGCTCCTGGTATAGCGGCACTTCCACCCGCGCGCCCGGCAAATACCGTCCCGAATGGATCAGCAATCACCACCACCGGGTTAGTTTTGATCAGGGCAGCATTCGCGGCGATTACCTGGCCGACATTTATGAGGCCAACAGCTCCCGGCGTGTTGCGACCCAACTGGGCCTTGAAGCTGAATCTCACCATTTGGTCAGGGGCCAATGCGTCAAGTCTCAATTCAACATGTTGCCCGTTGACAAAGCCTTCGTCTCCATCCTGGGCATCGCTGAGGTCGCGGTTGCCGTTGAATTCCAAGTGTAGCGAACCGGTACCGTATTCCACCCCGGTTGGCAGATCATCAGTTAGCACAAGATTACGTGCTGCGACGTCGCCGGTGTTCCGAAACGCAATTGTGTAGGTAAATGGATTAGCGCGTGTGACAACTGCCTGACTAGTCCCGTTGACTACTTTGAGAGGAGGCAATGCCGCGTTGTTTGGATTACTAAAATGCGGCCCCCTCCCCACTTCATTAATAATCGTGCCGTCGTCCTCAACGTTTCCATTTGCCGCACCACTCGCATTTGAGTGTGCTGTCAAATGAATTCGCAACAGACTGCTGAATGGGACGTCATTTGTATCGACGACCGCAAGAACAGTGATGCAAGTTCCGGGAGAAACTGATGCCGATGAGGTGGTCCCTATTGTTATCAGCGTGTCGCCCGCCGTGAGAGTGGCGCTGGCATCATTGTCGAAGTAAAGACTATCAAGTCTGGCAGGGGCGGTGGCATCTGCGTTAGCAATCGTGTAGGTGTTCGCAACATTGCCAGTATTGCAAATATGGAAGATCCGCGTGATGCGTTCTCGCGGGGCAACACTCGCTGAGGGTGCTGTCTCTTTCGGTGTAACTGTGAGAGTCGCTACCTGCAGGACCGTAAAGGTCACAGTCTCAGAGACAGTGTTATATGTTGTCCCTCCGTCGCCCTCGTAAGTCGCCTCGGCGCGGTTGCTGATGATTGTTCCGGCAGGCGTGGAATCTCCGCTAAAACGGGTGTGAGAAATTCCGAAGGAGGCAAACAAAACTGCGATGACAATCGCGGAAAATGGTTTGCTGAGTTTGTTTCGATAGTCCAGCATCAGGTCACGTGAATCAAAAGATCGCCGGGAGGTTAAAAGGCCGGAAGCGACGTGTCAGTCTCCAGTGCGAAGTTCCAGGGAAACTGCCACGTCGCTTCATTGGCACAGACTTTATGGCCGTGTAGGGGCCTAGTTGATCAAACGCTTAAAGGTAAAGGCAGCTGAAGCGCCTGGTGCGAGTGATGCAATTGTGTCTGTGTACTTTGTTGCACTGACCGTGACGACTACACCTGAACCCGAATCGGTCGCTGGAGGAGAGTCAGTCGTATTGCCGGCCCAGTTGTTTGGCAAGACCGCGCCGTCTTCTGTTATGACCAGGTTACTGGCCGTTAATTTGACGCAGTTTGCATCGCCATTAGAGGTGGAGATATTTGTGTAGGTGACGTTATAAGTGATTACCGCTCCAGGAACAGGATCCGTAAGTCCGCCAACGCCCGTGGGATTGGCTACGCTAAAGCTCTTAGTGAGTTGAACGAATCCGGTGTAGGAACGATCGATTGTTTGGTTGTTGGCAGCCGGCGTAACTGTTGAGGTAGCGCGCACCGTGGTGCTGAATGCGGTTAATACCAAATTGCCGACAGGTACGGTGACGCGCACGAGAACGTCTGATGAACTGCCGAAGCCGACAGCGAGAGTGGTCGAACCACCACCAGACACGACTGTCCAGGATCCGCCGCCGTTGGTTGAGATCTCAACCGTGAAGCCTGCGGGAACAGTAGGGGCGTCCAGAGTGTAGGTGTCATTTGCGTTGCCGGTATTCTGCAACGTGTTGGTGTATACAAGCTGAGCTGACGCTGTAGTCGTACCGCCCGGAGCGATGTTGGCCGGGTTGGTAGACTTGTTGGTGTAGTCATCATTGTTGTCGGTTGGACCAACGGCGCCAGGAGCTCCACTCGGTCCCAGCAGAACAGATCCAATCTGGCTCAGCAACGTCTGTTGAATGACGCCGTGTCCAGCTCCGGCAACATAGCCTTCATTAAAGTCGGCGTTGCCATCGCCATTATTTGTGGTCAGGTCGCCCGACTGATCGGTAATCGTAGAGTTGGCGACGTTCTTGCCGAACGCATCGCCAATCTCGTCGACCGGAATTGAGGCGTTAATTCCAGTGTTAACGGTAACGACCATATTGATCGCCAAGCTGGATGAACCACCCGCTAAAGTTACGCCCACCGGGAATGCAATACGCGTCACCGTGTTCAGCGGCGGAGCCGAGCTCACCCAGGTTGCGGACAAGGGCGGCGTGGTGAGAGCTGAGGTAGTGTAAAGAGTGCCCGCTGGAAATGTTTGTCCGGCTTTGAGGACTGTCCGCGCGGGAATTGGCGCGACAATATAGACCTGAGTAGATCCATTCAGCGTGACACCTGAAGCAGTTTTGGTACTAGTGTTATTCAATTGCCAGGTGTAAGTGATATCGGAACCGAGAGCCACAGGTCCGGGAGGGGCAGTCAACCTTAACTGCAGCAATGCATCATCAACGACAGTAGCTGAGATGTCACCCCGCGCCTCACGTTTCCCGTTCACCGACAAGGCTGATTCGGTTCGTACTTCCTGAAGCGAAGAATTGGCAGGCTGGTCATCGAACGATGGACCACCAGTTGAAGCGTCGCCCAGGACCACCTGGACTGACGAACCGGTGGCGGCGCTGGAGTTAACAGCGACTTCGACCAACACATGAATGCTGCCGTTCTGGAGCACGTCGTCCGAGAGGGCGCCGCTGGTTATATCTCTGTCGCCAGTGTTGATATCGCCACTGTTATCCATATCAATAACTGCACGACTAACCGCATTGGGCGCATTTACGCGTGCGCTGCCGGCAACGAAGCGAACCTGATCAGTAAAATTACCAGTGTTGGTGACAGTGAAGTTGTAGAGCACTAAGGTCTCACCCGCTACTACCGTTGGATTGCTGCCGGCATCAGGCGTGATCCTCAAGCCCGAAACGAGCGAGACCGTCACTGTGACCGTATTTGAAATGGTCGAATAATTATTGGTGCCGTCCGAGTAGGTGGCGCTTGCCTGGTTCGAGATGGTCGTACCACCGGCTGTTTGGGCAAATGCCGGTAAACAAAGCGCGCAGGCGAGCGCAAGCAATGCGCCCGTGCGGACTACCAGATTGGGGAGCGTTTGAGCGGATCGTTGATACATTATTATTTCCTCACTGTCGATAGTTGGGGCCGATTCAATAAAGATCAGGCGAATATAAAGACGGGAAGCGAGCCGGCAGGGGCCCACAAGAAAAAGTCTTCGCTGGTTAGTTCAAGCGAACTTTGTATGAAGCATTCAGCTTGGCGCCCTCGTTGAGCGGAGCGGACCACGCGTAACGAACCTGGTTGTACATCGAAACCGGAGCGGCTACTTTCTTCACTGAACCGTCCGCCTGACGCTCATCGACCATGGGTGTTGACGAGAAAGACTTTCCATTGTCGATACTGAATGTCACTGCAGCGGATCCATCAGCGTTGGCGCTGCCCGCAACGAATTGTGTACCGGCAGGAATTTTTCCTACGGCGTTGTATTCGCTTGCTGGAGCACTGCCTTCATTTACAGACGTGATGGTCCAATCCAAAATCTCACCCGATTTCACGATCGCGGCTTTCTCAACCGGAACTCTTATGTCGTTGCGTTCGACGGTGGCAGATAGCACAACTTTCACGATCGGGCGGGCAGCTCGTAACATCATGAATTTCTTTTGAGCAAAAGCTGCCGCGCTGCCCAAAATCAAAAGGCACAGGGCAATGACGGGCAAAGTGGATGCGTATTTCTTTATCGTTCTCATTTTTAGTCTCCTGCAATTATCGAAAACTTGGTTTGGATTTCTTGGAGGGCGCTGGGCGGCGTTTCTCCCCAGGTGCGGGTTTTTCCACCACACCCATCTGCCCCAGTCTCGGCAACAGGTGTGCCTTTCTAAGGAAAAACCTGATGGTCTTACCTGCGAAAACTGGGGTGTTGTGACACGTTCTTGAAAATTCGTGCCATTCTTGCCGTTAAATTAACGAAAGTTTTTCAAATCTGTGTCGCCCAATAGCAGGATGTTGACTCGGAGATGAGCTGAAATATAGCGCTGGTGACAATCGGTGACAGCGTCAAGCTGACTTCTTTTGTCATTAACCGCCAACATGGCAGGCAAGCGTGAAGGTATTCAGCGGCACGCAAACTCTTGGGCAACTCGGAGCTTGAGTCGGCGAAGGGTAGTCTGCCGATACTTCAATGCTTTCGACTTCTTAGCTGTTGAGGAAGATACTTTGAATTAAGCCTCGGCATCATCGGGAACGTATAGATCAATTCTTGCGCTGCCGGGTTTGTAGGTGTGGAGCACGCCGAGGGGAGGGGCATAGACATGAATGGTGATGAGATCCTGGCCGCTGATGTCAGGGTTACCAAGTTGGTGGATGTCGGGAATTTCTGAACCAGTGACTGCGCCCGGCGAATATTCGCGGGCCGATTTATATTTCAAACCGTTTACCGGATCGTAATTGAATATAGTCTCCCACAACATCCCGCGGTGGATCTTTACGCCACCGTGAGAACCGTTATGATCATGAATTGGAGTTCTTTGACCGGGACGCCAGCACAGTACAAGCATCTCTACAAACTCATTGCGACAAATCCGATGCCTCCAATAGTTGCCGTCTTTGAAACCGAGATAAGGTTGTAGATCGTCGGCTGAGATCTCAGCTTTTTCCAACCACTCATAGATCTGATCGAGGCCAGGTACGTCTCGCAGTGATTCAAGCTTCTTCACTAGCGCTGAGAATGAAAGCAAGTCCCGCTTCGTTTCGTTGAGGAAACTGTCAGTTGTTTCGAGACGCGTTGACAAATCGTTGCTCCTTCGATGAAAGATGATTAAGGGAGAGATCAGATCGCGTTGTGTTTATATTCTCTCATCGAGACGTAGTCAAGACGTTGGAATGTGGCAAGATAATGTCTGACGGTACAAAGATTCATCCGGAAATAGCAATACGGCGAGGGGCTTCACCGTCACCTGTTATCTTAATCCGCCAGATGTTCGCAGGCAGTGGGTAACGACCAAGCCTCTCGGCCCATTCGATAACCACCACCGCCTGCTCATCAGCAAGTAACTCATCCAAGTCAATCGCGTAAGCTGCATTTGCTCCTTCTTCCAGACGGTAAAGGTCGATGTGAAAAAGCGACAACCTGCCTACATAGGGATTCACGAGGGTGAATGAGGGACTAGCTACTTCCTCCGGATCGATATCCAGCGCGGAGGCCAGTCCTTTAGCGAAAATTGTTTTTCCGGCGCCTAACGGACCATCAAGCAATAGAATCTCGCCACCTCTGAGGTGTGTGCCAATATGCTTGCCGAGAACAAAAGTATCGGCAACGTCATAAGATTGCCATTCGCCAATTGGGATATGTCGAGCAGTCGCAGTCATTAAGTCACGAGAGAGGGCAAGATATCCATATTAGTTAAGGCTGCTCGCCTTTCGGATCAAGTGAGCGGATGGCCTCGCTTAAATGTTCACGAATATCGGAAGCCACCATCGTGCGCATACCTAAATCGCGTGCGGCGAGATCCCCCGCCAATCCTCCCAGATAAAGCGCTGCAATCGTTGCGGACAAGGCGCTGGAGCTTTTCTTTAGCGTTGCGGCCGCTTGCGCAGCAAATCCCGCGATAATGCCGGTCAATGTATCACCCGCGCCTGCCGTCCCGAGTCCGGCGTTACCGGTGGGGTTGATGAAAACGCGTCCATCAGGCGCTGCGACCAGTGATAGAGTGCCTTTAAGCACAAGAATCAATTTGTGCCTGGTGGCAAACGCTCGCGCTACCGCGACTCGATCATCAAGTGCAGCTTTATCAGTTGTTCCAAGTAATCGCAGCATTTCTCCCTGATGGGGCGTAAGGATCAGCGGAGACTTGTTAAGGTCGTCCGATCCATGTAACTCTGCGGGCCAGCCTTTGGAAGAATAGTTTGCGAGGCAATTCAATGCATCGGCATCGATAACCAGCGGAGTCTGTCGTTGCTTAACTACCGAAAAAACAAACCGTCGGGTGCGCTCGTCTTCCGCCGTGAGTCCTGGTCCGATTGCTATCACAGTCGCTTTTGCGGTTAATTGGGTCAAGTGAGCGATGGCCTCATCACTAACCGCGCCGCGATCAGTTTCGGCCAGCGCAGCAGTTATCACTTCAGGCATCACGCTGACAGCAATGTCCGATTGCGCTGACGCAGACGTGGCTATGGTGACCAAACCCGCCCCTGCGCGGATAGCGGCGTTGCCACACAGGACGGCCGCGCCGGTGTAACCCGGCGACCCTGCGATTACCAGTACATGTCCGTGCGTATTTTTGAATGAGTCACGCGCATAGCGTGTGGAGATGAGCCACTGGCGGACGTCGTTCTCCTCAGTGACGAAGAGTTGCGGATTTGCACCATCGATTAGGGCTACGGGCGAACCAATGTTGGCAACAACCAGTTTACCATTCAGGTGCGAAGCAGGTGGTAGAACGTTGGCGGGCTTGGGCGCCGTGAATGTGACCGTTAGGTCGGCTTGTATTGCTTCGCCGATGGGCTTTGCCAAATCGGCATTGAGACCTGATGGAAGATCAACAGAAATAATCAATGGGCGGCGAGTCGCCGATCGCTCTCGGGCTCGTCGCAGCATGGCCAGGTGCTGCACAACCTGGATGAATATTCCTTCGAGCGGCCGACTAAGGCCTATTCCGAAAAGCGCATCTACAATAACGTCGTATGTGCGACGTGGTTTTGCCAGGTTTTCCCAAGCCGCACTGCTGTTGCACTCTACAAAACTCAACACTGACGGACGATCGGTAGAGCCACCTGAGAAGTTGGCGAGCTGAGCAATGATTTCGAAGTTAGTGCGTGCATCGCCTTTGGAGGCTTCGAGAGTTCCGAACAACAGTACATCGGTTTGAACCCCGCCGCGACAAAGTGCAAGCGCGAGCGCGGCGCCATCACCGCCATTGTTTCCCTGTCCGCATAGTATTTGGGCTTTTTTATTTGCGAGGATACCCGAGAAATGGTCAGCAATTGTATTGAAACAAGCCTCGGCTGCTGCCTGCATCAATAGAAGGGAAGGTATCTGATAAACCTTGGTCGTGAGGCGATCAATTTCCCTCGCCTGTTCCGCTGAAATAACGGGTTGCACATCTGGATGATAAGGACGGGAGGTTACGCGGTCAATTGGAACAGCCTTCGAGCCTTAGGTTTAGGAACGACAAGAAAGATGTTCCAGAAACGGGAGAGGCCGTGAGTGAAAAGGGCGTCCGAACGCAAAAATGGCGGCTTGGAAGCCGCCCCCGCCTTTTGCCGCTGCGCTAACCAGTCCGTTTTTCCAGGATAACTAAACAAATGGTTAATCGGATATAATCTCCAGAAATTTTCGAAAATACTTTAATTGACGAAAAGAGTCGGGCAGGCTGGATCTTACCGGGATCAAAACTAGGGACAAAAAGAAGCAGGCTAATCTGATTTGGTCTGCTTCCTACGTTTGCGGACTGCTCCTGCGAATCCCACCAAACCGGTGCCTAGAAGTACCATGGTCGCCGGTTCCGGAACCTCTCCAGCATTGTTGCATCCACTACAGAAGAAGAAGCTTTCATGTCCTCCTGAAGCGTCGGAAACACTTGCCGAAAGACCAAGACGCAGATTCGGGTTTGCCGCAATCGCAGCCGCGAGAGCTGCAGCGGCATCGCTATTGAGAGCAAAAGCGAAATCGGACTTGCCAGTTCCATTGCCATTAGGAGTAGCTTCCCGCAATGTTAAGGCATCGGCCAGATGAGCGCTGAATACTGTATTGCCGGATTGGTCGTAGGCAGAAAGCACTAACGAGTTCAGAGTTATCGGCCCGACCGGTCCGTCATTGCCGCCACCTCTATTTGGCTCGTTAATGTTCATATTGATGCACAGGTTGCCATTTACAATTCCCAATTCGGTTATTGAATACGTTTGATTGTTAGCGCCCGCTACTACCTGGATACCAGAGATGAAGTCTCCGTGACGGTTTGAATTCGCGTTATTCGGGCTGTAGGCTACCGAACCGAATCCCGAAGTAGCTGAACCCTGTGATTGCACCACGAGAACTGTATTTACGGTTCCTAGTCCGGCCGGTTGAATGACGCGAGGGCCGACAGGCACGATTAGCAAATTATCAGCTCGGGCGCTAGTAGCCACCAGACAAAGACTAACTAGTGCTACAAATGCCAAAATCCCTTCCGAAAATAGCTTGCTCATCGTTTTCATTCCCTCCAAAGTTTGCCGCAAAGATCTTCGCCTCAAGCAAAGCGTTTGCGTGTTTAGGATACGAAGTAGTTGTCTAACTGAATAATATGCCCAATAACGATAGAGTTTCAGATGAGTTTGGGATTCGAGCTATTCTGCTTGTTAGCCGGGGATCATTTCACCAGTTTCAAGATGTGCATTACTCGTGTGATGACAACTCTTGCTTCCCGTATTTCCAAAAGGTAAGTCATGGCAAAATAAGCGATTCCATAGCCTCCCAGGACTACGGCAGCCAGTGGAATGGGGTGAAGCTCTCCAAGCAACAGCTTGAACGCCCAACCGACGTCCGCGCTTATGAGTGCAGCTATCCAGAGTTTAGTCACATAAGATGCTGACAAGCCCGTGCGTCCTATCTTGTTGTTCAAGGAGCGTCTGAGTAAAGCAAACTCGATCCAACCAGCGACGCCTGCTGAGGCAGTGAGGCCGGCGACTCCCCACTTAGCATCGATTCCAAGCAATCTCGGAAGGGGCAGCGCGCATAAGTAGCCAAGCAGTGTTGTTAATATCACGCGAACAATTGCGTATCGAAGCGGTGTGCGTGTGTCATGCAGCGCGTAGTAAGTCGACGAGTAAAGCCGACCCAAGGTTGAGGCGAGCAATCCCACACTCGATCCGGCGAGGATGCCCCATACAAGAATTGTGGAATCGTGCTTAAACTGTCCTGTTTGATAAAGAACTCCGGCGATGACATCACCAAGCGCGAGGAATGCCATCGATGATGGCACAATAAAAAAGGCTATGCGCCGAAGACCTTGGTCCAGGCGGCGTCGCAAGATTTCGGCCACTTCCTCATTGCTACCAATCGCACGCGACATCGCCGGTAGCTCCGCTGCCGAGATCGACATTCCGAACAAACTGACCGGCAGAGTGTAGAGACTTTGCGCATACGTTAGGGAAACGACCGATCCTTCTGGTAATAAGCTTGCGAGTATGGCATCAACAAAGGCACTAATCTGCACGACTCCACGACTCATGAAGACAGGAAAAAAATTACGGATCACCGTCTTAACACGTTCGCTGGCGATGTCAAAAACGGGGCGGATTCGTGGAACCAGTTTGAAGACAGTCGGCAACTGCACACTGAATTGCAAAGCGCTTCCGATCACCGAGCCCCAAGCGACATATTCCGCAAGTGGAAACTGGCCTACTCGTCTGCCATAAATCAGAAGTGAAGCAATCATCGCGAGATTCCAGGCGACGGGTGCGGTATAGGAGATGAAGAAGCGGTGATGGCTGTTCAATACACCCAGACACCAAGCTGAAAGCACCAGAAGGCCAGCGCCGGGAAAGAGAATTCGCACCAACCGAATCGTCAACTCGCGTGTCTCGCCTTCGAATCCAGGCGCAATTCCAGTAATGATGTATGGGGTAGCGAGAACACCAGTTAGCACGATCACGGAAACTGCAAGTGCCAGGAGTCCGAGAACTGCGTTTGCAACGTGCGCTGCTTCATCTTCATTGTCATGCGCCAGCAGGTTCGCGTAAACGGGGATGAACGATGCTGAAAGCGCGCCTTCACCGAAAATGTTTTGGAGGAAGTTAGGGATGCGGAAAGCGGCACTGAATGCGTCGCCGGCGGCGGAAGCTCCGAAGTAGTAAGCAAAGACGCGCTGCCGGGCGAGTCCTACAATTCGACTAATCAAAATCCCGGCGCCGACCATGAAAGCAGAGCGTCCGGTGCTCTTTTCAATTTTCGTGCTACTGCTTCCAGAAAGAGAGTGACCGCCGGCAGTGCCGATCTGCTCGATGGTTTCACCGGCAATCAAACTTGCTTCATTATGAACTTCGCCTGAAGCCTCAAATGTATTAGACCCGGCAGACTGGGCGGATTCGTATTTAGAAGAACCGTTGCCTGAAGGCTCATCAATGGAGAAGCCATCGTTAGAAGTCCCGTCATTTGAATGGTCGTTCATCTAGGAGAGATCGTAGTCTTTTATTTTTGTCAGGAGGGTTTTGTAACTAACGCCCAGATCTTCAGCTGTCTGCATCTTGTTACCTTCGTTTGCAGCGAGTGTTTCAAGAATCTTCTGGCGTTCGACGAAACGCAACGCCCGCTGGGCCACCTCGGAAAGACTTCCCGTCAGGTCAAGAAGTTTTAGCGCCTCAGCGTTGCCGTCCGGTTCCGTCGCCACGCCCAGGTCGTTTGCTTCGAGCACCATCGTGTCAGACAGAATACATGCGCGCTCGATGGCGTTTTCCAACTCGCGAACATTCCCCGGCCATTTGTGGGCGCGCAACGCTGCTAATGCTTCGTTGCTCAAAGTGACTTCACGGCCGCGTAATTCTTTGCCAAGCTCAGCGGCGAAGTGTTTGGCCAGTAAGGCAACGTCACTGTCGCGTTCACGCAAAGGTGGAATCTCAAGCGGAAACACAGCTAGACGAAAAAACAGATCACGCCGAAACTCGCCATTCTCAACTGCTGCTTTCAAATTCCGGTTTGTTGCCGCCACAACTCGAACATCAACCGGTACGGGTGATCGCCCTCCAATTCGGTCCACCACCTTTTCCTCAATCACGCGCAAGAGTTTTCCCTGCACGGTGAGGGGAAGTTCACCAATCTCATCAAGGAAGACCGTACCGCTTGAGGCGAGTTCAAACTTTCCCAGTCGCCGCTCGCCGGCTCCGGTGAAGGCGCCCCGCTCGTGGCCGAACAATTCATTCTCGATAAGCGTCTCCGGAATGGCGGCGCAGTTGATCGCAACGAAAGGCTTGTTGCGTCTGGCAGAGAGATGATGGACGGCACGGGCAAACAGTTCTTTGCCGGTGCCTGATTCACCCAGTAACAGAACAGTAGCTTCTGTTTGCGCCACTCGCTGGGTTTCAGAAACGGCCCGCTTGATTGCTTCCGATTCACCGATGATGCGCGGAAAACCGTAACGTCGCGACCACTCTTCGCGCAGCAGTATGTTTTCAGTTCTTAATCTCTCCTGTTCCAGCGCGCGCTCAACGATCAGGAGAAGGTGATTGGAGTCAACCGGTTTCTGAAGAAAATCGTGCGCGCCGTCTTTCATTGCCTGTACCGCTTCGTCGATAGATCCGAAGGCAGTCATGACAATCACGGGAATGCTTCCGTCGGCCGCACGTGCGGCGCGCAAAACGTCGAGGCCTGACCCGTTAGGCATACGCAGATCGGTAAGAACTAATTTATGAGGACCGCCAGCGATTTCGTTCAAGGCAGCGCGCGCGTCGCCGGCTTCTGTGACAGTGTAACCTGCGTTCTCAAGAGTTAAACGCAAGACGCGGCGCAAGCTTTCTTTGTCTTCAACGAGAAGAATGTCAGGCATGTGTTCGTGATTCAGGTCTCGTAAAAAGAAATACGACGAGCAGGAATTGTACAACAGGTAAGTGGGATAGTGGGCAATGGTCCAGAAAGCGGATAGCTTACCTCATGCTTAACTGCGAAAGGCGCGGGGTAAGGAACTAAACTCAGCGGCGCGAATGGTATGAACCATCGACGCCTGATTATTGATGTAACAATCTAAGAAGCTGCCTGCTTAGATGCGCGCAATTGCCTGTTTGCGGCGGCGTTTCAGGTAGAGGCCCGCGATTCCCGTTCCGAGCAATACCATGGTGGTGGGCTCAGGCACAGTATCATCACTAGTAGTGATTTCAAACTTGATACCATTGTTCCAGAAGTGACAATCCGGATCGAGTCCAAACGCAATGTTAAGGATCCTGATCTCCGAGTCTATCTCCGAGTTTTGTTTCTCACCCTCGGGAATACTGCTGATCAGTGGCATTTTCCATGAATGGGAAAGCGGGGTTGCCTTGTAAAGATTGAGCTGACGCTGAACTTGGTGAGATCAAGTAGTAGTTCAGATTCCAAGCGTACTGGTTCGCGGAATCTCGATCACGATGGACTTATAGCAGGAAAAGATCGGTCGGGGACCTGGTTATTTCTAGTGCCTGGAAAACCTTGAGCCTGTATGCCGTCAGTGAGCCTCGCGTGATGCTGCGAAGAGTTGTCCTACGCTCGCTGCATACTATTGGATGGCCTTCCAACACTTCGTCGCGATAGAAACGTTTGGCCGTCCTGCCGGGAAACGGCGCCCTTGCGAACCAGCTCATTAATCGCCGACTCAAAGGTAATCATACCGTGCACTTGTCCGGTCTGCATCGACGAGTGAATTTGGAAAGTCTTTCCTTCTCGAATAAGGTTCGCGACAGCCGGGATATTCACCAGAACTTCAACAGCCGCTACACGGCCATGTCCATCATTGCGACGGACCAAAGATTGAGCAATCACACCTCGCAAACTTTCAGACAGCATCACGCGGATTTGTGCCTGTTGCGCTTCAGGAAAAACATCGATGATTCTGTCTACCGTTTTCGTCGCGCTATTGGTGTGGAGGGTTGCAAGTACCAGATGCCCAGTCTCTGCCGCGGTAAGTGCCAATGAAATTGTTTCCAAATCCCGCATTTCGCCAACCAGGATTACATCCGGGTCTTCGCGCAAGGCGGCCCTCAGAGCCTGATGGAAGGATTTTGTATGGCTGGAAACCTCTCGTTGGTTAATTAAAGAGTTCTTGTTGTGATGAACAAACTCGATCGGATCTTCAATCGTGATGATGTGAGCTTTTCTATCGGTGTTGATCTTATGAATCAACGACGCGAGTGTTGTACTCTTGCCCGAGCCGGTTGGCCCAGTCACCATGATGAGGCCCTCCGAAGCATCGAGCAGATCCGCGAGATTGGCGGGCAGCCCTAACTCCTCAACCGTTTGGATGTTTTCAGGAATTAGTCGGAAGACTGCACCGACGCCCTTTCTTTGCCTAAAAACATTGACGCGAAATCGCCCAACGCCTTTCAACGAGTAACTACAATCCAAGTCCCAGGTCGTAAGAAAATTCTCTCGGTGCGTTTCCGAAAGGATCTCAAAGATCAACGCTTGACTAACCTCGGCCGATAAGTCCTTATAGTTCAGCTTCACCATCTCACCATGAACTCGCAAATATGGTGCGCTGCCACTGGTGATGTGAAGATCCGAAGCTTCACAGTCCGTCATCTGCTTCAGGATATCGTCTATTCTTGCCATGATTTGAATCCGACTTTCGATAACTTGACCAAGGGCTGTTAGTAAAAAGTCTGAGTGAAAAATATGAACACTGGAATTAGTCGTATGTCTATCAAAAGAAGTTGCTGTGTAGAATTCGAGTCGATATTGAAAGTAGGAGCGATCACGAGGTGATTAAGAAGCGGGTCAAGACTCGATGCCTATTTCTCGGCAATGCCCAACACCGCCACTCCCGGCATGACAACAGCATTCAATATATTTCTCGAATCATATTGTAAGTTTGAGCTGCCAGCGCCGCCGTTATAATCAAAGATGGGATCAAGGAAACCTCCAGTGGCGCCAAAACGAGCAATCATTATGGATCCATAGACATCTCTGTTACCGCCACCCTGTTTGAGAAGTCTGCCTTGGCCGAGTACCAGGATGATTCCATCAAAATTTGGTCCTGCACCATTGAAGTAAAGTGTGCCTTCAACGATGAGCAGACCGGCGCCGCCCTCCAAGCTGCAGTCGCCTTTTACTATCGTAAACTGCGGAGCCGCCGAAGTTCCGGCGCTCCCGCTCAAAGAGTTGAGGATCACACCTCTCTTAGGACAGGGTGAACCGGCAGCGGCGCATGAGTTTGCCAGGGTCTCTGCCTGGGCCAGAAATGCTCGCGCCTGATCGACGGTTTTGAGAAACCATGGTGTGGAAACCGTTGTAGTTCCGGTTGGCGCGGGATCGTTAGGCAATTCGAGCACATTGAATTTAGGATTAGAAAGTGAGCCAGGTTTATCAGCGTAAGCCGCTTGCACCGTAGTGACATCATGGCCACTGATGGCCAAAGCCGGCTTATCTGGTTGTAGTCCAGCATGGTCCATGCCTGAATATGTTTTGGCGTTACTGTTTCCCAGATCGATCGTCACATTCGTCGTTGCATCGTCATGACCACGAAGAACCAGCGGGGCCGGCACGGTAATATCCAATCCATTGGCGTGCAACATCATCGATAATGTTTTTCTTGCGCCACGCGGTCCGTAGCCAGTTGACGTCACAATTAAGCGAACAGGCTTGTCAGTTGCAAGATTCGTATTGTCCGGATCAGTTAACGCAACATCATAGGCCACTCCACTAAACGGATTGTAGCTGGGGGAGATAACAACACGATCGGCATAATCAGATCCGTTCGGCGTGTAATTGTAAGAAAGCCAGCGCGAAAGCCGTTTGGGGAAGTCAGCTGTGGTCGGATCACCTGAAAGGTTAGAAGTGCACGCCGTCAGAGCTTTCGTAAAATCAATCCTATTTTCCGGGGCCACATTGTTCGCCGGATTGGCCACGAACAGCGGGTTGGGCAGAACATTGCCACGCATAACGTTCAACGTTGCCTGGAGACCAGCTTCAGCACCATAATAAGCTTCCGCTTCCGCAGCCGCGTCCCCAGTGCTTATCGCCGACATTGAGGTTGTTAGAATCAGAGTTCCCCCGGCTGTCAAAAGCAATACTGCTATTAGCAAGGTGCTGATGAGAGCTGCTCCGCGCTCGCCGCTGCGGTTCCGAATATCAGGTGAAGCTATTCTTAACATCTCAAATTCCTGTCTAGAATTGCTGCAAAGTGTTGGGCGCATTTCTCAAAGCCACTTCGGAAACTAATCCAATGACTGAGGCTGGTTGTTCGGGACCGGCGGGAAGGTTTACGCTAACGTTGATTCTTATTTTTTCAGCTGTGGCTTCAGTTGCGCCGTCGCCAGCTGCGTCCAGGTATGTAAATGTCAGGCTAGTGATGTTGCTTGCCAGCACAACAGAATTTCCGTTAGACGACGGAGAATTGTCGAAGCGCACGATCACGTTGTTTGCCGATTGAAAGATGAAACGGACATCTTCGTCAATTCCGTCAAGGCCCGCGTCATTGTTGAGATTCGCGCGCACCCGGATAGAGGCGACGGTTGAATCAGCTAAGACAATTCCGTTATCAGTTAGTCCGTACCCGGAGTTACCAATTTCGCGCGACATAATATTCAGCGCTCGCTGGGCCGCAGCCAGGGCATCAGATCGCAAATTCTCCCGTGTGCGCGTACGTAGAGAAGTTGCCAGCAAAGTGCTGGCGCCGACCATTACTACGAGCATGATAGCCATCGTTATTAACAGCTCGAGCAGGGAAAACCCGGCGTCAACGCTGGTCTTTGGCAGGTTTCGTTTTATTGACATGTCTGATCGAATGCCTTGACCTCAGCGATCAGTGCGCGAACGTTGGGTTATTAATGTAATTGTACCGCCGGACCCGAAGGCCCAACCCTTTCCAATACTCTGCGGCATTACTCTCACCGTTATGGTTTTTAGGTTGGTTGCTGCATTAACGTCAATTGCTGGGGTGGAAGGATCGTCATCGATGGCAACGGTCAAGTTAAACTGCCGGCCGTTGCGGACTATGCCGGTTTGCACATTTGTGCCTGCGTTGAGGCTTGCATCGGTAATTGTTGAATTGAATCGTGCGCTACGCAATCCCTCCATTACTTGTTGAGCGATAGCGAGACTCGTGGCGCGATCCGCGCCACCCGAATTGTTATAAATCGAAAAAGAAAATAAGCTCGCTGAACCCAAAGCCACGATTAGCATTATCAACAACGCAATAATTGATTCGAGCAATGTGAATCCTGATTGTTCCAGACCGACGTATCGTGCTCGCGTCAATGGCAGCCCTCCCGCGTTTATTTGGCGCAGGCAGTTATTACCCTTGGTTTGCTTGGAAGGATCCTGGTTCATGGAATCTGAGTGTTCTCGCGAAAACTGGGGCTCGGCGCTGCGGAGTTTGTAACGGCACTGCTCAGGGGAGGACCATCAAGAGTGGGCTGTCCGGCAGAAGTTAGGTCAATTCGGGTAGATCCATAGTTAGGAGAACTGATCTTCACGAAGGAAGGATTGGCGATGTTGCCGGTCGAATCGACAGTACGACCACGCCAGTCGAAATAAATAGTGCGGGGATATGGAACATCAAACGTGAGATTTGCGTCAGTCGGCAAAATGATTACCTGAGGAGCATCCAGCGTCCCATCACCGTTTGCGTCAATTGTTACTGAATAAAAGGTTGAATTAAGAATAGAGACCCGCGCCATCTGCGCTGTGGTGGTCGGACGACGACGCACTGAGTCGAGGCGGGCTTTCTCCAAATATGCCGCGAACAGACGGCCGGTGTTTTCTCTTGTCATTACCTGGTGAGCACGCACGATTTGAATAAGCGCGAAACCAGTAAGCACGGAAACCATGGCGACCACGATCAGCAGTTCAAGCACCGAAAAGCCCGTCGCCTTTCGTGATCCGTTCTCTGTGAGTGGGGCTTTCATCTGCTTCTGATCTATTTCATTCGATCCTTCCGCAAGCCGCTATTGCGATTCGCGACTTGGCGCGCCGGCTAATCGCTCTAAAGGATCTGTCGGAAGCCAGTTGGCTCTACGTGTTGGAATTGCGGAGTGCCTGGCGGCAGTCGAGAAGGGTCGGTGAAGGTAGTGTCAAAGGCCCAATTTCGGGTCGGTGGGTAATAGACAACACTATTCGTGACACTCCACGGACCGACAGCCTGGAGCGAATTGAAGAGAATAATGAACGAGCCCACATAGTTCCAACGCTTTGTATAAAATGCACCGCCTGACGTGACGCCGCTCCAGGTTTCCAGGAAGCGCGGAAAGTTGTGGACTCCGCCGTTTAGGTTGTCGAGGTAATAAGTCGGCGCGGCGGTACTACTAATCATCGATGAGAGCGTGGAGCCGGCAATGATTCCCGCGCGCACCGAAGTTTCATCACTTATAGCTGTCGCGTCGGTGTCTAACACCAAGCCGGCGTCGGCGACGCGTGCATTTGAGCCTTCCGGGTACATCGCAGGCAACGCGTCATACCAGGTCTTTGACAGTGGAAAAACGGCGTCAGCGACAATCGACGCCGGCACCTGCGTGTCTGTAGAGGTTGGCATGTAGTGTGACGCAGCGGAGGACAGGTTAAGACTAGAGGTTCCCGCAGCCGGAGCGGCGTTAATGCCATCCGTATTGTAGTTACCCCAGACATAGATCATGTTCTCGGTCGAAATAGTTATGCCCTTGGTTGTTGAGAGCTTGCCTGATGCACCGGTGACTTGCAGAGTTTGACCGTTGAATATCCTAACGGCGCGGCGGAACCAATAGTTGTTAGCGGTACCGTATGCAATAGTACACGGAGCAGTCGTAGCGGACATACTTGCAGGCAGAGCCGGGTTCCATTCTGTCACCGTTACGCTCATCGCATATCGCGTGCTATCGACTGCGGCTGTGACAGCGCCCGTTGGCCGCGTGGCGCCAGTGGAGGTTAGTGCGGCAGGCGAGGGAAGTTCACACTTGTCAACTTGCAAAGTACCTTTCTTGTTTGCCGGAGTTGCGGCATTGGGATCGAAACCGTCATCGATAACGTCCTCGCCGGGATCAGGTATCGCACCATCGGCCTGGTTGTAACCGTATACATCTTCGTTATCAACCATACCATTCGTAGTCTGAATGGTGCTGCCGGCGGCGTTGCGTTCGCCTTTGATTCGGTCACCTCGTCGATCAGAAACGTAGACAACATACCCGTCGTTGCCTGCGACGTTCGTACTGATTGGACTGCTGGCGGTAGCGATACCATTGAAAAGTGTCGTGTCGTATACGCCATCAACCCAACGCGCTAAGTTACGCATATTGATCTCGATAACGCTTGTTATCCCGCGCTGATACGGGACAGTAGCAGTAGCAGCTTCATCAATATGACCCTCGCGCACGTTATAAACATTTATGGGCACGATCTTATTCAGACCCGGACCAGGCTTGTCATCGCGCGCCATGTTGGCGGCACAAGGCAGAAAATTGTTACCACAAGTGTGCGTGTCGTCATCGAGGGTGGCATCGGCAGAATAAATGAAACCTGATGGATCGAAGGCGACGTCCTTGTTGATTTCGCCGTCGGCCAGCGCGCGTTTGGTTGCTACCGAGTTGTCATAGAAGTAGGTTAAATAGTTGTGGTGTAAGCTATCGCCTCCTCTATCCCGACCACCCTGCATCAACGCGGCCCATTCTGGGCGCTGCAAGTATACGATCCCATTCGGCTCACCCACGGTAACTCCCATGCTCAAGATCGTCTGTGTCACGTCGATAGAAGCTGGTTGCGTTCCGTCTAACGCCACAGGGGGAACGATCTCGATAAGTATTCGGCCCTTGATACCGGATCCGGTTGGAATGATGGCGCCATTTGGCGTCCGATAAGCAGCCAGGGCGACATTCGTTTGATTAGTCGTGAATTCGGTAGCGCTAGCATTAAAGCCACCAGTGTTGCCGCCAGATGTGGTCGTCGCAGCGATCAATGCCGCATAGTCATTCCTAACGCCGCGTACTGTTTGCGCCGGTTTGCTTCGAGCCGGAGCGCCTTGAAACCAATCAACGGTAGAAGCATACGCCCCCGCGTCAGTCACTACTCGCAGTGCATTTCCTCCGTCGAGCACGCTGGGCACAAACTGCGACAGAAGTACACCTTTGCCTGCGGGGATGCCGGCTGCATTAGTGGCGCCGCTGCCCGCGTTTTCATCATCAACGAGAATCCGAATTTGAGCTTTGTTTTGATACCGTGAATCGTGAAGAGCATCATAGCCGGCAAGATCATCGTCCGGCATAGAACGCTTTATCAGCTCCAGCGGTTGCTTGTTAACTTCCTGCAATTGCAATGGTAACTTCAATGGCAGAACCCCGGTTGACTTGCTCAGCATGAGTCCCCCGAAGGTAGTTTTCGAATTGGTTTTCCACCAGGAATTGTCGGTGCCTGTAGGTGAACCAGGGAAATTGCCCCGACCGTCACTCCGTGGTTGGGTGAGGATATTCGGACCGCCAACCACGCTACCCTGCGTCATGCTGACAGTGGTGGTACTGTTAAGCTTAAAGCGCGGGTCACTATAATATCCACCTGTGCCACCGACCAGTGTTGTGTCTGCTCCATTGTTGCGCAACTTATCGCGCACTGCTTCGTTACCCGTTGTGACTCTCTGGAGAAACGTCACATCACCGCCAAAATAAATGTTTCCGTTGGCATGCACGCGTCCATTGAAAGTCATCGGGGGCTGCGGCCAGAATTCCAAGTCCTTGTCACTGAATACACCAAACTGAAAAATCGGTATCAAGTAATTATTCATTTGTCGCGTCAATGCTACTTGCGTCCCATCGTTGGCCATCGCCCGGGTGGTGAGAGTGTAGGGATTGACGCTCGCATTTAGTCCGGCGAAAGGTGAGTCGGCGCCCATCACCGCATTTGGAAGCACTGTGCTATTGGTAGGAATTCCCTGAGTTATTCGCATCGCCGTGAGAGTGTCACTGTCGACATTTAACGTTTGATTTAGTGTATAACCCTCAGTTGACAGGCCAGCTGGCGGAGAATTCTGAATCCCTAGCAATTGGGCAGAGGTAGGACGAGAAGTCCGTGCAAAAAGCTCGCCGAAGTCACTGGTCATTTTTTCGATACCCGATGCCGCGGCGTAAAAAGCTTGTGTTCGTTTCAGATCACTGCCGGCGATACGGGTTTCGGTTCGCACGACTGCCAGGACAGTCATAGCGATTGCGCTCAGCAATGCCAGCATGAGAAGAGCAGTAGCCAACGCGGCACCGCTCTCATTTGACCTCCGCTGAGATCCTCCGACTGTTTTGGATCCTGATACATTCTCACGTGTAGAGGTAAACATCTAACTTCTCCTTCGAAGTTTCAAGAATTAATGAATTATGGCGTTGGCGAAGAGCTTGGTTGCAGAGCTTGGCGAAACTGCATGTTGCGCAGGCTCGTGCTGGTGGTACTTGACAGCTGTGCCTTCACGCCCTGATGGAGCGCGTGCGGTGTTTCCACCGTAACCGTTACCTGTACCTGGCTAATGTTTACCTGTTCCTCAGGCGTAGTCAGAAGGCTGGTTGGCTGCACCGGATTGCCCCCGCTCTCTAAACCGAGTGAGTAAACGAACTGAACTCCCAGGACGTGTTCGGCAATGATATTGTCCCGAAACGCAGTGCCTCTATCGCCAAACACGCGCCGCCTCAATATCCCACTCGAGTCAACGAAGTATTGAATAATTCTCATTCGCTGCAGAGTGGTGGGGATGGTGCCGCTGGAGGAAATATCCTTTATGCGATTGGTTGTTCCCGAATTGTTAAGACCACAGATATCTCCGCTGGCAAAAGTTAGCGTTTTGAGAGTGGCATCCTTCGCCGTGAGCGTTGCGAAAGTCCCGCCGCGTGAAGAAGTTAAAAAGTAAATCTCTCCTGGCGTGAACTTAGCCATGTCAGTCGTAGTCGTCGTCGACGGTAGGGTAATCACGTCACCCGCCGATGTAATCGAGGTGGGAAAGATCTGGGGGTTAGTAACCAGGTCGGGATCAATTTCCAGGATCGTCTGGCGATCTGTGGCAGTGAAAAGAGGAATAGGCGAAGGTGAAGGCAATGGTGAAGGCGCGGGGGGTGCTGGAATTGTGGTACCCGCAGGCGCATCGTTGTCAGTTGTGAGAATTCCGAGGTTTGTTGCTCCCGTCGGCATTGTGGCGTCGGCTATCGGCGTGCGCGTCAGATAGGCTTGAATGAAAGTCGTGTTCACCGGAATGTAGGTTATACTCTTTAGCCCATCTCCGGCATTCATTAGATCTCGGTTTATGCATTCCTGGGCCGAGCGCAAGCTCTCTTGTGCATCTGTCAGCTCATAACTCGTAGTTGCCACTATAAGTGAACCTTTTAGCAGGGCGACTACCGCTGAGGTGACGATAAGCATCACTGTAGCGGCAATCATCATTTCAATGATTGAGTAGCCTGCCTGGTTGTTGGATCTTAAACTCGCGTGCACCTGGTACCTCCAATTTAAGAGGGCTCACTGCGGCCCATTGCATTACGGGATGTAGTTTCCGTGTTCGTTATCATTAAGATAGCCGGAGCAAACAAGATCCCTGGTCTCGCCGCCGTTTGGCGAGTAACGAAGCGTCACCTGAATTTTCTTGAGATAGTCGTTGTCCGGTAACGTTGTAATCAATATTTCCCGGGTCACGCTAGGGATAGCCAGAGAAGGATCCGTCACGTCATCTGCAGTGCCGTAAACTCTATCTGGTCCGGGACTTATTAGATCATCCGCGGTGCCAAAAATGCCGTCGGGACCCGGAATAGTAGATACCGGCTGGAAGCCAGAAGAAAATCCAGTAAACGGACTACCCACCACTTGAGAATTCGAGATCTCGTTGAAGTGGAGTTGGCCCGTGTCTCTTAGGGTTTCCATTTGTTCCAGAATGGAAACGACAAGCAGCTTGGAATTCGTGATGCTCCGGCCCCTGTTGGTGGCCGCCAGTGCATAGCTTATTGCTGAAGCAACGCCCAGGAGACCGATGGTTACGATGACCATCGCTACAACCATTTCCAACAATGAGAAACCACCTTCCGATCGCCGAGGCTGATTCTTGGGCAGTTGGGAATGATTATTCTGAGTATGTGTTTCCATTTGTGTTGTATCTCCAAACCTTCACTCTACCCGAAGTGCCTAATACCGAAATTGCAGTTGGCGTGGCTACTGAAGCCTGGTTGTCAAAGATGAAGATCGCTGAATCCATCCGTGTTCCCGCTGACAACGTCATTCCGCCCACCGGGACTCCTGCGGGACTCACCACCGACCCATCAGCCTGAAATGTAATGTTGATTTTGTTGCTGCTCAGAGTCGTCAACGATGTGCCGTCCCCCAACGTTGTCGGCACAGCCGAATGACCGCTGGGTAGTCCGGTACTAGTGGTCGGAACGCCGTAACTTATTTCTGAACTTAATAGTCCACCTTGGAGAAGCGAAACTGCAACGACCACCTGGGCAGGCGACGTAGTGTTGGGATAGGCAGGATCGGCGAGTACGGCGGTGCCACTCGTCGCCACAGCAGGATCATTGTTGTGATCAATGATTCTGATGTCTTTAGTCGCATCATCGTATTGAAATGTCATTGCCTGTCGTTCCGACATCGCCAACTGACGCGCGTAACGCAATTGTGTGCTGAACTCACGAGTTGCCGCATTAAAGCGCGAGAGGCGGCGCTGGGCCATCATTTCAGGAAGCGCGATAGCACTTAAGATTGCCGCTATCGCTAACACGATCAACAGCTCAATAAGCGTGAAGCCTCTGGCTGACTTAAGGTGGCGAGTTCTCTCACTAGTCATGGTCTCTATCCTCAACTGGGTTGTGCTGCGCGATCCGGATTGCTTCTCCCTCAAATTGTTTTCCATTTCCGTCCTTCCAGGTTGGCGAATGCAGGAAGCGCCACGGTCGGTTGCGAGGGCGCCGCCTGTCTTTGGCAACACCTGTACCAACCCGTGACCTCAACAAATTGGCCGTTTTTTGCTTAGTCCATATGGGAATCAACAGGTGCGGCGTCACTTTTGGTGACTACGACGGAAGGATGCTTCCTACGCGTGTTAAGGCCCCGGCGGAAAATGACCTGTAAGGAGACCGGCGGTTGATTGGGAAAGGCGGCCTGTTTTCGCACTGTAGATCAAAGAGGAGTTCTTCTGCGTGCAGCTCGCGCTTGTTTTTGGAGCACGTGCACCCTAACGGGCTGACCTTGTGTCAACAGATCGTCCACTTTCGTGCGAGGTGCCGCACGCCGCGCGCGCAAGCTGGACGGTGAAGCGCCCCGTCGGTCTTCAGGATCGGCGGGGCGCAATGTGGTTAGGTGGTGAAGAGATTTTTAAGGAGAATTACTCGGGCCCTTCAGATTTCGTTCTAGTTCACCACTGGTTAATCCGGACACGCTTTCAGTGTCTGCGAGTTTCATCGAAAGGACTAGTGGTTTGTAGTTGAAAGCCTTCGGCCCGCCGCGACTGTTTTGCACTTGCATCACCAGATAGTCCTGATTCGAGCGAAACCTCAAGACGTTTCCATGCTGGTTCATGATGACGAAGAGTAGGGTGCCTCCATCAGCCGTTCTCATTTGTCCGACAAGAGAGCTCGCGCCTCCATCGGTTCTAACAAGCGTACCTGTTTTTGCTATTACACTCCCTTGCCAGGCAGGGCCCCTGAAGCGATCCTCAAGCGTTCCCGGATCGATTCCGGCGACCGGCATGATGTCGGCAGGGCTGAGCTTGTTCTTCTGAAGTTCCGCACGTAGCCCGCGAAAGATCTTCATCATGGCATGCGGCGTCACTCGATTCACTCCCAAACCACTCAAGGAAGCAAGCTCAATCTCCGCCGGAGGAATTCCTAGCATAGCGACAAGTTGGCGCATCACCGACTCTTTTCCACCCAAGCTGTCCCCAATACGTTCCGCCATGAAGTTATTTGAATAGCAGAGCAGTACCTTGAGCACGTCACTGAGTTTGCTCGACTTGTGTGTCAGCAGTAACCTGGCTCCGGGTGCAACCGGGCCGACAGATGCATCTCCCTTCACGGTTAGGCTCGGAATCGTCCGCAGGCTCGATTGATCGCCGAGTGCCGTACGTTCATAAGTCCAGGCCTGTAACGCCTCAACGGACCTGAGAGTCGAATCAAAAGTGTCATGAAGCAACTCCCCTGAGCGGCGCGCCGACCAATTGAAGTTCATCGTAAATCCAGGCGCAACGACCAGGTTTCCGGTCACAGTACGAATTCCGAGACTATTCAGCTGTTGAGCGATCATTATCGCATGCTCGTGATGGAACGAAGGATCGCTACCAGTCACGTAAAGATTTCCCAGCACCTGACCAGTTGCTTTGTCAAACGAGCCGTCCGTCCAAAAGCCTGTCGTGAAACGATGGTTCGGCCCAAGAGTGTGAAGAGCAACGAGCGCTGTCGCTAGTTTGACCGAGGAGGCTGGATTAAAACTTTGGCCGGCTGCTTGTTCTGAGACGATCTTACCGTCAAGCGTTTCTATTAGTACGCCCTGGATTCCGTAAACCCGGGCCGATTCCTGGACAATCCCGGAGTTAATTGTTGTTGTTGAAGTCTGTTGTGGCTTGGCCTCGGGAGGCACCACACCTTGTTCCGTTGCAGGCGTTTGAGGAAGCAGCACCGCTGGGATGAGAGACAGTAGAAGTGCGGCGAAGAAAGTGTTTGCAAATCGTATTCTGTTTTGCATACCGACTGCCTGCTTTCGCTCGAGCACGAGCGACAAGAATAATAGCATGTGGCTGGAGAGATAAGTCCGGCGGAGTTCTTTTGATGCAGTTGGCAGACGCTGGGATGTCATCGACAAACCTCATGTCTATGCTTAATGCAGGCTTGAGACGAAGTTCAATTTCGTTGACAAGCCAACAAATGCAAACCTAGAATCTGAGCGTTGACAATCCAGTGAGAGCTAATCGTAATCCGGTTGTCGTTGAAGATATACGGGCCACACACAAGGCGCGACGGAAAGAGATTCGTGCGCGGCTCGATCAATTTCGAGAAGTGTGGCGCGATAGTTCTGATGCCCAACTCTGGGAAGAACTGGTTTTCTGTATCTTCACGGCTGGCGCATCAGCGCGCATGGGTCTTCGCGCGGTTGAAGCCATCAGACCGCTGCTGATGGACGGCTCACGCGAAGATATGACTTCGGCTCTGAGGAATGCCGGAGCACATCGCTTTCCGGTTGAGCGGCCAGGTTACATCGTAGTTACGCGAAACTACCTGAGCGAGCATTGCAACCTTGCATTGCGCGAGAAGCTGCAAAGTTTTGCAGATCCGCTTGAGCGTCGCGACTGGTTGGCCCGCGAAAAACGGATCAAAGGACTAGGATACAAAGAGTCCAGTCATTTCCTGCGAAACATAGGACTCGCCAGCCACGCCATTCTCGATAAGCATGTGATGAATTGTCTTATGGATCTCGGTGTGGTTGAGACGCCCAAGCCGCCGGCAACCCGAACGCATTATCTGGAGACCGAAGAAAGATTAAGGTCGTTTGCACGCAGAATTAGGATTGACTTTGATGAACTTGATCTGGTTCTCTGGTCAATGAAAACAGGCGAAGTTTTGAAGTAGTAATTAGGGCTCCCCGTCAATTGTTTCGGATACGTTGAAGTATCCCGTAAGCGGAAAGACAAAAGCCATGCAAACTCTTAACGCAAAACGGTGGCTCCCCCCAATGGTAATAAAACTTGCGGCCGGACTGGTTGTCTGTCTTGCAGTGTCGTCATCGGCGTTCTCAGGAACTGCTGGTCAGGGAAAGACTCGGCAGCGTGGCAATGATGCCCTTCGTAGCGGGGATTATGAGACGGCGGAGAAACAGTTTCGCGAGGCACTCGCAAGAGATCCACATGACAACGAGGCGCGGCTCGGTTTGAGTTTCGCGCTTTTGAAGCAGCGGTTACTTCAGGATGCATATGATCACGCGGCCAGAGTCATACTCGCTGATCCTTTGTCTTCGCGTGGCCATGCTCTGCTGGGATCCGCAATTCTTGCGTCCGGTGATTTTCGTAACTCGGTGGAAGAGTTTCGCACGGCATTAAGTATTAACAGTGACGAGGCGATGGCGGTCGCTGGACTGGCGATGGTCGATTTTTATGAGAACCGACTTGATTTGGCGATCAAGGGCTTGCGTCGCGCTGTAAGTCTCGATTCTGCAGAACCCGATTTCATCTTCAATCTCGGACAGGCCGCGGCTCGCAATGAAAGATATCGGGAAGCAGCCGACTCCTACGAGAGATTCCTGACCATCGCTCCCAAGACCGATGCCGATCGTCGTGCGCGCATACGCGGACTAATTGATTTCCTGCGCTATCTCGGAAAACAAGGATCGCTTTATGTTCTCGAGGGCGAAAGCAAAACCAGCATGTCATTCGAATCAATTGATGGCCGGCCGGTTCTCAAGGTGCGCGTCAACAACAATAGGGAACCGTTGCGCTTCGTGCTCGATACTGGGTCAGGAATGTCAGTTGTCTCTGAGGAAACAGCCCAGAAGTTAGGCTTGCACGTGGTCGCTCGTGGCGGAATGGCCCGCGCCGTGGGTGGCGGCGGAAGGTTTGAGATCGTTTACGGATTTCTCAACTCGCTGGATCTTGGCGGCGTTAAAGTAGAGAGTGTCCCTGTTTACATCCGGCATTTTTTTGATAACGACAAGACTCCAATCGACGGCTACCTCGGCCTGTCCGTTATTTCCAAATTCATTACCTCAGTGGACTACGGCGAAAACGTTTTTATGCTTCGTCGTCCCTCGGAAGCAAATAGTAAAGATCTTTGGGGCGTTCCGATTTCAAGAAACGGGGTCCAACCATTGGCGCCCGGTGTGTTAGAGATACCACTGCGGACCACTTCGAGCGGATTCCTTAGCGGCGAGGTGCACCTTGAAGGCGTTGAGAGACCTCTGAACTTTATCATCGACACTGGCGCCAGTGTTTCGGTGGTTTCAGAAAAACTGGCAACGGAGGAAGAACTGACTAGTTATCTTGAGCCAACGCGGCTGCGCATTTATGGTGCGGCTGGTATCGCTGATGACGTTAAAAGTTTACTATTACCAAAAGTAATGCTTGGTACGTTTACGCGGGAGCGGATTAGTGCCGCAGTTTTGGATTTGGAACCGGTAAACGAAACGGCCGGGTTCACCCAAAATGGAATACTGGGCGGAAACTACCTGCGCCATTTCCGCGTCTCGTTTGATTTTCAGCGCGGCTTGATTCGGTTGGAGCCGCTAAGCAAAAGCGCAAAGGGTAGCGAGAATGCCAGGCCGGAAGAGCCGCGAGAAATGAACGAGCACTTAGATCAATGAAACAGAGTCTTTATCTCGAAACATCGGTCATCGGCGCTTACCTTGATAATGGCGAGCCCTTTCGCCGCGACCTGACTATTCGCTGGTGGGAACACGAAATGCCGGGCTATCGCGCAGTCATCTCACCACTGGTTAATCGAGAGCTCGAACGCGTCTCTGAGCCGCATCGCTCGTCATACTTAAACCTAACCTCGATGCTTGAGCAGGTGGAGCTCACCGAAGAAGCATCAATCCTGGCGGACGGGTATATCTCGCGAGGCATATTCCACCGTAAGTATATAGCCGACGCTTTACATGTAGCGATTGCTTCCTATCATAAGATCGATTACCTGGTGACCTGGAATTTCGGCCACCTGGCAAACGTTCGCAGGCAAGCGCGCATTCGGCTCTTTAATACTGCGGCCGGTTTTTATGTGCCGATGATCGTGACACCGGAGTTTCTCGTCTCCGAAGCGACCGAGAAGGTAAATTGAACCCCTCAGATCTGAAAATCTGAGATTTCCGATCCGAGCTCTGAAATTTTGATGTATCGCCGTCCGAAATTCCTGGAAGTGTTGCATGCGATTCGCGAGGAGATGTCTCGCGAAGTCGACTACGATGTGGATCTCTTCGCCGAAATGGTCCGCTCAGGCGTTAAGCCGGCACACGGACCTGAACGAATCATCCGCGGAGTACGAACCCGCGCGTTGCGCGATGACGTGGAAGCCGAGATGGACGCGCCTGAAGAAAGACCGAAGAAGCGCGCTGGCAAGTCTAGATAAGTTTAGGGTTGCCTGACCGCGGGAAGAGCGCCCAAAGCAGCATCAGATCAGAATTTTCAGCTGGTAGATAAGCAGATTCATGAACGCAACGTTTGAAACAATCGGGTTGGAAGTTCCAAGTGAGAAAGCTTTTAACTACCTCGCGGAACGCGCCGGCGATCAGGGTGAACCTACACAGCTTAATCGACGTGGCGCGGTACTTCACGGGCGTTGCTGGAAACTCGGCGAAGGACTCGAGGTCTGGACTGTCCTCTACGAATCGGGCAGAGATGTCTTTTACGCCGATTGCCGGCCGGGTTTCCGAGCTCGATATATTCAAACGATTAGCCCCTGGGCGTTGACCGAATATGACGAAGAAGGCGAAGCCGTAGTTCATGGTTATCGCGAAGGTACTGATTGCGAAGTGTTATTTGAACTGCAAAACCTGACTGAGGTTGGACCGGCGGGATTCAGTGCCCAGGAACTTCATGTCGGACTTTGCGGATTAGCATATCGCGCCCGGGTTCGAAACGCGCTGACGAAAACCAGATGGTTACCGTTGGACAAAGCTGCGCCGTCGCGGGCCGCTCATGAAAATGATTGGAGCCTTTCGGGTCGTGTGATTGCGTTCAAGCCACTTAAGAACCCACTTTCCGGTAGCGATTTGTATTGGATACATCTTGACCTCGAGAAAATGAACCTTGAAATCCTTGTCAATCAGCGCGCGCTTCGGGGCGATCCGTTGGCGCCCGGCGTCACCCTCGATGCTGAGATCTGGTTGCAGGGTCACGTGCTTGATGAGCTGGCGTTGAGCTCGCGTTATGAGGGAGTGGACGGTTCGTGTTCTACCGCAAATTTCTGGTCTCAACTGAAGCGCAAAAACTGATCGCCTGGAAAAGCAAAAGAAGTCGGAAGGAATAGACAGCTGCCTGCCAAGCGGCTGATGCCGCGTCCGCCTTTGCCGCAAAGGTTGCAGTTAGTTGACAATCTATTTCAATGAAACGCCTTCTTATTGTCAGCCTCATTGTCTTCACCGTTATTATTGGACTCTATTTTTTCAATCAATATTGGATTCATCGTTACGATGGCTTGATTGCCAGACAGGCAGGCATTTATCGCGTCGATCCCGATCTGGTATGGAGCATCATTTACGAAGAGACCTATTTCAGTCCGTGGAAAAAGGGCAAAGATGGTGAGATTGGATTGATGCAAATAACGCCCACTGTAGCGCGGCAGTGGGCCGGCGAAACAGGTATGCGCGAGTTAGAGCGCCAGATGGCCGAGAGTCCGCCCAGTTTGCTACGTGATCCGGAGCGGAATATTCAAATCGGGTGTTGGTATTTAGAAAAGATTTACGAGCAGTATCGTGACACCCCCGATCCCGAGCCGCGTGTGATTGCCGCGTATAATGCCGGTCCCAGCAGGGCGGCGGAATGGAGCAAAGTTTCGGAGGGGGCCGCGCCATTGTCGGGTGGCGAGTTCATTAACAAGATCGAAATCCCTTCAACTCGCGCCTACGTAGTCTCCATACTCGAACGATACCGCAAACTAAAAGGAGCCGCGCAAGCCACCACGTCTGCGAGCGCTCCCGCAAGGGTGCGTTAAAGATTCAAACCCAGGAAATCGGAGACATCCAAAAATGATCGCTGGCTCACCGAATGTTGTGATCGCTGTAAAGCTCGTGCTGGCGATCTTGTGTGGCGGCGCGATCGGCTTCGAAAGAGAGTTGAGCCGCAAGGCAGCCGGGCTGCGGACCAACGTGCTGATCTGCATGGGGTCGGCCCTGTTTATGATCATCTCTCGCCACATCGGCGGCGGCGCTCCTTATACTGATCCGGCGCGACTGGTCGCGCAGGTCGTTACCGGAATCGGATTTCTTGGTGCGGGAGTAATTCTACAGGCGCGTGGATCGATCACCGGACTTACGACGGCTGCGACGATCTTCGTTGTGGGAGCTGTGGGCATTGCGATCGGCGATGGCATGTTTGGGGTTGCTTTATTATCAACGGCGTTCATCATTATCGTACTGGTGGTATTGCGAAAAGTTGAACGCTTTGTGATAAGGCGGCAGCGCATGTTTCATTATTCTTTGAAGACACGAGATCCCGCTCAGTTTCTCGAGAACCTGCTTGATCTACTGGAGCGACAACACCTTCATCTTGAAGACTTCGACGTGGACAACAATCCGGAGGGCGAGCATGTAGTTCGGTTAAGCGTTGTGACTTCCATCGACGGCAACCGCCGGCTACTTAATGAGCTTCCGCAGCTTGGCTCGGATCTGATGACTTCAACTCATGAAGGTGGCGACTGACTAACGACTCTAATTCCTTCGCCGCGGCCCCGTTTAGTCAATGACCACACTTTATTGCGCGCGCTGGGTGTTACCCATCTCATCGACTGCAGTTGCCGATGGCGCGGTAGCTGTTGAGGGTGAACGCATCGTCGCCGTTGGCCGCCGCTCTGCGCTTGTTTCACAATTTCCTCAAGCGA